>Ga0134127_10003683_pt1 | contig 11027 bp, 8 predicted proteins | sample KB31753_FD_96459 | JGI IMG/M metagenome (GOLD analysis project Ga0134127, IMG submission 96459) | Terrestrial soil microbial communities with excess Nitrogen fertilizer from Kellogg Biological Station, Michigan, USA - KB3-175-3 | ecosystem: Environmental > Terrestrial > Soil > Unclassified ...
AATCGGCCCTTCATGCGTCCTCCCTCGAGCGGCCCCGGCCCCCGGCGCCTCCGCTCTGATCGCGGCTTCGATGTGCGGCGACTACTGACCCGAAGACGCCGGCGCCCCGGTGACAGTTGCCTTATTTGGCAGAAGGCGGAGACGAGCTAGGGCTGAGCGAGCAACACGAGCGAAGCGAACGGCTTGCCGAGAGCTGTGAGGACGGCGTCGCTTCGCCGGCGCGAGCCTCGCGCTTCAAGCGGCTGTACGCACGGACACATCGTTGGATGCGCCGTTTATCCGGCTGGATGCGCTTACTTGAGGCCGGTGACGATGTGGAGGTCGGAGAGCCGGCGCTGGAAGGTGTACGCCCAGGCTTCGCCGTCGGCGGCGACGTTGACGTCCAGCACTCCGAAGACGCCGGCGCGATCGCGCGGCGCGAGCTCGACGAGCGTCGTCGCCTTGCCGGTCTTCGGGTCGAGCCGCAGCAACGACTCGGCCTTCTCGACGCGGTCGCGGTAGTAGATGCGGCCCTCCGTGTCGACGCTGATCGCGACCCACGTCTTTTGCGCACCCGGCACCGGCTTGGGATTGCCCGCGGCGGTGTCGTAGAAGCAGCTGCCGTAGCTGCCGTTCGTCTCCGGGCACGAGGCCACGAAGTGCGTGCCGTCCTGGGAGAAGGTGTTCTGGCGCAGGATGCGCCCGTCCGGCAACGGCAGCGGGCGCGGCTCGCGCCCCTGGACGTCGGTGAGCCAGGTGGCCCGCTTGCCGGCGGCGTCGCGCCCGGTCACGAAGATGCGCTGGCTGTCGGCGAGGAAGCCCGCGTCCTCGTGCGCGACGAGGCCTGGAATGCGGACGTGGCGAATCTCGCCGGGGCCAGTGGGCGTGAAGTCGAGCGCCCCCGCGTTGCGGATGTCCACCGACATCACGAAGCGTCCGTCCGGCGAGAGGTCGAGCGCGCGCCCGGCGCCCAGGCGAACCGGGGCCGAGCCGTCGGTCTTGCGCAGGAAGGTCGTGTACTCGGGGCCGCCGCCCTCGCCGCTCTCGTAGAAGAGCACCTTGTCGCCCTTCGGGCTGATCGCCACGACGGCCGAGAAGTCGAGCCAGGACAGGTCGCGGTCCTCGTGATCCGTCGCGCGGCGGTAGACGATCTCCGAGCGGAACGAGGCGCGCTCGATCAGGACCCGGCCGTCGGGCGCGGTGTCGTGCAGCACGAAGCGACCGCTGCCCGAGAGCACGAGGCGCACCTTGCCGTCGAGCGAGAGGCCGCGCAGCGAGTTGTCGGCGCCGGCCTCGGACGCGGTGAAGTAGACCTCGCGGCTGCCGGGCGCCCAGGCGATCCCGTCGAGGCTCCCCCACTCGGGGCTCGCGGCCACGCGGCGGCCGTCGCGGTCGACCACCACCACGAGCCCGCGGTCGTCGGCCAGCACCGGGTGCTCGGTGTAAGCGACGTAGCGCCCGTCGGGGGAGATCCGCAGCCGCGTCAGGCGCGCGGGCGTTTCGGCCAGCACGTGCCCGACCGGGAACTCGATCTTGGTGCGGACGGCCTCCCAGCGCGAGACCGCGAAGTCTCGCCCGTCGGACGTCCAGTCGGCGGCGCCGATGTCCTTCAGGACCTCCTTCGCCGGGCCGCCGGCGATGGGCGCGCGGGCCAGCACGCCCCCGCGCAGGAAGGCGACCTCGCCGGAGCTCGACACGCCCACGACCTGGGCGTCCTTGATGTCGAGCGTCCGGAAGTCACGGCCGTCGGATCGCGTCACCGAGAGCTCGCGCGGCGCGCCGTCCCATGCCGCGGAGTAGACCACCTGGCCGTCCGGAGCGAAGCGCGCGGAGTTCAAGGCGCCGCGCCTGAAGGTGATGCGGTGGAAGGTCGGAGCCGGCGGCGGCTCGGCCGGTCGCTGCCGCCACACGACGAACGCCACCGCGAGCAGGCCGGCGAGCGCCACGAGCGCGATTCCGAGCGCGCCGCCGCCCCCAGGCCTCGCGACCGGCGCGGCCGCGGGCAGGGCCGCCGTGATGGCGCCCGAGGACGCGTCGACGACGGCCTGCGCGCCCGATGCGTCCGTCGCGATCGGACGCGGCCACTCGCGCACGACCGCGCCCGAGGTCTCGGACTGGACGGGCCCCGCCACCCAGCGGTAGCCGCGCCGCGGAAGCGTCTCGACGTAGCGCGGCGCGTTGGCGTCGTCGCGCAGCGCCGCGCGGATCTGGCGGATGCAGAAGTTGAGCGACTGCTCGAAGTCGACGAAGGTGCCCGCGGGCCAGATCTCGGCCTGGATCTCCTCGCGCGTGACGACCTCGCTCGGACGCCCCGCGAGCAGCAGCAGGACCTTGAGCGGCTGCGGCTGCAGCCGGACGGTGGTGCCGTTGCGCCGCAGCTCGCCGCTACGGACGTCGAGCTCGAATGGACCGAAGCGCAGCGCGATGAGCCGCGGCTCCGACGTGTCGTTCAACGGGTTGGACGCGCGCTGCACCACGGATCCTCGTCGGCTAGACTCCGCCTTGTATGTCTAAGACGCAGCATAAGCCTTGGACGTTCATTTCGTCTCTTATCTTTTGCGTCGCCTTTCTTTTGGTCGCGAGCGCGGCACGCACGCGCGCCGACGACGACGCGCTCGCGAGGGCGAAGGCGGTTCTCGCGCGTCATCCCGTGATCGACGGGCACAACGACCTGCCCTGGGCGATTCGCGAGAACCCGAAGGCGCCGCGCGACGTGCTGGCCTACGACCTGCGCCAGCGCACGACCGGCAACACCGACCTCGAGCGCCTGCGCCAGGGCGGCGTGGGCGGGCAGTTCTGGTCGGTCTACGTGCCGGCCGAGAAGGTCGCCGCGAAGACGCAGCTCGAGCAGATCGACATCGCGCGGCGCGTGATCGCGCTCTACCCCGACCGGCTCGCGCTCGCGACGAACGCCGCCGAGGTCGAGCGGGCGATGCGCGAGGGGCGGATCGCGTCGCTCATGGGCATGGAGGGCGGCCACGCGATCGAGAACTCGCTCGGCGCGCTCCGCGCCTTCTACGCGCTCGGCGCGCGCTACATGACACTCACCCACTCGCAGACGCTCGACTGGGCCGACTCCGCGACCGACGCGGCGCGCCACTCCGGCCTCACGCGCTTCGGCGAGGAGGTGGTGCGCGAGATGAACCGGCTCGGCATGCTGGTCGACCTCTCGCACGTCTCGCCGGCGACGATGGAGGACGCGCTGCGCGTGTCCGAGGCGCCGGTGATCTTCTCGCACTCCTCGGCGCGCGCGATCTGCGACCACCCGCGCAACGTCCCCGACGACGTGCTCACGGCGCTGAAGGCGAACGGCGGCGTCGTGATGGTGACGTTCGTGACGGCGTTCATCTCGCCGGAGCTGGCGAAGGCCAGCGTCCCGCTCTTCAAGGAATACGAGGAGCGCGCGAAGCTGCTGAAGGACCCGAAGGAGCGCGAGGCGCTGCGCAAGGAGATCCAGGACCGCATGCCGAAGGTGCGGGTGACGATCGCGGACGTGGCGAATCACGTCGACCACGTCCGCAAGGTCGCGGGCGTCGAGCACGTCGGCCTCGGCGGCGACTACGACGGCAACGACAGCTGGCCCGAGGGGCTCGAGGACGTCTCGGGGTATCCGCGGCTCTTCGCCGAGCTCGCGCGCCGGGGATGGAGCGACGAGGACCTGGGGCGGCTGGCGAGCGGCAACATCCTGAGGGTGCTGCGGAAAGCGGAAGAGGTGTCCGCCCGGCTGCAGAAGGCCCGGCCCGCCTCGAACGCGACGATCGAGGAGCTCGACGGCCCCCGCTAAGCCCCGGACCGCGTGCCGCCGGGCGTTGGGTTATAGTCCTCCTGCCCGGAGGCGGGCGTGGCGGAGACGACTCTCAAGACCCTCATCGACAAGTTCCGGGGCCGGCCCGAGTGGCAGCACACCGATCCAGCCGTACGGGCGGAGGCGGTGCTGCGCCTGCCGGCGTCCGACCGCGAGCTGATCCTGGCGCTCGCGCGCGAGGACCCGGACGCGCGGGTGCGGCGGGCCGCCGTCAAGCGCATCGACGAGCTGGCGCTGCTCGTGGAGATCGCCGGCTCCGACGCCGACGCCGGCGTGCGCGACGAAGCCGCGGGGCGCGTCGCCCACGCGGCGCTCCACGCCCAGGACGAGGCCGCGGCGCAGGCGGCGGTCGCCGGGCTGACGGATCCGCGCCACCTCGCGAGCGTCGCGAAGTCCGCACAGCACGCCGCGGCGCGAGAAGCGGCGATCCGCGCTCTCGCCGACCCGAAGGTGCTCGCCTCGGTCGTGCGCGAGGCCCAGGACGCGCGCGCGCGAGTCCTGGCGCTCGGGCGCATCGAGGACGCCGCGACGCTGCTGGCGCTCGCCCAGAACCTCGAGCAGAAGGCGCTGGCGGTGGCCGCGGTCGACCGGCTGTCCGACAACGCGGCGCTCGCGGCTGTCGCCGCCAAGGCGCGCGTGCCGGCCGCCGCGAGGCGCGCGCGGGCCCGGCTCGAGACGGGCGAGCCGGCGCTACCTCCGGCGCCGACCCCGCCCCCGCCGGTGGACGACGAGAGCGAGCGGCGCGCCTACGAGGAAGCGCGAGCCGCGCTCGAGCGCGAGGTGAGCGCGGCGCGCGAGCGCGAGGCCGTGGCGCGCGCGGCGAAGGAGGCCGAAGTGCTCCGCCAGGCCGACCAGGCGGCGATCGAGACGCGCGGCACGCTCGCGGCCCTGCTCGCCGAGGCCGAGGCGCTCGTCTCCCAGGAGCTGGCGGCGGCGCGCGCCGCCTTCCAGGGCCTCGAGACGCGCTGGCGCGAGGCCGCGAAGACGGTCGAGGCCGGCGAACTCGGCTCGCGCTTCGACGAGATCGCGGCGTCGCTGCGTGCGCGAGCCGACGCCGCCCGGGCCGAGATCGCCGCCACGCAGCGCAGCCACGTCGAAGCGCTCTCGGCGCTCGCCGAGCGCGCCGAGGCGCTGGTCGCGGCGGACACCCACGCGTCGCTCCGCGACACCGATCACGCGCTGCGCGAGATCAAGGAGGCGCTCGAGCGCCCCGGGCACTTCCCGTCGCGCCGCGATCGCGACCAGCTGCTCGCCCGGCTCGAGAGCGCGCGCAAGAAGCTCTACCCGCTGCTCCAGCAGCTGCGCGAGGACGCCGACTGGAAGCGCTGGGCCAACGTGTCGGTGCAGGAGGAGCTGGCCCAGCGGGCCGAGAAGCTGCGCGACGAGACGAACCTCGACCGCGCGGCGGCGGCGCTGCGCGAGCTCGAGCGCAGCTGGCGGCTCGCGAAGGAAGCCCCGAAGGACAAGGGCGAGGGGCTCTGGACGCGCTTCAAGGCCGCGCGCGACGAGGTCCGGGCCAAGGTCGACGCCCACCTCGCGAAGCAGGCCGAGGAGCACGCCGCCAACCTCAAGAAGAAGGAGGCGCTCTGCGAGCAGGCCGAGGCGCTCGCGGAGTCCACGGACTGGGTGAAGACCGCCGAGGCGCTGCGCGCGCTCCAGGCCGAGTGGAAGGCGAGCGGCCCCGTCGCACACGCGATCTCGCAGCGCGTCTGGGAGCGCTTCCGCAAGCCCTGCGACCGCTTCTTCACGCGCTTCCAGGAGCACCGCGAGGAGCGCGGGCGCGAGTGGGAGCAGAACCTCGAGAAGAAGGCGGCCCTCTGCGAGAAGGCCGAGTCGCTCGCGGCCTCGACCGAGTGGGACGAGGCGGCGGCAGCGATCAAGCAGCTGCAGCTGGAGTGGCGCGCGATCGGCCCCGTCAAGAAGAGCCGCGCCGACGCGATCTGGCAGCGCTTCCGCGCGGCCTGCGACCTCTTCTTCGATCGTTACAAGAACCGCGACGCACACGCCCGCGACGCCGCGCGCCAGGCGCGCGAGGCCCTTTGCGCGGAGCTCGAGGCGCTGGCACCCGCGGACGCTGCGCCCGCCGAGCCGCCCGCCGACCTCGTGAGCCGCGTGCAGGCGGCGCAGACGGCCTGGCGCCAGGCGGGCGGGCTGCCCCAGGACGAGCTGGCCGCGCTCGACGAGCGCTTCCTGAAGGCGCGCGACCGGCTGCTCGAGCTCTTCCCGCGCGCCTTCGAGGGCAGCGAGCTCGACCCCGAGGCGAGCCGCAAGCGGGGCGAGAAGCTCGTCGCGCGCGTCGAGGCGCTGCTCGCGGAGCTACAGCCGGCGAAGGCGAGCGAGGCGCAGTCGGCCATGGACCTCGCGGCGCGGCTGCGCGACGCGCTCGCCTCCAACACGATCGGCGGCCGCGAGGCGGTCGAGCAGCGCTGGCAGGCGGCCGCGAACGAGCTGGAGGCCGCGCAGACGGCGTGGAAACGGCTCGGCCCGATACCGGGGGCCGACGGCCGCGCGCTCGTGACCCGGTTCGAGAGCGCTTGCCGCCGCTTCGCCGAGCAGCGGCCGAAGAGCGAGCGGCCGCGCGCCGACGCGCAGCGGCCGGAGCGGCCGCGGCGCGAGCGGGAGCGCTCGGATCCGCGCTCGGAGCGAAGGCCGCGGCGCTGAACGTGCGCCGCGCCGACCGCGGACCGGCCGACCTCTTCGAGCTGTTCGTGCTGGCGCCGGACCGCAGCCAGGACGACGCCGCCGTGCTGGCGACCTACCGCAGCGCGCGCGTGCTCGAGCGGTTCCCGCGCCGCGGCGGCGACAGCGGCGCGCGCTGGCGGCGCATCATCGCGCTCCACGAGCGGACGCTCGCCGAGCTGGGCGGGCGCGGCAGGGGCCGCGGGCTGCCGGAGGGGCGCGAGCTCCAGGCGTTCGGCCGCGACCTCTTCGAGACGCTCTTCCCCGGCGACGTGCGCCGGCTCTTCGACGTGGCGCGCGAGCAGCGCCGCAGCCGCCCGCTCGACCTCGTGTTCACCTCGATGCTCGACTGGGTCGCCGACAAGCCGTGGGAGCTCGCGTTCGACCCGTCGCGCCGGGAGTTCCTCGCCACCTCCTCCGTCAACTTCGTCCGCAACGCCTACACCGCCGTGCCCGCCGACTGGCCGGCGCGGCGGCGCGGCCGGCTGCGCGTGCTCGTCGCCGTGTCGCGGCCGAAGGGGCAGGCGCCGCTCGACGACCGCGCGGAGACGGCCGGCCTGCGCAAGGCGTTCGCGCCGCTCGTCGCGAAGGGCGTCGCGCAGATCGAGCTCGTGCTGCGGCCGACGCCGGGCGCGCTGCAGCAGCGGCTCGCGAAGGGCGGCGTCGACGTGCTGCACCTGATCGGCCACGGTCACTACGACGCCGGCCAGCGCGAGGGCTTCGTCGTGCTCGAGGACGACAAGGGCGGCGCGCGGCCGCTCGGGGCCGACGCGCTGCGCCAGCTGGTGTGCCAGCGCGGGCTCAGCCTGGTGTTCCTGAACGCGTGCGAGACCGGGCGCGGCGGGCGTGTCGACTGGAACCGCGGCACGGCTCCCGCGCTCGTCGCCGCCGGCGTCCCGGCGGTGGTCGCGAACCAGTACGCGGTGCTCGACAGCGCCGCGACGCTGTTCGCGCGCGAGCTCTACGCAGGGCTCGCGCAGGGGCGCGCGATCGGGGACGCGGCCCGCGAAGCCCGCATCGCGATCGGCCGCGAGCTTTCGGCCTCGCGGCTCGACTGGGCGGTGCCCGTGGTCTTCGCCCGGGATCCGCGCGAGCCGCTGCGGTGACGCGGACGGCGCTCGCCCCGCTCGGCGTCGCGCTCGTGCTGCGGCTCGCCGTGATCTTCTCCTGCGACGCCGTCGTCGCGGACGTCGAGCGCTACCAGAAGGTCGGCCGCCACCTGCTCGACGTCTCGTGGAATCCCTACGAGACGCAGCGGCTCTACCCGTATCCGCCCCCCTGGGCCGGCGTCGAGGCCGGAGCGCTCTGGCTCGAGCGGCACGGGGTGGGCCGCTTCGCCGTGAACGTGAAGCTCCCGGTGCTGCTGGCCGATCTCGCGATGGTCGCGATCTTCGCGCGCGCGGCCGCGCTCGGCATGGCGTCGCCCGTGGCGGCATGGCTCTACGCCCTCCACCCCGTCAGCCTGCTGATCGGCTCGGCACACGGGCAGTTCGACGCGATCCCGCTCGGCTTCCTGCTCGCCGCGGTGCTGCTTCTCGAGCGCGGCCGGCGCGACGCCTCGGCGCTCGCGCTCGCGGCCGGTATCGCCAGCAAGTCCTTCCCGGTGCTCGCGCTCCCCTTTCTCGCGCTGGCCGGCGGCGCCTCCGCGCAGGCCGCCCTTCGCTACGGCTTCCTCGCGCTCGCGCCGGGCGCGCTGCTGCTCGCGCCCTTCGCGGCCCTGGACCCGGAGGCGCTCCGCCGCGAGCTCTTCGGGTACGGCGGCATCGCCGACTTCGGCTGGACCGGCGTGCTGCGAGGCGCCGACTGGCTCGCGACCGGCCAGCTGCCGCGCAGCGAGGCGCGCTTCTGGCCCACGGCCGCCGCCGTGTCGCGCGAGCTCTTCCTCCTGGTGTGGGCCGCGCTCGTGATCGCGGTGGGCGCGAGGCGGCTGAAGCTGCCCGCGCGCCGTGCCGTGCTGCTGGTCCTTCTGGTGTTCTCCGCCTGCTACGGCCTGCAGAGCGCGCAGTACCTGCTGTGGGTGGTGCCGCTCGCCCTCCTGCGCCCGGACCCGGCGGTGGCGGCGCACGCCGCTGCGACGAGCGCCGCTCTCGTCGGCTTCTACGTGTTCCTGGCGCCGGGCGTCCTGTGGCCGGCCGCGCTCGCGGGCGACTCGCTCGGGCTCGCGGGCCGCTTGTGGCTCTTCGGCAGCGCGACCGCGCTCGCCGTCACGGTCGCTTGGCTCGGCAGCGTGCTGCGGGAGGCGAAAACGTCCTTGCATGGAGCGGGTCCGCGCGTATAGTTAGGGCACCCGACCGAGGAGGCCCCTCCCTCATGGCCCTGCCGCGGTTCTGCTCCCACTGCGCCGCGCCGCTGCCGTCGCCGCCGCCCGTCGCCTGCCGGTCCTGCGACACCAGCCACTGGCTCGACGCGAAACCGTACGCCGGCGCGCTCGTCACCCGGGGCGGCAAGCTGCTGCTCGTCCGGCGCGCCCAGAGACCGTGGAAGGGAGCCTGGGACCTGCCGGGCGGGTTCTGCCGCGTGCGCGAGCACCCGAAGGCGGCGGCGGCGCGCGAGGTCCGCGAGGAGACGGCGCTCGAGGTCGAGCTGGACGGCGTCCTCGGGATGTGGATCGACGCCTACGGGCCCGAGGGCACGGACAAGATCACGCTCAACATCTACTTCCACGCGAGCGCGCGCGGCTCGATCGAGACGCGGCCCGAGCCGAACGAGATCGCGGAGATCGCGTGGTTCGCTCCGGACGAGCTGCCCGAGCCGCTCGCCTTCCCCGACCACCTGCCCGCCGTGCTCCGCGCGTGGCGGGCGAGCCTCGAGGACGCCCCGCGCGCGGCGCCCGCGCGGCCCCGGGCGCTGCCGCGCAACCCCGAACCCAGCGTCTGAGCCGGCGCCCCGCGCGCGGCCGGGGTTAGGATGAAAGACCGGCCGTGAACTACATCGCGCTCTCGATCCCCGTCTTCTTCCTGCTGATCGGAGTCGAGCTGCTCTTCACGCGGCTCCTCGAGCGCGACACCTACCGCCTGAGCGACTCCGTCGGAGACCTCTCCTGCGGGCTGCTGCAGCAGGTCACCGAGGTCTTCCTGAAGGCCTCGGTCTTCGCGGCCTACGTGTTCGTCTACGAGCGTTGGCGACAGCTCGAGATCCCCGCCGGTGCTTTGTGGGCGTGGGTCGTCTGCTTCCTCGGCTACGACCTGCTCTACTACTGGTACCACCGCCTGAGCCACGAGGTGAACGCCGGCTGGGCCTCGCACGTGGTGCACCACCAGAGCGAGGAGTACAACCTCACGGTCGCGCTGCGGCAGAGCGCCATCCCGGTGTCGTGGGTGTTCTACCTGCCGCTCGCGCTCATCGGCTTTCCGCCGCAGATGTTCCTCGTGGTGTCGGCGATCGACACGCTCTACCAGTTCTGGATCCACACCCGGCTGGTCGGGCGGCTCGGCCCGCTCGAGTGGGTGCTCAACACGCCGTCGCACCACCGCGTCCACCATGGCCGCAACCCGCGCTACATCGACCGCAACCACGGCGGCACGCTGATCGTCTGGGACCGGCTGTTCGGAACCTTCGCCGAGGAGCGGGAGGAGCCCGTCTACGGCATCACGAAGCCGCTCGCCAGCTTCAACCCGCTCTGGGCCAACCTGCACTACTGGATCGAGATGTGGGACGTCGCGCGGCGGACGGCGCGGCCGCTCGACCGGCTGCGCGTGCTCTGGGCGCCGCCCGGCTGGCGGCCCGCGGACCTCGGTGGTCCGCTGCTGCCGCCCGAGGTGGACCGCGCGAGCTACGTGAAGTTCGACGTGCCGCTCGCGGACTCCCGCAAGCTCTACGTGCTCGCGCAGCTCGTGCTCGTGCTGCTCGCGGCGACGCCCTACCTGCTCCGCAGCGGCTCCTTCGGCGTCGTGACGCGCGCGCTCGGAGCGGCGCTCATCGCGTGGAGCGTCGTGAGCTTCGGACTGCTGCTGGAGGGGCGCGCCTGGGGCACTCATTTCGAGAACGCTCGGCTCGCCGCCGTCGCGCTCGCAGCGGCGCTCGTGCCGGGGCCCGCGAGCGCGCGCGTCGTGCTCGTGCTGCTTTCGTGCGTGTCGGCCGCCTGGCTCAACAGGAGCCCGCAGAAAGGCCTTCCGCTGGCCCCCGAGCTGCGCTAGCATCCGGCTCGTCAACGGTCGTTTGGAGCGTCCCTTCAAGGACGAGGTCCTGTATGGTTCTAGTGTGTGCGTGGTGCCAGAAGTACATGGGCTCCATGGAGCCCCTCCAGGATCCCCGGGTCAGCCACGGCATCTGCAGCGAGTGCTGCCAGCGTGAATCGCTGGAGGACGCGCCCGTGCTGGTCGTCAGCCCCGGCCGAGCGCAGGCCGTGCCGGTGCTCAAGAGCCTGCTGCGTGGCGCGCCGGAGATCGCGATCGTGATCGACCGACGCGCCGGCGACCGGCGCGGCGACGCCGGACGCGATACCGAACACGGCCGCCCGGTCGCCTACGTGGTCGATCGCCGCGAGACCGACCGCCGCCGAGCGCCGTCGCTGCACCTGGTCTAGCACCCAACTCGGGGCGCACCGAGTAGGTGAAGTAACGCT
>Ga0134127_10003684_pt1 | contig 11026 bp, 17 predicted proteins | sample KB31753_FD_96459 | JGI IMG/M metagenome (GOLD analysis project Ga0134127, IMG submission 96459) | Terrestrial soil microbial communities with excess Nitrogen fertilizer from Kellogg Biological Station, Michigan, USA - KB3-175-3 | ecosystem: Environmental > Terrestrial > Soil > Unclassified ...
GCTACGACCGCGCGGTACCTGAGTGGCGGGCATGAGGGCGGGCAGGAACAGGACACTCACAGTTGTGGCCCTCCCCAATCCAAGGAGTCTGGGATCTGGTGAGCCATGATGGAGTTATAGAGGGCGATGATGGCGGGATGCTGTTCCGAAACGCGGGGGCGGGCAAGGTTCCAGCACTTGAGCAGCGTGCGGAGGTCCGAATGGGGTGTGTCAACGCTGGCGTGAGCGCCGCGGCGGCGGTGGACATCGTGTACAACCTTGGTGGATCAGGCTCCATCTTCGAGAGGAACCTACTCGAGCGATGCTTCCGCGATATTCATGTCGCCACACAGCACGTGGCAGTTGCTCCAAAGACGCTTGAGGTGGTCGGCCGCGTATTCCTTGGCATGGAGCCGCAAGGACTAATTTGATGGCCATCCACGTGACGTGAGCATGCGAAGAGTGAGCTGGGTGGCTAGTCTGTGCCCTGGTATTGACGTGCAGCCGACTTCCTAAAACTGATTGATCTAAGATCCGCTACTCCGGGCCAGGGTTCGCGCTACGACCTCGAGCAGGAACCGCGGCGGGAACGGCTTCAGCACCACGGGCACCCCATCCGTCAGCAGGATCTGGTAGTCGGTCGATCCGCTGTCGACGGTGCCAGTGACGTAGATGAGCCGCGAGACAAGATGCGGCCAGCGACTCGCGATCTCCCAGTAGAGGCCGATGCCCGCGACGGCGGGTATGGTCAGGTCGCTCAAGACGAGATCGAACCTGGACCCATCAAGGCGGGCCAGCGCTTCGGTGCCGCTGCCGAAGCAATCCACTTCGTGCCCATCCGCCGTAAGGACATCGACGATAAGGGCCCGAACCTCCTCGTTCGCTTCCACGACAAGGATGCGCGCCATCTGTCGCTCCTCGTCTGGGTCCGGTGTGTGGTTGGACCCTACCACACTCCTGAGCCGACCTTGTCACGTCGGCTAAGGCAAATGCAGCGCGTTATGAAAAGCGGTGAAACAGAGCCACCTGGCGACCGGCCGTTTCGTCTGACGTATCCAGTGGAGTGTCGAACCTTGCTGTATGGGGCTTAGAACTCATTCATCCAGGGAGCAAGCCATAGCCCCGGATTCACGGCGCTGCGAGGCCTATGGGATCTACGATTGCCGAATGTGATCGTGTCCGGCGACACTCAGTCTACGATCGCCTGATACACGAGGTCGCGCAAACCCGTCCAGTACTTGGCCCGCGTCGCAGGAGTGGCGGTCTGCAGCATCATCACCGCGAACATCTGCTCCTTCGGATCCACCCAGAACTGGGTGCCGTAGATGCCGGTCCATCCGAAGTCGCCCACACTTCCGGGAACGGAGGTGCGACCCGCGCTGGTCCGCACCGTGAAGCCGAGCCCGAAGCCCTGGCCGTTCTCGGGTCTGGCATCGATCACTGATACCGAAAACCCATTCACGCGGATGCCCAGGGGCAAGTGGTCAGAAGCCATGTACTCGACCGTCTTGCGCGACAACAGGCGTGTACCGTCGAGCTTGCCTCCGTTGAGCAGGAACTGGCAGAAACGAGCGTAGTCGGGCGCTGTGGACACCATGCCTCCGCCGCCGGAGAGCCAGTTCGGCTTCTGCGTCCTGTCCGGCGCGGTTGGTCGCTTGCCGGTTGCCGGGTCCACCTGCAGTTCGGCGATCCGGTTGTGCTTCTCGCGCTGCTCGACCCAGAAGCCGGTGTCGGTCATCTTCAGTGGCGCAAGCACGCGCTCGGCGACGAACTGGTCGAGGGGCGTCCCGGACACAACCTCGATGATCCGCCCCAGCACGTCGGTCGACACACTGTATTCCCACGTGGTGCCGGGGTGATATTGAAGCGGAATGCTGGCGAGCTTGGTGATGAACTCCGCGCTGGTCTGTCCAGCGTCTGTCACCTTCACCGCGTTGTACTGGTCCTTCACGAGCGACTTGCCGAAGAACCCGTAGGTGAATCCCGACGTGTGTCGAAGCAGGTCGTGTATTGTCATCGCGCGCTGCGGAGTCTCGAGCACGAGCTGCATCGCGCCAGAATCATCCTTCTTCGCGATCCCGACCTTCACGTCTTTGAGCTCAGGCAGGTACAGCGCAACGGGATCGGCGAGGCTGACCTTGCCTTCTTCGACCAAGATCATGAAACCGACCGTCGTTATGGGCTTGGTCATCGAGGCAATCCGGTGGATCGCGTTCTGAGGCATGCGGGAGCCGGCCTCGCGATCCCTGAACCCGAAGCTCTCGAGGTAGGCGACCTTGCCCTTGCGGGCGACGATGATCACCGCGCCTGGGATCTCGCTCCGGTCAACACCGGCCTGGATCGCCGTAGACAGGCGTCCAAGCCGCTCGGACGAAAGGCCGACGTTCTCCGGTGCGCTGGCGCGGGGAAGCCCTTGCGCGTGAGCCTGAAGTGCGAGACTGAGCACGAACGCGAAGGCCAGCAACACCCGGTTTCGCAGCATAGGGCATCTCCTATTCATTCTAGGGAACCCTGCAGAACACAAACGCGTCCGCACCCATCTGAATGATCAACGAGGATGTCAGAACGCGGTCCAGGAGCCCGAGCCAGGGACATCTCTGTCTCCCCCAGGGCTGGGCAGTTTAGGGCTTAGAAAACAGCCGAAGCCTAGGAGCCGGCAGACTCATTGTCAACAACATTCCTGCCCTTACTCGGTGAGCCATAACAGACTGGGAATGGCAGACGGCGCCCCAACCCCTCCGCAGCATAGCTTCGTGCGGGTCCCTCTAGAACTCAACGATCTAGGAACTCGTCGTCGATGCGCCGAACGAGCTGCCCGCCGCAGCTGCAGACCATCACGATCCAGCTGGGCTCTCCTTCGGCGATCTCCGTCTCGAGCTCACCGCAGCGACGGTGCTCGAGGTAGAAGGCGTCGAGGTCCGCTAGAAGTTCCAGTATCCTACCGAAGACCCTCGCCGGCGAGACTGACAACAATTTGATACCCCCGCCGGTTATCCACAACCCGCGTCTTCCTTCAGTGAGCCGTCTCTATATAATGGAAGGGTAACTTCTAGCTGCAACACTTGTGTCCCGACTCACTCTAGCCATCACAATTCTTTGCATCGCCCTCCTTTCGGCAGGGGTTGTTTGGTTTACCGACACTAGCGAGGCCTCTCCTCTGCTGGATCTGTCCAACTCGACCCCTCAGGCACCTGGACTGGATCGATACGTGGATCCCGAGCGCGGGTTCTTCTTCGACTATCCCGACATGCTTTCGCTGAGCCAGACCGACGTAGGTGAGGACCATACGATCTTCGGAGACGCGGTCGATGATGAGACACGGGCGATTATCGTCACCTACCCGTACACCCTCGATGAACCATTCACGGGAGACCTCATCCAAGCACAGTGCGAACATCACCTCCGCCGTCGAGCGCCGTTCCCTTCCTTCCGGGACAGCCGCCTTCGTCTTCCTGCGAGCTCATACCCCACTCGGCGAGCCTCGAGACGCTCTCTTTCTCCACAACGGGACCGTCTACCAAGTGGCGGCTCTTGAGACGCACAATACTCTTGCCATCCGGCGCCTTCCATTGTTTTAGCTTTTTGCCCCCACCCAAAGATAAAGCCTCATGGAAGAATGGGACTCAGTCATGAGCCCGCGTTTGCATATCGAGACCTTCTCAGAAGTGTTCTCACCGATCCGGCAATCCCCCACTTCGGCAATGAAGCGCTGCAGGCGTTCCTAGTATCGTTCGATTTGTCGCCGTATAACGGCCTTCGATTCAGGCGGGAATCAGATCCGCGGCCCTCGAATCATTCTGTGTTGACACAGCAACATCCATGCATCCATCGTGTCCGGCGAGCGCCATCGTGCCAAGACGGCCCTCCATGCCGGAAGGGGCACACGTGAGACCCGCAGTTCATTCCGCGATGCGGAGGATGCAATGGCAACTAGATGGATCGTATTGGGGGGTCTTATTTTTGCTCGCGTCGCGTTCGCCTACCAGTTTCAGTCGCTTGCGGTGGTCGCCCCAGGTTTTATGGAGGAGTTCGGTCTTGACGCGCTTTCTGTCGGGACTCTCGTCGGACTCTACATGCTTCCCGGCTTCTTTCTGGCGATCCCCGGCGGCGTGCTCAGCCAGTGGGTGGGGGAACGTCGTTTTCTAACCGGTTGTCTTGTGGCGATGGTCGCAGGCGGACTCATCTGCGCCGTCGGCAGTGGCTATTGGTCGATATTCGCAGGCCGGCTTCTGTCTGGCCTCGGCGCCATCGGGCTCAATGTCGTGATGGCGAAGATCGTAATCGATTGGTTTCAGGACAAGGAGATCGCAACCGCTATGGCCTTCTTCTTAGCGGGATATCCGGCCGGTATTGGACTCGCACTCCTGGCGCTCGGCACTCTTGCTACGCCCGCGGGTTGGTCCCTCGCATTTCTGACTACGGGGGCGTTGGGTTTCGTAGCGTTGATCGTATTCGCCGCGACCTATCGGCCCGCGCAGGTCAAGACGGAAGGCTCGACGCCAGCACTGAGACCCTCGATGGGCGAGGTCGGAATGGTGTGCGTAGCCGGGGCGATCTGGGCGCTCTACAATGCGGCGTACATCATCGTAGTCAGCTTTGTGCCTCTTTACCTGCACAGCGCGGGGATGGCGCCGGCAACTGCCGCGTCACTTGTCGGAATTGGATTGTGGGTCTCGATCGTTGCCGCACCCATCGGGGGCGTCCTAGCAGACCGATCCCGCAAGCCAAATCTCCTAATCGTTCTGGGTGTACTGGTCTGGGGGCTCGGGCTATCGCTGGTCGTCCCTTGGGCCGATTCCTCCTTCTTGCTCCTGACCTTAATTATCGTGACGGCGTTTATCGGAAGCCTTCCGCCAGGGGCTATCGTTGCCTTGGCGAGCGAAGTGCTGCGTCCCCAAGCTCGAAGCTCGGGAATGGGTATCTACTACACGTGGCTCTATGCAGGCCTTGCGCTCGGCCCCATCCTGGCTGGGTTCGTCAGCAAGCTCACTGGCGATCCTGCGGCTCCGGTCTACCTCATTGGCGTTCTGGCGATAGCGACGGTGTTTGCGCTCGGTCTCTTCAGAGCTCTGCAGGCTCGTGGCTTTCCAGCGGCAGTGGGGCGTCGGGAGCCATAGTGGAATCGGACGAGGTCTCGTCAACGACCCGTGGCTCCGGAGCGCGTCAAACGGACCTGCGAATCAGACCGCTCTCATCTATGGCGCCTTCGTGTTCCAGATGTCCCGATGCAAACGCCACTGCCCGTCTGCCTTTTTCCAGACCACGACATACTTCACTACGGCAGTGCCGGATCCGAGAGTCAGCTGCGCCTCACCGACCTCATGGGCCATCTCGCCGGCCACCTCCAGATCAATCGTCTCGAGCTTCACGCTCTTCAATCCGATTTGCTGAGCAATCGACGCCCACATCTGCTTGATGTTGTCCCTGCCCCTGACCAACGGGCCATCCGGTGGAAGGGCCACGGCGTCCTTTGTGTACAGGGAGGCGAGGCTCTCAAGGTCCCCTTTACCCGCTGCTTCCTCGAACATCCGGTTCACGGCCGCGATCTCAGATCGACTCATGAGTTTGTCCTCCTGGGGGTGGAATAGGCCACCGAGCTTGAACACGCCGCAAGACGAGTGAGGCCGCGAGTCAACACCATCGGCCGTACGCAGTCAAGGACCATTGCGGCGAGGACACCGAGCCAGCTTGGGAGAAGAAGACATGGACAGACGCTGGACCAACGAGTACTTGCAACCGCGCGTGTTCCTAGATCAGCTTCATTTGGGAACTCTCGAACTACTTCTTCTGAAGTACAACTTCGCTCCGTGTTGAACCTTCGGAAAACCCGTTCATCTTGTTCCCATCAACCACTTGCTCGTTCCGAATTGCTCCACCGCTCACCACACCCGGTGACGTCCACCGCAACACGCTGCCTTCCACCGTTCCCTCGATTGCCTCCCGTCGATTGACGCGGCTGCTGCTGGACACTACTTCCTGTTGTCCCTTGAACGTCTTCTCCGTCGCCTCGGTAATTGTCAGGTATACCCTCCCTGAACTACCTGATCTCGTCGTGTAGTTTCCCTGCCATTCGCCGATCAACGACTTGGGATCAACCGCAGTTTGAGCTGCTGATGGAAGCGTCGTACTGACTAGCCCAACGCAGATGATCGCAGCGTAAATGACCCGTGGAAGTGTCTCGAAGAGCTTGCTCATGCGGTGATCTCCTCTGTCCTTGTCTTAGGTCACGGTTAGTACGCGGACTCGCGATGATGATTACCGGCGCCTCAGCAGGGCCCCCTAATCGCCGCTCGAGACGCAGCTCTGGTAGCAGGGAGGAAGAGATGGTTGTATCCTGGCCTGGCTCTTCTGACCGGATTCCTAGGTTATGTGACCTAGGGAATTCGGCGAGCACCCTGTCGCGCAGACCCCGGAGTGCCGAAGATTCGCGAAAGCCCTACGGCGCGTGGCCCTTCATACTGATCAACTCGAGGATACGGCCACCCTGGTCCCCAGAGAGATTCTCAAAGCGCACGAAGTACCTAACCTCTGGTGCGTACCAGTACTGAAGAGAATAGCCCCATCCAGCGTGCCTGATCCGAAGAGCTCGAAAGCTGCCGGCGGGCACTGTGAGGCGTTCCCACGCTACAGCTTCAAAGTCGCCCATCCTGGGCGGTCGGTTCCCTCAGGCTCGCCGAGCCCGAGGGGTTCCTGGAAGCATCGCTCAGGTGGCACCAGACGATGCCATCTCCCCTTCACCCTGGCTCCAGGTGAGTCCTGTCTTCAATGGAAACTTGAACATCGGAAGCGGGGGGAGGTATTGCTGCACAATCTCACCATTCTGCACCATCGCAAGAAAGCGAAATCCGGGTAACCAGTACGACTCTGTGCCAGTTTCCAGGCTGCGGAGCATGTAGCCCCCAGGGCCCGCTTGGGCAACCTGCACAGTTAGCTGTGCCTTCGAGAACCCGTGCATGACCCGAAAGACCCACTCGTCTCCCGGGTTCCACTCAGGCTCGTCGACTACAAGCGTCTGATCGCCAAGCGGCGCTACGAGAGCAGACGTGCCGCAACCGGAGATTACGGCGCCGAGAAGTAGGATGCCCAACAGCGTCAGTACGTTTGCCATCGTCGTTACTCTAGGCTAGCCGCTCCTTTAAGTCACCAAACACTTATGGTAGAGAGCGAATCACCCGTCCTGCCTTCATCACCCGGTATTGCGGCGCAACCTCCCAACTCCTTAGATCACCTGGATCTAGGTTTAGACAGCTATTGACTATTTAGTCGGGGTCGCCGATATGGACCGTGTAACAATCCCGCTCCTGCGAACGCCGCCTCAGTCCGCGGCGCGCATCAGCGTCGACGCCAATTCACTTCACCTTCCGTAGGATTCCGGGTCGGACCGCTGACGGACGTGTCGGTCGTTCCGACCGAATAGTTTTGCGAATGGTGGCTGTGGTCCTTGAAGACCATGTAGGTGGGGCAGCGACCGGCATCGCAGAGCGCCTTGTTTAGGGCATCGCCTTGTATGATCGACGTCGGCAAGTCTAGTTCGGTGCGGGAGACGAACAACGGAATGGTGGCCTTCTTTAGTCCCTCGGTTGAAGTGCGTTGCTCGTACTCGGCGGGGTCATCCCCGAAATAGGCCGGCGCGCCCTTCACATAATAACCCGAGAGCATGATCGCCGCCTTGACGCCGTGGCCCTTCGGTCCATGGAATTGCGGATGCGCGAGATAGCCGGCAATCAGATCCGCGCCTGCGGATGTGCCCCAGAGCGCGAGGCGATCGGGATCGCCGCCGTAATGGACGATGTTCGCCTGCACCCAGCGCACCGCCCCCGCCAAGTCTTCGTGCGCAGCGGGCCACACATGCTTGGGAGCCAGGCGATGGTTCATGTTGACGCCGACCATGCCCTGCCGGGTGAGCCAGAGCATGATGTTGTCATAGAACGGTGAACCCGGCCGGCCTTTGTCCCCGCGTTCGAAGCCGCCGCCGTGGATGAAGATGACGACTGGCTTGGGCGCACCCGGCGTCGGCGCCGCTGTAAAGACGTCGAGTTTTTCAAGGGCATCCGTCCCGTAAGCGATATCGCGGACGACTGTCACATTCGGGTAGGGCTCCTTGTGGTCAGCGAAAAGCGGCGCGTAGAGCTTGGCGGTGCGGGGCGGGTCGTTAATCGGGCCGATCTTGCGGATACCTTCGGCGATGTCCGGCGGCACCTGCGCGAGCGCCACGCTGGAGGTGGCCGTCAGCGCGAACAGCGCTGCGATGAAGAAGAAATGGTGCATGGTGATCTCCTTAGCTTAGATCACTTGGTTTCAGGAACACAAAAAGCCCGACCCAAAGGTCGGGCTTCTCTCACATCAACGCAATCTTCAATCACGCCCGCCGGCAAAGGATCCGCCGATGACAACAGCTATGCCTCGCGCGGGCCTTTCGCACGCTACTGCGTCGGCAGCATCAAATGCTCATACGGCGTGCCGGGAAACATGACGTACGGCTGACGGGCATCAGAGACGTCCAGGGTTCTTGGATAGCCCATCATTTCTCGAACCCCGGGCCCGACAATCATCACGTGAGGACCGGTCTGCACCCAATGCATGCGCGTGTCTCGCTGATGCGGATGGTGGTTGGTTGTGCCAGTATCCCCGGCCAGCATGTAGATGAAGCCAATCTTGTTCGGCGGATCTTTGCGCGCGCCTGTTGCCTTCAGCCATTCCATGCCGTTCTGGTCGGCGCATTGCGGAGTGCCGTCACCCCCGATCAGACAGGTAAAACCGTTATTGCCGGCTTGAAGCTCACGTGGCTTGTCGCCCTGCATCATAATGATTGTTGACTTGCTCACAATCTGCTCGGGCGCCGCGGTCTTGACCTTGGCAATGTATTCCCGCTCGGAGGTTGGAACCTCGGCCGTTGGATATTTCGCTTGCGTCATGCAGCCACCGATGAACAAAGCTAAGGCTACACAAATAGTTGTCCGCATTTTCAGCCTCCGATGAGTGATGAGTCGCGCTCATGAAAATGATTGGCGACGGGTCAGTCACTGCACGCGCTGGCCACCATGCGCTCAAGGTGGCTCGCCGCGGGAGAGGCGACCACTATGGACTTCGAAGATCAGCCTGTCAATCCTCCCGAACTAGCCATGACCGCGCAGTCTACGTGCTTAGATCACTTAGCTCCTAGATCATACTCTGTCTCGGCGTAGTACCCCCTTGCGGACGGCCCTCACTTGCTGCATCGTACCCGGCACTCACCACGGCAACGGAGGGGGCCCCATGACCGACTCCTCAGACGACCCCGAGAAGAAGATTGAAGGCCTTCCTCCAAACATCAAAAAAGAGAAAATGGCCGAGTTGAAGCGCTTAGTTTCTGTACTGCGCTAAGGGTAGACACCCGGGAGTACCTCAGGAACCGCTTCGCCGCCAATCCCTCGGAGATAACTCAGTTTCTGAGTGCCTTCTCCGGAACAGCATGGGGTAGTTCTTCGGGAGTCCCAAGGCCAGGTGATTTGGACCGGAGCAACTACGATTCAATCTGCAAGCTAGTTGACCCGCGCGAATTGACTGATCTACTGGTAGCAAAGTACGGAGCGGAGTTGAAGGTAGACGAATACGAACGCTTCAGCGACAGGCCAGTAGAAATCCGGCTCGCCTCGCAGTTCGTGTATCTGCATCGTCACATTAGAGCGGCATCGGAAAAGAAGGAACCCGGTGCTGTGGCGAAGCCAACGGCTGAAACAGCCCGAGTCGAACCCGGCCGAGTCGAGCGGGGCTTTGCTGAGGCGCCTGCCGACGCCAGGAGAGTGGAGCCGAAGCGTGGAGGACGGCGGAAGCCCCGCAAAGATTAGATAGGGCCTTGGAGTCCCGCTCTGCCCCCTCTGAAAAGGGAGCCCTAAAACACACGCGGAAATTTGCGGGAACCTAGGACCTCCCGCGCGAAGGTCCCGTTACCCGGCTCCGGTAGATGGGACCCATAGCGCGCGTCCTTAGCGCGATTGCTAGCGAGAAAACGCTATTTTTTATACGCGCAAGAAATCGAATTTCGATGCAGCATGCCCCCCGGCCCTGATGGGGCTCAGGGGGATAGCACCACTCCGGAGGGAGTATGCACGTCGTCACAGCAAGGGGTGGAAGGAGAGCGTCGCGGGATGGGGCAAGAGGGTAGCTCGCAATGGCAGGTGGGGTGGGGCAAATTCGTCATAGATGGGGACGACTCGGGCGGGGCAACTCGATCCCACACAGACCGGGGTCGCGAAGGAGGAGGCGCCATGAAGAGGCGTATTCGGCTCGTTATTAAGTCCACTATTGTCTGCCCGACGTACGAGGCGGCGACTTCAACTTGGTGGCCGTGGTGGACACATCTGAAGATGCTCTTCCAGGGACAGATTCACAAGGGTGGATGGCGTTACGAAGGGTGGCGGCTCCGTATTGTTCGTGAGACCAACTAATCAGAGTCCAGGGGGGTAACGAGGGCCTGACGCGAGCTGTCCGCCACGTTCCGCCGCATAACCCGCCAAACGCCCCGCATGATCCCTGGCCGACGCGAAGGGCACTGCGGGCTATCAGCACCAAGGGGCCAGTTTGCTATACTATCCGCACAAAACCCGCACAACGGTGGCGTTGCGGGCGTTGTAAGAATGGTCGGGGTGAGAGGATTTGAACCTCCGACTCCCTGCTCCCAAAGCAGGTGCGCTACCGGGCTGCGCCACACCCCGATTCCGACCGCGGGAGCAGTATATCAACCCGCCCAGCGCTGGAGTAGCTCGCGCGCCAGCACCATCGCGCGGCCGCGGTGGCTCACCGCGTGCTTGGCCGCCGCCGGGACCTCCGCGAAGGTGGCCTCGAGCGGCGGGTAGTAGAAGAGCGGGTCGTAGCCGAAGCCCCCGGTGCCCCGCGGCGCCTCCAGCAACACGCCCTCGACCGTCCCCTCCACGGTGGCCTCGCGCCCGTCGGGCGCGGTGACCGCGATCACCGCGCGGTAGCGGGCGGTGCGCCGGGCGGCCGGGACGCCGGCCAGCTCGCGCAGCATGAGCGCGTTCCGCTCGGGATCGGTCAGCCCCTCGCCGCC
>Ga0134127_10003685_pt1 | contig 11024 bp, 8 predicted proteins | sample KB31753_FD_96459 | JGI IMG/M metagenome (GOLD analysis project Ga0134127, IMG submission 96459) | Terrestrial soil microbial communities with excess Nitrogen fertilizer from Kellogg Biological Station, Michigan, USA - KB3-175-3 | ecosystem: Environmental > Terrestrial > Soil > Unclassified ...
ACTGGCCGGCGTCGTTGAGGACCAGCCCCAGCACCTTGGACAGGTCGAGGCCGGAGAGCGCGCGCTCGATGGCCGGCTTCGGCGTGACGCCGGCGCGGACGATCATCAGGACGCCGTCGGCGACCGCCGAGGCGATGGTGACGTCGGCGAGCGGCGCGATCGGCGGCATGTCGATGAGGATGCGATCGAAGCGCGTGCGCAGCATGTCGAGGACGCGGCGCATCGTGGCCGACCCGAGCAGCTCCGCCGGGTGCATCGGGATGATCCCCGACGGCAGCACCGTCAGCCGATGATCGCGGACCGTGACCAGCGCGTCGTCGATCGACGCGCCGCCCATCAGCACGTCGCTCAACCCCGGCGTCTCGGCGATGCCGAACAGCCGGTGAATCGCCGGCCGGCGCAGGTCGCCGTCGACGAGGAGCACGCGCTGCTGGAACTCCTGCGCCATGGTCAGCGCCAGGTTCGCCGCGGTCAGCGTCTTGCCGTCCCCCTTGTTGGGGCTGGTGACGATGATGGCGCGCACGGCGCGGCCGTTTTCCGATCGCGCCAGCCGCGTCCGCAGCGAACGGTACTGTTCCGCGGCCAGCGACTGCGGCGCGAGGGCGGCGACGAGGCGGTGATCGATGCCGCCGGTGACCTCGCGAGCGGCCGCCGGCGGCGCCAGCGGCGGCGCCATGATGCCGGCGGGCAGCGACACGGGCGGCGGCTCGGCGCGGCTGACGATCGGCGGTTCGGCGCCGCGCGTCCCGACCGGCGCGTCGGCGAGCGCGGTCGCCGGCGGGTCTACGGTGAGCGCGCGGGTGCGGTGCACGCCTCCCTCGCGTTCGGCCTTCCTCAGAATCTCCTGGATACGGCTCATGATCGTCTCTCTCCTCAGGCCTTACGCGGGAATCCGCGGAATCTCGCCGAGCACCGGCACTTCGAACTCGTTCTGCAGCGCGCGCGTGTCATAGACCGAGCGGTCGAGGAACTCGCGGCCGAGCGCGGCGCCGGCGCCGAGCACCAGGCCGGCGACGATGGCGAGGGCCATGATCTTCAGCGGCTTCGGCTCGATCGGGCTCTTCGGGAAATCGGCGGGGTAGAGCACGCTGAAGCGCTCGCCTCCCTGCTTGCGGACGACGTCCTCGGCGACGCGCGCCTGCTGGTAGCGGGTCGTGAGATCGGCGTAGCGCGTCTTCTCGAGGCTGTACTCGCGCTCGAGCGAGGTGAGCTCCTGCTCGACCGCCGGCGCCGACTCGACGCGGACCTGGTACTCGCCGATCTGCCGCTGCGCCGCCGCCGACGCGTTCTGCAGCTCGCGGATGTGCAGGCGCGCCATCTCGCGCTCCTGGATCTTGCCGCGGTAGATCGGGTCGGTCTTCAGCACCTCATCGCGATTCGAGGGCTGGGTCTTCGAGGCGACGACCTCGGCTTTCGCCTGCTTGATCTCTTCCTGCAGACGAATGACGTCCGGATGCTTGTCCTGGTAGCCGAGGGCGCGGTCGCTGGCGAGCTGCGACTGCAGATCGTCGACCTTCTTCTGCGCCGCCTGCGCCGCCAGCAGGCTGCTGTTGGTCATGCCCTCGACCCCGGAGCCCTGGCGCATCGCGTCGAGCTGCGACTCGACCATCGACAGGTGGTCCTGCTCCGAGCGAATCTGCATTGACAGCGACTCGAGCTGGCTGCGCGCGCCGTTGACCATCGACACGTTCGAGGCGATCTGCTCGGGCAGGCGGCCCATGTAGTTCTGCTTCTTCGCGCGCAGCTTGTTCTCCAGGTCGGCCAGCTTGGCCTGCGAGTCGGCGAGCGCCTGCTCCAGCACTTCGGTGGTGTTCTGGGTCCTCACGACCTGCGCCTTGGAGTTCTCCTCGACGAACACCGACGCGACGCGGTTGGTGATGCGCTGCGCCCGATCCGCATCCTTGTCGGTGTAGCCGATGTAGAACAGGTCGATGCCGCGGGTCGGATCGATGCGGCCGGCGCTCGCCCCGATGGGCGTCGGCACCTCGATGTTCTGGGCGAGGTTGTCGCGCAGCCACAGTGCGACGTCGGCGGCCGGCTTGGAGCGGTTGATCCCCTCTTCGCGGATGACGCGCTCGAGCACGGTCGGGCTGAGCAGCAGCTGCTGGATGGCGCGCTGCCGTTCCGCCGGGTCCATCGAGCTGACGCCGCGCAGCAGGTCGGGTGCGAGCGTCGCCGACTGCATGCCGATCGTCGCCCGCGACAGGTACTTCTTCGGCCAGACCGCGACCGCGGCCGCGCCGAGCGCGATGCACACCAGCAGCGGCACGATGAACCACCACTTGCGGCGGTTGACCGCCGCCATGTAGTCGAGGGGATGAAAGGTCTGTTGTTCCATTATCGAATCCTCACCGGTTCAGAGATCGAGACCTGCGCGCCGATGACGTGGCGGTTGATCTGGCCGCCGGGCCGTGTCGTGTCCTGGCGCGAGAATGCCCAGTAGCCCTCGAGGCGCATCCAGCGCTGCAGCGCGTAGCCCAGCGTCGTGTTGATCCAGGTCGAGCGGCGCTCGAACTCGAACGAGTCGAGCGGATCGAACGGATGCGCCCGCAGCCACGACGCCGTTTCCTGCACGTAGAGGCGGTTGCGCGAGAGCGGCATGCGGACATAGCCCGACACCTCGTCGTTGCGCCTCGGTCCGCCGAACCCGAACGACGGCTTGTAGTCGCGGTTGTATTCGGCGCCGAGGATGGCCCGCTCGCCGCGGTGCGTCAGCTTGGTCTCGACGAAGGGGCCGGTCTGGCTCAGATCGCGGAGCGCATCGTTCAGGTGCGACACGCCGGCGGCGATCTCGACCGAGGTCCGCTGCGCGACGCTGTAGCGCAGCAGCGCGCCGGCTTCGTGGAAATTCTGCCGGCGCGTGCCCTGGTTCATGTCCGAGTGCCGGAAGTTGTAGGTGCCGCCGAACGACAGCCGTTCGGTGAAGCGATGCGTCAGATCGCCGCGGATGCCGTGCACCATGCCGCCGGTGCGCGGATCGTTCGGCTCGAACCGCTCGAATTTCACCCAGCCGTTCTCGTAGCGCACGTCGAGATCGAGGCTCCTGGTCAGCCGCGCTTCCACGCCACCGCCGACGGTGTTGTGCCGCGCCCCGAGACGCTGAAACGGCAGGTCGTTGAGCTCCAGCCGATCGGTGGTGGCGACCTGGTCGAACTCGTCGTTGGCGAAGATCAGCACGCGCCGGGTCAACTGCTCGCGCCAGTTGACGTAGGCGCGGTGATCGGTGCCGTTGAGCGCGCTGAGATCGAAGTAGCGGTGCAGCGTGCCGCGGTAGGCGCTCGAGAACGTGGTGCGCGGGCTGCGGAACTCGAGCTGGCCGAACGGCTCCATCTGCAGCATCGTGTCCGACGCGGTGTTGCCGTTGCCGTCGGGCCCGGCGATGGCCACGTTGCTGTCGAACATCGGGCCGATGGTGACGCCCGGCGTGAACGTCCACCCCGGGATCGACCACGACTGGATTTCCGACGGCTGCTGCGCGGCGGCCGGGGCGGCGGCGCCCAACGCGCAGATCGCGAGCACCGCGGCGAGCGGCGAACCTGGCTTGCAGAACGACATCTCGCCCTCGCTCACTTCACCACGACGGTGTCGCCCGGCAGCAGCTGCAGCGGCTCGCGGCGGTTGTCGTAGTCGTCGCCGACCGCGTCCTTGTAGTTGAACGTCTCCCGCTTGCCGCTCTTCCGCATGATCAGGATGTTCTTCTTGTTGGCGAAGTCGGTGAAGCCGCCCGCCACCGCCAGCGCCTGCAGGATCGACATGCGCCCGTTTACCAGGGGGATGGCGCCCGGCTTGTTGACCTCTCCCTGGATGTAGACCAGCTGCGGCGCCGTCTCGGTGACGATGACGGTGACGACCGGGTTGGCGATGTACTCCTTCAGCGACTCGGCAATCGCGTCGCGCAGCTCCAGCGAGGTGCGCCCCGCCGCCATCACGTCGCCGGCGAGCGGCAGCGTCACCTTGCCGTCGGGGCGGATCTGCAGCGCCTGTGACAGCTGCGCGTCCTTGTAGACCTCGATGCGCAGCTTGTCGCCGGCGGCCAGCCGGTAATCGGCGTTGGCGGCGCCCGTGGTTCCGACCGGCGCCGGCGCCGGCGGCGTCCTCGCGTCCGCGGTCTGCGCCGCGGGCGCAGCCGCCGCGGTCTGCCCGGAGGACGGGATAGCGAGACCGGGCAGGAGCAGGAGCGAAACAGCGATCGTCATGACAGTCTTCATGGACACACCCTCTATTGAGCGTGAGCGTTGCCCCGCCCCTCGCGGCGGGGAAGCCCGGTTCGCGCCTCGCGCGCGACGCGCTTCAGCGTCTCGATGTCGGCGCCGTGGGTTGGACAGCACGCCGCGCCGACCTGGAGGTCGACCGGCGCGGTGAACTGGTAATGCTCGAGCCGTGACATCACCCGCTCGATCACCCGCGCGGAGCTCTGGATGTCGGCGTCGAGCAGGACGAGCGACACCGTCTGCTCGTCGGTGGCGAGGAGATCGGTCTCGCGCAGCTCGCGGCTGACCAGACCGGCGATCTCGCGCACCGCGGCGGCGCGATCGCCGGCGTTGGGTTCCATCAGCACGAGTGTGATGAAGTTCTGCGACCGCACGGCCCGCTTCAGCTCGTTGGTCAGCACGAATTCGAACGTCTCGGTCGTCAGTACGTCGCTCACGATTCCTTGTCGAGCTCCGCTTCCTTGATCTTGTAGAGCAGCGCCTTGTAGCTGATGCCGAGGATCTCGGCCGCCTCGCGGCGGTTCCAGCGGGTCTGCTGCAGGGTGCGGTAGATGAGTTCGCGCTCGGCCCCGCGCGCCGCCGTACGGCCGATGTCCTTCAGCGATCCACAGAGCGGCGCCGGGGCCGCGGCGACCGGAGCAGCCGCGGCCGGCGCGGCCGGCGCGGGCGCGGGTGCCGGCGCCGCTGCCGGCTGGGGCGATCCCTGGAGGGCGGGGATCGGGCCCACGCGCAGCGCGCGTCCCGCGATCGCATCGGCGACCTCGCGACGGATCGACGTATCGGAGCCGAGGATCACCATCCGCTTGACCAGGTTCTCCAGCTCGCGCACGTTGCCCGGCCAGTCGTACTCGGCAAACAGCCGCAGCGTGTCGGTGGCGAGCGCCAGCCGCGGCTTGTTGTAATGCTCGGAATAGCGCGCCAGGAAGTACTCGGTCAGCGGCGTGATCTCGTCGCGGCGCTGCCGGAGCGGCGGCAGCGTGATGCAGACGACGTTGAGACGGAAGAAGAGGTCTTCGCGAAACTGCCCGTCGGCGACCGCGCCTTCGAGATCGCGGTTGGTCGCCGCGACGACGCGGACGTCGACGCGGACGTCCTGGCGGCCGCCCAGCCGCGCGAACTCGCCGTCCTGCAGCACCTGCAGCAGCTTCGACTGCAGCGGCGCGCTCATCTCGCTGATCTCGTCGAGGAACATCGTGCCGTGGTTGGCGAACTCGAACTTGCCGGGCTTGTGCTGGATCGCCCCGGTGAAGGCGCCGCGCTCGAATCCGAACAGCTCCGATTCGAGCAGTTCCGCCGGCAGGGCGGCGCAGTTGACCTTGACGAACGTCTTGTCGCGGCGGGGGGAGGCGTCGTGCACCGCGCGCGCGACCAGTTCCTTCCCGGTGCCGCTCTCGCCGCGGATGAGCACGGTGACGTCGGTGTCGGCCACGCGATCGATCAACTCGCGCACTTCGCGCATCTGATCGCTCCCGCCGAGCAACTCACCGTAGCAGTGCCGCGGCGTCGACGACACCGGCTCCGGCACGTACGGCGTTTCCGGTTCGCGCGTCTCGCTCAGGCGCGGCTGAGTAGGCCACTGCACGTGCGGTAGTTCAGCAAGTGAGGTGCCACAGCAGTAATTGTTTGGGAATGTTGGGGAAAACGGGGAGAGCCGTGGGGAGTAACGACGAGGTGGGAACGCCGCTACCGTCCCCGAGGCGGTAGCGACGTTCACATAGTGAGAAGACCAGGGGTCCGGGCCCCGGTCAGGCGCTCGCCGTCATTTAATCGTCGCCGTCACCGAAACCCCCAGGTTGAGGATCGTTGCCGCCAGAGAGTATGAACCGCTCGGCGGCGCGAGGCTGGTATAGACCAGGGTCGAGTTCACGTAGTACTTGACGACCGGTCCGGCCTCGATGGCGATCTTGAAGGTCGAGCCGGGAGACCAGGCGCCCTCGGTTTTGTAGGTCCCGTGTTCGTAGATCAACCAGCTGCTCGTTGGCCAGATGCTGAACTGATAGTCGTATTGGGTGCTCGGCGTGGGCGCGCCCGGCGTCGTGGTCAGCCCGACCCCGGCCGACGGCCCCGCGGTCGCGTTCACCACCGGCGCGAACTGTACGAACGACCCTGGCGCCGAGACCTGCTGTGCGCTGACCCCGCCGGCGTCAGGACAGTTGTCGCAGCCGCCGTCCTTGGTGATGGTGTTGGCGGGTGCCGACGCATGAATGACGCTGACCCAGGACACGGGCTGCTCCTGTCCACTCTGGCCCCCGCTGACAACGGCGTTCATCACCTTGGCCCCGATGTCGAAGAGCGTCGCGTCGAGCCCCATCGCGCTGGCCGGTGGCGTGGCCCCGCTGACGTGGACGAGACCGCCGTTCTTGTAGTACTTCACCACGCCCGACTCGAGGGCCACCCTGAACACGTCGCCCGCGACGAACGTGCCTTCGGTCTGGTAGTTCCCGCTTTCGCGCACGTCCCACGCGCCGTTCGGCCAGAAGCTGAAGGCGAAGTTGATCAGCGCCGGATCGGTACTGGTGCTGGTGTCCGTCCCGAGGCCTCCGTAGAGACGCACGCCGGTACTCGGGGTGAACTCGACGTACCCGCCGGAGGTCGGCACGGTGGCCGTGGTGTGACCGCCGGCATCGCTGCATCCATTACAGCCGCTGGTCTTCTCGAGCGTGCTGCCGGTGGCGGTGGCGTTGACGGCGCCGGTCCATGTGGTCGGAGGCGCCGTGTTGCTCACCGTGACGTTGATTGACGGCGAGTTCCCGATGTTCGAAGAGGTGTCGACCGCGCGCGCCTTGAGGCTGTGGCTGCCGTTGCCCGCCGTCGTGGTGTCCCATGAGATCGTGTACGGCGCATCCGCGTCGGTGCCGAGCAGCGTCGTCGAGTCGAGCCAGAATTCGACGTGATCGACCGCGACGTTGTCGCTGGCGCTCGCGGAGAGCTGCACCATATTTGACACCGTCGCGCCGTTGGCCGGTGCCGTCATTGCCGCGGTTGGCGCGGTCGTATCCGGAGGAGGGGGACTGGTTCCAATAGTCAGCTGCGTCTTCAGGCCGAGGTGGTCGGAAATCGCGGTCTCGCCGATGACCGACGGCAGACCGAACTGCTCGATGGAATTGGCAGTCATGCCCGACGACCATGCGTAGTCGATTCGTTTGAACGCCCAGCCATTGGGAATGCCGCAGCCGTTCCGATTCAAAGTGGCGGAGAAGCCGTCCTCGGTCGGTCGCAATTCGTGCCACGCGTCCTTGTAGCCGGCGTCGCGCAGCGTCTGGAGACCCCACGGATGCGCGGTCTTGCTCGGGCACATTCCAGTCGTGTCGCCGCCAATCTGATCGTAGACGTTGAGGTCGCCGATGAGGACGTGAGGCCTGCCGGCCGCTCTGGCCGCCATGAAATCGCGCGTGTCGGTCGCGTCGAGCTGGGCGTTGGTCTGATCGCCGTTCCAATGCGCCAGGAATACATCGACGGTGGCGCTGCACGCCGAGTTCAGGCAGACCGGCGCGTAGAGGACGTACATCTTGTCGGCCGCGTCAGTCGGCGGCAGGACGTGAAATTCGGGAGTCACGCCGGACGGGAACCCGTATTTTGCGATCATGGCGTTGCCGTTCAGCTCGCCGGAGCGTCCGGCCCACCCGAGGAGCGACTGAATCAACGACGGCCTGGCGCACTTCAGCGGACTATCGTACGCCTCATTGAGCCCGAGCACGATGACCGCAGGATCGTTCTTGATCTTGTCGATCATGACGTTCTGCATGTAGCCCGATCCCCACGAGTTGATCGAGCAGTCGTCCCCCGCGGTGAACAGATGCGGTTTGCCGGCCAGTTCCGCTACGCCTTGACCCCCTCTGAGATTCCAGTTCGCAACTTTGAAAGTGGTCTGCGCGGTCGCGCGCGTCGCCCACTGCGGCGCCAGCGCGATCGACAACGCGAACGCGCACACGGGTATCCATTTCGCTGTCATTGTTGCCTCCGTGACTGTGCCTCGTCGAGGCCGGCGGGAAGGGGCGAGGCGGTTGCTCCGAGATCCGGCGTCCTGCCTCGAGCAACCAAAATGCCACGGCACGATGCGCGCGCCATAAAGAGTTACGCGCACGATCGCGCGGACGAGTTGTCGTCGCGGCGTACGCCCGCGATCGCCGCGTGTTCGACGCGGCAACTTGGCTGTTACGGCGGCATGTGCGTGGCACATGTGCCACGCACGCTGAAGATGTAGGACGAAGTCTGTAGGACGATTGACGCTACGTGCGTCCGGCGATGCGGCGCGCCAGCCCGCGAATCGCCGCCGCCGCCGCGCGCTTCAGCGACGGACGATTGAGGATGTCGACGTGCACGAGATCGATGTCGTTGGTCCGTCCGGCGCTGGCGCGCAGCGGCGACTGCTGAAGCGCCTCCGCGCTGAAGAACATGAACAGGTTCTGGCGGTACCACCACGCCACCTCGGCGTTCTGCCAGATGCGCGGCCGCAGGCAGTCGACCGCCGTGTAGCCGTCGCCGCGGAACAGATCGTCCCAGTAGCCGCGCGGCTGTTCGTTGAGATGGCCGTGTCCCCCCTGTCCCGGCAGGGCCGCCGAGAAGAGGACGATCGGGGCCACCCGCGTCAGCGTCTTCACCAGGCCGGCCGCGGCGGATTCGGGCAGGTGCTCGGCGACTTCGATACAAACCGCCAGATCGAACCGCTGCTGCAGCAACAGCGGCTGCCGCAGGTCGGCGACCGTGAACTCGCGTTCGTCGATCAGCAGGCCCTGCGTAATCCGCTTGGCCTGATCGAAGCCGAGCAGACGATCGCAGCCATGCTCGCGAAAGACGCTGAGCCACTCGCCGTGCTTGCAGCCGAAATCGACGACGCTGCGCGCCGGCGCGTATTCGAGCACGATCGGCACCACGATGCGCGCGGCCCCGAGGCTGTTCAGCGAGGTGGCCGGGGGCAGCGGCCGTGACGCGAGGGTCTCCGTAGCCGATTCCATCGTCGCCTCCGCTAGACCCGCGAGATCCCGCACTCCTTGATCTTGTTGAGCAGGGTCTTGTAGCTCACCCCGAGAATCTGCGCCGCCTTGCGGCGGTTCCAGTGCACCTGCCGCAGCGTCTGCTCGATCGCCGCGCGCTCCGCCTTCATCGCCGCGGCCTTCGCCACGGTGGCGAGTGAGCCGCCGCCCGCCTCCGCCGGCTCGTCTCCCGCGACGGCGTCGTCGTCGGCCCCGTCGGCATCCGCCGGCACGGCTTGCGGCGGCGGCATCGACGGCGGATACGGGATCGACGGCATCGACGGATAGCCGCCAGGCCCGGCGACACCGGCCGTCGCGACCGCGCCCGCGACCGCCGCGACCGGCACCGCGGCCGCCAGGGCGCGCTGCATGTTGCGCTCGATCTCGCGCACGACCAGTTGCTCGTCCTGGAGGATCACGACGCGCTTGATCATGTTCTCGAGCTCGCGGATGTTGCCCGGCCAGTCGTAGGTCATGAACAGCTGGCGCAGGTGCTCGGAGAGCGGCCGCGCCTGGCGGTTGTACTTGCGGGCGTAGCGCGCGATGAAGAAGTCGATCAGCGTCGGGATCTCGTCGCGCCGCTCGCGCAGCGGCGGCACGGTGAGCTCGATGACCTTGAGGCGGTAATAGAGGTCCTCGCGGAACTCGCCGCTCAGCATCATCTTCTCGAGATCGCGGTTGGTCGCCGCGACCACGCGCACGTCCACCTGCACGCGCTTGTTGCTTCCCAGCTTGGTGAACTCGCCGTCCTGCAGCACGTGCAGCAGCTTGGCCTGGAGCGCCGGCTTCATCTCGCCGATCTCGTCCAGCATGAGCGTGCCGGTGTCGGCCTGCTCGAACTTGCCGATGCGGGTGTTGGCCGCGCCGGTGAAGGCGCCGCGCTCGTGGCCGAACAGCTCGCTCTCGAGCAGCTCCGCCGGCAGCGCCGCGCAGTTGACCTTGACGAACGGGCGGTTGCGGCGCGTCGAGCGCTGATGAATCGCGCGCGAGACCAGCTCCTTGCCGACGCCGCTTTCCCCTCTGATCAGGACGCCGACGTCGCTGTCGGCGACCTGCTCGATGACGGTGGCGATCGCGCGCATCTTCTCGCTGTTGCCCCACACCGCGCGATCCTCGTCGTCGGAGAGCTGCTGGCGCAGCTCGCTCAGCTCCGACACGAGACGGTTCTTCTCGATGGCGTTCTTGATCGCGACGTCGAGCGCGATCTCGCCGAGACCCTCAGGGTCGTCGGGTTTGACGACGTAATCCGCGGCGCCGAGGCGGACCGCCTCGACGATCGTCGAGGCCTGGTTGCGCCCGGAGAGCATGATCACCTGCGCCTCCGGCCGCGACGCTTTCAAGGCCCGCAGCGTCGCCATGCCGTCCAGCCCCGGCATCATCACGTCGAGCAGCACCACGTCCGGCGCTTCGGCCTGCTTCATCGATGCGAGCAGCTCGTCGCCGCGCGTATAGCACCGCGCCTCGTAGCCGCGCAGCGACAGGAACGTCCTGAGGTACTGCGCAAAGCCCGCATCATCATCCACGATTGCTACGTAAGGTTTCTTCATTTCGTATCGATTCACTACAACGAAGGCCGAATGTCCATTCGGTTTCCCACTTTATTCAAGACTTGTACCTCAACAGAATGTCGGGTTGGTGCGTACACAGAAAATATGGGTAGCAGCATGCCATTTTCGCCGGGTTTTTCGTGGCATCGCGCTTGATGTCGCTATCAAGAACGCCATCGAGAAGAACCGCCTCGTGGCGGAGTTGAGCGAGCTGCGCCAGCAGCTCTCCGACGACGAGGATCGCGCGGTGTGGGGCAACAGCGAGAAGATGCGCGCGATCGCCACCGTCATCG
>Ga0134127_10003686_pt1 | contig 11024 bp, 5 predicted proteins | sample KB31753_FD_96459 | JGI IMG/M metagenome (GOLD analysis project Ga0134127, IMG submission 96459) | Terrestrial soil microbial communities with excess Nitrogen fertilizer from Kellogg Biological Station, Michigan, USA - KB3-175-3 | ecosystem: Environmental > Terrestrial > Soil > Unclassified ...
CAACAGATACTTGATGTCGTAGCGCTCGAGCCGCTCGGCCCAATGCGTATCCAGAAACGAGAGTCGGTAATCGCGTACAACCGAATCGTCAAAGAGGTGCACCCTACCATCGATGAACGACCGCTGGTCGGGCCATAGCCGCCAAATCAAGTAGTCGCCATGAACCTGAGGGTGAAAGATATTGCCCCGTAGCTGGTGTTGCTGAATGTAATCCATGGCTCCGACGGGCGTACTTTTTTCCCAAAGAGTATTCCCAAAGGCCGGATTCCCAAGATGTGGATATACCCACGGAGTTACCAGCACCACAATCGTCAGCATCAACACTGCGATCTGTCTATTTAGTCGATATCGGATCGGCGCCGGCGATTGACGTCGCCTATCAAGCCAATTGAGGAAAGCCTTACCGAAACGGCTACGTTGCAGAGTCGAGGGTACTGCCGAAAAATCAATTGTGGGAAAATAGCGCGCTACGATCGGACCTGCTATTAGAGCGAACCACACGCCGTTTCTAACCGCGCTGAGTCCCAGACACGAGAAGACAAGCACCAGGACCAGATCCAGCAAATCCGGCTTCCGGCCCGCCCCCAACAGCACAAGCAGAGTGATGAAAAAGGGTCCGTAAAAGAGAACGACGCCGGTCAGCTCGTTTATGCTGGGCGGCTGCCACTCGAGCACTAGCTCTTGAGAGGCGGGGTTGGTTGCGACGGCGCGAATATATCCGTATATCCGGTATGTCTCCGGATTCGCGAGCGTGGCGGCGCCACTCAAGAGCAGCGCGAATGCCAATTTCCTGAGCTCGACGTACGATAACGTGTCTGACCCCTCGCCGTATGTGATCCGTCGCGCCAGCTCGCAACCCAGAAACAGAGCGATCAACCCAAGGCCAAGCACAAATGCTCCGTGGAGGTTCACCCACAATACGGTCATTAGGGGCAGGGTCCAAAGCAGGTTCTGCCGCCGGCTTCGGTAGTTTGAAAGCACCCAATAAAACGCCGAGAACAGAGCGAACGAAAAGACCTGCGAGCGCACACTGCCAAAGTAGAGCAGGAGGACCGCCGGCAACAACGCGGACATCACCGCTACCTTGAGACGGTCGGTCGCCTGGCGGCAGAGGCTATATACCGGCAGCAATGCGGCTACCAGCAACATTGAATTGAGCGCCACCAGCAACGCCAGGCCGCCGATTCGATAGGTCGCGTAGTAGACAACCTCTGCCAACCAATTCTGCAGGATAAAAGGATGTCCGGCTGCGGTGAACGAAAACAGATCCGTTTTTGGAATTGATCTGGTAGTGACAATGATCTCGCCGGCTTTCAGATGCCACCAGAAATCCACGAGTCTCAGCTTGAGAAGAAAGCCAAAGCCTGCAGTTAGCGCGATCGGTACGGCCAACCACAGGTGATCGATTGTCACTTTAGGCAAGCCACCGGATTTTGTACCCGCGGGTTGCGCATCTTGTATGAATTGTTCTGCCATCGGTTTGATTGTCGCGGTGGCGACACTGTTTTGTACTACTGCAAGCTATGTTGATTCAAGAACTGAGCCGACTCTTCCGCCTGGGAGCGCAGGCATCCTGCCTGCCACTCAATTAGATTGCTATCCAGGCAGCAGGCAGGATGCCTGCGCTCCCAGGCGCGTCGGTCACTTGTCGAAAACAGAGACCATTCACTTGTTGAGCGACTCGTGGTAGATTCCGTTGGCGTATGGCTCCAGTACAGCAGCCAGCCGCAGTAAGAGAAAAGCAGTCAAGCGTACACCCCATTCTAATCACGATTCTTGTTCTCATCGTCCTGTTCAACCTCAAGCTTTTCTCCATTACACAAAATCAGATCCTGGAAGGCTACGGTGACTTTGCAAGCTTCTATGCCAGCGGCTTGATCGTCAGAGCGGGGCGCGGCAGCGAGCTCTACAACTATGACACACAACGTGAAGTCCAGCGCCCATTATTTCCAGGAGTAGAGACACGCGAAGATGCGCTTCCCTGGGTCCATCCGGCTTTTGAAACGCTCATCTATGTCCCGCTCACATTCCTTTCTTATTCGAAGGCGATCGCCACTTGGATCCTCATAAACGTATTCATACTTGTATTGTTATCAGGCTGGCTGCCGTCCTATCTGCCGAGCCGAAAGATGCTTGCTCGGATCCTATTACTGTTATCCATCCTTGCTACGTTCCCGGTGCTTGTCACGTTGATACAGGGTCAAGACTGCATACTACTGCTGCTTCTTTACGCGCTTGCATTTATCTGTTTGAAGAAGGATAGGCCTGCTCTTGCAGGATGTATTCTGGCTTTTGGCTTGTTCAAATTTCAACTGGTCCTGCCTTTCGCCGCTATCTTTCTCTTGCAACGCCAGTGGAAATTCATTTCGGGCTTTGCTGTCGCATCGATTGTTCCAATAGTAGGCTCGGTGGTCATCGCCGGCTCATCAGGAACAATGGAATATCTTAGATTCCTGCTGCGATTCAGTCAGTCGCCCCTGGATCAATTTGAGATTGAGCCTTCGAAGATGCCGAACATCCGCGGCATTTTATATAGCGTTACCGGAGGTGCGCTTTCAAACAAGTACCTATTCATCGCCACTATTATCGGTTCGATAGTTTTAATAGCATGGGCAATCAAGGCTACTCGTTCGTCGACACTCGAAGTTCGATTCGCCATTGCAATGTTAGTCTCGCTTTCAGCGAGCTACTACCTCTTTGTTTACGATCTCACTCTGGCGGTTCTGCCGTTATTTCTCGTAATCAGCCAGAGGTCTTCGACGATGGACCGCCGATCACGTCTTTACCAGGGGATCTTTCTCGTACTTTGCGCCGTGCTGCTTATGAGTCCTTCTCACCTGGTAATGCTTAGCTATGGAATTGCGCCGAGTCTGATGGCGGTTCCGCTTCTCGGCCTAATTTTTCTGGCCGCCAGGCAGCAATCGAGTGCTGTCCAATCCGGAGAAATAGCGCCACTGGTGATCGACGCATAACCGTCGGGCTGAACGCGACAACTATGAGACTGGCATTGCCAACCCGCAACGTGATTAGAACCGAAGCCGCCCCGCGTCGAAGCCGCAGACAACACGTCAGCAATCTCTTGTTCATTTTGTTGGCGGGGATGACGGTGTTTAATGTCAGGTCATTCTGGAATGGCGTCGGCGCAGCGTTGGAAGGGTACACCGACTTCTCGGCATTCTATTCGGGCGCGGTCCTGATTCGGAACGGCGCAGGCCCCGACCTCTACGATTACGAAACGCAGGCGAAAACTCAGAGAGAGCTTTTTGCCGGCGCGGGCTCAAGAACCGGGCCGGCGCCATATTACCATCCACCCTTTGAGCTCCTGGCGTTTTTGCCCATGACCGATACGTCTTACGCGACAGCCTACTGGTCGTGGGTGATCATCAATGCAATCATCCTGCTGGTGGTGCCGTTGTTGTTGCTCCCGCACCTGACGAATCTCCGACCGGAGTTCAGCGTGAACGTGGTTGTTTCTTTCTTCGCGTTCTTTCCAAGTTTCATTGCCGCCTATCACGGTCAAGACTCCATCGTGCTTCTCCTGTTGTTCGCCTCTGCATTTATAAGTTTGAAGAAGGGTCAGCCTTTCTGGGCGGGGATCCTGTTGGGACTGGGTCTGTTCAGGTTTCAACTTGTAGCGCCCTTCATTTTGCTTTTCCTGATCAAAAGGCAGTGGAGAGTCATCAAGGGGTTTTCTGCCGCGGCGGTTCTAGTAAGCTGTATTTCGGTTCTGATCACGGGCTGGCAGGGATTGATAAAGTACTTCTCCTTTCTCTGGGAGATAAATCAGAATCTGACGGATCCCGAGCATCAAGTTCGCTTTGCGCTGTACCCCAGGGCCATGACTAACCTGCGCGGAATGCTATTCACGCTGTTCGCCGGGCACGTGAGTGATGTGGTCATAACCATCATCAGCTCCGTGTGCTCAGTTCTCATCCTGCTGTGGCTCTACGTTTTCCTGAAAAAGAAAATGTCCGCGGGTGGCGATATCGACCTGGAGTTCTCGATGACGATAGTGGTTGTGCTTCTGGTTGGATTTCACGTTCATTTGCATGACTGGAGCCTGTTGATGTTGCCAATCTTGTTGGTATCGAACCTCCTGGCGGCATTGAACCCGCCCCTCGGACTGGAGCGATGGACGATTCGGTTCACAGTGCTGTTGTTGTTGATGACGCCGGTGTATTTGGCATTGATCGGTCTCGAGTTCGTTAGCCTAGTGTACCTGCCGTTGTTGGTTTTTGCGCGATTGATTTCTGCTATGCGAGCTCAACAATCACCGGTTGGCGTGGAAGCGGATGAGTAGTAGGGTCTTTGTGTGTTGGGCAAAGATTCAGCAGAGGCATGAGGATAACCGCGTAGCGGTGGCCTATCGATAGCTGTGGAGTTGGCGATGCCCATGGGCCGCGTAGCGGTTACCTCCTGTGCGCCAAAATCGATTTGAAAAGTAGAATAGGTAACCTACGCGGCCCATGGGCATCGCCGACCCAGCCTTGCTATCGATAGGCCACCGCTACGCGGTTATCCTCATGCCTCTGCTGAATCTTTGCCCAACACACTATGAACCACTCCCGGCGGATGACGCCGCGCAATCTATCGCTTGTTGATACGATAAATCCGGGTGCTCTGGTCTGCGGATTCAAACATGGGCTCAAAGACATCCCGGTTTCCTTCTAACACTGCGTCATAGTTCTGCCGTTCGACGTCCGGCTGGTACTCCAACGCAAAATCACTTCGCGTCGAGACCCAGTATCTCGCGTTGTTGTCATTTACTATGCGAAACAGAGTGGTCGCCGTTTCTTCAGCCCCGGGCTGAGTAGATTGAAGGAAAGCACCGTCTCTCACCAGGCTTGATCGAGCGGCCTTGCGACCGGTGTACAGATAGTACAGCGGATCTCGGTAGCAGATGACAACATCCGAGGGATCGGTGTGCGACTTTATCCATTCCATAGCTTCTGCATCTTCTGAAGCCGGTTGAGGCCCTCGTCCGAACGCCGCAAGGCTAAGTGAGCGATATATGCCCAACCCGTAGTTGTAAAGCGTTGCTCCAGCCAGAACGACTAACGCGAGGCCGATGAACGCTGCGCTGGCTCGTCCGATCAATTCCTTTTGAGACGCGAACACCTTCCAGATGAGAGCAAAAATCGCTTCAACCTCAATCAACATGAATAACAACAGGAAAGGTAATAGAGGCATAAGAAAGCGATCGTATGACGTGTACGGCCAAAGCAAGTGCACTAAAAGATATGTAACCACATAAATGTGCATCAGTCTTAATTTCGCGCGGCTCTGCCTGACGAACCCGGCGGCGATGAACAGAAAGGCAAATCCAAAATAGATGACCGACTCATAAGCAAGCCCCAGACACACAACCGGGATGGAAATTAAGACAAGCCCAAGCGCGTTCTTTGCGATTACGCCAAAGAGCGCCGACCAACTTGCCTGGCCATCGCGGGCAATCAATGCCCGAAGGGTTTGGAAATAGGTTTCGTATGAACCCGCGTTAGTGTCCTGGATTGCAGCACTGTTCAAATAGCCCCAGGCCAGCCAGCCGAGTACAACAATTCCGGCTGCTGCAACAGGCAAAAGGCCTTTGCGTTGTCTGCGTAGCAAAAAGTACAACGCCAGAGCTAGTAACAAGGCAACGCCGGCGCTCCTGCTAAGAAACGCAAGGCCCGTCAGCACTCCCACTGCGCAGCCAACCACCCAGTTGTCGCGCCCCTTTTCATACTTTTCCGCCAGATACAAGGCAACGACCGAAAGGGCTGCATAAAGCATCTCGGAATACATCCCTGTTGCAAGCACAATCGTCCGCCAATTGATCGCCGCAAGCACGACGACAATCAGCGCTTGCCATTTGTATGCGTAGCCGTGTCTAACCAGGTAAACGAAGGTGAAGCCCAGAAACAAGATCGTGATCGCCGAGCTCAACAACATCATCACTGTGAGGTTCTGTGGAAACTCCGGCGTCAGTTTCCAGATCAGCGACAAGAGAAATGGGTACAACGGAGGAGACTTCGTCTGCAGCGGCTCGTTGGGTAAGCTGATGATCCGGTATCCCTGGCCGGTAGCAAGGGCTTTACCCATGACAACGTACATGCTGTCATCTCGATAGAAACCGAACCGGTCCGGCTGAGATGACGCAAAGTAGAGAAGGAAGATACCAGCTACGAAGATTACAATTAGCGGAAGTTTGAGTTTCGGCTTATTTAGCAACCTGACAAGGGGATTAGCGCTTTGTTTGCCCGGTTCGGATGAAGCAACAACGCTGCCGGCATCTTCTGCTAATTGTGAGCTCGATTTCATCACCGGTTCACTCGGGGTTTTTTACTCTGAAGATTCTGCTGCGGCCATCACTCGAATTGAAGACAGCCGTGAACCTGTCGGGATGTGAATCTATGATCCTGCTGAAGATTCTCTGGTACTGCCCGGTCTGATCTTCTGCCTCGAAATCAGCCGAGGTTAATATCAGATATCCGGCGTTGTCTCTCTCCAGCGTTCTAAAGACCAGATTCTCAACCGTTTCCATCGAGCCCTGATTTTCGCGCCAGTCCACCCATTCCTCCATGGGTAAGGACCTGGCGCTTTTTCTTCCCGTGTACAGAAAGTAAGCGGGGTCGTGATAGCAAACTAAAACATCTGATGAGCTCGCATGTTGATTGATCCACGCGATAGCTTCGCTGTCTTCCGGCGCGGGTCGTGTTGTCTTCCGAAACGAAGTCGTTCGGATTCTTTGAAGTATTTCAGAACCGTGATTATAGAGAATCGCCGCGGCTGATATGACCAGCGCCAATCCAACAAAGACGGCCCCAACCCGCTTGATGGATCCTCCGTTCCTTGCGAACCCATCTCTGATTAAAGCAATCGACCTGCTTGCCTCTGACACCATCAACATGAGAACAAATGGGAGAATAGGGATCAGATACCGGTCATACGCAGGGAAGGGAACAAACGAAGCCATCAGTAGGTAACACAGCATGTAAATGTGTAAGAGTCGAAATTCCTGTCTGACCTGCCGTATGAATCCCGCTAGAAAGAATAACGAGACAAAGCCGAGGTACTGCGCCGGACCATAGTCAATCCCAAGAATCACTACCACCGGCGAGATCACCAGGAACATCAGCATATTGCGTCCAACCAGGCCCAGGAGGACAAGCAACTTTGGCGTGCCGCTTTGCAAATGCAGACTGGTAACCACCTGGTTTATGTGCCCAACATAGTCGGTGTAGTAAGCGACGTTCGACCCATCAGCGGTGGTCCTGTTCAGATAGCACCAAACAGCCCAGCCAACGACAAATGCGCCGCCTACAGCCAGCGGTACCAGCGCTGGCTTCAAGCGTCTGCGCAGAATCGAATGAATCGCAAGCGCTATCAACAAAGTCACTCCAAGACTCCGCGTCAAGAAGGTCAAGCCAATCACCACACCGGCCAGTATGCCTCGTCCCCAACTCCTGTCGTGTTCGTCATAGTCCTCTGTCAGATACAGGGCCAACACCGATAAGATCGCATAGACCATCTCTGAGTACAGCGTTGCCACCAACGCTACAGTCCGCCAGTTGAGTGCCGCGAGCGCCAACACAATCACTGCCTGCCATTCGCTCGAATACCTCTTTCTTGTGATGTAGAAGTAACTCGCCGCAAGGAAGCTCAAAGTGGCGACGATTGTCATGATCATCATCGGTACGAGGTTTTCGGGAAACTCAGGAAAGAGTCTCCATACGAGAGACAGCAGGAAGGGATAAAGAGGCGGGTACTTGGTTTGGGCGGGCTCATAGGGCAGGCTGATTATCCGATATCCATCTCCGGTTGCGAGGGCTTTTGCGGTTGTCACATAAATGCTGTCATCGTGTGCCCTTCCAAAACTCTCCGGTGACAGGGCGGCGTAATAGAGCACGCCACCGCCAATGATCACAATTGATAGGATTAACCAGATCCTTACAGGTTTCTTCGCCGTTCCACTCATCAACTCTTATTATTTTGCGCCCGCATCAGTTCGATAGATGCGGCTCCCGCCTTCAGTTGACTCAAACGCAAGAGCAAATCTTTGAGGATGCCGCTCAATCAACTGGTCGAATATTCTCCTGCGCTGTTGAGGATTATCTTCGAGCTCGAAGTCGGTCGATGTTACCACCAGGTAGCGCGCGTCAGCCTCATCCAGGACGCGAAAGATTCCCGCGGCGAGTCTCGATATGGATTCTTCGTCTTCCTGCCAGGTGTATTCCTCGTTCATTGGGAACGACCTGACTGCCTTGTTACCGGTGTGAAGAAAATATTTTGGATCGCGATAGCAGGCTATCGTATCGGAGCGATCGGCATGCTCAGCAAGCCAGGCGATCGCTTGAGAATCTTCTGCTGCTCGGACCGCGCTTGCGTTAGGCGTCGCGAAGTACCGATATATTCCGGATCCATAGCTGTAGAGACCAAGTCCGAGCGCTGCAAGTAAAATCAAGACTATGAGCCCACCGCTGAACTTGCGCACAGTATCGCCGGCCTTCAGGTCATTTCTTGCAGTAGAAGAATCCACGTCAAATCCGCGTACGACGAAGACCAGCAGGAACGGCAGTAGCGGCATGAGAAAGCGATCGTAGGCGACGCCCGGGAGCCAGAGAAGATATATCGCAAGAGATGAGAGAAGATAGATGTGCAGCAGGCGAACCCCGCTAGCCAGGTGCTTGACGAAGGCCTTTACCAGCACAACTAGAAGCAGCAGCAGAAAGAGAAAACTCACGACGGAAGATCCCGGCGATGACATCCAGCCATAATTCAGTCCGCTGCAAACCAATGGCACTGAAACCAGTATTCCTCCAATAAAGTTGGTCAAGATGATGTTGAGGTATACGCTCAGCGCCGATGAGTTAGTGGTTGCCTGTAGACCGGCAATCGTCTGTTTGAGGTGACCCAGATAGCTCGTGTAGTAAGCGGTGTTTATTCCACTGTCGCTCGTCTTGTTCTCGTAACACCACCAGACCCAGCCCAGCACAAACAGCCCTCCTGTCGCCAGAACGAAAGCAGCTCTGCGCCAGTTCTTGTGCAGCGCAAAATATCCCCCGACTGAAAGGAGAAGCACCAGGCCCGAGCTTCGGGTCAAGAAAACGAGGCCAAGAAGAATCCCCAACAGGAGTCCGCTCATCCAATTTCGCTTGCCACTTGTTTCTCGCTCAGCCAGATGGAGTGCCGCGACCGAGAGTGCGGCAAAAAACATCTCCGAGTACATTCCGGCCGCCAGTATGATTGTCCGCCAGTTGATTGCCGCCAGCCCGACGACGATCAGGGCTTGCAAGGATGTCGAATAGCCGTGCGAAGTCAAATAGCGATACGTCAGCGCAAGAAAACTCAGCGCGGCCACTGACGATAGCAACGTCATCCATACAACGTTCTGTGGGAATTGCGCGTGGACCGTCCAGATCAACGACAACAGGAGGGGATAAAATGGCGGATACTTCGTCTGCGCCGGCTCCGAGGGCAGGCTGATTATTCTATAGCCCTGGCCGGTTGCCAGAGCTTTCGCCGTCGTAGCGTAGATGCTGTCATCGTGGTATGACCCGAATCTCTCTGGCGCGATTGCCGCGTAGTAGAGACCTGACGAGGCAAACAGAATAACGATCAGCACAATCGTTGGAAGGTTGCCGCGATGCTCGACGCGGTGATTTGCGTCAATCCCTTCAGCCGCCCCCAACGCCTCGGAGCGAAATAATCTCGGGGTTCTTAGCATTCCGAGTTTCTAAAACGAGAGTGGTCAACCAGCATCGACTCGATAGATCCGGCTCAGTCCGTCGGCCGATTGGTAGACAAGAACAAATGTGTTCGGGTTCTGTTCCAACAAAGTCTTGAGGGCTGCCTGCTGCGAATCCGTATCGTAATCATGGTCAAAATCGACCGAAGTTACAATGAGGTATTTGACTCCAAACTTCGAAATCGGATTAAACAACAATGAAGGAACCGGCTCACCCGTCGTGGGCGATTTCACTATTGTGAGCGGCGCTGCTTTCCTGTCGGTGTATAAGTAAAACGTCGGATCGCGATATGACATGACCACCGCTGATGGATCAGTGTTGGCACGAATCCAGCTCGCGCACTGACGGTCATCAGCAGCACGGGCATAGACCGCGCTCAGTGAGCCGAATGACTGCCGGATGCCTGAAGTGTAGCCGTATATTGCCAGGCAAACGGTCGAGCCGACTACCAGGAGTATGAAGCCCGCGCCGAGATTCTGGCTTAGTTGCCCGCGAGCCTTTAGCCCCTTTATCGCTAAACCGATCGCCCGATCCAGTTCGATGATCACAAACAACAGCAGGAATGGCAGTAGCGGTATGAGGTAGCGATCGTAAGAAATGTAAGGGATCGGCAAATGGAGCGCGAGATACAAGACGATATAAATGTGCAATAGTCTAAGCCCTGTTTTGAGCTGTCTTACGAAACCAAAAATAACCAGGCAGAGAACAAGCAGGATCGCACACGCGCTGATCACGCCGCCGATAGCTCCAAGGCCGGGCGGTGCAGCGTAGCTCAGACCCGCACAGACGGTAGGGATCGAAACAATAATCGCCGAGAAAAAGTTTTGCTGCAGTATGGTAAGAATGATTTGCAGCGCGGAGGAATTGCTCTCGGCCTGCAATCCCTTGATCATTCCCGATATGTCGCGGAAATAGGTTGCGTGATACGAAGCATTCACTCCATCAGCAGCCGGATTAGTCGCGTAACACCACGCCGCCCATCCAAGCACAAACAGACTTGCCACGCCGACTACCAGGAAACCCCTCTTCCAACGTCGCCTCATCGCGTAGTACAGCGCGACAGCCCCCAATAGTGTCAGCCCGGAGCTTCGAGTCAAAAATGCAAGTCCGATCACTGTTCCGGTCAAAACGTCACGGGCGCCGACCTGATCAGTTCGTAGGCTGGAGTGAAATATCCCCAACCTGCCGGTTCGGGGACTACCGGAGAGTCCGTTTCTCTCCGCAAGCTCGAGTGCCGCGACAGACAGTGCGGCGTACAGCATCTCTGAGTACATGCTGGTTGCCAGGATCATCGTC
>Ga0134127_10003689_pt1 | contig 11019 bp, 10 predicted proteins | sample KB31753_FD_96459 | JGI IMG/M metagenome (GOLD analysis project Ga0134127, IMG submission 96459) | Terrestrial soil microbial communities with excess Nitrogen fertilizer from Kellogg Biological Station, Michigan, USA - KB3-175-3 | ecosystem: Environmental > Terrestrial > Soil > Unclassified ...
CCTCGTCCTCGGCGGTGAGGAGCTGCTCGATCAGCCGGAAGGCCTTGATGGTCTCCACCCGCGCGAGCTCCCGGTTCACGCGCTCGATCTCGCTCCAGATGAGGTCCTGCACCTCCCGGGCCCGGCAGAGGGAGGCGAAGTTGCTGAACGGGACGTTTCGCTCCTGGGCGAACTGGGCCACCGTCTCGTGGTCGATCATGACGAGGCAGGAGAGGAATCGGCGCTGGTCGCCGATGACCACCGCGTCGGAGATGTAGGGCGAGAACTTGAGCTGGTTCTCGATCTCGGACGGGGTGACGTTCTTGCCCCCCGCGGTGATGATGATGTCCTTCATGCGGTCGGTGATGCGGACGAACCCGTCGGCGTCCACGGTGCCCACGTCGCCGGTGTGCAGCCACCCGTCCACGATGGTCTCCGCGGTCTTCTCCGGCTTGCCGTAGTACCCCATGAACACGTGCGGGCCCTTGAGGAGGATCTCGCCCTCGGGGGAGAGGCGCACCTCCGTCTCCGGCCGCGCCACCCCCACCGTCCCGAGCTTGATGCGGTTGGGCGGCATCGCGGTGGCGAGGCCGGTGTTCTCGGTCTGGCCGTAGACCTCGTACATGTCGAGCCCGAGCGCCAGGTACCAGCGGATCAGGTCCGGGGCGATCGGGGCGGCGCCGGTGGCCACGCCGCGGGCTCGGTGCAGCCCGATCGAGCGCTTGATGTTGTCGAGCACGAGGAAGTCGGCCACCCGGAAGCCGGCTCGCAGGACGAGCGACGGCCGGCGCCCCTCGATCCGGCACGCGGCCAGGCGCAGGCCGATGCGGATCGCCCGGTCGTAGGCGAACCGGCCGAGCCAGGTCGCGTCGCGCATGCGCAGGGCCACCCCGGAGTAGAACTTCTCCCAGATCCGCGGCACCGCGAAGAAGAGCGCGGGGGCGACTTCGCGGATGTTCTCGGGGACCGTGTCGATGGACTCGGCGAAGTTCACGGTGGCGCCGGTGTAGAGCGGGTTGAAGACCGAGAAGGTGCGCTCGGCCACGTGGCACAAGGGCAGGAAGGAGAGCTGCTGGTCGCCCTCGCGCAGCGGGGTGATGAAGTCGGCGTACTCGAGCTGGAACAGGATGTTGCGGTGGCTCAGCATCGCGCCCTTGGGGGGCCCGGTGGTGCCGGAGGTGTAGACCAGGATGGCCAGGTCCTCGGGACGGGGGATCTCGACGAGCCGATCGTAGGCCTCGGGATGCTCGCGGTCGTAGGCCGCGCCCAGCTCGAGCAGGGCCTCCAAGGTCATCACCTGGTCGTCCCGGAAGCCGTGGAGCCCCTCCATGTCGAAGACGAAGATCTTCACCAGCTCCGGACAGCGCCCGCGCACCTCGAGCGCCTTGTCGAGCTGCTCCTCGTTCTCCACGAACAGGAAGCGGGTGCCGCTGTCGTTGACGATGTACTCGACCTGGCGGGCCGAGTCGGTGGTGTAGATGCCGTTGGGGATGGCCGCGGCCGACATCACCCCGAGGTCGGTGTAGAGCCACTCCGGGCAGTTGTCGGCCATGATCGAGACCACGTCGCCCGGCTGGAGCCCGAGCGATACCAGGCCGAGGCCCACGCCGCGCGCCTTCCGGCCGTACTCGCGCCACGAGATGGCGCGCCAGATGCCCAGATCTTTCTCGCGCATGGCCACCCGGTCGCCGCGCTCGCGGACCACGTGGCGGAAGAGCCGGGGCAGGGTGTCCTGGCCGTGCACCGTGACCGGACGGCCGGCCAGGGTGGCGGGGGCGTGGCGGGTCGTCAGCGCCATGTCTTCTTCCTCTTCCAGCGCCGCGTGCCGCGGACGCTCGACTCCTTCAGGCCCAGGTAGAACTCCCGGATGTCGTCCTTCTGGAGCAGCCGCTCGCAGGTATCTTCCATCACGATCCGGCCCAGCTCCAAGACATAGCCGTGGTCCGCGGTCTGGAGCGCGAGGTTGGCGTTCTGCTCGACCAGGAGCACGGTCACCCCGCGCTCGCGGTTGATGCGCCGGATGATGTCGAAGATGTCCTTGACCAGCTTGGGGGAGAGACCGAGCGACGGCTCGTCCAGCAGCATGACCTTGGGCCGCGCCATGAGCGCCCGCCCGATCGCCAGCATCTGCTGCTCACCGCCCGACAGCGAGCCGGCCCGCTGCTCGGCCCGCGCGGCCAGCACCGGGAAGTACTCGGTGACCATCTCCAGGTCCTTCGCGACCCCGTCGGCGTCGCGGCGGGCGTAGGCGCCCATGCGCAGGTTCTCGCGGACCGAGAGGAACGGGAACACCTCGCGGCCCTCCGGTACGTGGGAGAGGCCGAGGCGCGCGACCCGGTCCGGGTCGAGCCCCTGGATCGGGCGGCCCTCCAGGGTCACACTGCCCTTCTGCGGGTCCATGACTCCGGAGACGGTCTTGAGGATGGTGGTCTTGCCCGCCCCGTTGGCCCCCAGAATGGTCACGATGGCGCCCGCGGGGACGGTGAAGCTCACCCCGCGCAGGGCCATGATCGGGCCGTAGTAGGTCTCCACGTTGCTGACCGCGAGGAGGGCCTCGGCCATTCCCTCAGCCTCCGAGGTACGCCTTGATCACTTCGGGATGCTCCTGGACTTCCCGGGCCGTCCCACACGCCAGCACCCGACCGTAGTTGAGCGCGAGCACCCGGTCGGACACCGCGCTGACCAGGCTCATGTCGTGCTCGACCATGAGCACGGTGATGCCGAGCAGGGAGCGGATGTCCTGGATCCAGAACGCCATGTCCGCGGTCTCCTCCACGCTCAGCCCAGACGAGGGCTCGTCGAGGAGCAGCAGGGTGGGCTCCGTGCAGAGGGCCCGGCCCATCTCGACGACCTTGCGGACCCCGTAGGGGAGATTGACCACGAGGCTGTCGCGGTAGGCCTGCAGATCGAGGAAGTCGATCACCTTCTCGGCCGCCTCGCGATGAGCGCGCTCGCGAGCGCGCACTCGGGGTAAGAACAGAAGCTCCTGGGCGAACCGCCGGGTGGCGTGGGCGTGGCGGCCCAGGAGCAGGTTCTGCAGCACGCTCGCGTGCTCGAACAGCTCGATGTTCTGAAAGGTGCGCGCGATGCCGCGGCGGGCGATCTCGTGGGGCGGCACCTGGGTGATGTCGTCATCGCGGAACAGGAGTCGCCCGCTGGTCGGATCGTAGATCCGCGAGATCAGGTTGAAGATGGTGGTCTTGCCCGCCCCGTTGGGTCCGATGATGGTGAAGACCTGACCGGCCTCCACCTCGAAGCTCACCCCGTCCACCGCCCGGATGCCCCCGAAATTCACCACGAGCTCGTCCGCGGTGAAGAGGCTCACCGCAAGCGCTCAGACCGCATGTAGGTCTTCTGACGCCGGAAGGTGGCCGCCTTGTAGAGGGGGAACGTGGAGAAGTAGAGCCAGATCTTCCGCCAGCGGCCGTAGATGCCGAGCGGCTCGAACAGGATGAAGAGCACCAGGATGAGCCCGAAGATGCCGGGCTCGAGGCCGGGTTGCTTCACGAACCGATCGAGCGACAGGTAGACCGCGTCGCCCACGCCCTTGCCGAGCGCGGCCGCGAGGTGGCCCGCCGCGACCGGCACGTGATCGCGCGCCTCCGAGATGAGCACGGGCAGGAGCGCCACGAAGACCGCCCCGTAGAGCGCGCCGTGCAGGCTGCCGAGACCGCCGACCACGACCATCAGCAAGAACTGGATGGACAGCAGCACCGTGAAGATGTCGGGCGCGAGGAACCCGATCTTGTGGGCGAAGAGCGCGCCCGCCGCGCCCATGAGCCCGGCCGAATAGGCGAAGGCCAGCGTCTTGTAGCGCGCCAGATGCACGCCCATCGACTGCGCGGCGATCTCGCTGTCGCGGATCGCCACCCAGGCCCGGCCGGTCGGCGAGCGCAGCAGGTTGGCGGTGAGCCAGAGGCCCGCGATGAGCACGGCCAGGCACAGGAAGTAGAACGCCAGGTCGGAGGCGAACGACACGCCGAAGATCACCGGCTTGTCCACCGGACGGCCCTTCAGCCCGTGGGTGACGTGCTCCCAGCGGGTGAACACCTCCTGGATGATCAGCGCGAAGGCCAGCGTGGCGATGGTGAGGTAGACGCCGGTCATGCGGAGCGCGGGCAGGCCGACCAGGACGCCCGAGGCGGCCGCCGCCACCGTGGCCAGCGCCACCCCGACGATCCACGGCAGCCCCAGGTCCTGCGTGAAGTACACGTGGGCGTAGGCGCCGATGCCGAGGAAGGCCGCGTGACCCAGGCTGACCAGGCCGGTGTAGCCGGCCAGCACCATCAGCGAGAGGCCGCAGAGCCCGTAGATGAAGACCATGCTCATGTCCGACAGGTAGGCGGGGATCGCCAAAGGCAGCAGGATCACTCCCGCGAGCAGGGCCGCGTAGTAGCGCCGCTGCACCGGATCGCGGAAGAGCCCCAGGTCGTGCTCGTAGGCGGTCTTGAACGCGAAGCGCATGGCCGCGTCAGACCTTCTTGCGTCCGATGGTGCCGAACATGCCCTGGGGCCGGATCGCCAGCACGAGCAGCAGCACCACGTAGGCGGCCACGTCCTTCACCCCCAGCGGCAGGTAGGCGCCGGAGAACAGCTCGATGAGGCCGATGGTGACGCCGCCCACCAGCGCGCCCGGGATGGAGCCGAAGCCTCCCAGCACCGCGGCCGCGAAGGCCTTGAGCCCGATGAAGCCGAGGTTGATGTCGATCAGCGACACCGGGGCCAGCAGGACCCCCGCGATCGCCGCGACCCCGGCCGAGATCGCCCAGATCAGCGAGAACATCCGTTTCACCGGGATGCCCATGTAGTAGGCGGCGAGCTGGTTCTGGGAGGCGGCCTGCATGGCCACCCCCACGCGCGAGTAGGTGAAGAAGGCGTAGAGCACCGCGCACAGCACGACGGTGCCCACGATGATCGCCACGTACTCGTGGCTCACCGTGACCGCGCCCACCCGCGTGGTCCTGGCGCTGAACGGGGTCGGCAGCGTGTAGATCTCGGAGCCCCAGGTGATGGAGGCGAAGCTCCGGAAGATCGCCCCGAGCCCGATGGTCAGCATGACCACCGCGAACTGGGGCTGGCCGATGACCCGCCGCAGGAGGGTCGCGTCGAGCACGGCGCCGAACAGCGCGACGATGCCCACCGCGAGGGCGAAGGCGACCCAGTAGCCGACGCCGTACCAGACCACGAACATGTAGCAGACGAAGGCGCCCAGCATGAGGAGATCGCCCTGGGCGAAGTTGACCAGCTCGGTGGCCTTGTAGATGAGGACGAAGCCGAGCGCGACCAGCCCGTAGATGCAGCCGACCGCCAGCCCGTTCAGGGCCAGCTGCAGGATCGTGTCCAGAACCGAGCCTCCCCGACGCCGTTGCCGGCTGCCCGTCCGCTGCGGCGACCCGGTCGCGGCGTGACGGTGGTCGGTTATAGCCGGGCGGTGGTCCCCAAGTCAACCCTCCGGATCCACACCGCGGTGTCGTGGAAGACGGCACCGCCGTTGGGATAGCCGGGCTCGGCGCTGGTCAGGGCATTGATGCCGAGCCGGTTGACGAAGTGCTTGCCGGGCCAGACCCCCTCGACGATCACCACGCCGCGTGGCTGGCCCTCCCGGGGCTCGGCATGGGCGATGACCTCGCCCCGCTCGTTGCCGAGCTGGACCGCGGCGCCCGCCGTCACCCCCAGGGCCGCGCAGTCGTCGGGATGGAGCAGCGCGGTCGGGCGCTTCTCGCGGGCCAGGGACGAGGGCGTCTCGGTGAACGTGGAGTTGAGGAACGTGCGCGCGGGCGCGGCCACCAGCCGGAAGGGTTTCTCGTCGGTAGCCTCGTCGGTCACCGCGAAGTGGTCCGGCAGCGCGGGCATCAGGGCGCCGCGGCCGCCGAAGCGCGTCCAGTCGGGCTTGAAGTGGAAGCGGCGATCCGGGGTGGGGAAGCCGTCGAGGAAGTGCGCGGTCTCGAACGGGAGCGCGAAGTCCTGGCCGCCCCGCTTCCAGTTGGTCTCGGCGTCCCACATGCCGGACTTCCGCAGCGTCTCGTCCATGATCTCCCATGGCGTCATCTGGAAGCCCCGGTGCGTCGCGCCGAGCCGCTTGGCCAGCTCGCGGATGACCGTGTGATTCTCGCGGCACTCGCCCGGCGGCTCGATCACCTTCCGGGTGACCTGGAAGTAGGTGTGCCCGCTCGCGGTGTAGAAGTCGTCGTGCTCGACGAACATCGTCGCGGGCAGGACCACGTCCGCGAAGGCCGCGGTCTCGGTCAGGAACTGCTCGTGCACGCAGAGGAAGAGGTCCTCGCGGACCAGGCCCCGATGCACCAGGTTGAGCTCAGGGCACACCATCGCGGGATTGGTGTTCTGCATGAGCATGGCGGTCACCGGCGGGCCGCCCTGGAGGGCCTCGCGATCGCCGGTGAGGATCTGGCCGAGACGGGACTGGTCGAGCGCACGGATCGACTTGTCCACGAGGTCGCGCCCCTCGATCAGGGTGCGGTCGAGCGGATAGATCGAGGTCTGACCGTAGACCGCGCCGCCGCCCTTGTGGCGCCACGCGCCGGTGATCGCGGGCAGGCAGCTCACCGCGTGCATGTTCACCGCACCGTTGCGCGAGCGGCTGAAGCCGTGGTGGCAGCGGATGAAGCTCTTCTTCGTCCGCCCGTAGAGGCGGGCGAAGCCCACGATCTGATCCACCGGGAGCCCGGTGAGGGCCGCCGCCCACTCGGGCGTCCGGGTGGCGACGTGGGCGGCCAGCTCGTCGGGGCAGTCGGTGTAGGCGCGCAGGTAATCCCAGTCGGCCAGGCCCTCGGCGAAGAGGACGTGCATGATCGCGCAGGCGAGCGCGCCGTCGGTGCCCGGCCGCGGGGCCAGGTGCAGATCGGCCTTCGCGGCGGTGTCGGTGCGGTACGGGTCCACCACCACGAACGTGGCGCCGCGCCGCTTGGCCTGCATGGCGTGGCTCATCACGTTGACCTGGGTGTTCACCGGGTTGCCGCCCCAGATCACGATCAGGTCCGAGTGCTCCCCGATCTCGCGCAGGTCCACGCCGCGCTTCGCCCCGACCCCGGCGGTCCAGCCGGTGTCGGCCAGGGTCACGCAGATCGTCGAGAAGTAGCGCGAGTAGCCCATCGCGTGGGTCAGCCGGTTGATGCCGTCACGCTGCACCAGGCCCATCGTGCCCGCGTAGTAGTACGGCCACACCGTCTCGAGGCCCAACCGGGCGGCCTGGCGCGTGAAGGCCTCCGCGACCAGGTCGAGCGCGTCGTTCCACCCGATGCGCTCGAAGCGGCCCGAGCCCTTCGGGCCCACGCGCCGCAGCGGGTGGAGGAGCCGATCAGGATGGTGCACGCGCTCGGCGTAGCGGCCCACCTTCTCGCAGATCACCCCGCGGGTGTAGGTGTTGCGGTGGGAGCCGCGGACCCGACCGATGGTGTGGAGATCGAGCCGCTCGACCTCCAGCGCGCAGGTGCTGGTGCAGTCGTGCGGGCACACCGACGGGACGGTCTCGACCGGGGTCTGGGCCATGGTCCCCAGCATACCTCAGAGAGACAATGAGCCGATGGGGACCCCGATCCGGCCGCTTCCCGACGGCATCGCGCGCTGGAGCGCGCGAGCGCGCTGGCTCCGCCGGCTCGACGCGCTCGCTGCCGCGGGTCTCGTCTGGGCGCTCCTGGCCGTGATGCGGCCCGGCGTCGGCGCGGGTGCCGAGGCCGCCGGGGCGGCCGTCATCACCGGGCTCCTCGGAGCCGTCGCGCCGCTCCGCGTCCGATGGCGGCCGGTCAGCGGGCCGGTCGGGCTCTGGGTGAGCCGGATGCTCGTCCCGGGAGATCGGGCCTGGTACGTGCGGCACGAGGGCCCCGAGCGGGTGATCGTCACGGCCCGCCGCGGCCTGCGCCTGACGGTCGCGGTGCCGGGCCGCGGCGCCGCCGAGGGCCTGAGCGTGCGGCGGACCCGCGTGCTGGTGCTCGGCGCCGACGAGCCCGGGCGCCGGTAGCTACGGGTTCTGGGCGCGACTACTTCGTCGCTTCCTTGATCTTCTTCTCCGCGTCCTTCGCCGCGTCCTGGATCTTGTCGCCGGCCTTCTCCATCGTCTTGCCGGCCTGGTCGACCGCCTTGTCCACCTTCTCGCCCGCCTTCTCGGCAGGGCCCTTCTGCTCGCAGCCCAAGAGCATGCTCAGGGCCAGGCCCAGTGCCACCATGATCTGAAGACGGTTCATTCTCATCTTGGGCTCTCCTCCATGAGGAAACGTGTCACCTCAAGCCGCGTAGCGCTTGACCGCGCCCTCGTCCCAGACGATGCCCGCGCCGGGCCGGTCCGGGATCTGGGCGACGCCGTCCTTCACCTTCAGCGGCTCCTGCAGCAGGGGCGCGGCCCAGTCCATGTACTCGAGCCAGTGACACGTCGGCGTCACCCCGAGCAGGTGCACGCTGATCTCGGGGAAGAGGTGGCTCGACATGTCGACGCCGTGGGCGTGGGCGAGGGCGGCCGCGCGCAGCCAGCCGCTGACCCCGCCGATGCGCTGCACGTCGGGCATCACGAAGTCGAGCGAGCGCAGCGCGATGGCGCGCGCCATCTCGAAGGTGTCCACGAGGTTCTCGCCGGTCTGGATCGGGGTGGCCACCTCGGCCGCGATGCGGGCGTAGCCCTCGTAGTCGTCGTGACGGAGCGGCTCCTCGATCCAGTAGAGCCCTTCCCCGTCGAGGGCGCGGGCGCGCCGCAGCCCCTCGTTCACGGTCAGGCGCTGGTTGAAGTCGCACATCAAGGTCGTCCCGTCGCCGATCCGCTTCTTCACCGCGCGCACCGCGGCCAGGTCCTGGGCGAAGTCGTCGCGCCCCACCCGGAGCTTGATCGCGCGGAAGCCCTCGGCGAGGAGCGCCTCCGCCTCGTCGGCGAGCTTCTCCACCGGCTGGATCCAGAGACCGGTGCTGTTGTAGGCGGGAATGGCCCGGGGCGCGCCGCCCAACAGCGTGACCAGCGGTACTCCACGCGCCTGGGCCAGCGCGTCCCAGGCCGCCATGTCGAGCCCGGCCAGGGCCAGCCCGACCAGGCCGTTCGGGTCGAGCAGGGTGAGCTGCCGGCGCAGCTTGGCCTCGAGATCGAGGGGTGCCAGCACGTCGCCCTTGATCATCTCGAACAGGCCCTGCGCGCAGCCGACGATGGAGGCGAGCGTCCAGGGGGCGAAGCCGAAGACGTAGGAGCGCCCGGTGACGCCGCCATCGGTCTCGAGGTCGAAGAGCACCAGGGCCGCCTTCGCGATGGCCCCGCTGGCGCTCACCGGGGGACGACGGAACGGAGGCAGCACCGGCCGGGCGCGGAGGGCGCGGATCTTCACGGCGCCGCCCTACTTCTTGAACTCGGCCGCCGCCTTGTCATAGGCCGCCGCCAGGTCCCGGTAGGCGTCGGCGAAGCCTTCCTTGGCCTTCTCCCACGACGCCTTGGTGGCCCGGCCGAGGTCCGCGGCCTTCCGGGCCGCCTTCGCCCGCTTGGCCTTGAGATCCTTGATCTGGGCCTGCGACTTGGCCTTGAGCTCGCCGGTCTGCTTGGCGGCCTGCGCCTCGAGGTCCTTGATCTTGGCCTCGAGCTCGGCGGTGGCCTGCTTGGCATGCGCGACCGCCTCGTCCTTCTTCTCCACCGTGTAGTCCCGGATCGCCTGGCCCGTCTCCGACGCCTTCTGCCCGACCTCCCCCGCGGTGGTCTTGGGAGGCGGGGTCTGGGGCGAGGCGTGGGGTGCGGCGAGGGCAAGCAGGCCGATCGTCACGGCGATCGCCGGAATGATTCGCTGGCGCATGGGCACTCTCCTGGCCGACGAGTTTAAGGCCGGCGAGTCGGGCTCGGCAATGGCACGTTCCCGTCGAACTTGACAGTAGGTGCTGGCGGGGCCGATCATCGAAGGCAATCAGCCCCCAGGGAGGGACGCCAGGATGACGACGCTACAGCGAGCCGAAGCGGCCGAGCACGCGCTGAGCCAGGAGCTCGACCGGGTCGTGGTGAAGTCGGTGATCTTCACCTCCGGCGAGCGGGATCCCCGCCAGCCGGTGTCGCGGCCGCCCGACGACGGCCGGCTCTACATGATGGGCCACGACGCGCGCCTCCCCAAGATGCCCGACAAGCCGACCCTGTTCGACTTCTTCCGCCTCCGCTTCGGGCCCTCCGCGCATCTGCTGCAGAGCGCGCGGCTCGCCATGAAGAACGGGGTGAACGAGAAGATCGTCCTGGCGTGCCTGCTGCACGACATCGCGATCGCCGGGTTCATCCGCAGCGACCATGGCTACTGGAGCGCCCAGCTGCTGGAGCCCTACGTGGACGAGGAGGTGGCCTGGGGCATTCGCTATCACCAGGCCCTCCGGTTCTTCCCCGACGAGTCGGTGGGCTATCGCTATCCCGAGCTCTACCGCAAGCTTTTCGGGGACGACTACGTCCCCGAGCCGCACATCCAGGAAGCTTACCGGGTCGCGCGGGACCACAAGTGGTACATGACCTCGCGGCTGATCACGGTGAACGATCTGTACGCGTTCGATCCCACCGTGCAGGTGCAGCTCGAGGAGTTCACCGACGTGGTGGGACGTCACTTCCGGCAGCCGAAGGAAGGGCTCGGCTTCGATCAGAGCCCGTCGGCGCACATGTGGCGCACCATCAACTGGCCGACGCGCTACCTGTAGGACTCGCTACGACGGACGCGGTGACGACGGCAGCGACGTGGCCGCGTAGGTCCCGGCCATGCCGCGGGTGCCCGGCTGGTAGGGGATCGGCGCGCCGGGATCATCGGGGGTGATCGGCAGCGGCGCCCCCTCGCGGTGTCCGAGCGCGCGCTCGATCAGCTCGAGGAGCGGGCCCTTGTCGTACTGGGTGTAGAAGCCGGCGGTGAGCCGGATCGGGTCGCCGGAGTAGAAGCGCACGTACTGGGCCATGCGCTGGGCGAAGGTCTCGCCGGTCGCGTCCCACGCGAGCTTGAAGAGCGCGATGCGCTCCTCCGCGGAGACCCCGGCGCGGCCGCGCACGTAGCGATCGATCATCGGCCGCAGCTCCGGGCTCTCCAGATCGGCCTCGCTCGGAGCGTA
>Ga0134127_10003690_pt1 | contig 11017 bp, 9 predicted proteins | sample KB31753_FD_96459 | JGI IMG/M metagenome (GOLD analysis project Ga0134127, IMG submission 96459) | Terrestrial soil microbial communities with excess Nitrogen fertilizer from Kellogg Biological Station, Michigan, USA - KB3-175-3 | ecosystem: Environmental > Terrestrial > Soil > Unclassified ...
CGATCTGCATCTGCAGTTGCGCGCTCCCTTGCCCCGACGAAGGCGTCAGACCTGTAATCCAGGGGGCGTCGGAGGAGGCGGACCATGCGCATTCGGGCTGCGTCGTCACGCCGACGGTGGCGGCATCGCCGCCGGAGCCGACCGGAGAAGCGGGGACAGCGAGCGTGACGGCGCACTTCGCGGGGGAAGGGCCCGTCGCCGTGGCAACGGTCGAACCGCAGGCGCCGGCCGCGCAGGCCAGCACGCACAGGACGACGTAAGTAAGCGGTCTTAGGGTGACACCTTTGTGCATCTGTAGTCTGCCCAGAGGCTGAATTCAAACTTTTGGTCGGAGACGTGTTGCGACGTCAGATGAATGCGCGCGAGAAGAACGAAACGCCGCGCGGCCGATGAGCAACCGTCGTGCCTCTCGAAAACCCGCCGAAACGTTCGCATTGCCGGAGATTTTGTGTTGGGACTCTGAACGATCGTGAACTTTTGGTGAACCGCTCTAAGACAGACGCCTATCGTTCGGATCCGTTCGCGTCGTTCGGGTCGTTCGGATCGTTCGTCGTTCTCCGGGTTCACCTAAATGACGGAACTAAACCGATGACCGCGGCGGTGGGAGGGGTTATTGCACGGTCGCACAAATCATCCGTGCTCCCCACACTGCGCGCTCTTCGTCGCCGTCTCCGGTGTGAGCTGCGGACGGAGGGTCTCCATCAGTTCGATTTTCGATCGGGCCGCTGCGTGTATTGCGGATCGAAGTTGCCGCGTGCGGTGCGATCGACACACGCGGCTGCGCATGGGCACGCGGTGGCGGTACTGCGTCACGGCGGGTCCGCATGGCTCGCGTGGGTTGTGAAGAACACGTGTGCGATTACGTCGCGTGTTCGATCCGCCCTGCGCTGATCGTGTCGCGCTCGGGCGTTGGAGGAATTACAGAGGGCGCGTCGTCGCGCCGGAGCGCGGCGCGTGTGCTGGGCTCGAGGACGGCATCGGAAAACGCACGTCGACACGAGTGATGCGCGCTTTCGGTGTGCTCTCGAGGTCGGCGGATCGGCGCTGCGCCTCTTCGTACAGGGCTTTCCACCATAGCGCGGAGGCGCGGAGATCCTCGTTGTCTTCGCGCAGTGCGGCAATGTGGCGCCGCAGTGCGGCGTTCTGGCCTCGCAATGAGGATTCCTCATCGGTCACAACATCTTGTGTGTCTACGTGAGGTGTATCCAGCATCTGTTTTTCGTCCATGACATCCTCATTGCGACGCGAAACGCGCTGTATGTAACCAGACCAGCAGACAGCAACGCCTGTAGCGGAACGAATCGCTTAATTCGTGGATAACAGGTTGTTGCGATTCCACACGCAATGCCCACGCCGTCGGCGATATAAGGACAGAAATTTCGTGAAATTCGAGTGTGGCCCGCGGAAGTAACGGAGCGGTTACAACGGCGATCCGAATTGATGTCGCTCGGAATTTTGGATCGTCGGGATGTGAACGGTGATCCGTGTCCCTGCACCCGGAACGGCATTAACGATCAGCTGTCCGTTCAGAACAGCCACGCGCTCCCGCATGCTGGCGAGCCCCAGACCCGCACGGCGGGCGTGTCTGGGATCGAAGCCGACACCTGAATCGGAAACCTGCAGCGCGATATGGCCGTGGTCGCAGGCGAGGCTGACGTGTGCCTCGCGCACGCCGCTGTGCCTGGCGACGTTGTGCAGGGCCTCCTGCACGATGCGATAGAGACACAGCGAGACATTCGCGTCGATCGTCGAAGGCATCGAGGCGTGCGTGAAGGCCACGCGGAGATCGCGTTGCCTCGACACGTCGCGGCAAAGCGACTGAAGGGCGGCCACCAGGCCAAGTGTCTCCAGCCACGACGGATGCAGCGCGTAGGACATGCGGTGGACGTCGGTGGCGACATCGCGGGCCTGCGCGGAAAGGGTGCGAAGCCGTACACGCGACTCCTCCGAGACCACGTGCGTGCTGATTTGATCGATCTCGATATTCAGCAGCGCGATTCGCTGACTGACATCGTCGTGCAGGTCGCGGGCAATCCGTTGCCGCTCGATCTCCTGGCGTGCAATCAGCCGTCCCGCCAGATCGCGATTGAGTTCCGACGCGCGTTTCGCCTCCGTCACGTCGCGAACGATGCTGAGGAGACGGTCGGCGCCGGCATGCACGATGCGCGCTTCGAAGCTTCGCGATTCGCCCATCGGCAGCTCGTACTCGACCACAATCGGGTCGTCTGTCTGGCAGGCACGCTCGAGGGCGTCGATGATCAACTCCGCGAGCGGCGGCGGCAGGACGTCGCGCACATTCTTGCCGATGAATGTGCTTGGTGGGACGAACAACTCGTTTGGATCGCGCGCGTGATAGTCGACGTAGGTGCCGTCGCGGAGCAGGACGAACATGAGGTCGGGGATCGCTTTGAGGATCGCGCCGTTGCGCACCTCCGCGCTGGCCACGGCGGCTCGCAGCTCGGCCTCCTTCTCCTCCTGCGCCGTTTTGGCGCGCGCGCCGGCCCAACTCAGCTCGCCGACGAGGACGTTGATGGCGTGAGCGATCGCGTCGAGGGCATCGTGGCGCGGTGAAATCGGCAACCGCTGGTCAAGGTGGCCGGACGCCATGCTCTCGAGCGTTCGAAGAAATGCGGCAACGCGATCGCTGTCGAACGTGAATTCCGGAGGAGGTGGCGTCACACGCGATGCTCGATCAACCATTCAACGGCTTGGCGTTCGTCAGTAAACAGTCGTGTTGGAATTCCCGGCCGGGCGACAGCCAGGTAAACGTTTCCCATCATGCGTCCGAAAGGGCTGCTCTCGACAAGGAGCGCAAGTGCCAGGAAGCCGTCTACGAGGGTCTGACCGGAGTAATGATGCCGCGCATCAGCCTCGAGCGGCTGCGCCGTCCGTATGTCGATGAGGAGCGGGCGACGTTGGCCGGCAGTCTCAGCCAATGCCGTCGCGAGGTTCGTTTTGGCGTCGTCGAGCGACTGATACGCGCCATCGCGGCTTCTGACGGCCACCAGACCATCGTCGCTGAGATGGATATCTGCTGTCTTGGTATCGGGCACGGAGGATAAGATGTCGGCTCTTAGTCGTACACTACTAGCTGATTGCTCTTCAACAATACGCCGGAGTGGTGAAACTGGCAGACGCGCGGGACTCAAAATCCCGTGGGGGTCACCCCCCGTGTGGGTTCGATTCCCACCTCCGGCACTCTCCTCCGCTTCCTCGGAAGCTTCGGCAGCAATCCATCAGCCGACCGTCGCTATCGCGACGCCACGCTCGTTCGCTGACGTCTCCTCGGTTCCGTACCATGTGAATGCGCCGATCACCGGCAGAATCACGACCACTTTGAACAGCAGGAGCATCCAGCCGACTGAGACGCTGGTATAGGTCAACGGCGGACCCCATCCCAGCGTTTCATTGACCTTCAGCAGCGGCACTGCATCGAGAAAATGCCACAAGAAGAAGTCGCTGATCGAGCCCGGTGTCACCGCGTCGGCCGATCCTCGCGTCATCGACAGCAGGTTGTTCTGCACCAGGACGAAGGTGACCGACGAAAAAAATAGACACGCGAGCATCAGCACCTGGAACGAATACGCCGCCGGCATCGCGATGTGGTACCGGGCCAGCGGTGCGAGTGCGCGTTGACGCCACTCCTTCGTCGAGATCAGCAGCAGCGCCGCGCCGAGCAGAACACCCCACAGGACGAAGCAGGCGATCTGCAGCCACAACGGCAATCTGGCGAGCAGCACGCGCGAGAGCCACGCAAAGAAAACGTACGGAACCGTCATCACGAACAGTCCGCCGACAAATCGCATGTACCACCCATAGAACCATTGGTACGCGTGCGCGGCTTGTTTGAATCGGACCATGAAAAACAGGAACAGGGCGAATACTCCGTAAAAGGCGATCGTGCGCGTTCGTTCGGCATCCGATTCCCGGTAAACATCGATGAACAGGGGAATTCCGATCGCGATCGCGACAAACGCGAGCAGGACGAGCGTTTTTCTCGAGGACCAGCGACTCGTGCGATGAGCCATGTGCATGCTCCTGCGGAAAGCATCGCCGTGATGCGGACAACGGTGGACGAGAGTCTAAACGAAAGGACTGTCAGTGGCCCTAAACCGCGGTTCGCACTAGAATCCCCGTCGCCGAGGAGCGCCGATGAAAGAGGAACGGCTGCAGTTCCTGGTGACACTGAACGACAGGCTCCGTCCCTTGCGTGATCAGGGCGAGATGGAGGATGTGCCGACGCGCCTGCTCGGCGATCACCTTCGCCAGACCCAGGAGCGGCATGCGTTCCTGCTCAAGCTGAGTGACGCGCTTCGCGCCTTGAATGATCCCGCGGATGTCCAGGAAACCGCGGCGCGACTCCTCGGAGAACACCTCGGAGCGAACCGGGTCGGCTACGCCGAAATGGAGGACCACGGCTACGTCATTCGCCGCGAGTACACGCGCGGCGTCGCGCCGCTTGTCGGCCACGGACCATCGGGGAGCTTTGGCGCGGCGTTGAGCGAGGCGTACCGGCGCGGCGAGACGGTCGTGGTCAACGACGTTTCTTCGGATCCGAGGTTCACGGAATCCGAGCGCGTCAGGATGGAAGGCAGACAGATTGCGGCCTTCATCGGCACGACGCTCGTCAAGAACGGGAGGTTCCTGGCAGCCTTCGGCGCCAATAACGCGACCCCACGCGACTGGACGCCCACCGAGATCGCGCTCGTACGCGATGTCGCGGAGCGCACGTGGGACGCGGTCGAACGCGCCCGCGCCGAGGCGTCGCTGCGGGAGCGGGAGCATCGGCTGAAGCTCGCGCTCGACGCCTCTGCGGCGGGCGTCTGGAACTGGGATGCCCAGACCAATCGCCTCGATTGGGATGAGCGGGTTCATGCACATTACGGCCTGGTCCCGGGAAGTCCGCGAAGCCTGGACACATGGACCTCCACGTTGCACGAGGACGACCGGCAGAGGGTCCTCGACCACTTGGGCCGCGTTGCCAGTTGTGCGGACAACAACGACTGGAACGAGACGTTCAGGATCGTGCGCCCGGACGGCACCATCCGCTGGATGCATGGGCTCGGTCGAGCCGAACGCGATACAGAAGGGCGGCTGACGCGGATCGCCGGCATCTGTCTCGACGTCACCGAACGCCGCCGCGCGGAGGAGGCGCTGCAGGCGCGCCGCGACGAGGAACATGACCGCGAACTGCGCCTACTTCTGGAAACCGCGACCCAGGGCATCGTCTCGGTGAATGCGCACGGTGTGATCGTGACGGCGAACCGTGCGCTCGAGACGATGTTCGGTTGGGCGCCCGGTGAGTTGATCGGTCAGTCCCTGGATCAACTGCTGCCAGTAACCATCGGCGGCCTGCACGTGAAGCATCGCACCGGGTCGGATCTCGTCGGCAAGCGGAAAGACGGGTCGACGTTTCCAATCGAAGTCAGTCTCAATCACGTTGCCACGGCTGGCGGGGGCCGGGCCATCGCCTTCGTCACCGATATTACGGAACGGCGGCGCGCCGCCGCGGCCCTGCAGGAGCGAACCGCCGCACTGGAGCACCGGACCGCGCAGTTGAGCCGCCTCGCGTCCGATCTGACACTCGCCGAACACCACGCGCGCGAACAGCTCGCCAAGATGCTTCACGACGGCCTGCAGCAGTTGCTGCTGGTTGCCGCGGTGAATCTCGATCAGCAGGTGAAGCGCGATGCGCAGCTGGGTCTTGCGTCCGACGAACTCGTGGTCCAGGCGAGAAGCGGCCTCGACGAGGCGATTGCCGCCGCACGATCGCTGAGCATCGAATTGTATCCGCCGGTCTTGCAAAGCTCCGGACTTCCGGCAGCCTTGACCTGGCTGGCGGAGCAGACGCGGAAGAAATATGGCCTCGACGTCCACATTTCGGCCGATCCGGGCGCCAATTCGGCGCGCAAGGACATCCGCACGTTGCTGTTCGAATCGGTCCGCGAGCTCCTGATCAACGCGGTGAAGCATGCCGAGGCGGACCGCGTCGCCATAGAGCTGGCGCTCGATCCGGACGACGCGCTTCGCATCACGGTGACGGACAAGGGAGTGGGGTTCGACCCGGCGGCGCTATTCGATCCTTCGAAGACGGGGCGCGTCGGATGGGGACTGTTCAGCATCCGTGAACGGCTGACGCTCTTGGGCGGACGGTTTGAGAGCGAAAGCGCGCCTGGTACGGGGACGATGATCCGCTTGATCGCCCCACGTGGCGCGGCGCAGGAGGCCGTTGCGCCACACGATCCATTGAACCGCCCCGGCGGTGAGCGAAGAGCACGTGCCGCAAAGAGCCTCCCATCGGCGCGCGCGCTTCGAATTCTGATCGTTGACGACCACGCGTCGGTGCGAAGGGTGTTCCGCGATCTGCTGCAGGAACGACGCGAGTTTGTGGTCGTCGGCGACGCTTGCGATGGGCTCGAGGGGGTCGCACAGGCGCATGTACTCCGTCCAGACGTTATCCTGATGGACATCTCGATGCCGCATATGGACGGCGTCGAGGCCACGCGTCGGATTCGCGCCGAGCTGCCGTCCATCCAGATTCTCGGCCTCTCGTCGCAGCTCTGGATGGAGCCCGTTCATCCCATCGAAGAGGCAGGGGCCTCGGGTTACTTCGTCAAGGGCGTCGACATGCAGCGCCTGATCGAACACATGTTGGCAATCCACGCCAGTCTGGCGCTCGGGGTCCAGGGCCGGACGGCGTAGTGCTGCGTGCGTTTCTGACAGGCCTTCTGGTCGCGCTCGTCCCCACGTCGGCAGCGGCGCAGTCCATCGACAAGACGGGCGTTTTCGTCGATTCGATGGCGTTGCTCGGCATCGAGCACGGCATCCGGCTCGCCTTCCAGCCGGGTACGCGGCGCGAGCTTCGCGGCAACTTCTGGCGTGACTACCGCCGGTCCGTGCATGTGCCCACCTCCTGGGAAGACACGGATTCGTGGCTCGTGAACTACGTCGGCCACCCGATTCACGGCGCGGCGGCGGGTTACTTGTGGCTCGAGCACGACCCGACGGCGCCGATCACCATTGAGTTCGACAACCGCTACTGGGCGAGTCGCGGCCGCGCCGCGGCGTTCGCTGCTGTCTACAGCCTCCAGTTCGAGGTAGGCCTCATCAGCGAAGCCTCGCTTGGCAACGTTGGTCTTCGTCCCGAGACGACCGGATGGGTGGACTACGCGGTGACGCCCACGGGAGCGTTCGGCCTGGTGATTGCCGAAGATGTGCTCGACCAGTTTCTCGTCGAATGGATCGAGCGGCACACGCGCAACCGCGTCTGGCGTGCGAGTCTGCGGCTGATTTTCAATCCGACACGCGCGATGTCGAACACTGCGGCCGGACATCTGCCCTGGTATCGTCCCGATCGAACGCTAGCCTGGTAATTGACACCGCACGTGAGCGAACGTTCCGGGAAGGCCGTGTCCGCCGCCTTCGCCGGCGAGATACACGTCGCCAGCATTTGAAATCGCCACCCCTTCACCCTGCGTTTCGTCAAGCGAGCGCAGATCCGCGTGCCAGACGTCGTTCATCTTTCCGTCCACGAGATCGCGCGTGCGGAGCAGCAGGAGGTCCGAATTGGTCCGTAATGCCGTCCATTCGCCGTCAGGAGTCGTGTCCGCATCGGTGATGCGCGACCGCCTGCGTTCCTGATCATTCAGGAACTTCTCGACGGGCAGATCGGCCACTCTGGTCAGCATCGTCATCGTCCCGGGCCGGGCATCGCGCGGCGCGCGGTAGAGCACCGTTGGATGTCCTTTCGTGATGATGAACAGACTCTGGTCGGAGGTGACGACCAGCGATTCGGCATCGTGCGCGCGGTCCGGATAGGCGAAGACAAACGTGTCGGCTGGCGCGGTGGCCGCGTCCTCCGCTTTCGGTTCGGGTACGCGATAGATCGTCACCTGCATCCGCTTGGCGCCGTCGTCACCAATGTCGCCGACGTAGAGGCACGTTCCGCCGGCGCATGGTCCGACGCTCAGCGCTTCCCAGTCTCGAACCGCTGCGCCGGTTACGCGAACCTGTCCTGTGATCTCCCCCGTTGTGCTGAGCGCGATCAGCGTCGGGCCGTCGGAGTCGTTGATCGACCACAGCAGATCTGGAGAGCGGCGGCTCATGGCAAGGCCGCTGGCTTCAGGCAACCTACCGAGCATTTGCAATCGCGAACCGCTCTTGGTGACGTCGCATGACAGCTCGCGGCCGCTTGCCGGCCGGGCGGCCTGGGTTGCCGTCCTGCGGGCGCCGACCGTTGCGTCCCAAGTCATGATCGCGAAGACGACGACGAGGGCGGCGAAGTACGCCTGACGTGCGATTGTTTTCAGCCTTCGTTTCGTGAGGTCTTCCACGGATCCGTTGATTGCAACATTGAAACCGCATTGGTACCATTGCCGCCCACATGGGCATTGCCGACAACACAACCGGGCCGATGCCACTGCGCGGGAGAAAGGTTTTATGAAACGTTTCGGGTTTGTACTGCTGCTGATGGCCGGGCTCGCAATGAATGCCGGCGACACCCTGCTGGCACAGCGACCGGCGGGCGATGCGGCGAGCTTCGCCGCGTATCCCGGGTACCGCGTCGTTCCCAACATCACGTACACGACCGCGAGCGGCGTCGAGCTGAAGCTCGACTTTTATGGGCCCGCACGGCCGTCTGGTCCCGTCCCGACCGCCATGTTCATGCACGGCGGCGGCTATCGCATCGGCTCGCGCAAAGAGGCGTCGGTGTTGAGTCTGCTGCCGTACATCCAGATGGGATGGAACGCGGTCAACGTCGAGTACCGCGCGAGCGGCATCGCGCAGGCGCCTGCGGCCGTCGAGGATGCGCGCTGTGCGCTGCGCTGGATGATTCGCAACGCGAAGGAGTACAACGTCGACACCGACCGGATCGTCATCACCGGACAGTCCGCGGGTGCACATCTGGCGCTGATGACCGGTCTGGTTCCGGAGTCTGCCGGCTTCGATCGAAATTGCCCGGGACCGGAGCCGACAAAAGTGGCCGCGGTCATCAGCTGGTATGGCGTCTTCGATTACACGACGCTCGTTGATGATCCGAAACGCGACTACGCCATCAGCTGGATCGGCGGACAGCCGAACTACAAGGACGTGGCCAAGCGTGTGTCGCCAATGACCTACGTGCGCGCAGGCCTGCCGCCCGTAATGGCGATTCACGGCGACGCGGATCCGATCGTTCCGTACGAGCAGGAAGTGCGCGAGATCGACGCATTGAAGAAGGCCGGTGGTGTCGCCGAGCTCGTGACAATTCCCGGCGGCGGCCACGGCAATTTCCCGCGTGATCAGATGCTGCGCGCGTGGTCGTCGATCGACGCCTTTCTCCAGGCGAACGTCGTCAACAAGAAGCCAGTGAGTACTTCGGCCGCTCGATAGGCGCTCACCCGGCCGGGATCCGACCGCGTCGGATCCCGGGTCCCGGAGCCCGGATCCCGTATCCCAATCCGACTCGACTCACCGAAGTGGCTCGCATTCTCATCGCATGCTGGGGCTCGTTCGGCGACGTCTACCCGTACGTCGGTTTGGCTTTCGCCCTGAAGGAGCGCGGCCACCACCCGCTGCTCGTGACCGCAGAGTTTTACCGCCCCCTCATCGAGTCGCTCGGATTCGAGTTCCACCCGATGGGGCCCACGATCGATCCAACCGACCACGCAATCGTTGAACGAGTCCTCGATCCGGTGCGCGGCGCCGACACGTTGGTCAAGCAGCTGCTCCTTCCATCCCTCGGCTCCGACTACGCCGCGCTCGAACGCGCCGCGCTGCGGGCCGACCTGATGGTCACGCACCCGATCACGTTCGCGGCACCAATCGTGGCGCAGGCGCGTCGCCTGCCGTGGGTCTCCACGGTGCTCGCGCCGATGTCGTTCTTTTCCGCTACCGATGTTCCCGTGCTTGCACCTGCGCCCTGCTTGGCGCGCCTCGACCGCGTTGGATCGTGGTACGGCCGCCTTCTGAGTCGGTTCGTACGGGCAAGTACGGTTCGCTGGATGAAGCCGGTGTTCGATCTCCGGCGGCAGTTGGGCCTGCCAGCCGGCGGGCATCCGCTTTTTGAGGGACAGTTCTCGCCGACGTTGACGCTCGCGCTCTTTTCCCGCGTGCTTGCGTCGCCGCAAATGGATTGGCCACCGAACGTCGTGGTCACGGGCTCTGTTTTCTATAACGGTCCCGAGTCGATCCAGCCGGCGTTAAAAGAGTTTCTCGAGGCGGGTCCTCCACCCGTCGTCTTCACGCTTGGCAGTTCCGCCGTCGCGGCGGCCGGACGATTCTACGAAGAGAGCGTCGAGGCGGTCAGACGCCTTCGCGTGAGAGCCGTCCTTCTGACGGGAGGCTTCGAGCGCAATGTTCCACGCGGTCACGTTGACGGCGACACATTCGTCGCCGATCGCGCGCCGCATCAGCTACTTTTTCCGAGCGCTGTGGCAGTTGTACACCCGGGGGGCGCGGGTACGCTGGCGCAGGCGTTACGCGCCGGGCGTCCGATGCTCGTGGTTCCACACGCACACGATCAGCCGGACAATGCGGCCCGAGCCGCGCGGCTTGGTGTGGCACGAACGCTCCGGCCGCAGCGCTACCGGGCGGCGCGCGTCGCACGAGAACTCGAACAGCTGCTGAGTGATAGGCGTGTTCAAGTGCGGGCGGATGAAGTCGGTGCGATCGTCCGTTCCGAAGGCGGGGCGGCTACGGCCGCGGCCGCGCTTGATGCTCTCGTCCAGTAGCTCGAGGAGAAGCCCGAGGCATCCTTGTGCTACTCTCTGGCGCGGCAACGCGAACGACTCGGGAACTTTTTCAGGCAAATCGGAAGGGAGAAGCTCGATGAGTAAGACGACTCAAACTCTTGCGGCGCTCGCGCTGTCTGCACTCGCGATGACGGTCACCTTCGCACAGGGCGGGGCCGGTGGCGGGCAGCGAGGCGGCGGCGGCGCGGCCCCTGGTGGCGGCGGACAGGGTGGCGGCGGCGCTCGCGGCCCTCAGCAGCCAATGAGCTTTTTCATCACCAGTGTCGGCAAAGGTGATGGCGCCA
>Ga0134127_10003691_pt1 | contig 11015 bp, 11 predicted proteins | sample KB31753_FD_96459 | JGI IMG/M metagenome (GOLD analysis project Ga0134127, IMG submission 96459) | Terrestrial soil microbial communities with excess Nitrogen fertilizer from Kellogg Biological Station, Michigan, USA - KB3-175-3 | ecosystem: Environmental > Terrestrial > Soil > Unclassified ...
GGCCCACATGGAGGAGGAGTGGAACGACTGGTACAACTGGGTCTACGTCCCGGACTATCTCACGGTGCCCGGCGTGATCCGCGCACGCCGCTTCATGGCGGTCGAGGGCCAGCCCAAGTACCTCACGGTCTACGAGTTCGAGCGCCCGGACGTGCCCGAGGGTGAGGCCTGGAACCGGGTGCGCGACGCGAACCCGTGGACCCGTCGGGTGCGGCACCACATGCGGCTCGACGCGGGCTCGCCGGTCGTCTACAAGCGGATCAATCCTATTCTTGGGCCCGCGCGGCCGTCATGATCAAGCGCGTCACGCTCCTCACCCGCAAGGCGGGCATGACCCGCGAGCAGTTCACGCGTCACTGGCTCGACGTGCACGCCCCCCTGGCCCACGCGGTGCCCGGGCTCGAGCGCTACGTGCAGTCGCACATCATCGAGGAGTACAAGCGCCCCGACATCCCGACCACGCCCGTCGAGGTGGACGGCATCGCGGAGCTCTGGTTCGCGGATCGCGCGAGCATGGACCGGGCGCTGGCGTCGCCCGAGATGGCCGCGCTCCACGCGGACGGGGCGCTCTTCATCGGCGGCAACAAGACCTTCGTGGTCGAGGAGAAGGTGATCATCTAGGTGGCGGGGGACCAGATCCACCTCGGGATCAAGCTCGCCTACACCCTCTTCCTCCTCGTGCTGGTGCCGGTGTACTGGGCGCACTACGGCCCCAAGAACTTCCTCTGGTTCTCCGACATCGCGCTCCTGACCACCGGGGCGACGCTCTGGCTGGAGAGCCCACTTCTCGCGAGCATGATGATGCTCGCGGTACTGCTGCCCGAGCTGGCGTGGAACCTGGACTTCTTCGGCCGCCTGCTCACCGGCCACACCATGTTCGGCATGAGCGCCTACATGTTCGACGCGAGGACGCCTCGCTATCTCCGCGCGCTCTCTCTCTTCCACGTGCCGCTGCCCGCCGGGCTCGTCTGGCTCGTGCTCCGCCTCGGCTACGATCGGCGCGCGTGGCTCTACCAGAGCCTGCTCGCCTTGATCGTGCTGCCGGTGTCCTACTGGCTCACCGACCCGGCCCAGAACGTGAACTGGGTCCACGGGCTCGGGACGCGTCAGACCGCGCTGCCGCCCTGGGCGTACCTGGCCCTGCTGATCCTCGCGTTCGGGCTCGTGCTCTACCTGCCCCCGCACCTCGTCTTCAGCTACTTGCCCCGGAGCGCGACGTCCTCGTAGGGCGCCGAGTAGGCGTGGCCCGAGATCAGGCCCAGGCCCGACTCGCGCACGCGGGGCCCGACGCCGTTGAGGAAGGCCAGCTCCCAGATCGGGGCGTAGACCACCTTCTCGTGGAGGAGCTGCTGCATGCGATGGAGCGTGGCCTCGCGCCGCTTCGGGTCGTTGTCGGCGGCCTGCTCCTGGAACAGGCCCTCGATGTCCGGGTACGTGCCGTAGACGTAGGCGCCGCCGGCGGCCACGAAGGCCTCGAGGCGCGTGGCCGCGTTGCCGAAGGCGCCGCTGGACCCCTGGATGAGGTTCCTGAACTTCTTCTCCGAGTAGCCGCTGAAGAAGGCGGCGCGCTCGAGCGGGCGCAGCTTCACCCGGAGGCCCACCTGCTGCAGGGAATTGCCGACCGCCTCGCCGAGGTTGGCGTAGGAGCCGTCGCAGTAGTACTCGCCCGCGTCGAAGCCTGACGGGTACCCGGCCTCCGCGAGCAGCTTCTTGGCCCGGGCCGGGTCGTACGCCGGGGCGGGCGGCTGCCAGAAGTATTCGAACGACGTCGGGATGATGCTGTTGTTGAGCCGGGAGTAGCCGAGGGTGAGCGCCTGGTTGACGGACGGCCGGTCGATGGCGAGACTCGCGGCCTGCCGCACCCGCCGGTCGTGCCACGGCGACTTGGGATCCCACTGGTCGGCGAAGTAGAGCCAGAACGTTCCCTGGATCACCGCCGGCTTCAGGGTGAGCCCGGGGGTCTTTTGCATCTCCTCGGCCAGCTCCCCGCGGATCGAGTACGCGATGTCCACCTCCCCGCGCTTGAGCGCGGCCAGCCGCGTGGCCTCGTCGGGGATCACCCGCAGCACCAGCCGCTTCACGCTCGGGCTCTTGCGCCAGTACTGCTCGAACGCCTCCAGGACCAGCTCCACCCCGGGCGTGAAGGAGACGAACTTGTACGGGCCCGCGCCCACCGGCGCCTTCTTGAAGCCCTCGTCGCCCACCTTCTCCACGTACTTGCGCGGCACGATCCAACCCGCGCCGGTGGCGTTGGTGTAGAACGTCAGGAAGTCGGGCCAGGGCTGCTTGAGCCGGATGCGCACGCGCCCGGGATCGGGGGTCTCCACGCTGGCCACGCGCTCCTTCAACGCCTTGACCGCGGTGCCGCGGTAGCGCTCCAGCGAGAACTTCACGTCGTCCGACGTGACCGGGTCGCCGTTGTGGAAGAGCGCGCCCTTGCGGAGGAGGAACTCGTACACGAGCCCGTCCTTCGAGACCGACCAGGATTCGGCCAGCCCCGGCGCCCGCGGCTGCCCGGGCATGGGCTTCACCAGAGCGTCGTGCAGGGCGTAGAGGACCATGTAGGGCGTGATCATGCCCGGGGTCTCCGCCGGGTCGAACCACGTGGGCGCCAGTGAGATGTGCACGGCCCAGGTGAGCTGGCCCTCGGGCGCGGCCGGCAGAGTCGCCGGAAGGGCGAGGACGAGCAGGGCCACCAGGATCAGGACGAGAGCGCGCAGGGTCATGGGCACGCCTCCTTCGAGCGAAGGGTCCGAACCGGGAAAGGTGGGCCGATTATCCGGTAATCGCGGGCCGTGTCAATCGGCCGGACCGCTTGGGTCCGGCGGGCCTTCCGTGCTATCCCTACGCGGTGAGCAGCGTCGCTCCCGCGGCGGCCGCCCTGGCCGCGCCCTACGCCTTCGCCGAGATCCTCCGCGAAGCCCCGTACCGCCGGCTCTGGCTCTCCGGTCTCTGCGTCAACGGCGCGCGCTGGATGGACCTGGTCCTGCTCGGCTGGCTCGCCTTCCAGCTCACCGACTCGCCGTTCATGGTCGCGGTGGCCGCGTTCGCCCGCTCCGCGCCGATGATGCTGCTGGGCCCCTTCACCGGCCTGGTCGCGGACCGCATGCACCGCGGGCGCGTGCTCGTCTTCACCCAGACGCTGGGGCTCGCGACCGGGCTGGTCCTTGCCGCGGTCTTCGCGGCCGGGCGCGGCGGCTTCTGGCCGATGGTCGGCCTCGAGGTGCTCTTCGGGGTCCTCTGGGCGATCGACTTCCCGGCCCGGCGCACCGCGCTCTATGCGCTCGTGGGGCCGCGCCGCGTGGCCACCGCGGTCTCGCTCGAGACCGTCTCGATGCAGGTCGCCAAGATGATCGGGCCGGTGCTGGCCGGTCTCGGGCTCGCGCGCATGGGCCCGGCGCCGTGCTACGTGGCGGTGGCCGTGCTCTACGCGCTCGGGCTGCTCGCCTTCATCGGCCTGCCCGCCCGGATCGGCGGGCCGAGCGGCCGCGACACCGCCTCGGTCGTGTCGAGCCTCGGCGAGGGCTTTCGGGAGGCCTGGCGCGAGCCCACCGTGCGCGCGGTGCTGATCATCACGGTGCTGATGAACACGCTCTTCTTCCCGTACCAGCACATGCTGCCGGTCTTCGCGCGCGAGGTCCTGCGCGTGGGCCCGGAGTGGCTCGGCGCGCTGGTCGCGGCCGACGGGCTGGGCGCGCTGCTCGGCGCGCTGGCCATCGCGTCGCGCCGTGGCTTCATCGCGCACGGCCGGCTCTTCGCGACCGCGGTGCTGGTGGCGCCGTTCCTGCTGCTGGCCTTCACGGGCCTGCGCTGGCGCTGGGCGTGCCTCGCCATTCTCGTGCTGGTCGGGGCCGCCGAGTCGGGCTTCGCGGCCATGCAGAGCACCCTGGTCCTCCTCGCGGCGCCGCCCGACAGCCGCGGCCGGGCCATGGGCATCCTCTCGGCCTGCATCGGTACCCAGCCGCTGGGTACCCTGTGGATCGGCTTCCTGGCCACCGGCATCGGGGTCCCCGCCGCCATGGCCCTGAACGGGGTCGTGGCGCTCCTGGCGATGCTTCCGGCCGCGTGGCCGCTCGTCCGCCGGCCGCCGGTTTGACCCGCTATTGACCGGGTTTACGAAGTACCCTAAGTTTGTGATCGATCGGGGGCGCTCGCCGGGATGGTCCCGGCCGGTCCCGAGCGTTTTCCCGTTGCCCCAGGAGGGCTCATGAAGAGGATACGTGCCGTGCTGGTTCTGCTCCTGGTGGCCGCCGTCAGCCTGTCGCTGCCCGGCGCCACCTCGCTCGCCCAGGAAGTGCTCACGAACGATTCCGTGATCCAGATGGTCAAGGCCGGGCTACCGGAGGCGGTCGTCATCGGCAAGATCAAGGGGACCGCGAGCAAGTTCGATCTCAAGACCGACGCGCTGGTGGGCCTCAAGAAGGCCGGCGTCTCGGACAAGGTGCTGGAGGCCATGGTGGCGGCGGGATCCGCCCCCGCCGCGGCCGCCACCACTCCCGCGCCGACGACCGCGATGCCCGCCCCGCCGGCCCCCGCGGTCGCGGCCGGCGCGCTCAAGAACCAGGACGTGATCTACCAGCTCGTCGGCGACAAGTACGTCGAGATGTTCGCGACCTCGGCCAACCTCGAGACGAACATGGCGTTCTTCCAGAGCAAGAGCGAGGTCGTGCTCGAGGGACGGAAGGCCCAGTTCCGGATCAAGGAGAAGCAGCCGGTCTTCCTCAGCACGTACTCGTCGACGGACGCGCCGCTCGTGAAGCTGAAGCCGGGTGACAGCAACAACGATCGCAACCTGAAGATCGGCAGCGGCGCCTTCATGCCCTTCGGCGGCACCCAGAAGATGGGTGTGCGCAACGAGGACAAGATCCCGGTCACCATCGAGCGCGACGCCCGCGGCTTCTACAAGGTGAGCCCGTCCGCGGCGCTGCCCCCCGGCGAGTACGGGTTCATCCTCGCCACCGGCTTCGGGGCGGGCTCGGGCAAGGTCTACGACTTCGGAGTCGACTAAGACGACTCGCGACGATGCGCGCGGGCCCCTCGAGCGGGCCCGCGCGCTGGCCCCGCTCCTCGAGGACCTGAGCGAGCAAACCGAGCAGGAGCGCCGGCTTCCCGAGCCGGTGCAGCGGGCGCTCTTCGACGCCTCGCTCTTCCGGCTGCTCCTGCCCCGCTTCCTCGACGGGGGCGAGGTCGATCCTCTCACGTTCGTCGAGGTCATCGAGGAGATCGCCCGGCACGACGCGAGCGCGGCGTGGTGCCTCTGCCAGGCCTCCGGCTGCTCCATGACCGCGGCCTATCTCTCGCCCGACACCGCGCGAGAGATCTTCGGCGACCCGCGCGCGGTGCTGGCCTGGGGCCCGAGCAATGACGCGAAGGCGGTGGCGGTGGACGGCGGCTACCGCATTACCGGGACGTGGAGCTTCGCCAGCGGTTGCCGCCACGCCACGTGGCTCGGCGGCTACTGTCCCATCCAGGGGCCCGACGGCGCGACCCGGCGCCGCGCGGACGGGACCGCCGACGGGCGCACCATGCTGTTCCCGGCCGCGCAGACCAACATCATCGATGTCTGGCACGTGACCGGGCTGCGCGGAACCGGCAGCGACGCGTTCACCGCGACCGACCTCTTCGTCCCCCACGCACACTCGGTCTCCCGCGACGATCCCGCCGAGCGGCGCCATCCCGGCCCGCTCTACTGCTTCCCGTCGGGCAGCCTCTACGCCTCGGGCTTCTCCGGTGTCGCCATGGGCATCGCGCGCAGCAGCCTCGACGCCTTCATCGCGCTGGCCCGCGACAAGGAGCCCCGCTCCTCCAAGCGCCTGGTGCGCGACAGCGCGCTCATCCAGTTCCAGGTGGCCGAGGCCGAGGGGAAGCTGGGCGCGGCCCGGGTGTTCCTGCACGACACGCTCCGGCGCATCTGGGCCGACGTGAGCCGCTCCGGGAGCCCGCTCAGCGTGGAGCAGCGGGTGCAGATTCGCCTCGCCTCCACCTACGGCATCCACCAGGCCAAGCAGGTGGTGGATACCGTCCATCACGCGGCCGGGTCGAGCGCCATCTTCACCAGCAGCGCCTTCGAGCGGCGCTTTCGCGACATCCACACCGTGACCCAGCAGCTCCAGGGCCGTCAGGCCCACCTCGAGACCGTCGGCCGGTACCTCCTGGGCCTCGAGCCCGATCAGACCTTTCTGTAGCGCGCGACCGCCTGCTCTCCTTGCGGTCCTGACCCTGGTCTGGCGGCTCCTGGCCGCCCTGGAGCGCCCGGCCGGACCGGCCGCCGCAGAATTAGGAGCCAAATAATCTTCGTGTGTAGAATGAATGTGAGCCTCGAGCCGGGTCCGGTACTTCGGACGGGAGGGTGCTATCGCTCGAAACTCGCGACGAAGTTCCGCAGTCTTCCAGCGTGGGGGACTGCCATGAGCGACATGCCGGCCGAAACCCCCCGTATTGCCCGCGCATACTGCCCCGCCTGCGAGCCCGACGCCGACACGCTGCTGGAAATCCTCGAAGTGCAATGGTGTAACGTCCACATGCCGATGCGCGAAGGCCTCGACGACGCGCGGGTCATGTCGGACGCCATGCTGACCGGGAGCGCGGAGGCGGGCGGCGACGAGAACCGGCGCTGGTGCGACGTCATCCACGGCGACTCGCACAACGGGCACCGTCGAGGTCGCTAGCGCAAATCGGGGTCAGCCGTCAGAGTCAGATCAGCGGCCAGGGGTAGCGCAGGCCGCTCTTGTCCACCGGAAACTGCCCCGTGCGGAGGAGTCCGCGCGCCCGGCGCTTGAGCGCGCGCTGCTCGTCGGGATCGAGCAGCTCGGCGAGGGCGGCCGGGAGCTCGTCGCTCACCACGCGCCGCAGATCCTCCTGCAGCGCGGGCGCGATCGCCTCCTCGCCGAAGTCCCAGATCACGGTGCGCAGCTTGGGCTCGGCGTGGAAGGTCAGCCCGTTGTCGATCGCGTAGATGCGGTCGTCGGGCACGAGCAGGCAGTGGCCGCTCTTGCGGTCGGCGTTATTGGCGACCAGGTCGAAGAGGCAGATGCGCTGCAGCGTCTCGCGGTGCTCGTCGACCTCCAGCAGGGTGAAGTAGTGCTGGCGGAAGTCGGCCGGGACGAAGAGCTGGAGCGAGCCTTCGCCCATGGGCCCGTCGCCCCGCGGCGCGGTCGGCGGCACGAGGCCCCAGCCGAGCGCCTCCGAGAGCAGATACGCGGCGATCTCGCGCCGGAAGAGCCCGGGCGGAAAATCCCAGAGTGGCCGCTCGCCCTGTTCCGGCTTGTAGACCGCCAGCGCGGTGGCCCCGTCGAGAGCCAGCTCCACCAGGAAGGTGGCATTGCTGCTGCGCGGCATCCGCCCCTTCACGGTGATGTCGCCGCGGGCCAGCAGGTCGAGGGCGATGGCCGGATCCGCTCGACCCGACATCCTAGTGGCTCACGCTAGTGCTTCACGTGCCCGTTGGCCCGCGGGCAGACGTGGCCCTCGGGATCCATGGGACGGCTGCATACCGGGCAGGTCGGGCGTCCCCCCTTCATGAGCTCGTTCGCCCGCTCCACGAAGGCGGCGGCCTGGGCGCGGGTGATGCGAAAGCGGGCCATCGCCGGATCGGGCTCGGGCCCGGGCGCGGGGGCGCCCTCCTCGTCCGCCTCCTCCGGCTCGATCAGCTCGCTCGCCTCCACGACCACGCGATCCTGGCCCTCGTCGTAGCCCACCGCGAGCGAGCCCACATCCCACGCGACGTCGAGCGGCTCGATCAGATCGGTCGCCCCGCGCGTGGCCCCCGGGGCGCCCTTCACGCGGGCGAGGAGCCCGCTCACGTACTCGGCCAGGGCCCGCACGTGCTCCTTCTCGACCTTCAAGGTGATGAGGCGGGTGCCGTCGCGCGATTGCAGGTAGAAGACGCGCTGGCCCGGGGGCCCGACCGCGCCGGCGGTGAAGTGGTCGGGTGAGTCCACCTCGAACGACGGGTTGTCGCTCATGCCTTCTTGCCCCCGCCGAGCCAGGCGAGGTCGCCCGCGAGCGAGTTCACGGTGAGGACGGCGGGGCCGCCGCGCCGGTAGGCCACCGCGGTGATGGAGGTGGGGGCGATCATGATGCGCTGGAAGAGGTCGAGCGGGGTGCCGAGGGCCTGGGCCACCGCGGCCTTGATCGGATCGGCGTGCGACACCGCCACCACGATCTGCCCGGGGAACCGGGCGACCAGGCGGCCGAGCGCTCCGGTCATGCGCGCCTGCATCTCCGGGAAGGACTCTCCGTCGGGGAATCGGAACCCGCTCGGGTTGCGCTGCACCGTCTCCCATTCGGGCCGCCGGGCCGCCTGCTTGAGGCTGAGCCCGGTCCACGAGCCGATGTCGAGATCGGCGAGGTCCCGCTCGATGCGCAGGGCGAGCCCGCGGATCCGGGCGATGGGGGCGGCGGTTTCCCGCGCTCGCTCGAGGTGCGAGGAGTAGACCGCGGCGACCTTGGGCAGCACCTTGATCCGCGCGGCCGCCACGTCGGCCTGGCGCCGGCCCTCGTCGGTGAGGTGCAGGCCGGGGGCCTGACCGGGCAGCTTGATCCCGGTGGTGGGCGTCAGCCCGTGGCGCACGAGCAGGACGACCGTCGCGGCGTCCGCCATCGGGCGGGCGGCTAGGAGACGGCCCGCCGCTTCGCGCGCACGAAGTCGACGAGCACGTACTCGCCGAGGCGATCGGACGTCGCGAAGAAGGCGCGGCCGCGATTGATGCGGGTCATCTGCTCGACGAAGGCGGCCAAAGCGTGGCTCTGCTCGAGCATGAAGGTGTTGATGGTGATGCCGTCGCGGGTGCAGCGCTGGACTTCCTTGAGCGTCTCCTGCAGGGTCCGCCGCGTCGGCGGGTAGGCAAACTCGGGCTCGGTGCCCTCCATGTGCGCGGTGGGCTCGCCGTCGGTGATCATGATCACCTGCTTGTTGCCGCCCTTGTGCCGGGCCAGGAGCTGGCGCGCGAGGAGGAAGCCCGCGTGCATGTTGGTGCCCACGCTCCACTCGCCCGGGGCCAGGTGCGGGAGCTGGGCCGCGGTGAACTCACGCGCGTAGAGCGAGAAGCCCACGATGTAGAGGCTGTCGCGCGGGAACTGGCCGCGGATGAGCGCGTTGAGGGCGAGCGCGACCTTCTTGGCGGGCAGGAAACAGCCGTTGAAGATCATCGAGCGGCTCATGTCGAGCATGAGCACGGTGGCCGCGTGGGTCTGGGTCTCGGTGCGCACGACCTCGAAGTCGTCGGGGGCGAGGCGCACCGGGATCCCCGCCCCGTTGCGCTCCACCGCGTTCATCAGGGTCTCGCGCAGCTCGAGCAGGAAGGGATCGCCGAACTCGTAGGGCTTGACCTGGTCGGTGCGGTCGCCGCCCGCCCCCCGCCGCTCGAGCGCGTGACCGCCGAAGCGGTCGCGCTTCAGGTGCCCGAAGATGTCGCGCAGGGCCTTGTCGCCGATCTTGCGGATGGCCCGCGCGGTCAGCTCGAGCCGGTCGCCCTTTCGCTCGAGGTAGCCGGCCTCTTCCAGCTTCTTGGTCATCTCGCGCAGGCGCTCGAGGTCGCGCTTGGCCTCCTCACCCAGGAGCTGCTCGACCTGCTGCGGGTTGAGCTTCTCGAGGTCGTTGGGGTCGCGCACCTTCTGGATCTGGCGCTCGAGATCGTCGAGCTGCCGGAGCTCGTCCATCAGCTCCATCGCCTGCTTCATGGTGAGATCGTCGTTGCCGCGGAAGTCGTAGCGCTGGCCGTCCGGCGGGGGCATGAGCTGGGAGAGGTTCATGCCGAGCTGGCGCAGCTCGGCCTCGAGCCGCTCGTCCTGCATGAAGAGCGACTGCATCATGTCCTGGAGCTGGCTGCGCTGGCCGGGAGACATGCTCGAGAGCAGCGACTGCATCTGGCCGGCCTGCTGGGCGATCTGCTCCATGAGCTGGTCGAGGTTCTGGGCGCCCGGGAAGTGATCGCCCCACTTCTGCTTGAAGGCCTCGAAGTCGGGCTCGCGCCCCTCCATGCGGTCCTGGAGCATGCGGTTGAGATCGCGCATCATCTGGCGCATCCGCTCGAGGTCCTGGGGGGTCATGTTGCCGAGCTGCTTTTGCATGTTGGAGAGGAACGGCTGCAGCATCTGCTGCTGCAGGCCCTTCATCAGCTCCCAGAACATGCGGTGCGCGTCGGGATCCATGAACTCGTAGTTCTGCAGGTCCTGGATGCGCCCGGCCGGAGACTCCGGCATCTCGTCGAGGCGCTTCCGGTGCTCGGCGGCCGCCTGCTCCATGCCCTGCCGGAACGAGTCGGGCGCCTCACCCTTCTGGGCCCGCTCCTTCGCGTCGGCCACCCGCCGCTCGATGCCCTCGCGCTCGGTCTTCAGGATGTTGTCGAGCTTCTGCTTGATGTCGTCGAGCACCGAGGAGAGATCGTAGCGGTCGAGCTGCTGCTGGCGCTGACGCCGCAGCCGGTTGAGCAGGTCTTGCAGTCCGGGCAGGTTGGCCCCGTCCGGGTTCTTGGCCCCGCGCTGGAAGAGACGCCGGAGCGCGCTCCAGGGATCGCCGTCCGACAGGAGATCGTCGGACATCGCGTCCAGGAGCTGATCGGCGTCGAGGTCGTCGAGACGCTGGGAGCCGTCCCAGCGCGAGTACCAGCTCAGGGGTGCCACGCGAGCCTCACGCCACCCGGTAGCGCGCCTGGCCGGCCTGCACGTCCTTGTTGAGCTTCTTGCTGAGGTGCAGCCCCTCGAGGACGAACTCGACCGCGGCGGCCACGCTGGCCGGGTCCTGCGCCCCGAGCTTGCGCACCGCGGTCTGGAGCGGGCGCACCTGGCCGAGGTGCCGGAGGTAGAGATCGGCGGGCATCGAATCCGAGACCTCGATCTTGAGCCCGTCCTGGAAAGCGCCCACCACCTCGTCCAGCTCGCCGGAGGAGAAGGTGCGGTTGAACACGTTGAGCAGCGCGCGCTGCATGATCTTGGACATGACCTTGTCCTCGGTTGCCTCCCCCATGCTCTCCATCTCGATCTTGCCGCCGGTGGAAGCGGCGATGGCGCTGAGA
>Ga0134127_10003692_pt1 | contig 11013 bp, 5 predicted proteins | sample KB31753_FD_96459 | JGI IMG/M metagenome (GOLD analysis project Ga0134127, IMG submission 96459) | Terrestrial soil microbial communities with excess Nitrogen fertilizer from Kellogg Biological Station, Michigan, USA - KB3-175-3 | ecosystem: Environmental > Terrestrial > Soil > Unclassified ...
CGCGGAGTCATCGGCGAGTCACTGACGCCAACGCTCCTGACACGTTTTGCCCAGGCCTTCGGCACGTACGTTGGCTCTGCCACGATCGTCATTGGGCACGATCCGCGGACCTCGGGCGAGATGGTCAAGCAGGCCGTCATCGCAGGGCTCTTGTCCAGCGGATGCCACGTCATTGATATCGGAATGTGCCCAGTGCCGACTGTTCAGCTACTCGTCCGCAACCACCGCGCACATGGAGGCATTGCAATTACTGCCAGCCATAACCCAGCCGAATGGAATGCGCTGAAATTTATCGGTGCCGACGGACTTTTTCTAGATAGCGGTAGGGCCCGCGAGATGCTCGACATTTATCATCAAGGCGAATACACCAAGGTCGCGGGAGTGGAAATGCGGAGAGTGGAGGAGATTTCAGGAGCGACTGATCTTCACATTCAAAAAATCCTTGAGGTCCTAGGACCACTACCGCAACGCAAAGAACCCCTGCGTGTGGTGCTCGACGCTTGTAATGGCGCTGGTTCGCTAGTTGGTCCAAAGCTGCTCGCTGCGTTGGGTGCTCAAGTCATTGCGATTAACTCAACTCCAAACGGACTGTTTCCGCGTCCGGCAGAACCATTGGCGGAGAATCTTGGGGATCTCTGCACAGCAGTCAAAGAACATCGCGCCGATATTGGATTTGCCCAGGATATGGACGCAGACCGACTGGCAATTGTTTCCGAGGAGGGAATACCTATCGGGGAAGATTACACGCTTGTGTTAGCGACTCTTTACGTTCTGGGAAAGAAATTGGGGCCGGTGGTCGCGAATCTTTCATCGACGTCACTCCTGCATGAGGTTGCTAACAGATTTAACTGTCCTCTATTTCTAACGAAGATAGGAGAGGTCAATGTAACTGAAAAGATGCAGCAGGAGGATGCTGTTATTGGTGGAGAAGGGAACGGCGGAGTTATCTATCCTCAGATCAACTTTGCTCGCGACAGTCTGGTCGGCATGGCGTTGATTTTGCACCTTCTGGCTGAAACTGGACAGACGATCAGCGAGTTGGTAAATGGCTTTCCACGGTTCAGCATGATCAAAGAGAAACTTGCATGTCCCTCAGATAAGATTCCTGTTGTGCTCCGAATGGTGCGCCGCGAGTATGCAAATTATCCGCAGGATCTAAGGGACGGGGTGAAGGTAAACCTCTCTAACGGTTGGTTTCTCGTAAGAGGCTCAAATACGGAACCGATCATACGGGTGCTCGCGGAAGCCGAGTTTGAGGCGGAAGCGAGGGAGATCATGGGTGGCGTTTATTCACGGGTTCAGGACTGCTTGACCGATACCACGCGAGTAGCTTCAACGTAAACAGCTTCAAAGTTAGGTGTACCGGTAATTGGCAAATTCGCAGTGAATAACCGGCGAAGCAAAACATAAACGCGCTACGCGTCCCATCACGCGTGGTGACTCTGAAATTTCAGGTGAACATTATGAAGAGAACATTTCGCACTGGGATTTTGGCGACCATAATTGTTTTGGTTGGGGGGTCGGCTCTTGGCCAGGAGAGCTCGAAGCCGGCCGAGCCAAATGCGTCCAAGCTCGTTTATGCCGACTTTCAAAACTTACAAACCGGGAGACCGGTCAGCAAACAGGGCGGCATGGTTCGGTTGAATCCATATTCCCAGAATTCTGCAAACCCTCCGCACTTTCGTGGTTTGGAAAAGGCGGATCCACCGGCACCGGCTTTTGCGCGAGTGACGGCGGAAGATGTTGCTGCCGCTTTCGATTATGAACTACGTGTCCCAAACGAATGGGCGGGAGTCAATATGGAGGTATTCGGGGAGCCGGAGAAAGACGGCAAGCTCGTGCCTGACGATGTGAGCGACTATAAGTTCATTACCTTGCGAGTCTTTGTTAAAGGAGAGGCCCGGTACATACGACTCGAACTCATTTCGCGCGGCCAGGGGGCCAATCTCGAGTCGGGGTATCCCCTGGCGAGTTTTCGTCTGTCGCCAGGCTTCAATACTTACAAACTCAAACTCGATTCTTTTAACCAACCCGATTGGGCGATGCCACTTGATCTCAAGCGGGACGTCCTCAAGAAGTTGACGTCCGTCACAATTGGTGTGCACTGCGACAAATGCGTTATGGATAAAGGGACCGTTGTGGTCGACAACATTGCTTTCGAGAAATAGGACCGCCGCGACGAACAGAGAGCTCTGATGATGTCTTAAGCACTACGATTCGGGGTAGACCAGTTTCTTACCGGAGTATTACAGGCATCCCGATGAATTGTCCGTAACGTTCCGTCGCGACAGTGAGCGTTCGACGCATGGCGGGAGTCGGCGGGTCGAAGAGATTCGTTTTAATGAGGGCAGCTCCCTTCTGAAGCGTGCGCTTCCAGGTTCCGACCACCTTGCCATCCACCACAACCGTCGAAAGGAAGCCATTCCGGGCAGTCATCGTCCTCACATGGCGTGGCTCAATCGAGTCGGAACGATCTTTGTAGCTGAACAGGTACTCATCGTAGGCGGGAAGGAAGTATGCGGCAGACGAAGGAGTTGATCTCGTTCTGACGATGTGAGAAAGCCAATAAGATTGGCCACTTATGCTCTTTTCAAGCAGCTGCGATTGAATTGACTCTAACCCGGCTCGTGCGTCCGCGGGCGAGAGACCTGACCACCAAACGAAATCCTGAAGTGTGGCAGGACTGCGGCTTTCAAAGTAACGTGTGGCAAGTTCTGCCAGTGCCTGGCTGCGCCGCATCTTCACTCTGGTCTTCAACTGATCGAACCCGATATAAGTTGGATTGCCGCGGACGGTGATAGTCTGACAAATCAGCGCATCAAGCGAAGCGCGCTGCAACATATGTACGGCTCGCAAGCCTTGGGTTGAGATACCGCTCTTCTCGAGACTCGCAAGCAATTGAGTCCGATTTAGTTGCTTACCACCGCGCAATGCCTTGGCCAGGGCTGCGTTACTACGAGCCAGGGTGCGTTCATCTAGTTCGAGTTTGCGATACATGCTCGCGTTATGCGCGATGATGCGCGGCGCAACCAATGCCAACAGCCACCGGATGTCTGCTTCAGCAACAAGATGTAGGGTGCCGCGCAAGGCCCAGGTTCTGACAATCGTTTTGTCAGCGATCGCCGCCTCAACTTCTAGATCAGTGCTCTTCGGCAACCGCAGACCCATTCCCCATTTTCCCCCGGCGTAATCCTGCCCCTGCACGACCACAAGCTTTGCCATTAGTTCACCGGGTGTGCACATCTTCGAATGGAGAAGATACTGGTTGTGTAATCTCTGAACAGCGACAGTCAACATAATCTTGCTCACTTCTTGTAGACCCCTGCGATACGAGCATTCGCATCGTCACTAACAGCTTACCTTAACGAGCGAAAGGTCTTGCAGCGGAAAAGCAAAGTCTATATCGTCGGTTCGCCTACAAATTTTGAAGGAGAACATCCTCAACAGTGGATCAGAAAACGTCGAGTTGCGCGCTCTCGCGCCGGGATTTCTTAAGGACCTCTAGTTTGGGCGGCTTAGCGTTCGCGCTTTCAAACCGTGCTTCTTCATACGTGTCCGGCGCCGAGCACGCCGGCGAACTTCTGATGTACGTGGGAAGTTATACATCAGGAGAAAGTAAGGGAATATATCTTTATCGCTTCAACCTGTCTTCTGGAGAGTTGGTCCGACTCAGTGTAACTGAGGCGGTCGATCCTTCGTTTCTAGCTCTCTCGCCCAACCGTCGCTTCCTGTATGCAGTTAATGAACTCGAAGAGTTTGCCGGTAAGAAGAGCGGAGCTCTCAGCGCCTTTAGCGTTAATCAACAGACGGGTGAACTGACGTTTCTTAATCAACAGCCATCATTGGGTGGAGCTCCCTGTTACGTGACGGTGGATAAGACTGGTCGATTCGTTTTGGTAGCCAACTATTTCGGAGGCAACTTTGCTGTTCTTCCCGTGCGCAGCGAGGGAATTCTGGGCGCGGCTACTGACCTGAAGCAGGGTGCAGGGTCAAGCATCAACACCGAACGCCAGGAAGGCCCACATGCCCATTGCATCGTGTTGGACCACTCCAACCGATTCGCTTATGGATGTGATTTAGGCACCGACAAGATCATGGTTTTCCACTTCGACAGTCGACGAGGAAAATTGATTGCAAGCAAAAAGGCCTGGGTGCAACTCAAGCCGGGAGCGGGGCCGCGCCACTTAACTTTTCATTCCGGCGGCAAATACGCTTACGTCATTAATGAACTGCACGCGACGATAACGGCCTTCACGCGCGATCGGACAAGCGGCAATTTGAACGAGGTGCAAACGGTGCCTACCTTGCCACCGGATTTTACCGCCGCCAACACGAGTGCCGACATCCACATTTCTCCGGATGGTCGGTTTCTCTACTGCTCCAATCGTGGGCATGACAGTATTGCTGCCTTCAAAGTCGATCCGCGAAATGGAACGGTGACCTTCATCGCTCACGAATCGACTGGAGGAAAGACGCCACGCAACTTTGCAATAGATCCGACAGGAGCGTTTCTTCTGGTAGCGAATCAAAAGTCTGACAACATCGTTGTGTTCCGGCGGGATTTGAGAACAGGTAGGCTGAGCGCCACGGGAAATGTGGCTGAGGTGCCGTCACCAGTTTGTCTGAAATTGACCAGCTCCCTTTCGTGATGTGTAGCGGCGGCACTCCGTGGCCGCCCTCTTCGCCAGGTGCCTCAAGCTCACCTAGACCTCAGCAGCCACAGGGTCGGCTGGCGGTTCATCGAAGGCCGCTACGTTCGCTTTCCTCAAGCCGACAGCCGAAAGTGCGTAGAACAGGATGGCAACGAGCATCACGTACTGAAACCCCAGCAGCATCGAGCTATATTCGGCTAGTCCGCCAACCATGGCGCCGGCGATGTTCATTCCGAACGCACGATCGGGCTCAGTTGTCCGCTTGAATGATGCAGCAAAAATGACAGCAGCAAACAGTACCGGCGAAAACACAAGGACGCATGAGCCAAGCACCTGAATGCTGCGGTTCATTCTCAGAAAAAAATCGAGCGGGACAATAGCGTTCAGCATTAGAGCGGTAAGCAAACCAGCGTAATAGGGCCACAAGCGCGCAGGCTTGAACCGAAGCGTCCACAGATTGGCGAGAAGAATCATTACCAGGACAGCAAGAAACACGACTGAGTTAACCACCCAGGTACTGCCAAACAGCAGGGCCATCGTCACAACTGCTTTCGTCTCGATCAGCATGAATCCGGCGCCCAAAAAGAAAAGCTGAACGTTGAGTACGCCGAACCGTGGAGCCTTAGTGCGGCGTTCAGCCAGAGCACTCGTACCTGGTTGGCGTCGCGGCAGAAACAGAAAAATCATTAGCAACCCCAGCCCACCCATGATTAGCATTCCACGCAAGCTCAGTGTCGGTATCATCGGTTCCCGCAAATACAGGAAGGGCCAATTGTCGGTCGCAGTCCGCAGTCCGCCTTCAGGAGGTAATACGCTCGCCAATCCAAAATGCTGCCACGGAGAAGCTATACGTTGACCTGGCTGCGGCGTTTGTCCCGTGACTTGCGTTGCTTCTGATCCTGGCTGCTGTTGAAAGCCGTTTGGTGACGCGGGTCCTGACGGCTGATCGTTGCGCAGCAAATAGTCAGGTTGGCGGGCAAAGGCGTTTCGCAAATCGCCCGTGTCTCCGGCAAAGAAGATCGTGAAGTCTCCAAAGGTCGCTTTCTCCGGCTCGATCACTTTGCGGTAAGGCAAAGTCAGCACCAATGAATTGCCAGAACCGAAAACTTCGTCCAGGCCTTTTTGCAAACGCGCGGCGAGCCAGCCCTGACGGAAGTAGTTGTAGATTACGAAGGTACCGTTCGGTTTGAGGTGGTGGCGGACGTCCTCGAACGTCTGGCGCGTGAAGAGAAAGCTCTCGAGGCGAATATTGCTGTACCCGCTGTGTAACACCAGCGAGTCGACCAGGGCGTAGACGACCAAATCGTACTTCTTATCAGTCGAACGAAGAAAGTTGCGGCCGTCGTCAAGATGAATCTGAACGCGTTCGTCCACGTAAGGATGATCGGGATGATACATACGCCCCAGACGGTAGATCGCGGGATCGATTTCCACTGCGTCAACGTGTTTCGCACCCCATTGCAAAGCCCTGCTGACATCGTTACCTGAACCGGCGCCGATGATTAGCACGTCTGCGAAGGCCTGCCGCCCCGCATCTCGATTGAGCAGATGCGGCAGAGCATACGCTGGAAAGTTCTCGTTTCGCGAGACCATCTGTTGGTGATAGATCAGATTTACTGAAAGAGACAGGTCAGCCTGCTTAAAATCGATTCTGTAGTAAGGAGACCAGAATTGCTTTGCCTGGGGCTGATCCTCTTCACGTACTGGGTTAAAAGCTGCCAGCCAAACCATAAGCACCAAGAGTGCAGCAGTGATCGGGGTCCAACTAAAGACTCGTCTAGGAAACCGGTGACGGGTCGAGATGAAATAAAAATAGCCCAGTCCTACGGCAACCATGAGGAACCACCAGACTGTTGATAGCTCCAGCCAGGAACAGGCGGCAAACACCAGGATTCCTACGATGCTGCCGACGATGTTGAGCGTATATGCCTGCACACGGTTGGGCCATCGTTTAAGCGCGCGACCCAGCTCTTGTCCGGGACCAAGGAATGCTAACGCGATGACGATGAAGAAGAAAGCGCAGAGGATTTCAACCGGAATGGCGTAACGTGATAGATCGTGACTTTGATATTCCGCGCCAAAGTAGATTTGCTGTGGCGAAGCCTGATTACCGACATCGACAAACTTTGCGAATGAGCCGCTGCTTATCTCAACTGCATGCGCAGCCGCGAGGGCAATAACAAGCAGCACCGGCGTCCAGGTGAGATAACTCCGCCGGTGTCCGGCTGCCAGGGATCCGACAGACATGCCGAGGAACGACCCAAGGAGTACTACGTTGGTGAAGAATGTTAAGTAAAGAACATGAGCAGGAAACCAACGAATGCAAGCCAGCTCTAGAAACAGAATTAAGAGGCTTATCAGGAACAACTCGAAGCCATTACTGAAGAGGGTTAAACTCGTTGGAGTTGTGTTAGGCAATGGAGTGGCGCGGATCTTAACACGAAATTAGGGTACGGTGGGCCGTCTTGTGCACGTCCTCCGACTCACATACCATGCGCGGCCAATGTCCCAAATGCCTATGGTATGTTGGTCCAAAGCGTAGTGATTGACCGATTATGTCATTCATAAGAAAGCATGCACTTTGGTGGCTGATTCTTCCTTTGAGCTTGGGAGCTTCGATCTCAATCAACGCACAGTCGAGATTCGTTACGACTCGTGGGAAAGAGATTGTCTCGCCGGACGGCACGCCACTACTCCTCAAAGGCATAAATCTTGGCAACTGGCTGCTGCCTGAAGGCTACATGTTCAAATTCAAGACCGCCAATTCCCCGCAGCGGATTTACACCGTAATCAATGAGCTGGTTGGTGAAGACGAAGGTCGACGGTTCTGGAAAACATATCAAGAGAACTACATCACGCAGGAAGATATAAAGTTCATTAAACAATCGGGGTTCAACTCAGTTCGCGTTCCTTTCAGCTATCGGTTGTTCGTACCAGCAGATGGGTCGCCAAAGCTGGAAGGTGAAGGGTACCGGCTTCTGGACAATGTTGTAGCCTGGTGCAAGAAAGAAAATCTCTATGTAATTCTTGACATGCACGCCGCGCCCGGTGGACAGACCGGAGACAACATCGATGATAGCTGGGGCTATCCGTTTCTATTTGAAAGCGCCGAGAGCCAGGAATTGACTGTTAACATCTGGCGGAAGATTGCCGCACGTTATCGTAATGAACCCACGGTCATCGGATACGATCTGCTTAACGAACCGATTGCGCATTACTTTGATACCGCCAGTCTGAACCCAAAATTGGAGCCGCTCTATCGCAAGATCGTAGCAGGCATTAGAAAGGTCGACACGAACCACCTCATCTTTCTGGGCGGGGCGCAATGGAGCAACAACTTCAAAGTCTTCGGACCACCCTTTGACGATAAACTCATTTACACTTTTCATAAGTATTGGATGGAGGTGAACAAAGCGGCCATTCAGGAGTACTTGGATTTCCGGGACAAACACGATGTGCCGGTCTGGATGGGAGAATCCGGCGAAAACACTAATGAGTGGATCGCCGCCTACAGGACGTTGCTGGAAGAGCACAACATTGGATGGTGTTTTTGGCCTTACAAAAAATTGGATGCCACTTCGTGCATCGCTTCAATAAATAAGCCGGGAGATTGGGATGCGATTGTTGTCTTTGCGGACGGTCCCCGCACAACCTTTGAGGAAGTGCGAAAACACCGGCCCTCGAAACTAAGCTCTCAGAAGGCGCTGAGTGAATATCTGAATCGAATCAGTTTCGCAAACTGCCGGATCAATCAGGGTTATCTGCAGGCTCTAGGTCTAAAGTGAATCCGCTTCAAAGACAGCCTGAAAACTCTGAAGTGCTAAGAAAATGAAGCGCGCAAGACTACCGTTGGTTCTGGCCTTGATAGCCTTCGTCGCCAATACCTCTCAATCGCAAACCAACCTTCGAGCGAAGGGAATCGCAAAGATCAAGGTGCCCGTGCACACTGGCTGGCAGTTTCGCGAGGTCGGCAGAGCCACCTGGTATGCGGCAACAGTGCCTGGCAGTGTGCACACCGATCTGCTGAACAACAAGCTCATTGAGGATCCCTTCTTTCGCGACAACGAACAGCGGCTGCAATGGATCGGCAAAACTGACTGGGAGTATCAAACCACCTTCAACGTCACGCCTGAAATTCTCGCTCGCAACAATATTGATCTGGTCTTTGAGGGTCTCGATACTTACGCCAACGTTTTTCTCAATGATGCGTCTCTGTTAAATGCCGACAACATGTTTCGCACCTGGCGCTCAGACTGCAAACGGCTACTCAAACCCGGCGCCAATACGTTGAGGATCCGCTTTCGTTCGCCTATCAACGAAGTGTTGCCGCTAATGGCGACAATGGAATACCAGTTGCCCGCCAGCAACGATCAGGGCGAAAAGACGAGTCCGCACACGCGTAAGGCTCCCTATCAATACGGCTGGGACTGGGGCCCGCGCTTCGTCACCAGCGGTGTTTGGCGACCGGTCTTCTTGGAGGCTTGGGATAAGGCGCGCGTAGAAGATCTGCACATCTTGCCATTGCAGGTGACTCCTACCGCAGCAAGCCTGGCAGCCGACCTTGAAGTTGTTGCCGACAACGACACAACCGCTACCATCGTTGTTGAGAACCTCAGGGACAAAACTTTAGCAGCGAAACGCCAGGTGAACTTAAAGCGTGGCTCCAATCGCGTGTCACTCGACTTCGTTATTAAAGATCCGGCGCTCTGGTGGCCCAACGGACTCGGCGCTCATCCACTCTACACTTTCAAGACAAGGTTGCTGCTGGACGGGCAGCGGATCGACGAAGCCTCGGTACGCACGGGTTTGCGATCATTAGAACTTCGCCAGCAGCCTGACAAATCCGGCAAGAGCTTCACCTTTGTGATCAATGGCGTTCCCGTCTTCGCCAAAGGCGGTAACTGGATTCCCGCGGACAGTTTTCCTACGCGCATTAGCAAGAAAAAATACGGCCAGTTGTTGGAATCAGTGCGCGACACAAACATGAACATGCTGCGCGTCTGGGGCGGAGGCATTTACGAACGCAACGATTTCTATGAACTCTGCGACGAAATGGGAATTCTCGTCTGGCAGGACTTCATGTTCGGCTGCAGCTTGTATCCCGGCGATCAGGCGTTTCTTGACAACGTGCGGCAGGAAGCAATCGATAACGTAAAACGCTTGCGCAATCATCCGAGCATAGTAATTTGGAACGGCAACAATGAAATCGAGTCCGGCTGGTTTCACTGGGGTTGGAAGGACCAGCTGCCCGCAAAGCTCTGGGATGATTATCGGAAGCTCTTCTATGGCGTGTTGCCGGAGGTTTGTAACGCGCTGGATCCATCGCGGCCTTATTGGCCAAGTTCGCCCAGTTCCAATCTGGAAGATGACAATGAATCTCAGAAGATGGGGGATCTGCACTATTGGCAGGTTTGGCACGCCTCGCTGCCGTTTAGCGAGTATGAAAAACAGTTTCCGCGGTTCATGAGCGAATACGGCTTTCAGTCGTTTCCGCAGATCGAGACAGTCAATACCTACACTGTCCCTGCGGACCATGACATCAAGTCCCCTGTGATGCTGGCCCACCAGCGGCATCCGCGTGGCAACCAACTGATACGCGAATACATGCTGCGCGAGTATCCGGAGCCGAAGGATTTCGAGTCGTTTCTTTATGTCAGCCAGGTGTTACAAGCCGAAGGGATGAAGATCGGCGCCGAGCACCTGCGCCGCATCATGCCGCACAACATGGGCTCACTCTACTGGCAGATCAATGACTGTTGGCCTGTTGCTTCGTGGTCCAGTATCGACTATACCGGACGCTGGAAGGCGCTGCAGTATTACGCCCGCCGCTTTTACAGCGAGATTCTCGTTAGCCTGCAGGTGGAGAACGGCAACATCAACGTCTTCGTGGTCTCGGATCGGGTACAGCCGTCAGCTGCGCAGTTGAAGTTGAGTCTGCTCGATTTCGACGGTAACAAGTTGTGGGGCCAACAGCAGGACATTGAAGTGGCGCCGCTTAAAAGCAAATCTTATTTGACGATTCCGATCGACAAGCTGCTTGGAGGGGAGGATCCCAAAGCTGTGTTTCTGTTTACCGAAATATTAGTGGGTGGTAAGCGAGTGTCGAGAAATGAACACTTTTTCAACCCTTACAAGGACCTTGCCTTGCCCCGGCCGCAAATCAAGACAGACATAGTGCCAGTGCGCGGGGGATTCAACGTCAGCCTGTCTGCCGACAAGTTTGCGCGGGCGGTGTACTTGTCAGCGTCAGGTTCGGTCGGCTACTTTACGGATAACTACTTCGATCTAATTCCGGGCGAGAAAATCGAAGTCGAGTTTCGTCGTGGCCCAGGGATTACCCTGAACGACTTTCGCAAACAGC
>Ga0134127_10003695_pt1 | contig 11008 bp, 9 predicted proteins | sample KB31753_FD_96459 | JGI IMG/M metagenome (GOLD analysis project Ga0134127, IMG submission 96459) | Terrestrial soil microbial communities with excess Nitrogen fertilizer from Kellogg Biological Station, Michigan, USA - KB3-175-3 | ecosystem: Environmental > Terrestrial > Soil > Unclassified ...
CAGGTTGGGAAGGCGGCGGGCGCCATTGGCTAATCATCAATGGAAATCAGTCCGCGGCGGAGCGCAAAGCGGATTAGGTCAGCCTGCGTGTGTAGGTCGAGTTTATGCATGAGATTTGAGCGGTGTGTTTCGGCTGTGCGGGTGCTGATTCCCAAACGCTCGCCAATCACGACGCTCGTCTTCCCTTCCGCGGCCAGATGGAGGACTTCTTTTTCGCGGGTTGTCAGCGTTTCGTAACGATCAAGAACGGCGGCCTTCGCCCGCTGCTGGTAAATCTCGATCGCGCGCTCGGACAAAGGCGGACTTAGATACCGGCGCCCCGCGGCGGCTTCACGAACTGCATTTACGAGGTCCACGGAAGTTGAATCCTTCAGCACATACGCAGATGCGCCGTTGCTCAGGGCCTCAAGCACGTAAGCCTCGTTTGAGTACATCGAAAGAATAACAACCTGAGTACGCGGCGAGCATTTCTTGATTTGCGGGGTTACATCCAGCCCGTTCAACCCGGGCATCATTAAATCAAGCACCAGTATCCGCGGACTCAACACCTCAACGCGCTTGATCGCCTGGAGTCCATCGCCAGCCTCGCCCACAACTCGAAAATCGTGTTCAGCATCCAGCAATGCCCTCAGGCCCTGACGAACTACCTGATGATCATCGGCAAGAACAATTGTGGTACTGCCTGGTTCTGCCATTTCCTTATGCTCTAAGAAGTGCTTTCGACTAAAGGAGTATCAGCGATGCTTAATTCAGCAATGAGGCGCGTGCCGGCGCCCGGTTGTGACTCGACGGTAAACTGCCCTTCGAGGAGTACGACGCGCTCACGCATTCCCGCGAAGCCGGTAGTTTCGCCGGCCATCATGACTGACTCCACATCGAAACCTCTGCCGTTATCCTCAATCTCAATCAACAAGGTCTGCCGATGTGTCGAGATCCGCACCGTCGCCTCCGCAGCTTGAGCATGGCGGGCCACATTCGTCAGTGCTTCCTGCACCAGTCGGTAGGCCGCTGTTTCGACTTCCGGCGCAAATCTTCTTTTTTCCAGGCCGCTATGTTTGAAGTTAACGCGAACCCGAGTTTGCGCGGTGTAGTGTTCGATATGCCACAAAAGCGTGGGTAGCAAACCAAGATCATCCAGCATCGCTGGCCTTAGATCAAGCGAGAGCTTACGCACGCGCGCCATCAGATCATTGACCAGTCCTCGAACCTGCTCGAGGGTGCTGCCAACTTGCTGAGCAGGTAACCGCGATCCCATTTCAAGAGTTAGTTTGAGTCCCGTCAAAACCTGGCCGATTTCGTCGTGCAGTTCCAACGCAATCTTACGGCGCTCGGCCTCCTGCACTTCCATTAGCCGCCGCGACAAGACTTTTAGTCGCTCGGCGTCCTCACGACCTGCGGCTTCTGCGCGCTTGAGTTCGGAAATGTCGAATGCTACACCATGGATGAACCATGGTTGACCACTGTCATTGCGGACCATTTTGGCTTCGCAATGAAACCAAACCACGTGTCCGTCCCGAGCTAGTACGCGATAGAGCGACTTCAAGGGTTGTCCGGTAATGAACAAGTCTGCAGCTTCAACACTCCAGCGCGCCTTGTCATCCGGATGTATTTGCTGATACCAACGCACCGGATCGTTGAGCCATTCTTCCTGGGTGAAGCCCAACATGGTTTCAATCTGCGGGCTTACATAAGCCTCACCAAAACCTTTGTCGAGGAACGCCATGAAAACCACGGCAGGAATTTGTTCGACGAGGGTGCGATAACGCGCATCAACTTCAGATAAGGCAAGACCAGTCGGGAGGGTTTCGCTCTTGGAGAAAGCAGTGAGACTTTCTTCGGATACTGACTCTGCGAAAGGAAATGCGGCCGCGAGTTCAAGGAGTATGGCCTCAGCTTCCGGCAAACTCATGGACGCGTCCGCCGCAGGCGCAGTTTCGCTTACCGGTATATCAAGCTGCCTTAAGTCGAACAGATGCGTTGCCATCGTTTAGCGACTGACAGTGTTTTAGGTTGTCCTGGTGCGACGTCGCCAAGCCGGCTCTTTATTGAGTGACGCCTGCGTAAACTTCCGCAGCGCGTGAATAGCTTTTCCGTAAGTCATCACCGCATGTGACGACAACAGCGAGCCCGGCGGTTGATTCATGAACGGCATAAATTTATCCGGAAAGCCCGGCATCGTACAGCCAATACAAATGCCGCCCACGTTCGGACAGCCGCCCATCCCGTTTATCCATCCACGCTTGCCGACGTTGCACTGGACCACCGGCCCCCAACACCCAAGCTTGACGATACAGATGCGCGATCCGTATTCCTCCGCAAACTCCGCCTGCTCGTAATAACCGCCACGATCGCAACCTTCATGGACCGTCTGCCCGAAAAGCCAGGTCGGTCGCAGAGCTTCGTCGAGCGGGATCATAGGCGCGCGACCTGCCGACTGGTACAAGAGATAAAGCAGAGTCTCCATAAAATTATCAGGCAGAACCGGACACCCCGGCACACATACGATGGGAATGCCGGTTTTTGATTTCCAATTCCAACCGAGGTAGTCGGCGAGTCCCATGCAACCCGTGGGATTCCCTTCCATTGCGTGAATACCGCCATAAGTTGCGCAAGTCCCGGCTGCCACCACGGCCCACGCTTTGGGAGCGAGGTTATCGATCCATTCACAAGTCGTTATCGGTTGTCCCGTCTCTCTGTTTGTCCCAAACGAAGCCCAATAGCCTTCGGCTTTGTTATTCTCGTTGGGAATCGATCCCTCGATTACCAGAATGAATGGGTCAATCTTCCCTTCCGCTCCTTTATAAAAGAACTCCATGAATTCCTCGCCGTTTTCGTAAGCGAGGAAGGGGTTATGGAAATTCACCTTGGGAATCCCAGGTATGCCTCCGAGTAGAACCTCTTCCAGAGTTGGTTGCGTAGCCGCGGTCATCGCAATGGTATCGCCATCGCAACCGAGACCAGCTGTAATCCAGAGGATGTCCATCTTGCTGACTGGTCCGAACCTGGCAGTCTTGTCGAGGTCTGTGATCATTACTAATGTCAACGAGTGTCGTGATTAGATCGAAAGGGGCAATAGATAGGCAACCAACATTAGGATCGTTATTGGGATGCCGTCAAGGAATCGGCCGCGGACTTGAAGCGCTTAACGGTCTCCGCGCAGAACAAGAACTTCTGTCTTGACGAGGTAAAGGAATCTAAGTAGTTCATTGCGACAGTTGGAATTCGTCGAAACTCTAAGGAGCGTTTTTTGAGATCCAGGATCCGAGTCAGTCCCGGTTGTTATCATGGGACAATTTCCACAACACATTGTAGTAGGTGGTCTAACCGTCGGCGGGCGCGAATTGATACCTCCAATAGGAATCATGCAACGACCTAACTACGATTCGTTGGCACCGGAAATAAAGGAATGGTTGATAGATATCAGATTACGGCACAAAGAAATCAGCTCTTTATCTGCTAGGCTAGCGGCCGTTGCTATGGTCTTAAGCGAAATACTCTCACATGAGACTACTGAAGTTCCCAAAGGATTAGACTCCACGATTCCCGTCGAGGGACTTGTGGTGATTGGCCGCAACAAGATCATGCCGCAGGATAAACGTCGACTTCTTCATCTTAATAGCACCAGGCATGTCAAGCTAATAACCTACGACAAGCTACTCGAAAAACTCGAAATTCTGATTCAGACTCTCGGATCGCTTGTGTAACAGTTGATCAGGCTGTCCTCCAGACTCATTGCGACTGATGATCGGAGATCGGTGGGTAATCAACCGATCTCACTTTATGACCGAACTCACACTCTCACTCATATACTTCCGGCTGTGTGGATTAGCAAATGAATGTTGCAAGTATTCCTTCCACCGTCGGCTATCTCAGAGATGTTATGATTCCGGCGGTGCAATCACTCATCCTGATGGTATCTGATGCTTTGTCTTTTCTTATCAATGAGTAAGGCGGAGACTGAAGCGATGATTGAAACCGAACTTGATGTGCTCCGTGATGTCTCCCGCCGGCTCGAGAGTGCGGGGATATCGTTTATGCTAACCGGTTCGGTTGCGATGAACTACTATACACAGCCACGAATGACACGCGATATTGACCTCGTGGTTTCGCTCAATGAAACTCAAGTCGATACATTTTTCCGCTTGTTCCGAAGCGAGTACTATCTTGATCGGCAAAGTGTTGCTCACGCCATCTCCAGACGTGGAATGTTTAATCTCATTCACAATGATGCGGTAATTAAGGTGGACTGCGTAGTACTAAAACCCGATGCTTACCGACAAGAAGAGTTTGCCCGACGCCGGCAAATCAACTTAGGTGATTTTGAGATGTGGATTGTAAGCCGTGAGGATCTAGTTTTGTCCAAACTGGTTTGGGCAAATGATTCAAAATCAGAAATGCAGCTGAACGATGTCCGCAATCTCTTAAGCGCAGATTGTGATATGGGGTATCTGCGTAGCCGCGCAAAGATAGTGGGGGTGGAGGAGTTGCTGGAGGAGCTTCTGATTGATGAATGACACTACACCAGACATTGCCACGATTTTTCGCAAACGTTTGCTGGCGCGCCCCGGCGCTGAACGAGTTGTGATGGGTAGCCGAATGTTCGACGTTGCGCGAACTATCGCTCTCGCCTCATTTCCGCCCGGCCTTTCTGAGATTGAGATAAAGCGTCGCCTATGCCAGCGGCTTTATGGCAACGAGGTCAATGTTGAGGCTTACATCGAACACCTCATTCAATCAAAATCTGATCCTTACTGAATACAGAGCTTTTAATCTAAACCGAATCGATGCGCAGTTTTTTTATTTCTTCGTCGGACATTTTGCGACCTCTCTAATTAATCCTCTCGCCTGTAAATCTGTCTCGGCCGCGCCAGAACGGACACTGTGGACACGATTCGCCGTCTGGATAGTCGATGCCCTCCTCGTGCGGACATCCGATAATGCGATCAACCATGGAGATGGAAACGACATCGTGGTCCTTGATAAAGGCCTTAATCTCAGACTCGATCTCTGGAACCGATCGTAGATCGCTGATGTCTGAATACCATCGACGTAACTTCGGCTCAGCGCCTTCGTGGCTGATGATTCCTATGACGAGTTTGCTCGCGCGTTGATCGTCAGGACCGTAAAACGCAACGGTGGCGACAGGATCACCTCGAAACCCTTTGCGAGCTCGTTTGGCGAGAGGATTGGTGGATCGTGATTTGATCTTCATACAGGATATTCTTCGGACACAAACCGTGGCCTCGAGATTCCACACTTGACATAACGAGGCGAATGCTGCGAACGCGGAATATTTTCGGTGGCATGGAAACAGGTGTTGAGGAAAATTTCAAGTTATGACCGACGTCCACGTAAGTTGTTGATTCCACGAATAGGCCGGCATAAAGTGAAAATTGTCCGTCATTAAACGAAATCATGCCAACGAGCTCATTGAACCAGGCCTGCTCCCAATTAAATTGGAAACAGAAAAGCATTTTACCTCATACATAGTAGATGACTTTGATTTCGGAGCGACGGTACGCACCAGCCATTGCCCGGACAACTATGGAGATGGTTTGTCTGAATACCATCGGCGTAACTTCGGCTCAACGCCTTCGTGGTTGATGATTCCTATGACCAGTTTGCTCGCGCGTTGATCGTCAGGACCGCCATCTTAATTGCGGAACGCGGAGGGTTTTCGATGGCATGGAAACATGTTGAGGAAAATTTCACGTTATGACGGACAAAATTCATTTAATGCCGGAATCGTCCGCGTAAGTTGTTGATCCCAGTATTGGTCCAATGTGGTCATGCGAGGATATGAGTGTGGTCATATGGGTATGTCATATGAATATGGACAAGTATTCTGCGGAGTGATATAAGGAGCCAACTTCTGCCCAAGAAACTGGCCCCACCCAGTGCCTGACGACTCTCGGTGGGAAGCTCCACCTCCATGCGCAGGAACTACACGTCCACGCACATCACCAAAGATTCGCCTTCTACGGCAGCGTCTTTTCGTGTCTGCTCTGGATCTTCTAAAAGGGAGGCGAAATATGACGTAGCCGCGGCTGAGGGCTCAAATGACGAAGCCTTCCCTTGCAGCCACGCCTTTGCCCACCAACCAATCGGTCTAATGAAAAGAGTCACCAATGGCTACACGAAACATTTTTCTAAAAATTGAGGCGATTGTCGGTTACTCACCAGTCGAACCCGACGATCATGTGTCGCCGCCAATTCAGTACCGGCGTGATTGCATGCGCAACCCGGGACACGAGGACGGGACTATTCCCGACGATGAGGTTAACGCGCGGCGGCTGACCGCGTTAATTTACCGCGAATATCTCGACGCGAATTATCTCGTTCCGAAACCGGAAAAGTTGGTGGCCGCTGATATCAACGAGCCAGCCTTTACTCGGCGTGTTCCAGGCACGGTGATCTACGCTAGCCCGGGCGATTGGCTACATATCCATGTCAAGAATGGAGACACCGTCCCGCATAGCTTCCACTTGCATGGCCTCCGCTACGGAATCGACTCTGACGGCGCCTGGCCTTTTGGAACGCAGAGTAATGATGGGCGCCGCTCAGACGAGATTTGCCCAGGACAAAAATGGACTTACACTTTTCATATCCACGAGGACAATATCGGCGCCTGGCCGTTCCATGATCACTATCGCAACATCGGCGCTGACTTAAACCGGGGACTCTTTGGCGGGCTGGTGGTGCTGCCCGAAGACCATTACAAGCAACTACCCTGTTTTCAGCTTCCACCAGAGTTTGAAACGCGCGTCCAGCAGGTGCTGATCGAACTGGAACGAAAGTCCAACGTGCCGGGCAAGCTCAACTTTCGCGTTGACCCTAACGACATACCCGACGAGCTGGCGCCATTTCTATCAATCCTCGACGAAGTGGCGCACGCGCCGCAGCCGCCCCCTCCGGCCGAGCACCAGCTTTATGTTCCCTTGTTCTTTCACGAGATGAATGGCCCGCGAACCACTCCGATTTTCGGCAGTGCACCTCTCAAACCTTCAGGCTCGTACGTTTCTCCGAGCTTTACCGTGCCGGGGACTTACAATTACATCTGCGGCATCCGGGGAGCGATCATGAGCGGATCGGTGACCGTCAAACCGGGTGCGCCCACGACAGAGACTGTTAGAATTTCAGATTTTGCATTTGACCCGGCCAACGTGACCGTCGGAATCGGCGGAAAGGTCACCTGGCGCAACTTTGGCGCGGGCCAACACAGCATCCTGGAACAGGGCGGCGAAAGTCTTTCGTCCCTATGCCTGAACGGTCGCTCTTTCGTCGGTAACACACCAACGATCATCGCACATGCCGGTCAGCAAATCCGCTGGTATGTTTTCAATCTCGATGTGGGAACCAAGTGGCACAACTTTCACCCACACGCGCAACGGTGGGAATTTGCCGGTGAAAACATCGACGTGCGCAGCATCGGTCCGGGCGAATCGTTCGTCGCCGATACGAAAGCGCCGTCGGTTTTGCAGCTGCCGCAGGAGATGCAGCATTGCTATCAACCTCATGAGGATTCTAAAGAGTACTGCCTCAGAGGTGATTTTCCAGTGCATTGCCATTCAGTAGCCGACATGGCCCAAGGAATGGTAGCGATTGTTCGCTCACATCAGACCTTACACTTAACGCCCAGAGAAGCGGCCGCGCTCGATGCCGCGGTCGGGCTACCAATCGATCCGGGTGACAACGCGTGCCCGTCAGTTGTGGATCGCTGTAAGAATGCCGAGGTTGGGCAATGGGAAGAACTGCCGAACTTACCTGGGAAGACTTTCATGCACGCAGTGCTGTTGCCCAATAGTTCTCGAATCCTCTTCTGGGGTTACGATAATCCGACGAACGTCGACCAGACTCGACTTTGGGACCAGACTACCGGCCTTTACACTCAGCCCGTCAACCAACCGCAAAATCTCGCGGCAGACGAGAACATCTGGTCAGGCGCGCAAGCGCACCTCAACGACAACGCCGGTACGATCCTCATCCACGGCGGCTTTCACTACAACGCCAACCCGCCGAGGACGCCAGACACGGAGCGGCGCGCGTTCCTTTTCGATCCTGTCACGTCGAATTTTGTCGCTGCGGCGAATGTAAACAAGGGAAGGTTTTATCCCACGACGTTGACGTTGGGCGACGGACGGGCGATGACTTTGTTCGGGCAGGACAATGCCAGTGCAGGAGCTCCGACTTCGGCCTCGCTGGAGATCTTCACGCCCGGAGGCCCGGGCGCGTGGAGCGCGCCCAAACCGATCCCCTTCAATTACTTTTACTATCCCTGGGCGTTTCTGCTTCCGGGCGGAGATGTTTTTATCGCGGGACCTCAGAAGCCCGCACGTCGATTCAATCCGGCTGCAACTCCAATTGTCGATGATCCATCGCGGCAATTTAACCAGATCGCGGTGCCGCAGCGCGGCGTAAACATGGACGGAACTGCGGTGCTACTGCCATTGCGTCCGCCGAACTACGAACCGCGCGTCCTGGTTGCGGGTGGAACCAGCAGAGGAGCGAACTGGGTGCCAACAGAGGAAGGCGCTTTGCAAACGGTGGAATGGATCGACCTGTCGGTTGCGGCCCCGGTGTGGCAGTCGTTGCCGGACATGAATGTCGCGCGCGACAAGGTGAATTCCGTGCTGCTTCCTAACGGCGAGGTAATCATTCTAGGTGGGTTCGAATTGCCCCCCGACGGCGGGCCGATTGAAATCTTCGATCCTGAGAACCCAGGACTCGGTTTTCAACTTGGACCGAATATGGCTCATGCTCGTGGATACCACTCGGCAGCCATTCTGCTTCCAGATGGCAGTGTCATCATGGGCGGCGATCCGAATGGAGGAATTACGCCAAACGAACGCTACCGACCGCCCTATTTCTTTAGAGCGCGACCGCAGTTATTAACCGCGCCGGCGACGATCACTTACGGGGCGGGGTTCCTGGTTGAAACAACCGTGCCCAGGGCGATCAGTGAGGTTGTTTTGATGAGACCAGGCGCAGTAACACACGGCTTCAACCACAATCAACGGTACGTGGGCTGTGTGATCACTGGCGCGTCGGGGTCGAATGTCCAGGTAACTGCACCCCCCAACGGGACCATCGCCCCCCCGGGATACTATCTGTTGTTCATCCTCGACCGAGATCGGGTGCCTTCGATGGGGAGGTGGATTCGACTTACGACGTAGGTGCGTCCAAATCCGTTAGTGATTCCGACCCCGGCGCGATCCCCAGAGCATAGGCGTGTTTCCTCTCAAGACTCTCGTTCCGCGTCCTTCAGGATCGCTTCGGCAGCTTTCTCGGCAATCATGTAAATCGGCATAACGACGAAGAAGCCCGGAATCTTCGGAAACACCGAAGCGTCAACTACTCGCAGCCCCTTGACGCCGCGTACGCGAAAAGACGAATCGAGCACGGCATCGGGATCGTCGTCGCTCCCGATCTTGCAAGTACACGAAGCGTGATGGCCCCACGAGCGATCTTCGACAAATTTTCTTATTCCCTCGGGTCTTTCCAGATCGACGTCGCTCATGCACTCAGGATGCAATGGTAATGGGCGACTCGCGCCGTCGAGTAGCCGTTTGACTATCTCGACGCCTTCAGTCATGGCCTGCATATCTCTTTCCGACTCTGGTGTAAGGTTCCCGTTTTGATCCCGCTCAAAGTAGTTGAAATTCACTTTCGGCGGATCGAGTGGATCGTTTGACTGTAGCGTAACCTGGCCGCGAAAGCGGGCATGAGCTTTAAGCAACAACCAGGTCCATTTGTCGTGCGGCTGGGCGATGGCTTCCTTGGACCAGTCAGTGTAGTAACCAGTAAATTGCCCGGGAACGCCGAAGATGAATAGATCCGGCTCGTCGTTATCAGCAACACTGGATCGCGCAACGAAACCGATCACGGCGCCGTTAGTAGCGTAGAGGCCTGTCCCTTCGCTGCGCCATCTTTCAAAAAACTCATCGCCTTTCTCCTGCCCGTCCGGCGGGCAATCGAAGGTGCAGTTCTCGAATGTCGGAAATACCTTGTGGTGCTGGCCTACGATCCCGACCTCATAGCGGTCCTGTAAGTTTTTACCGACGCCGGGAAGATCGACACGCACCGGGATATTGAATCGCTGTAACTCTTTCTCTGCACCAATGCCGGAAAGCATTAGCAACTGTGGCGTGATATACGCTCCGGCCGAAATAATGACTTCGCGCTTCGCGCGCACTTCCTGAGCTGGACCTGTCGGTTTTCCAAAGCGACTCGACTCCCGGTCCGCCCGGTAGAGTCGCTCACCGGGAAGATAGCGGACTCCAACAACACGCCGCGGATCCTTTTCGTCAAAAATCAGTCCGGTGGCGTGACAGTTCATGCGCACTTCGAGACGGCCAGTGGCCTGACCTTCCTGCACGCGTTCGCGAGCCCCGGCACGATGGCCCTTGGAGTCTATGGCCATCGGAATTGCGATCACGCCGACACCGTGCCTTTTGAGCACGCGCAGATCATTCGGATCCCATTTCGCTTTGAGTTTACCCTCGTCTGGAATTAACGGCTGGTCCCACAAATGAATCGGCAGGTGCCCGGGATTCGATTTCAAAGCGTCTATTACAATCTCGCCTATTGAAAGATCGTGGTGGCGGATGGCGTCGTGCGCCAGCGAGACCGGGTCCGCAAAGCGGGTTGGCAACCAGCCTTCCGTCCCATGGCCGGCATCGGGCGTAGCCTTGAATTGCCAATGTTCGACTCGCGCGAAGTATTTATCCATCTCGCGAGGAATCCACGTGTCGTCGCCAGTCGCTTTTGCAATTACATCCCAATCGCTGTCGTGCGGCCGGATAATGATCATCGCGTAATGCGCGGTGCAGCCACCAAGGGTTCGCGCTCGCGGATAATAAACGCCGTGCCGCCCTTTATCTCGCTCTTTCCGATATTTGGGATCCAGCTCCTGGCGAGCTTCGTCCTCGTAATGCCTGACGTAGTGGTCCAGGCGCATTTCCGCATCCTCGGTGGCGTGTCCGTGAAACACCGGGACTTTATAGTGCCA
>Ga0134127_10003696_pt1 | contig 11007 bp, 10 predicted proteins | sample KB31753_FD_96459 | JGI IMG/M metagenome (GOLD analysis project Ga0134127, IMG submission 96459) | Terrestrial soil microbial communities with excess Nitrogen fertilizer from Kellogg Biological Station, Michigan, USA - KB3-175-3 | ecosystem: Environmental > Terrestrial > Soil > Unclassified ...
AGCCGCGGCGTCGTCACCTCAGCGCGATGCGCACTCGTCGCAGATTGCGTGCCGAAGCTTCACCTCGCGATCCGCGGAGCAAAGCACGTCCAAAAAGGATCGTGGAAAGGAGAGCGTTCACATGCTGCGAATGCACCGGTTGCCGCAAATCCTCCTCGCCGTCATGCCTGCCATCGCTGTTAGCGTGCACGGCACGGTTGCTGCGGCAAGTAGCGCGCGGTGGGGCACCATCACCGGCCCAGTCACGGCCACCTCCGGGGATACGCATTCCACGAATAACGAGGTCGTCACGCTCAGCGCAGCGGATCGCGACGCGATTCGCACAGCGGTCGAGGCGCGGCTCCCCGAGGTGTGAAGTCTCATTGCTGCAGGAAAGCTGCGTGTCGAAGTTGGCGCTGCGGCCGCGCGACAAAGCGCTGACGGAGGCCCGCGCGCGCCGTCTGCGGGTCGCCAATCGATCTATTCCAAAGTACGGGCTGCGGCCTATGGTGGACCGACGACCCACTAAGCGGGGCCATCATTTGGTCAGAATGATCTGTCCGTCGCGCCTGCCACGGGGCAGAGGACCTTAGTATTACTCAAAGTCACTGTACTGCGCAGGTGCGCGCGTCAGGGCAGAACGCGAGGGTGGGATGTCCAGACGCGATCGAGCGATGCCGACCCGCGTCCGACAGCTCACGGTGTATTTGCTACGCCGCGGCGAGTTCGCATCCCCGGACGATGCCCTGGACTTGAGTGGCGACTCCGCCGTTGAGCGCATCACCCTTCGCCGCGGCCTGCCATTCGACGCAACCCTCTTCGTTCGACGCCCGCCCGGTCACGGGCCATGGTGGCAGGGCTTTCTGAGTGCTGGAACGGCGCAGGAGCTGCGGGTGCAGTTGCGTAGCGCGGGCGCAATCCTGTTCGTTAGAGCGCACGGGGATCTCTTCGCCTTCACATTCGGCACCGGCCGCTTCCTCCTGAACCCCAGCAGCTACGAACGCGACTTCGGTCTGCGCGTCACGCTGAACACCGTCGACCCGCGATCGCTTCGTAGCGTCGACATGCAGACGGTCGAGGACCAGACCCTGCTCACCAGCCGACAAGCCAGCCGGAGCTCGGGCCTCGAGGTGTTCCAGTTCGACGCGATCCGGGACATCCTTCGTGGCGTCGTCGGTACTCCCCGCGACCCCGAGATAGCACTGACGGTGGCTGGATCCGACCGGCTCGCTTTTCGTGCGCGCCTCTCACTCGGCGATCTCGAAGCCAAGTGCGACCAGCTGATGGCTGCCTACTCCGCGAAGGATTACCAGCGCGACTTTGGTTTCATCGATCACATGCGGCGCGTTGCCGAACCAGATCTGCGCGCGGACCTCGACACCAGAGCCGTTGAGGCCCTGAACCATCGCGCACTTGAGCACCTCTACCTCGCGCCGCCTGACCTAGTCCGGTGGGAGGAGTTCGACGGGTTTCGCTACGAGCCACTCGAGCGTGAGGGGAGCCGCGAAGATCTTGATGCCGGAGAGTTCCTTGATCTCTTCGCTGCGGCGCGCGACCGGCCGCTGGACCTCGATGATCTTCGCCGCAAGGTTAGGGTGGTCGCCGTCGCGGCCTCCACCGGGGATCCGCTTCACCATTGGTCGCTCTACGACAGCGTTGTTCACGAACTTGAGCTTGGTGACCAGCGCTACGTCCTCAGCGCCGGGGACTGGTACGCGGTCGAGAAGACCTTTGCGGCGGAGATTGCCCGCCAGATCGGCGAGCTTCCGGTGTGCGAGCTCACCTTCCCGTCGTCCTTGCCCAAAGAGAAGGAGCCGGACTATCTGGCCCGGGCGGGTCCTGGGCTAGAGCAGTCCGAGGGGTATCGCTTCTTTATCTTCGATCGGAAGCTCGTCCGTTGCGAAGGCGCTCCGAGCCAGATGGAGGTGTGCGATCTCCTTAGTGAGCTCGGGCACGTCGTCCATGTGAAGCGCCGCACGGCGTCATCGACGCTGAGCCACCTCTTCAACCAAGGAACTGCCTCGGCTGCGGCGCTCATGAACGACCGCGTCTTTCGCGCGGCCGCGCGGGCGCGCGCCCAAGCTGACCAGTGGGATCCCGGAGCGCTCTTCCCCGACGACATTCCCGATGCGCGCGAATACCAACTTGTCTACGCTGTCATCGCGCCCGGCAACGCCCCTCTTGCCGCGATCCTCCCCTTCCTTAGCCAGGTGAATCTCGCTCACGCCGCACGCCTGCTGCACACCATGGGTTTCCGAGTGGAGCTTGCGCATATAGAGGAGGCGTGAGGCGTCTACAAGCGGGGACAACGCAGTTGTGAACCGCCACGGGTCAGACGCGCCCGTTCTCTTCGACGCTCTCTGCCGCTCGCCGCAGGCACACGCGCCTGCCGGCGGAATCCTTCGCGCAAGATAGTCTTCACACGTGCGCGCGCACGGATGAGCAAGAACACGCCCAACGTGAGGGACCGCGCTTCTCTGCGCCGACGGCAAAAACTCGAACTGCCGAGCAGCGGCCTTACGAAACCGCTGCTCTAAGGTGGACCTCGACTCGACGCGGCAGTCTCGCCGGTTCACGCGCTCGCTTCTCTGAAGCGTCCCACCAGATGATCCGCGCGCCAGACCGTCGATGCTCACGTGGTTGAGTCGGCTGCCGTCGCGCTGGTCTCCTGTCGCGCCTCGTGTCGACTATCGGCGCGATCGGGTCGCCTGTAACAGCCGACCATGCGTCGTACGGCGCGCGACTACCGCGGTGGGTGCACGACGGCACGAATGATCGACCGGGGGAGCTCGATGACCCGACGGTGCCCCTCAAGGTTGAGGAAGAGGACCATTCGGTCACCGTCCTCCAGCAGCACGTAGGTCGCACCTTCCTGATCGCACTCGGGGCAGAGCTCGCGGTCCGGTTCCGCGAGCACCAGCTGCACGGACACAAGCCGGCCACCACCAGCCCATTGAGGAACGTACTTGAAGGCTGACTGTGCGTAAAGGGCGAGCGTGAGCTGCAAGAGTGGGAGCGCCGCAACGATACGAAGGACGACCAGCCACGGTCGCGCTGGCCGCAAGTCAACATGCGGTGAGTACCACGGCCCGTCCAGGGGAATCAGGGCAAACGCAACGATTGGCAGGAGGTTCCACGCGAGAAGGAAAGCGAGGAGGTAGCCGAATGCGCGGTCATCAGTGGCCTGCGCGATGAGCTCGATGAGGGTGGCCTCGACGGTGCCGAGCAAGAGCAGGACCGCTCCGAGCAGGACGGTAGTCCGGACGACGAGCGACAACCGCTGGCGCCGCGTGCGCCGGGTCCTGGTCGACGCTGGACGGGTGGCGAATAACGTTTCGGGTCGCAGGGCGGGAATAAACCGGACGAGGTAGGCCGCACCGAAGAAGAGGCTTGCGAGCATTCCCACGGCGACGAAGCGCGCGCTTGGGGGCGCGACCTCGTTCACGCCATAGCTTGCGAGGCGCGCATTGACGACGACATAGCCCAACGCGAAGAAGAGGGCGCCCGCCGAGGCCACGACCGCGCCTACGCCGGTGATCGTGACCCTCATACCGCGCCTCCTGTCCGCACCACTCGCATCGCCCGCTCCTACGGCGCGTAGAGCGTTCGGCGATCGCCGCCGTGTAGGGAGCACGATCCGAGGGTGCCACCGGTGAGGCTGAACAGACCGTCCGTGCACTCGACGACGTATCCGCGCCCGGTCGTGAAGGAAGGGACGCAGAGGAACGAGCTGCAGAAGGTTTCCGGCACTGTGGTAATGCGGGTCCCGCCGCAGAACGTGTACGCCCAGGGGTTAGGAGGAGCACCGCAGCCGATTGATGGGGTTGGCGTAGGGAGGAGCGTGATCGGTGGCCGCGTCGTCGGCGCCGGTGGGACGGCTGTGATTGGCGCTCGCGTCGTTGGCGCCGGCGTAGGGAGCGGTGTAATAGGCGGTCGCGTGGTCGTCGTCGGGAGCGGTGTGAGCGCTGGACGCGAGGAGTCGGCGGTCGCTTGGGCTGGGGTGGTCGTGACTGGTGTCGGCACGGCGCTCACATCCCTGAGCTTCCCGCAGCCGATCAGAGAGAGTCCGACCGCAACGGCGGCAAGCAGATTGAGCACGCCGCCTGCCGTGCCTCGAGACCGCCGCACGATCTCCTCCCCCGCTTGGCCTAGTGACCCTTACGGATACTAGTTCGGGTCTAGTCATCGGTCGCGCTGTTGCTGAGGAGCATCACGATCCCCGCCGTTTCTCAGCAGGTCAGCCCACAACCGTCGCCGCGGATGCGCGTCTGAATCGGCACGCTGCGCATGCGGCCTTCTTCCGGCTCAAGCACGGCCAAGCTGGGCGAAGCGCGTGGCACCGCCGCGGAGATCGGTCGACCCGCGTCCTGGTCGCAATTACGCCGGCTGCAGGTGGCGCGACCGTTACGACTATAGTCTACAAGCAAACACGTCCGGAGCTACAACGCAACCGGAACGTGCCAAAGGGGAGGGCGAGGTGCGGACTCTGGTCACAGTCTTCGTCGCGGTAATGCTCACGTTCGGTCAGGGCTCCAGCCCGGCTCGAGGCGCAGATCCGTTTTACGCTGACACGCTGGCTTTCAGTGCGGATCCCATCACCGCGGCGGCCGATCAGCGGCTGCTGGTCCCGCTTACGGTAACCAACGCGTCAGTGTCGACCTGGCCCGCTGGAACGGCCGACTCGGTGTTCGCGGTCTCGCGCATCTACAGCCGCAATGGCAAGCGCGTCGTCAACGGAAGCACGGGCGGTGCACTCGGACTCTGGACCGACCTCGGGACACCCGAGATGGTCCCGGGCGAGACGCGGAGGATCGGACTCAACGTGGACACCTACGGACTCAAGCACGGCACGTATGTCATCAGCGCCGATCTGGTGCGCGGGCCGTCTTCCGATCCGACCTACTTTGGCAAGTTCGGGAACCCAACCCCACGCCTGACGCTCATCGTGCGCTGAGTTCTCACCACTCCGGCGGCTTGTTCGGCAAGGGCGAGCGTGGCGGCCTGCCCGCGAACGCGTCGCGACCTGCCGGTCCCACACACGGAAAGGATGCCAACGCCGTCCGTGCCGCATCGGATCGCCGATTGAACGCGACCGCATGGTCGCAGACGGTCGGGTTGCGTGAGCATGGCGCGGGCGGGTAATTGGTATGCCATTGCCGCCAAACATTTCGATCGGACCGATTGCTCAGACTCATGCCACAAGCGTTCCGCGCGTCAGGTTTCGCACGACCTTCGCATCGACGCGAAGCCGTCGACGAGCCACGCACAGTCGTGCGACGCGCGACCGGACCGACAGGGACGCGCTCTGGCGTCGTTCGGAGGTAGCGCGTCACTCGGTCACATCGGCACTTGCTAGACGTAATTCCTTGCGGTCGTGCTCTTGCCCGGAGAGCGAGCGCCCGCTGTCGCAGAGACGCGCGCTCGGAGACCCGCACCGCCCGACTGATATTCGCCCAGTTCGTCGCGAGCAGAGTTCTCGCGGCAGACGTAGCGCCGGACAGCTAATCCGGGCCGCCAAAGACGAAACCGAGTCGGCTCAGCCTCTGCCCGTGGAAATACGTTCAGCTGGCTTGCGTAATGATCGACCCGTGCCAATCGCGGTCGCACGGGTGTGGCCCATCGTTGCGATCGCGTCCACGGATTGAAGTTTTCCTTAATTGCTTACGTCGCAGAGTGCGAAGCTTGGGCGTGCGAGGGTCGGATGCAGCCCCATGTCCTCGCTGTTTGCGGAACGGGCCGACGAAATCGACCCCTTCTGGTCCTGCTATTGCCGGTAGCGGTTGATCGCTCCGCGACCGTCACGCAGGCGCAAGCCATCGGCGCACCTTGTCGGTGAAGATCACCTCACACGCAAGACTTCGCAGATCTTCCCCACTCACGTTCAGACCGCGAGCCTGAGCGAGGTCGGCCAACCACGACCACGGGTAGTTCTCTGTGGGCTCATCGTCATCGGGAAGCACGACGTTCAACACCTGCCGGGTCAGGCCTTCTAGGGTTTCGTATCTGCGGAGGTCAGCAGCCGACTCACGGGATGATCCGAGGCAGATGGTGAAGCCTCGATCCTCGTGGAGAATGACCTGTCGGCCATCCTCCAGTGTCACGAACTCGCGTACCGAGATGCTCTGGGAACGCGCGCCGTCGGGGCGCTGGGGCCCCAGATCGCAGATGGCGCCAAGGCCTATCACGCGACCTGGCTCGACAGGCGGAAGACGATTCAGGCGGCGATCAGAAGCGTCTGGATGCACGCGCCAGCCACCCTTCTCTCCGCTCACGTCAGCGCTGCGGAGCGCACGTGATCGCGTCTGTGTCCTTCGCCACGCTCTGACCTAGCGCGCGATCGCCAGAGCAACGTTTCGCAGCCGACTCGCGGCTGAAGACGCGCTGCTCAGCAGCGGCCTTTCCTCTTGAATGACGGTTAGCCTGGCGCGGCACAATTTCAGATTCTGATCCGGCGATTCGGTCAAATCGAGTGGGTCAACGTGCATGGCGGTTCATGTCGACATCGACGAAGCTGCGCCCGCGAGAACGTCACATGGATAACCAGCGACTCTGCTCCCCCATGGCCCATTTCCACCACAACGCTTCCAGATACCTGTCTACGTTCATCTACGTTCATGCCAGCCGATACCCGCGGTGGGCGCGCCTCGCGCAGGCAGCGTCTACACGCCGGACTACCTGATCGCGTCAGCGTGTCGGCGCCCGGATGGCGCACCAGAAGGGTGGCGCCACAGAGCGAGAGCAGTTCGTCGGCATTGGGATCAATGAGTACATGGCTCCTCCCATCCTCTCCTCTCGTCCGCCACGCGTCGCCGAAGTCGTACGTCATTCCTCTTTACGGTGCCACAGATTTCGACCGATTCGAATCGCACGTCCCCATCACTCCAGCGTCAGACCTGCGGATCTGCCGCCGCCAGGCGCCCTTCAGGGTCCCAACGGCGAACCACTCAGAACGACTCCGCCGGAATGCCAATGCTTGTCGGAAAGGACAACATGGTCGAGCGGCTAGACCGAATGATCACGAACTCGACAGAGCTGCGAAGACACTGCGCCCGCCTGGGGACCGGGAGCGACTCCGATGGTGAGCCGGGTCGGCGTGCGATGCACGCAAGCGGTTATCCGCTTCTCTTCTGAGGGTTCCAGCCTTTCTCGATGCGCTCAGTTCCGCGAGGTTGGGGTGCCGGCGGGCGGTACGGCTTCGGTGGCGCGGCTGGCGGTCGCGGCTGCGCTGGGGGTCGCGGTTGGGGACTCATCGCAGGCTCCACATCGCCATGAACACCAGACTAACCCCGACGATGGCCAATCCGATCGTTCCTGCGCGCAGGTACAGCGCCTTGATGCTCTGCGCGTCCAAATTCAAGAGGTACGCCGCCTCGAGGTTCTCGACGAAGGCGTCCTGGATGAGGGCAGGTCGGCTCGATGCCCACGGAATGAGTGCGGGGAGCGCTGGAGCGTAGGCAAAGCCTCGCGTCTGGAACGCGAGCAGTAGGTAAACCAGGACTGCGAGCAGCTCGACCAGCAGCAGCTGTGCCTGAGCTCGCGACTCGACGAGCGGTCCTTGGGCTGCGCTCGCGACACCAAACGCGACCGCGGCGGCCGCGCTCACTAGGGTGATCAGACGACCGATCTTGTCATCGAGCTCGTCGGCTGCTTTCAATTGCGTTTCGATCAGGCGTATGCCCTCGTCCCACACGAACGCGAGGCCAGCCGGATCGGCAGTCTCGGTGCCGGCTCGTGGTGCAGGGAGTTCCACCGGCGGGGTCGGATCCACAAGGGCCGACTGCTCACGGACATCCTCCGGCGAGTCACGACTTCCCTCGCGGCCAGCGAGCCAGAAGACAAGAATCGCAACACCAAGCAGCTCGGCGCCGAGGGCGATACGTGCCCACGCGCCGGCGGGCGAGATTCCAAGTCCAGCGCCGACGAGGCCGCTGATCGCAAGCACGACGGCGTCCACCGCGGATAGCTCTTGCACCCTGTCCACATCACCCTCGCTTACGCGGAACAGAAGCACATGGGTGACGCTGCCCGAGTAGTAGACAAGCGAGAACCAACCCACCATGAGAACGAGATAGACCGAAGCGGCAATCGTTCTGTCCTTCACCGTCGGTCGAAGCGGAATCCGCAGCAATCCGACCAATGAAAGGACGGCCATCAAGGCCGAGAGAAGGAGCAGGGCACGATCGGCCTGGCCACTGATCGCCTGTGCAACGCTGGCTACTGCTGCAAAGGCTGCGGCGTCGCCGCCGCCAGTGGCAGCGCCGATCCCTGTTGACAGTGCAACGACGCCGGTGCCAAATCGAACCACGGCGTAGAGCGCGACGACAACGACGAACCCCACGACGACTGTGGTGGCCCACACTCCGACCGACAGGCTCGATCGCATTCCGACGTAGGAGATGACCAGTCCGGTCAGGTCCTCCGGCAGTGCTGCCCCGGCATCCTTCGGGCTGACGCCGAAGAGGCGTGTTGTCGAGCTGAACGCATACCAGGTCGCGGACACCAACGCACTCACGGCCAGAGCTACCGCGACGAAGACAACTGCGCCAGTCCGAAGTGCCACGGTGGGCGACTGGAGGATGAGCACGACGGCCGCGCCGGCAAGGACGCCGCTGATCAACCCGACAACAGCGCTCACGAGCGCGTAGTCGCCGATGACGACCCTCTTGCCTACAGGTTGTGCCACTGGTCTCTGCGGGGTTTGGTTTGCCATGACAACAGTGTGTCCAGAACTGTCGAGTGGCTGCGCGCAATCGTTTCGGGGGAGTGCTTGGTCCTCGCCTGCGCTGCTCCGGGAGCGTGGAGCGCTCGGGGGGCCGAGATCATCGCACTGGTCCTGGTCACCGTGGTCTTCACAACGCCTTGCGTGGTCTGGGCCCTGTTCATCTGGGGCTACTTACCCGCCTGCGTGTACCGCAAGAGTCCCCCGCGTAGCGGATCCAATTGCTGAGCATGCGTCGTCGCAGTTGGCCATCGTTTGTACCGGTGCCATTGCTACTTGGACGCAGGCGACGGGACCTCCCATAGCAGGCGGTTCCCTCCGCCGCGACGCACCACTGACGGCCACGCACGGCCGCTCCGTCGTTGACGGACTCGGTGTTCTTGCCGCTCACCGGGCGCGACGAGCACCTGACGGACACTAGAGCGTCACGAAGTAACCTATCCCCGCAATCAGAAACCCGATCAGGCTCGAGCCGGCGAGCGCGAAGCCGACATTCACCAAGGTGTGCTTCCAAGCCACATTCTTAGAGAGCGCAACGATCTGGTCGGCGAGGGCCCGGACCTCAAGCTCCGGCGTCATCGCGAGCATGTGGTCTTGGAATTCCTTCGGCTGGAGGTGCGCGACCAGTTGGAAGAACCAGATTGCCTCCGGCGCGTACGTCGCATGCCTCGCGAGGTCAACCTTGAGTTCTGCGAGTTGCGCGCGAACCGCTCTACCGAGGTGGATGCGCGACCACAGGCAAGCGATCGCACAGAGGATCGAGCCGGTGAGTGTGACGACCATTACACCGAGGAACAGCCAGGTGGTCGGTCCGAATTGGTGAGTCAGCGGCGCGATGTCGTCCGGCTTCCGAAAAATGGAGGTCGTGAGCAATGAGAGGAACGCGCCATCGAGTGCCAGAAGGACCTGCGCCTTCTTGTCGGCGCTCTCGTACCATGTGAGCGTGGCGGCCCACAGGCGACGCGTGTAATCGAGCTGGCTCTGCAAGCGTCCGCTCTCGAGACCCGTCATCTACGCTCGGTCATCACAGTGATATGGTCCGGCACGAGAGGCGAGCGTCGCTTGGAGCTGGCCCAGCACCCATCCTTGGCGCGGCCGAGAGGGCCCGCGCACCAACCCCACGGAGACCTCCCGTGCGCTGAGCTTCACGGCGCACAGGCCCGTCGCTGCCACTGCACACCGGGTCGGCAGCGCCCGTCAGCCGTGGGTCTTCCAGAAGGCGAATGAACCCGTGCGGGGCTTGCCACCGCGAACCGCAAGCGTCGCGGCGATGCCCGCCAACAACGCTGTCCATCCCTTCTGTTGCGGCCCCGCGCCCACGAGTTCGACCACGTCGTTGGCCGCACGCGAGACACCGCGCGTGTAGAACATGATCGAGCCGTCAGGCCGCCGCTCGAAGCCGAACTCGCGCGACCCGTACTCCGGGTGCGCGCCAGTCGCCCAGAACGACGTGATGATCGTCTGAAAGACGAAGTACCGCGGCGTTCGCTCGACCAGCATCACGCTCCCGTTGTCGGGACCACTGATGTCGATCTCGTGGATGTCGCCGACGGCGGCACGTTGGCCCGGCGCCGCTCGCAGTCGCCGAAACACGTTGACGCTGTCGAACACCTCGTTGTACACGGCACGATTCACGTCCTGGGCGAGCTCTTCCAGGAATGCTTCGGGAGTGAGGCCCGCCGGCATCGTGTCGATCACGATGGAGTACTCGTCATAGACAACACCGCTGGTGGTGCCTCCTTCGGTGACCGACTGGATGCCCGCGCCCGACTTCGCAAGCGCACTGCGCACTGCAGGGACCTGGGTCGCGCGCTCCCCGAGCAACCGACCATGCGTTGGGGTAAGGGCTCCGCTCACAACCCGCTCGGCCTCACCTGTTCTACCCGCTACCCGCAGGATGTAGCCGATCCGCAGGAGGAACGTGCGCGCGCCGGGTTGTCGCGCGAAGCTGGCGATGTGCCGGTCGCTCAACCTGCTCGTGACCGCCACGGCCACGACTTGGCCGTCCTCCGTCCGGCCTCGGCCGATGAGGCGATCGACGACACGCGTTGCTCGATCGGGATCGTGCTCGAGCAGGTGGATCAGTCCAGCCGCCAGTCGATCGTGATCGACCGTGCCGTTGACCTCAAAGCCGGCGACGAACGCATCGGCGTCAGCGCGGGCACTTCGACGCTCCTCCGCCATCTCCGCTTCGAAGTCCGTGCGCAGTTGAAGGACTGGCCCGGTGTCGTGCTTCAGGTGCACGACCGGGCGCGACTCGATGACGCGATCGGCGGCGGCCTCAGCCTGCTGCTGCGCGAGACCCGCGG
>Ga0134127_10003697_pt1 | contig 11003 bp, 8 predicted proteins | sample KB31753_FD_96459 | JGI IMG/M metagenome (GOLD analysis project Ga0134127, IMG submission 96459) | Terrestrial soil microbial communities with excess Nitrogen fertilizer from Kellogg Biological Station, Michigan, USA - KB3-175-3 | ecosystem: Environmental > Terrestrial > Soil > Unclassified ...
ATCTTCTTCCTCGACGACGCTGTCGCGCTGGCCGCCGGACACCGCCCCTGTGCGACGTGCCGGCGTGACATGTATCGCTCGTATCGCGACGCCGTCGATCCAGCGCTGCGGGCCGTCGAGCTCGATCGGCGGCTCACGACCGAACGCCTGCGGCGCGGGAGCGGCATCGACCGCGGCCGCGACCGCAAGACCTGGCGAGCGGCCCTCGAGTCGCTGCCCAATGGCACCGTGATCATCGGCGCAGACGGGCAAGCGCGACTCGTGCTCGCCGACCGCATGCTCGCGTTTTCCTTCGGCGGCTGGACGCGACCAGAGGCGCGAACCGTGACCGACATCGTGGAGGTGCTCACGCCACCGACGTCGGTGAGGGCGCTCGCCAACGGTTTCGCGCCGGTGCTGCACCCAACTGCTGGTTGCGGGGGGCCGGGTTGAACCGACGACCTTAGAGGCTCCGGTTATCGCTCGTTGGGCCCCACTCACGGTCAAATCATCGATCTGGCGCTCGCCCCACCGCCTAAAGATCAAGTAGCCGAGATGGCTCGCCTCGAATCCTGACCGTCGCCGTCGGTAGGCTTTGACCCGAAGCCGCCTCGAGCTGCGTTCCAACCATCGCACCGGCTGAGCGAAACCGAGATCGACGGGTCGGCAATCACGCATCTCACGTTTCTCCGCCCGACGAACGTTTACCCGGTGAAGAGCAAGACGGAAGGACCGAATCGGAAAGCCGTGGAGACGGACCGGGAACTGACAGCGCGGATGGCACGAGCCGATGAGGGGCGCTCACGCTCCCAGGGGGGAAAAGATGAGTGACAGGGCGGCGATGCTGCGGGAGACGGTCCAGGCATTTACGGATCTGCGTGCGATGTTTGACCGGCTGACGGAGGAGCAGGCGAGCCGCGTCTGGCTCGGCGTATTGGGCGTGCGGGACATCGTGATTCACAAGCACGGGCCCGCGACTCTTCGCGGGTGTGGCGATGAGACTTCGCAAGCGGCCGAGAGCATTCGCAAAGCACGTAGCTTCTTGGCGCCTGGCTCCTTCTGGGGACTGAGATTTCCGAGCGAGGCGAACGGCACTTGATCAGCGCGAGCTGCTGACTCCTCACGAACGGAGTCTCGGGCGTCGAAAGCAGAGAAAGGCTGACCGGGTACGCCGGCGGCCTCGGATGCCAGCAATTCCAGATGGATCTGGAAACCTCACGAACGGGCGCGTCGGGACGTTTACGTAGTGCGAGCCGGAAGCCGTCCGGATGAGGCACGGGGTCGGCTGCGCTCCGGCCATCGCCACACCGCGGGCGTGACCGTCCACGACGCGAAATGATCCGCGATTTGTTCGAGGAGGACGTGGGGGACAGGCGGCTCGCGCCGGAAGCGAAGTTGCTGGGTGGGTTCGTGCGCTGCCTCGAAGCGGCTTCCGACGAACGGCCTGATTCGATGCACAGAGTGGAGTGACTCGTGGATAGAAGGCGACAAGTTCTGAACCGACTGAACAAGGCGTGGATTGCGTTCAACGAATCGTACGCCGGTCTGTCGGATGCGCAGATGATCGAGCCTGGCGTTACCGGTGCCTGGTCCGTGCGCGACACTCTCGCGCACGTGACCGCGTGGGAAGAGGAGGCCCTGAAGCACCTGACAGTCATCCTGACGGGCGGCATGCCGCCACGGTACTCCGTACAGTACGGTGGCATCGACGCCTTCAACGCCGGCATGACGGAACAGAAACAGAACCTGCCGCTGTCTGAGATCCGCACGCTATTGGCGGCAACGCACGGCCGGCTCGTCGACTTCATTCAGAGTGCCCCCGAGCATCAAGTCATCGGCAAAACCCGCTTCCGCCATCGACTCCGGCTCGATACGTACAGCCATTACTCGCTCCACGCAGAGGCGATTCGGCAATGGCGACAGCGGATTTCCGCCAACGACTCCATCTCACGTTTTAGCACGCCGCCGCGTCTACAGGGTGAACGACCGCAGATAGATTCGTAACCCCACGAAGGGAGACAGTCATGTCAGAAAAGAACAAGGCGATCGTCGGGCGTTGGTTTACCGAATTCTGGGGAAACCCGTGGAATCCTGCCGTCATCGACGAAATTGCCGCCCCGGACATCCGATTCGAATACTCGATGCATGCACCCCTCCGCGGGCGCGACGCGGTGAAGAAGTTCGCCACCGAGTTTCGCGCGGCCTTTCCTGATTTGAATTTCTGGGGGACTGCCGATCTGATCGCCGAGGGCGACTATGTAGTCGGGCAGTGGGAAGGCGGTGGCACGCACACAGGAAGGGCCTTCAGCGATCTGCCCATCGGTTCCCTGCCGGAAGGCTCGGGGAAGAAGATGCGCTTCACCGGAATCTCCGTGCTACGCGTGAAAGATGGCCTGATCACGGAGGAACTCGGGCTCGATGACGGAGTGACCGTTCTGAAGCAACTCGGCTTGATTCCCAGGGCGTAACGCACCAGGCGTTCGGGAGTGCGTCATGCACGCCCGGACGCCCTGCACTGCTTCACGTGAAGAGGGGATCAACGTGGCGCGCGAAATCTGTTTCTGTGGCTGGGTCGGGGAGCTCGAGGATCGGGAACCGGTCTATGCGGGCGATGGGGAATGGGGGCTGGGCTGCCCCAATTGCGGCCACCTCGATCGTCTGGAGGCCTGGTCGGAGGCGGCCCGGTGCTGCACATTGGCCGAAGCGGCATGGCGACGCGGGAGCACGTTAGAATTGAGACCGAATCGTGAGCAGCATGTCCCTTCCCTCCCGCCGTCCGCCTCCGCTAAGGGATGATTTCACGCTTGAACCGCGATGAGTGCGACACTGCCGGCCTTCGAAGAAATCGTAACCAAGTATGGGCCGACCGTGCTCCGGGTGTGCCGAGCCGTCCTCGGGCCAATGGAGGCCGATGACGCGTGGTCAGAAACGTTCTTGGCCGCGCTGCGGGCCTATCCGACTCTTCGACCGGGTAGCAACCCGGAGGCGTGGCTAGTCACGATCGCTCACCGGAAGGCAATCGACCAGACGCGAGCCCGGGCGCGCCGTCCGCTCGCCGTCGACCACCTCCCGGAACGCCCCGCCCCGAGCGAGGTGGACCGCTGGGACGGGGACCTGTGGACTGCCTTGCAAGCCCTACCGCTCAAGCAGCGCGCCGCGGTGGCGTACCACTACCTCGCCGGGATGTCATACGCGGACGTCGCCGCCCTGACCGGCGGCAATGAGGACGCCGCCCGACGAGCGGCGGCAGACGGTATCGCCACGTTGCGAAAGACATTCCCGAAAGGAGAGTCCCGATGACGAACGAGCGGCGTCTGTTCGCCTCGTTGTCAGCGATCGACGACGAAGTCAATCGCAGGTTGCACCGGCGCCTGGTGGACGCCGCGACCGCCGCGGGTCTTCTCGACGTCGCGTACCGCACCATCGACACTCCCGTGGGCGCCTTACTGTTGGCGGCCACGCCGATGGGTCTAGTACGGGTCGCGTACGCGAGCCAGGACCACGACCTCGTGCTGGAAGGCCTCGCCCGCGACGTGAGCCCTCGCATCCTGCGAGCGCCCACGCGCCTGGACGGCGTCGCGCGGGAGATCGACGAGTACTTCGCTGGGCGGCGCCGCATGTTCGACGTGCCACTCGACCTGCAACTCTCTCACGGCTTTCGGCGCGCGGTCCTGTCGCGCCTGCGGGAGATCGGCTACGGGAAAACCGCCAGCTATGCCGCGATCGCCAAGGCGGCTGGTAATCCGAAGGCGGTTCGCGCTGCGGGCAGCGCGTGCGCCAGCAACCCCCTGCCCGTCGTGGTGCCCTGCCACCGCGTCGTGCGGAGCGACGGAACGATCGGACAGTACGTCGGTGGCGCCGATGCCAAGCGAGCTCTGCTCACGCTAGAGGGATCGGCGTGACCGCCAGGACATGCGCGCTGCTGAGCCCGGTCCCCCGTTCTGTCCTAAAGGTTTGACCGCGGTCCCTCTCGCGTGTCTCTCCTTTTGGGCACGCGAACAATCCCCGTCAGCCGCCACCCGCGGCGCTAGTCTGCCTCCAACTCCACGCGCCGCCTGGGTCGATCTCCAGCACTGCATCGTAGAGCTCATTGGACTCACCAGCCTCACCAAACTCGATGTATGTGATGGAGTTGTCGCTGAGTCGCCGCAGGCTTTGCTGGAGCTGACCCAGTGCGAGAGTGGTACTCACCCGATCCAGCAGCGCGAACGACGGCCGCGCCAGAATGAGGCGGACTATAACGAGTTGTTGCTGTTCTCCCAATGAAAGCACCGTCGGCCAGTCGTGCTCGTCGTCCAGTCCGCCGACCCGCACGACGACGGACTCGAGGCCGGCGTCGCGGATGGCTGCCAAAATGTGCTCGTCCGCGACCTCCTTTTCCCTCGCGGGATCAACAAGCAGCTGTCGGAGCGTGCCCGGGGTCAAATACGGCTGTTGGGGCAGAAAGAAAATCGCGTCCAGCGGCGGCCGGACGGTGCGCCCCTCTCCGCTCGGCCAGACTCCGGCGGTAGCGCGGAACAAGGCAACGCGAGCAGCTTCGTTCGGTCCGGCAATCAACACTCGCATCCCGCGCGGGATCGACGCCGACAGATCGGTGAGGAGGGGCCCGCCGTCTCCCAGGGGGCGAAGCGTTAGCCGCTCGTACGCGACTCGATCACGGTCTTCGATTGCCTCGATCGTCGGGCGCTCGACGTCTATTGTCTCGACCGCCCCGGCCAGCCCACTGAGCCGAACGACGACGGCAGCGAAGGAGGAGATCGACCCGAACTGATTGACGATCAATGACAGGGCTCCAAGAAGCTGGCTGAACGCTATCGCCGACTGTGTGATCACCCCGAACTCCACCTCACCACGAATGAAGTGCGGGGCCACGATGAGCGCGGGGATGATCTGAATCAGGTAGTTATAGCCCGTCGTAAAGAAGCCAAGATTGCGATTGATCGATGTAATCCGCCGAAAGTTCATTACCAGCTCGTCGATCCGGTTCAGTAGCCGCGCCCTCAGCCGCCCTTCCTGGCGTGAGAGGGCGACTGACTCGGCGTTCTCACCGAGATGCAGCAGTGTCGCGCGAAAGTCGGCCTCTCGGCGCGATTGAGCGTAGTTCAGGCCGACCAGCGGACGGCCCAGGAGAATCGTCATCAAAGTACCGAGCCCGGCATAGCCGACGGCAACGAAGAACAGCAGCGGGCTGATGGTCCACAGGACGCCCGCGAACGACAGCGCAGCTAGAGTTGAATTCAAGAAGACGAGCATGAACGACAACGTCGTGGTCGTAAACGCCCGGATGTCCTCAGTGATGCGCTGATCGGGGTTGTCGATTTGTGCCGATTCCTTCAGGCGAAGATAGGTCCGCTGATCGAGGTAGCGTTCGATGACGCGCTTAGTTAACCAGGAGCGCCACAATAGACCCATGCGCTCCTCGCAAAATCGGTAGAAGACAGCGACCACTGTGGTTGCTCCGAAAACGGCGGCATACAGAGTGGCGAGCCTGAAAAATCCGGGCATGTCGCGCTGGGAAATTGCCGTCATGAAATCACGACCAACGTAGCTGCCAACGACGTTGAGACCATTGACCGCCAGCGCGAACAGCAAGAGCAACAGCAGCAGGCCGATCGCCCTTCGACGCACTTCGGAGGTGAGCAGGTGTTTTACCGCTTGCACAAACAGCCGAGCGGTTTCACGATTTAGCGGAACCGATTGTGCGTCCATGCGTACTCCTATCTGGATAATTCACGAAGGATTCGGCACTGCTGGCAAGCAATGGCGGCTATCTGCTCGGAGTGATTAGCGGCCGGAAGCTCGTGATGGAGCTGCACGGGGCGAGTAGGTGCTGAGACAGCCAACGTCTATAGCCAATCCCCCGTAAAGCCCGCTCGCCGCAAGCCGGACAATATCGGCACACAGCGGCGCACGATGTCCCATAGCAAACCCGTTCGGTAATTCTCTGTCATCAACACCACCGGCCCCTGATCGATACCGAAGTGATAGGGCGTGACCCACCAGCCGGTCCGACTGTCGTCCACCACGAACGATTGATTGAACGATGGCTTGAACCCGTATTTGTCCTCCACCCCCAAATCCATTCGGGCAAGATTCCGCACCGTCGGAATGACGATCTCCGGAGCAAAAGGCAGGGAGGCCACAACGACCCACGGGGCGACCGTGCCGTCGTCGGGGCCGAATGGAGCACCGCGAGCGATGTAGTCGAAGAATTCGCGTTCCACGCCGTTGACCACTCGTTTGACCCACCCGGGTCCGTCGCACGCCGTAAAGCCCCAGCAGTATTTCCCATAACCAACAAAATTCATGGGATTTCGAATCGCGTACTCCTGCTGCACAAAGGTCGCCTGCCGGCTGTTCTCGAAGTAGTCACTCCCGCGCTCCTTCATGAAGTCGTCACGTATGCCGCGAAAGTCGATCCACATGTGCGAAAGCTGATGCGTAAAGAGCGGGCCAGAGTAGAGCAACTCGCGCCCGTAGATGCGCCTCCAGTGATAGGTCGCGCAATAGGCGCGATAGCTCTCCGGCGGCAACGGATACGTCGGCGAGCCGAGACCGAGAATGTAGAGCAGCAATCCCTCGTCGTAGCCTTGCCAACGGTGGGCGATGAATCCGTTCTCTGGTCGCCAGCCGTGAGTCAGCGTCGGTCCGCCATCGCATGCCCAGTTCCAGTCGGCCCGCCGGTACAGGGCGTCGGCAAGGCCGCGGATCTCCGCCTCGTCGGCCGTGTCGCGGTCAAAGTAGGCGCCGACCGTGAGCGCGCCAGCGAACAGAAATGCCGAATCAATCGTAGAAAGCTCACACTGCCAGACACGACGACCGGTTTCGATGTCCAGAAAATGGTAGAAGAACCCCTTGTAGCCGGAAGCATCCGGCTCGGGCCCCTGAGGGCATTCGAGCAGGTAGCGTAGCCTTTTGCGGGTAATCTTGGCGGCGAATTCGCGGATTATGACTCCGTGTTCGACCACGACCGGGATCGTCGCCAATGCCATTCCGACGGCCGCGATACTCACCGGGGCCCGCGGGTCAGTCTTGTCGCGAACCAGGCCGTTGTCCGGGTTGGTTTCGTGCAAATAGTAGAGCACTGTAGTGAACTGGAGCCGAGCCCACTCCTCGTCGGTCGGCGTCCGGCTCAAGTCGTCATCGTCGGTTAGCGAAGGTCCCGCCACGCCTCGAGTCCTCGTTCAGCCCAATCGAATACGGACCTGATGCGTCTTCTCGTCGTCAAGTAACGGTACGGTGCCGTTCGGCAATCGCTGCCCGTCCAATTCGATCCAGCGGACGCCGCAGCCAGTGCCCGCCGAGTTATCGGTCCGAATCTGGTAGGTTGCGGAGTGATGGCGATAGACCATCTCAAAGCCAGGCCAGCTCGGCGGGATGCATGGCTCGAAGCGAAGGGTGTTGCCTTCCCGGCGGAATCCGAGAATTGCTTCGAGCGCGACGCGGTAAAGCCAACTCGCAGAGCCTGTATACCACGTCCAGCCGCCCCGCCCGGTGTGCGGAGGAGCACCATACACATCGGCGCAGACCACGTACGGCTCGACTTTGTAGCGGTCCACCTCGGCTGGTGTCGTCGCGTGGTGAATCGGATTGATCACGTTCCAAAGTCTCAGGGCAAGGTCTGCGCGGCCCTGTAACGCTGCGGCCAGGACGACCCAGGTCGCGGCGTGGGTGTACTGACCGCCGTTTTCGCGGATGCCCGGTACATACCCTTTGATGTATCCCGGTTGCAGTGCGCCTTTGTCGAAAGGCGGGTCGAAGAGTTGAATCAGTTTGTCGGCAACACGCACCAGGCGTTTCTCGACCGCGCCCATTGCCGATTGCGTTCGCGTCTCGTTCGCGACACCGGAGATCACTGCCCACGCTTGGGGAATAGCATCGATCTGGCATTCATCGTTTTGGGCGGACCCTAACGGCATGCCGTCGTCGAAGTATGCCCGGAGGTACCAGGCGCCATCCCAGGCATTTGCCTCGAGCGCAGTCCGCAAATTCTCGGCCCGCTGCCGACACCGGCTCGCATCGATCGTCTGGCCGCGCTGATCAGCTAGCTTTGCAAACGCATTCAGCACCGTGACAAAAAACCATCCGTTCCAGACGCTCTCGCCCTTGCCCTGCGCACCCACCTTGTTCATGCCGTCGTTCCAGTCGCCGGTGCCCATGAGAGGCAATCCGTGCGACCCGAGGCGGTACCCGTGCTCGAGGGCACGCAGGCAATGCTCGTATACCGTGCCGCTCTGCTCGCTAACGGTGGGCCGGCCGAAATCCTCCTCTTGGCCATCGCGGAGCACCGCCGACTTGATGAACGGCACGACCTCATCGAGCAATGCGGTGTCACCCGTCGTGCTGACGTAGTGGTGGGCGACCAACGGCAAGAAGTAGAGATCATCGGTGATCCGGGTGCGCACACCGACTCCAGACGGGGGATGCCACCAGTGCTGGACATCGCCTTCCTCGAATTGCCTGGCCGCGGCGCGCAAGATCTGCGCCCGTGCCTCTTCGGGGGCACAGTTGACCAGCGCCATCACATCCTGAAGTTGATCTCGGAAGCCGTACGCTCCGCCGGACTGATAAAAGGCTGATCGAGCCCACACTCGGCAAGCCAATACCTGGTAGAGGAGCCAGCGGTTGACCATGATGTTCAGGCCCGGATCAGGTGTCGTGACCCGCACCGCGCCCAACATGTGATCCCATTGTCGCTGCACCTCGGCCTGCACCTCCTTGGCCCGACCGGCGTAGGTACTGATGAGGCCGCGAATTTGTTCCGGGCTTTCAGCCTGGCCCAGGATGAAAGTGATCTCCCGGATCTCGCCGGGAGCGAGAGCAATGTTCGTCATCAGCGCTCCGCATGGGTCGAGCGCGGGGCCGATATGGCCGGAAAGACCGATGCGCCCAAGGGCGGCGGGTGCAGACACTGAGCCGTAGCGACCTAGGAATTCCGTGCGATCGGCAGTCATGGAGTTCGGCCGCGGATCGGCCGCGAGGAACACAATCCCCTTGGCGAAGTCGCCAGCCCAAGCGTTGCGCGCCAAGACAGCGCCCGTTTTCGGATCGTGGTCACAGACTACTTGCAGCGGTGCATTCTCGCGGACGGTGCCCAGGACCCATTCCGCATAAAACGTCGCTGATAGATTCCGCGGCCGCTCACCCACGTTCTTTACCGTCAGGTACACCAGCTTGACCGTATCGCCGCGCGGGACGAGCACCAGCACATCCTGATCCAGGTTCTCGCTGACATGGGTGTAGCGCGTGTAACCTTGACCATGGCGGACAGTCACCGCAGCGTGTGGCCCCCGTGGCAAGGGCGTGGGCGTCCATGATTCGCCCGTCTCCTCGTCGCGCAAATAGATCACTTCGCCTGGTGAGTCCGCAGTCGGGTCGTTCGACCATGGGGTGAGGCGGTTCATCTGACTGTTGCCCGACCAGCTGTAGCCCAGGCCAGCTTCTGTCACTAAGCATCCGAATTCAGGATTGGCGAGCACGTTGGTCCACGGGGCCGGCGGCAAAGCCGGTCCCCCAGAGGCGGTGCCGTCGACCACGATCACGTACTCGCGACCATCGTGAGTGAATCCTCCAACACCGTTCCAGAAGCTCAACCCATCTGACTGCTTGGCGGGCTGTGCGGAAGACGCTGCTCGCATCGAGCGGGGAGACAATCGAGGCGGCAGCGGCGCCTTGGCGGAAGTCCGGTTGAGCTGAACCGCCAAGGAGCCGCGTCCACCGCCGAGAACAACCCGCGCCGCGGCGGCGAGCAGCACAGCATCATCTGCCGGGACGTTCGCCGCATCCAGCAAGAATATGCCGCCGGGCTTGCCGAGTATCTCCATGGCGACGTCGGTCTGCAATTCGGTACGAAGTCGCTCGGCAGCTTCGCCGACCCGTTGGTCCAGAATCACGAGGTCCAATTCCAGTCCCCGCCGACGGGTATACGTATGCCATTGGAGAAGCTGGCGAACCATGACCTCATCTCCGGCTGTCGCGACATCGACCAGAACGATCGGCAAGTCACCGGAAATGGAATGCGGCCATAGCCCCGGCTGTCCCAGACGGTTCTGGGCTACAGCGTCTGGCTGTCGGAGTTCCGCGTTGGTCAAGACAACCGAGCCTGCCAGGCGATTGAATAGGAGGACGTCCTCAAGCGTGAGTGACATCTCGCGTAGCTCATCCACACAACGGATCCTGGCGTTCTCGAACGCTCGGTCGATGGCTTCCGGGTTGCGAAATTGTTCGGCTATCCCGATCGCCGCCGTCCGGGTGTCGGCCGCTCCCGTCGCGAACACGACCCGCGCCGACGCTCCCGGGTCGAGACGGACACGTCGTCGTAAGCTGAAAACGGGATCCAGCACCGGCCCGGTCGTCTGCGACAGGCGTGCGCCAGAGTCCACGGCAACGGGGTTAGCCGGCGTGCGGCCGCGACCGAGAAAGCGCACCCGATCCGTCTCGTATTCCATCGCTCCGGGCTCCGTAGTGTTCGGGGCCGAGAAATGGATCGCCCAGACCGGTTTCTCGTCCGCACCCCGCGGTCGACGTCGCACCAGGAGCGCGCCGCTCGTCGCATCGAATTCCGTCTCGAGGAACAGCTTGGCAAAGGCCGGATGAGCGTGATCGGCACGGCGGTGGTTGAGGCATACCTCCGCGAAGCTCGTCAACTCGACTTCACGGGAGCGACGGCTGCGATTGACGACAGTCACCGCGCGCAGCTCGCAATCTGCCTCCGCCGCGACACAGACCGCCCAGCGTGTCTCAATGTCGCCGTCCCGACGTCGAAACTCCGCCCTATCAGGGTGCAATTCAACCTCGTATTCATCGGCGCCGCGACAGAGCGGTTGATGGCCAACTGACCAGAATCGGTCATCGGTCAGGTCACGGACGTAACAGAACTGGCCCCAACAATCGCGGGTCGCATCTTCGCGCCAGCGGCTCACGTCGAGGCCCCGCCACGTGCTATAACCAGCGCCGGAAGCGGTGATCATCACGTTGTATTGATTGTTGGACAGAAGTGCGACTGACAGACTCGCCGCAGCATC
>Ga0134127_10003699_pt1 | contig 11001 bp, 8 predicted proteins | sample KB31753_FD_96459 | JGI IMG/M metagenome (GOLD analysis project Ga0134127, IMG submission 96459) | Terrestrial soil microbial communities with excess Nitrogen fertilizer from Kellogg Biological Station, Michigan, USA - KB3-175-3 | ecosystem: Environmental > Terrestrial > Soil > Unclassified ...
AGCGCAGCGTGCCGCCGCGCAGCTCCTCGATCGCGCCGCTCGCAAGGGCCTGATCCACAAGAACGCCGCGGCCCGTCAGAAGAGCCGCATCGCCCGCCGCACCGCGGCCGCCTAAGCGAGTCGCTCGCTACAGCGCTGCGAGCTCCGCGCCGCAGCGCTCGCAGTACCACTCGGTCGGGTAGTTCAGCGCGCCGCACTCCTGGCACTTGAGCGTCTTCGACTGCTCGATGGGGCCGGACGGACGCAGCACGATCGGCGTGTTCGCGGGGACGTTCGCGGCTAACGGCTGCGCGGCACCCGGCTCGACTGTTGGATCCAGAAGGTCGTCGAGCAGCGACGCTTCCGTCGTGTTTTCGCGAACGAGGTCGGTGAGCGGATCGCCCTGGGGCGGCTGGGGGTCGTGATCAAAGGGTCGGAGGACTTGATCACCCGCGTCGGAGTTTGCCTGCTCTGGATGGCGTTGATCAAGTCCTCCGACCTTTTGATCATCGGAGCTCGCCTGGTCGTGATGGCGTTGATCAAGTGCTCCGACCCTTGATCGTCCCCGGCCGCCAGCAGCTCGCGAAGCCCGGCGAGCGAGCTCTCGAGCGATTGCCTCTCGCTCGCCAACTGCTTCAGCGCCTCGTCCAGGCTCGCGAACGACGCCCCCGTCTCCGCGTCGGACAACTCGCCCACGTGCGCACGCAGCTCGAGCTCCGCGCGCTCGTCGCGGCGCATCTGCTCTTCCCCCTCGAGCAGCGCCAACCGCGACGCGAGACTCGCGCGCTCGTCCTCCAGCGCCGCCTGGTGCGAGCCGAGCTGCTCGTTCACGCGATCCAGCCGCTCGCGGTAATCCCGCAGCACGCGCTCGAATACGTGCGCCGGCGTGCTGTCGCGACGCGCCTCCAGCGCCGCGATCCAGCTCTCGAAGCGCCGGCGCTCCGCGGCGAGCGCACCGACTTCCTGCAACGCGCGGTTCCCGTCCGCCATCGCCTTCTCCGGTGTCCTCGGCGCAAGACTCATGAAACACTCATGACAGATTCATCAAGCGCTGTATGCCACCCGTCCGCCCACGATCGTCAACCGGTTCTGCCCGCGCAGCGTGAGTCCGCCGTACGGCGTGTTCCGGCCCTTGGACTTGAAGTGTAACGGATCCACGGTCCACTCTCGCGCCGCGTCGAACACTGTCACGTCGGCCGGTGAGCCCACGCGCAGCGAGCCGCCGGGCAGGTGGAACACCCGCGCGGGCGCCGTCGACATCCGCTCCACGAGCAGCGGCAGGTCTACGATACCCGGCTTCACGAGCCACGTGACGTTCACCGCCAGCGCGGTCTCGAGCCCCACGATGCCGTTCGGCGCGTCGGCGAACTCGCGCTCCTTCTCGTCGTAATGATGCGGCGCGTGATCCGTCGCGATCAGGTCGATCGTCCCGTCGCGCACCGCCTCCCGCAGCGCGGCGACGTCGTCCGCGGTGCGCAGCGGCGGATTCATCTTCGCGTTGGTGTCATAGCCGTCGACCGCGTCTTCCGTGAGCGACAGGTGGTGCGGGCAGACCTCGGCCGTCACGTTGATGTTCCGGTCCTTGCCCCACCGAATGAGCTCGACAGATCCACGCGTGCTCATGTGGCAGAGATGGATGTGTCCGCCCGTGCGCCGCGCCAGGAGAATGTCGCGGATGGCCATGATCTCCTCGGCCTCGGACGGAATGCCCTTGAGGCCGAGCCGCGCGCTCACGACGCCCTCGTTCATCGCGCCGCCCTTGGCCAGCGTCGGCTCCTCGCAGTGATCCGCGACGGGCACGCCGAACGTCCGCGCGTACTCGAGCGCCGTGCGCATCAGATGCGCGCTGACTACAGGCCGCCCGTCGTCGCTCAGCGCCACGGCGCCGGCGCCTATCATCTCGCCGAATTCGGCGAGCGCGTCGCCCTTCTGGCCGAGCGATATGGCGCCGATCGGATACACGCGCGCGGCGTTGGCGAGCGCCGCCTGCCGCACGATGAAGCCCACGGCCGCCTGGTTGTCCGTGACGGGATCCGTGTTCGGCATAGCGCACACGGCCGTGACCCCGCCCGCGGCCGCCGCGCGCGCGCCAGTGGCGATCGTCTCCACTTCCTCGCGGCCTGGCTCCCGCAGATGACAGTGCACGTCGATGAACCCCGGCGATACGACGAAGCCGCCGCACTCGAAGACCTCGGCCTTCTGCCCATGCACGTCGTCCGGATTGACGCCGAGCCGCTGGTCGATGCCGGCGATCGCGCCGTTGACGATCAGCACATCGGCCGTCGCGTCCATCTTCTGCGACGGATCGATGACCCGGCCGCCGCGCAGCAGAATGGGTGCTGTCATCGGCTTGCCCCCGCCTTGCCGCCCTTGGCTGCCTCGGCAAGCTCGGGACGCCCGCCGGAGAGCAGATAGAGCACCGCCATGCGTACGGCGACACCATTCGTCACCTGATCGAGAATCACGCTCGCGGGGCCGTCGGCCACATCGGAATCGATTTCCACGCCGCGGTTCATTGGGCCGGGGTGCAGGATGAGCACTTCGCGTTTCGCGCGCTCGAGCCGCTCGCGCGTGACGCCAAAGACGCGGTTGTATTCGCGCAGCGACGGGATGTAACCCGCCTGCATGCGCTCGAGTTGCAATCTGAGGACGTTCAGCGCATCGGCCCACTCGATCGCCTGCTCCACGCGGTCGAACACGTGGATGCCGCCGGCGATCTCGTGGATCATGTTCGGCAGCAGCGAGCGCGGCCCGCACACGGCCACCTCGGCGCCGAGCTTCTTGAGGCCCCAGATGTTGGAGCGCGCTACGCGGGAGTGCAGCACGTCGCCCACGATGCAGACCTTGAGGCCTTCGATGCGCTTGAAATGGTCGCGAAGCGTGAGCAGGTCGAGCAGGCCCTGCGTGGGATGTTCGTGTGTCCCGTCGCCCGCGTTGATCACGTTCGATTCGATGCGCTCGGCGAGAAACTGCGCGGCGCCCGAAGCGCCGTGGCGGATCACCACCATGTCGATCCGCATCGCCTCGAGATTCCGCGCCGTGTCCACGAGCGTCTCGCCCTTGCTGACACTCGACCCGGACGCGGCGACGTTCACAGTGTCGGCGGACAACCGCTTCTCGGCGAACTCGAAGGAGACGCGGGTGCGCGTTGACGCCTCAAAAAAGAGGTTGACTATCGTCGCGCCGCGCAGCGTGGGCACCTTCTTGATCGCCCGCTCGCTGATTTCCTTGAACGGCTCGGCGGTGTCGAGAATCAACTGAATCTGGTCGCCCGAGAGCGGCTCCAGCGCCAGGAGATCCTTGCCGAGCCCGGGCGTCACGCGCCGTCCTCCGCCGCGTGCGTGTCGGCGAGCACCACGCAGTCGCTTCCGTCGAGCTCCTTGACCATCACATCCACGCGCTGGCCGGCTCCGACGGAGACTTTCTTCCCGACCACGTCGGGCTGGATCGGCAGCTCGCGTCCGCCACGGTCTATGAGAACGGCCAAGGCTATGCGTTTCGGCCGACCGAAATCCGCCAATTCGTCCAGCGCAGCGCGGATGGTGCGCCCCGTGTAAAGGACGTCGTCCACGATCACGACGCGCTTGCCGTCGATGTCGATCGGGAGCTGCGTCTGTCCGACCACGGGCCGCGGCCCCACGGTCTGGAGGTCGTCGCGGTAGAGCGTGATGTCGAGCGCGCCCTGCGGCACACTGGACGATTCGCGTTCGTTGATGCTGGACACGATTCGCGCCGCGAGTTGGACTCCGCGGCGCTGAATGCCAACAATGACGAGGTCTTCGGTTCCGTCGTTCAATTCGACGATCTCGTCTGCCATGCGCCGGACCGTTCGGTCCACGGCGCGGGCGTCGAGCACAGTTGTTTGCTTTGCGGCCATGTTGTGACTGAATATGGCCGTGAATCGAGCCCCGCGAAAGCGGCACTGGCGATCGGGCCGAACCGCGAGATTGGGGTCTGGCTCCGACGGCGTTATCGTCGGTGCCTGACCCCAATCGGTTACGGCGCCAAAGTTTCCTCGAGACCGTGGTCGGTTCCCTCGCCCACCCAAGCGACGTAGCCGTCAGGCCGAGTCAATACGGCGAGCGGCAGGGCCACCCTTCCGATGACAGGAAGCTCCGCCGCGCCGGAGAACCGCGCTCGGACGACGCTCACTCGGCTCGACCATCTATCAGCGTCCAACCCCGACGCACCGGAGTCGATCAGCACCCACTTCGCATCGCGGAGAAGCGAGAAAACCGTCGTCCGCCCGCCATTGACCACGAGCTCGATGTCCGGCATCCGCCGCCCCAGTAGTGGATGCCCGTCGCCGAGCTCATAGCGGACGCCGAGTCCTGATACCTCGGCCGCCAGCGCGTGTCGTGGCTCGTCCATCTTCAGGAACTCGCTGACCATCGCGCTCAAGGCCTTCGCGTGATCGTCGGTGCGGCGCAGCACGCTCTGCGCCATTGTGTTCTGGAGCACTCGCGCGCCGACGGGATGGCGTTCCGCCGTGTAGCTGTCGAGCAGCGCATCCGACGCGCCGCTCACCACGCGCGCGAGCTTCCAGCCGAGGTTCACGGCATCCTGCACGCCAATGTTGAGGCCCTGACCGCCCATGGGGGCGTGGATGTGTGCCGCATCGCCGGCGAGAAGGATGCGGCCGCTCCTGTACGTCACGGCCTGACGCGCCATGTCGGTGAACCGTGACAGCCATCTCGGCTCCCGCACGCCAAAGTCGGTTCCGTAAATCTCGACAAGCGCCGCGCGCAGATCGGCGAACGACGGATCTCCTTTGCGTGCGATCGGCTCGGCGATGACGATGCCCACGAAACCGTCGTCCCGTTTGCCGATCGCGTGGACGCCGGCGGGCGTCTCGCGAAAGCCCCACGCGGGCTCTTCGGCCATCATGACCTCCGCGATCATCCAGCTCACCGAGGCATCCGAGCCGACGAACTCAATACCCGCGGCTCGTCGCACGACGCTTCGCGCGCCGTCACAGCCGACGAGGTACGCGGCGCGCATGGTTTCAGATCCGTCACCGCGTTTCACTTCGACGGCGACGCCGCCCCCGTCCTGCGAGAAGCTCGTCACCTCACGCCCGCGGTAGGTGCGCACGCCCAGCTCCTCGACCCACCCGGCCAGGATCCGCTCGATCGGCTCCTGCCATATCGCGAGCGTGCACGCGTAGCGCGTCGGCAAGTCGCTCAGGTCGACGCGGTCTCTGTTGAACATGAACGCAGGCACGCGGTGCCCAGTCGCGAGAAATCGATCCACGATGCCGCGCATGTCGAAGATCTCGAGCGTGCGGGCGTGGAGGCCGCTGGCGCGCGAGCCGGCGAGCGTCTGAGTCATACGCGGCTCGATAATGGCCGCGTCGACTCCAGCGAGGGCGAGCTCCGCGGCGAGCATAAGACCCGTGGGTCCGCCGCCGGCGATCAGGACCTGGTGTTCGATGGTGCGTGTTTTCATATGAGCGCCACTCTACCGGCGGCACCCGAAGTTGCCGCAAGTCCCCAGGCGGGCTATATCATCATCGTGGCGGGATTGGGGTCAGGCACCGACGAAACTGCCGTCGGAGCCTGACCCCAATTTCGTCGACCTGCTTCGCTGAATGAGATCTCCGCCATTCGAGCAGGTCCCTCGCGCTGCGCGCTCGGGATGACACCGGCCCGAAGATCAAAGGGTCAGAGCATCTTGATCGGGACGATCAAGTGCTCTGACCCTTTGATCCCGGATGTTCGTTCAGCGCTTAGGCCCCACACGCACAGCCGTGCCGTAACACAGCACCTCGGTGATCCCGGGCATCACTTCCGTCGCGTCATACCGCAGCGCAACGATCGCGTTCGCGCCGAGCGCCTGGGCGTGCATGATGGTCCTGACGTAGGCCTCCGCCCGCGCCGTCTCGCAGAGCTCCTCGAGCAGCGTGATGTTGCCACCGAACAGGCTTTGGAGCTTGACGCCGACGGCGCCGATCACGGAGCGCGACCGCACGACGATGCCGCGAACCAGGCCAAAGGTCTGCACCACGTCATAGCCGTCGATGACGTTCGAGGTCGTCGTGAGGAAGTCGGTCCGCTGCAGAGCGGGATTGGACATACGCTACTCCGTGATGAGGAAGGGTCCTGCGCGAATCGGGGCCGGCGTTAGGCCAAAGCGCAGCAAGTCAGATGGCTGCACTACGAGCACCTGGCCGGGGTAGTTCCGCTGCAACTCCGCGAGGCCGCCGGCGGGAAGCTCGTCGCCATCGATGATGCGCGGGCCGCGCCGCTGGAGCGGATCGTTCCGCACGAAGAGCCGCCCCCAGAGAATCGCCTTGGCGGGATAGACGACGACCGGCTGCGGCCGCGACTCCATCCATGCGGCCGCGTGCTCGTACGGGGCGATGATCGAGCGGACGTCAGTCGCGCGCATGGGAAGCTGCGCGACGATCGTCGTCGCGAACGACACCGCGACAAGTTGAGCCGTGCGGCGGCCGCCGATCGCGCGCGTCAGCGCCTCTACGCCGCACGCGGCGACCAGAGCGAGGCAGCCGAGCTCGTCGTGTACGAGGCGAAAACCCCACCCGGCGCCCTGCGAGAGCGGCATGAGCGCGCGCACGCCGATCGCGAAAAGGAGGCTCGCCGCGACGTCGCGCGTGAAGGTGTCCTGCCGGCGCCAGGCAACGATCGCGGCAATGGCGCAGAGGAGCGCGACAGGCGTCTGCCAAGAGGCCAGGACGCTCCAGTGGGTGATCGTCGTGATCTCGCCAATCTGCGACGGAAGCTGGATATATCGCGCGAAATACGACGTCCCCGCCCGCGCCACCGTCGACGCGGACTTCATCCCGATCGCGACGGCGGATCGCGCCTTCATCTGGTTCAGCCAGAAGGCGCAGCCCGCGAGGTACACCGCGCCCATGTAGGCGAGCCAGCCGAACCGCTTGCGCCAGAGCATGCGCACGAAGAACGGAGGCACAAAGAGCAGGTGCTCGAGCGGCGTGTGCACCCCCATGGCCAGCACGCCAACCCACGGGAGCAGCGCAAGCGTCCACGGCGCATCGGTCACGTAGAGCCAGAGCCACACGAGATCGAGCAGCAGATGCACGGGCATCGAGAAGCTCGTCATCGCCATGAACAGCAGCTGCGTGGAGGTCGCGAAGATTGCGGCGGCGAGCCAGACGCGGCGAGGCTGATCCGGCCACGCGCGCCGCGCGATGGCGGCGACGAGGAGTACGGAAAGCGCCGCGACGACCGGGCCGAAGAGCACGTCCGCATGGATGGCCATGAAAGCGCCGCGAACGAGCGAGTAGACGGGGAGAATGTCCAGGTGCCACAGACAGTCGCGCGTGGCCGCGATGCTCGTGGGCGTCATGGGCCTGATCCAGCGGCACCACTCCGGGCTGACAGCCGCGTGCGCCTTTCCATGCGCAAAGAGCACGGCCTGAAACCAGCCCGCGTACTCGTCGTCCACGAGCGCGAAGTGATGGAAGACGAGCGAGGTGCCCGCGAAAACGACGATGCCGGCGGCGAGCGCGAGCATCCCGGGACTCGCGCGGCGCGTGAGCCGCGTCCACCACTCGGGCTCAGTCCCGTGGGCCCCGTTCGCCCACCACCACGCGAGAAGCGCGAAGGGCACGAGCAGCACGAGCCCGCGCCCTTCGATTCGCGCGAACTGGTCGTAGGCGAGCGCGTAGTACTTGAGGCTCAGCCTGTCGATGGTTCGAATCGTGAACAACCCAGCGACGACGAGCCCCAGCACGAAGATCGCCGCGAGCCGAGTCGCGCGGCCCCACGGCGCCGGCTCGGCGGAAGGAGTTTCGACGGCGCGTTCAGGCGCTGTCATCTACGCGCGCTAGTAGCCAGCGGCGTGTCCATCCTTTCGTGGATCCGATCCGGCGACATACCCGTGCGCGAGTTTGATGATCGCCTGGCTTCCGCCAAACTCGCTTGCCGCCGCGATGCTCACCTGGTGCCCCATCGCGCGCAACTGCGCGATCACGCTGTCGGCGATCACGGGCTCCACGAGCACGCGCAGCCCTTCCATGTGTCGAAAGCGGCCGGCGTCCATGGCCTGCTGCACGTTCATGCCGAAGTCGAACATGTTGAGCAGAAACTGCACGTGTCCCTGTGCCTGCATCGCGCCGCCCATGAGCCCAAAGCTCATGTACGGCTGATCGCCCGTGCCGTCGGCCGCGAGCGTGCCGCTTACGGCTGGCTTGGTGACGAAGCCTGGGATCAGCGTGTGGAATGGCCGCTTCCCCGGCGCGACTGTGTTCGGCAGCCCGGGCGTCATGGTGAATCCGGCGCCGCGGTCCTGTAACGCGAAGCCGGTGCCCGGCACGACGACTCCAGATCCGAATTCGTCGTACAGACTGTTGATGAACGAGACCATGTTGCCCTGCTTGTCGGCCACGGTGAGATAGATCGTCTCACTCTGCGTCCGACCGGGGCCTGGATCCACTGTCTCGGCCGCGCGCGTCTCATTGATCTGCGAGCGACGCTGATTGATGAATGCGTCGCTCAGAATGTCGTTCGGCTTGAGCGTCAGGTGGTCGGGATCGCCGTCGTACTGCGCGAGGTCGGCGTACGCGAGCTTCTTCGCTTCGATGAGACGGTGGAGATACGCGGCCGAGTTCTGCCCCATGGATTTCAGGTCGTACGGGGCGAGGATGCGCAGCATCTCGAGCGTGGCGATGCCCTGGTTGTTGGGCGGCAGCTCCCACACGCGATAGCCCTTGTACATGGTGGAGATGGGCGTCTCCCACGTGGGCGCATTCTTCTGGAGATCGGCAACTGTCAGGTAACCGCCAAGGTCGTGCACGCGTTTGACGATCTTCTGGCCGAGGGGCCCGCCGTAAAAAACCCCGATGCCGCCGGCGGCGATCTGGCGATAGGTGCGCGCGAGGTCGGGATTGCGGAACCAGTCACCAGGCTGCGGCGAGTGGCCGTTGATGAGATATGTGGCAGCGGCGCCCGAATCGGCTTTGAGCAGACGCTCGGCGGCGACCCAACTGCCGCTGATGACAGGCGTGACTGGATAGCCGTTCTGCGCGTACTGGATCGCCGGCTGGAGCGCCTGCGCAAGCGTGATGGTGCCGTACTTCTTGAGCAGCGCGTCCCAGCCGGCGAGCGCGCCGGGCACAGTGATTGTCTCGGGTCCGCGCGACGGCATGCGCGTGTGGCCCTTGGCGAGCAGCGCTTCGCGCGTCATGAGCGCGCCCGCGCGGCCGCTCGCGTTGATGGCGACAAGGTGGTGGTCCTTGGCCGACCAGAAGACTGCGAAGCAGTCGCCGCCAATGCCCGTCATCATGGGCTCGACGACACTCAGAACAGCGGCGGCTGTCACTGCGGCATCGATCGCGTTGCCGCCATGTTGCAGCACGTTCATGGCGGCTGTCGTCGCCAGCGGCTGGCTCGTGGCGGCGACGCCGTTCGGCGCGTAGACGGGCGAGCGGCCGGCCATTGTCGCGGCGCGCTGGCCCGTGACAGGAGTCGTCGCCAGGACGAGGAGCGCAGCGGCGGTCGCGGAGAGCTTCAGTATGCGCATCGGATATTGGGCTGACTTGTCATGTGGAGCGGGCGGACCGCTCCCTGTCATCCCGAGCGAAGCGAGGGATCTACTCGCTGGGTCGAGATCTCGCCAATGAAAGTAGATCCCTCTGTCGCTTGGCTCCCTCGGGATGACAAACGAGCGTCGCCGCGCTCCCCGGGATGACCAACGCGCGACGAACTTGCCACAAAACGCCTTCCCCCGCGAGCGCATCGCTCTAACGCGGCCTCCGCCGCACTTGTATCTTGGGCGCGGCATGACGGACATCCAATCGCAGCTCCAGGCCACGCTGAGTGGCGCATACACAATCGAACGCGAGCTGGGCGGCGGCGGGATGTCGCGCGTCTTCGTGGCCGACGAGTCCCGGCTCGGCCGCAAGGTCGTGGTGAAAGTCCTCTCGCCCGAGCTGGCCGCCGGCATCAGCGCCGACAGATTCGAGCGCGAGATCCGAGTCGCCGCCTCGCTCCAGCAGGCGAACATAGTCCCCGTGCTCGCCACGGGCGAAAGCGGTGGACTTCCCTACTACACGATGCCGTTCGTGGAGGGCGAGTCGCTCCGGCGCCGGCTCGCCCAGGGTCCGCTCCCGATCTCAGACGTCCTGCGCATCATGGGCGATGTAGCCCGCGCGCTGCAATACGCGCACGACCGCGGCATCGTCCACAGAGACATCAAGCCCGATAACGTGCTGCTCTCCGGCGGCACGGCTGTCGTCACCGACTTCGGCATCGCCAAGGCGCTCAGCGCCTCGCGCACCGGACCGGGCGGCGCCACACTGACGCAGCTCGGCACCTCCATCGGCACGCCAGCCTACATGGCGCCCGAGCAGGCTGCCGGGGACCCGAACGTGGACCATCGCGCCGATCTCTACGCGCTCGGCTGCATGGCGTACGAGCTCCTAGACGGCACGCCGCCGTTCCATGGGCGGACTCCGCAGCGGGTTCTGGCTGCACACATGAGCGAGACTCCTGAGGACGTTGCGGCACGTCGCCCCGACGCCCCGGCTGCGCTCTCGCAGCTCGTGATGCGGCTCCTGGCCAAGGATGCGGACGAAAGGCCGCAGAGCGCCGCCGAAGTGATAGCCGCGCTGAACACTGTGACTAGCGGCGCGGGCATGCAGGCGATGCCGCCCGTGCTGATGTACGGCCGAGGCGCGTTGCGCCGTGCGCTGCTCGTGTACGCCGCCTGCTTCGTGGCCGTAGCCCTCGTGGCCAAGGCGGCCGTGATGACGATCGGCCTTCCGAGCTGGGTGCTGCCGGGCGCTCTGGCGCTCATGCTCCTCGGCCTCCCCGTGATTCTGTTCACCGGCTACGTGCAGAAGGTGGCGCGCCGGAGCCTGGTCGCGACGCCGGCGCTCACGCCGGGCGGGACGCCAAGGCCGCAGGGCACCATGGCGACTATCGCTCTCAAGGCGAGCCCGCACGTCTCGTGGAAGCGCGCCACCCGCGGCGGCGTCTACGCATTCGGCGCGTTCGTGGTCGTCGTCGTCGCGTTCATGCTCCTGCGCGCTTTCGGCAT
>Ga0134127_10003700_pt1 | contig 10999 bp, 9 predicted proteins | sample KB31753_FD_96459 | JGI IMG/M metagenome (GOLD analysis project Ga0134127, IMG submission 96459) | Terrestrial soil microbial communities with excess Nitrogen fertilizer from Kellogg Biological Station, Michigan, USA - KB3-175-3 | ecosystem: Environmental > Terrestrial > Soil > Unclassified ...
CTCGAGTACCGTCCGCGCAAGTCGCCGCGTCTGCCGTCGCTCGAAGGGACCGCGTCCATCGCCGATATACGTGAGCGGGTCCGGACTCTGTACGACGGCAAGGATCGGGTCGGCGAATTCCTGCGTCAGACGCTCGGCCCAACGCTCGACTACACCGCGAAGGTCACACCCCAGATCGCGCATTCACCCGACGACGTCGATCGAGTGATGCGATGGGGGTTTGGATGGGAGCTCGGCCCGTTCGAGCTCCTTGATGCGATCCGCGCACCCGTGGGGTCCACGCCGCGTACGGTGCCGCCAGCCGCGGCGGACCTGCAACTTCTCAAGTCGTCGAAGGATCGCAATCGCGTCGTCAAGAAAAATGCCGGCGCGAGCCTCGTCGATCTCGGTGACGGCGTTCTGTGTGTGGAATTCCACTCGAAGATGAACGCCATCGGCGGCGACACGATTCAGATGCTCCACGCAGGCCTCAAAGAGGCGTCGGCCAATTTCGCGGCGCTTGTTGTCGGCAACGAAGGCGAGCATTTCTCGGCCGGCGCCAACATCATGCTGTTGCTGCTCGAAGCGCAGGAGGAGAACTGGGACGAGGTGGACCTGATGGTCCGGGCGTTCCAGGGTGCGACGATGGCGCTGCGCTACGCGGACGTCCCGGTAGTTGTTGCCCCTGCGAGTCTCGCGATCGGCGGCGGCTGCGAAATCGTGCTGCATGCGGATCGTGTGCAGGCAGCCGCCGAAAGCTATATCGGTCTTGTGGAAGTTGGAGTGGGATTGATACCGGCCGGCGGCGGGACCAAGGAGATGGTGGCGCGCGCGGCCGAGCAGATGCCCCCGGGCACGACCGATTTTCTGCCGCCGATCCAGCGTGCCTTCGAAGCAATCGGCTTCGCGAAGGTCTCGACGAGCGCGCCCGACGCACAGCGGCTCGGTTATCTCCGTGCGGTCGACGCCGTGACGATGAACCGTGAGCGATTGATTGCCGACGCGAAGTCGAGAGCACTGCAGCGCGTTGCGGAAGGCTATCAACCGCCGGCACCACGTACAGCGATTCCTGTAGGCGGGGATGCGGTGCTCGCCCCGCTGAAGCTCGGCATCCATCTCGCCTGGCGTGCGGGGCGCATCAGCGATTACGACGCGCTCATTGGCCGAAAGCTCGCGACAATCATGGCCGGTGGATCGCTGCCTCACCCCTCCACGGTCAGCGAACAAAATCTGCTGGATCTGGAGCGCGAGGCGTTTCTCAGCCTTGTTGCCGAACGGAAAACGCAGGAACGCATCCAACACACGCTGAAGACGGGCAAGCCGCTCAGAAACTAGCGATGAACATCATCGACCGTGGTTCAGGTGAACCGATCATCGTCATTCCCGGCGTTCAAGGTCGATGGGAATGGATGAAGCCCGGCATCGATGCGCTCGCGCAGCGCACCCGCGTGATCACCTTTTCTCTGGCCGACGAACCCTCGTCGGCTGCGGATTTCGAGGCGGCGGCGGGATTTTGGAACTATGTCGAGCAGGTGCGGAATGCCCTTGAGCAATCGGGCATCGACAAGGCCGCTATTTGCGGCGTGTCGTATGGAGGACTTATAGCCGGAGCGTTTGCAGCGCGGTTCCCCAATCACGTGACGTCGTTGATTCTGGTGTCGGCGCTGCCGCCGTCATGGCGTCCCGACGCGCGGGTGTCGTTCTTCCTGCGGGCGCCGCGGCTGCTTTCACCGCTCTTCTGTCTCGCCTCGGTACGTCTGTACCGTGAATTTGCCACGGCACGGGACACCTGGTGGAGCGGGGTGACGTCAGCCTGCGGCGCTGGCGTCAACGTACTTCTGCACATGTTCCATCCAACCCGGATGGCGCGACGTGTGCATCTGCTCAGCTCGGTGCTGGGAATCGAGCCAGAACTGGCGCGCGTCAAAGTACCGACCCTGATCATGACGGGCGAGGAGTCGCTGGAGCGGGTCGTTTCGCCGCGTATCACACGCGAATATCTCGCAGTCTGGCCACATGCACGCCTCGAAACGCTCGCCCGAACCGGTCACCTCGGGATGATCACGCGTCCTGACGAATTTGCGGCGCTGGTGTCCGCTTTTGTGTCTGCCCACGCGGCGAGAAAAAGTGCCTGAAACTGTTCACGAGATCCCCGGGCCTTCCGGATCCCTCGAGGTGCTCATCGAGCAGCCAGTCGGCGAGCTGCGGGCGGCGGTGGTCTTCGCGCACCCGCTGCCGACGCACGGCGGCACGATGCACACAAAGGTCGTTTTTCAGGGGACGAAGGCGCTCGCCCGCATCGGATGCGCGGTCCTGCGATTCAACTTCCGCGGTGTCGGCCGGAGCGCCGGCGCATGGGACGAGGGACGTGGCGAATGCGACGACTTCGGGGCCGCCGTCGATTTCATGGCGGCTCAGTATCCCGGTGTGGAGCTGTGGGCAGCCGGCTTTTCTTTCGGTGCGTACGTTGCGCTGACCGCCGGCGCACAGGATGATCGAATTTGCACGTTGATCGGGATCGCGCCGCCGGTCAACCGGTATGACTTCTCGATCGCGCAACGGTCGACGAAGCCGAAGTTCATTATTCATGGCGAGGGCGACGAGCTGATTCCGCTGAAGCAGGTGCGCGAGTTTTACGCGCAGCTCGCCGACCCGAAGGAGCTGGTCGAGATCGATCGCGCCAACCACCTGTTCGACGGGCAGGTGGGCGAAGTCGCCGACGCGCTCGAGGATCTTCTGGCGGATTTCTCATGCAAGACGCAGTAATCGTTTCAGCCACGCGGACCGCAGTCGGCCGGGCCCCGAGCGGGGCCCTCAAGACGGTGAGACCAGACGAGATGGCCGCGGCCGTTATCTCGGAAACGCTGCGCCGCGCGCCAGGCGTGGAGCCATCGGACGTCGAAGACGTCATCCTCGGCTGCGCGATGCCCGAGGCGGAACAAGGGCTCAACGTCGCCCGCATCGCCAGCCTGCGCGCCGGCGTCCCGGTGAGCGCGTCCGCCGTGACGATCAACCGCTTCTGCTCGTCCGGCCTGCAGGCCATCGCGTATGCCGGCGAGCGGATCATGTGTGGCTTCGCCAATACCGTCGTCGCCGGCGGGACCGAGTCGATGAGCATGGTCCCGATGGGTGGAAACAAAGTCTCGCCGAACCCGGTCCTCGTCGACAGCTACCCGGACGTTTATCTCAGCACGGGACTCGTGGCCGAGAATCACGCCCGCGAAAACAACATCTCGCGCGAGGAGCAGGATGCCTTCGCGCTACGCAGCCATCAGCGAGCAATAGCGGCAATCGACGCCGGTCGATTTGCGGAAGAGATCACCTCGCTGACGTACCGCATCGTGGCGCCCGGCAACGGGAACGGGAAGCCTGCGTCACGCGAGCTCACCTTCACGGTCGACGAAGGGCCGCGGCGAGATACCTCCGCACACGCACTCGCCGCGCTCCGCCCGGCGTTCCACGCGTCGGGGACCGTGACCGCCGGGAATTCTTCGCAGACCAGCGATGGCGCGGCAGCGGTGCTCGTCACCTCTGCGGCATTCGCGAAAGAGCGAGGCCTTCAGCCGTTGGCGCGATTTGTCGCCTACGCCACCGCGGGCGTGGAACCGGAGCGCTTCGGCATCGGGCCGGTTCCCGCCATTCGCAAAGTGCTGAAGATCGCGGGCCTTTCCCTCGAACAGATCGATCTGTTCGAGCTCAACGAGGCGTTCGCCGCGCAGGTGCTCGCGTGCCTCCGCGAACTGCCCATCGATCCGGATCGTCTCAATGTCAATGGCGGTGCGATCGCGCTCGGTCATCCTCTCGGCTGCACCGGCGCGAAGCTGACGGCGTCGCTGCTCCATGAAATGCGCCGGCGTCAGGCACGTTATGGAATGGTGACGATGTGCGTCGGCGGCGGTATGGGGGCCGCGGGAATCTTCGAACGGTTGTAGGGCCGGCTAAAGCCGGCCCCTACGTCTGTCGAGTGTTGTCCGTAGGGGCCGGCTTCAGCCGGCCCGGGAGACTACGTCTGGTCGAGTGTTGTACGTAGGGGCCGGCTTCAGCCGGCCCGGGAGACTCTAATGGCTGTCGAAGCAAACGTGCGAAAGGGCGGCTCGTGGCTTCTCGAGGAAACCGAACCCAGGTCCGTCTTCACACCGGAAAAGCTCTCTGACGAACATCGGCTGATGGCGCAGACGGTGGAGGAATTCGTTGCCACGGAAGTCATGCCGAACCTCGATCAGCTGGAAACGAAAGACTGGAAGCTTGCGCGCACGCTCGTTCAGCGCGCCGGCGAGCTCGGGTTGCTCGGGCTCAGCGTTCCCGAGCAGTACGGCGGCCTCGACCTGGACAAGGTGTCGGCGCTTGTCGTTTCCGAGCGCATCGCACGTTCTGCCTCAATGGCCGCTGCCTATGGCGCGCAGGCGAACCTGACGATTATCCCGATCGCCCTGTTCGGCTCCGACGCGCAGAAGGCGAAATACCTCCCGGGACTCGTCTCGGGCGAGCAGGTCGGCGCTTACGCGCTGAGCGAATCGGGTTCAGGTTCGGACGCGCTCGCGGCGCGCACGCGGGCAAGCAGACAGGCAGACGGCACCTGGCTGCTGAACGGCGAAAAGATGTGGATCACCAACGGCGGCTTTGCCGACGTCTTCATCATCTTTGCGCAGGCCGATGGGGATCAATTCACCGCCTTCATCGTCGAACGGGCGTTCGGCGTGAAATCGGGGAACGAAGAACACAAGATGGGACTGCACGGATCGTCGACAACGCCGATCCTGCTGCAGGACGTCAGGGTACCGGCAGACAATCTCCTTGGCGAGATCGGCAAGGGACACAAGGTTGCGCTCAACACCTTGAACTTCGGGCGCTTCAAGCTCGGTGCAATGTGCAGCGGCGGATGCCGCGCGGCGATCGGCGAGGCGGCGAAATATGCCAAGCAGCGCAAACAGTTCGGCCATCCCATCGCCGACTTCGGCGCAATCAAGTACAAGCTCGGTGAAATGACGGCGCGGACCTATGCGCTCGAAAGCCTGATGTATCGAACCGCCGGCCTCATCGATGTCACCGTCGCTGAAGGCGGCGGCCATGGTGGGCCAGACATCGCCGCGGCGCTGGAGGAATTCGCGGTTGAGGCGTCGATCGCGAAGGTCATGGGGAGCGAGACGCTCGACTACGTGCTCGATGAGAACGTCCAGATCCACGGCGGCAACGGCTTCGTGAAGGACTATCCGGCGGAGCGCTCCTACCGCGACGCGCGGGTGAACCGGATCTTCGAGGGCACCAACGAAATCAACCGGATGCTCATTCCGGGGATGCTGATCCGCCGCGCGCTGAAAGGTGAGATCGCCCTGATTCCGGCCGCCAAGCGATTGCAGGACGAACTGCTGTCGCCAACAGGCGCGTCGCTGTCCACCGACGAGGGGCTTGACACGGATCTGCGCACCGTCGGTTCCTTCAAGAAAGTTGCCCTCATGGTGCTCGGCACCGCGATGCAGACCTACGGACCGAAGTTGTCGGATGAGCAGGAAGTGCTGTGCGCGGCGGCTGACATTCTGATCGACACGTATGCGGCGGAAAGCGCCGTCCTTCGCGCGCGCGACGCCGTCAGCGCCGGCCGAAGCGATGCCGCGCTGCACGAGGCGTCCGCACGGACGTTTGTCAACGATGCGACGCAGCGCATTCAGGCGTCCGCCACCAACGCGCTTGCAGCGATGGCAGAAGGCGACACGCTAAGGACACTTCTCGCGGCGCTCAGGCGCGTGTTGAAGGCAACCCCCGTGAACACGGTTGCCCTGCGGCGGACGCTCGCGGATGCAACCGTCGCGCGCGGCAGCTATAGTCTTAGCTAGTGTTGGTGGCCCGTAGATTTGCCGGGTCCAAAAGGTCCCGGCCTACACTGCGCATTGCTCTGCTCGTCGCGGCGCTGACATGCGCATGCACATCAGGACCTCCCGCGCCTGACGAGGATCCAGCGGGTTACATCAAGGAAGTCCAGGACGCGCGGACGGAGAAGGATCGCGTCTACGGCGCCGACCCGCAGACGATTCCGGCCGACAAGCGCGCGATCTTCCTTCCGCTGAAGTACTACGCGGTCGATCCCGCTCTCAAAGTGCCGGCCGCGCTGAGGTTGTCGAAAGACCGTCCGGTGTTCGACATGCCGACGTCGACGGGAACGAACCGCAAGATGCAGCGCGTCGGGGTGCTCGAATTCACGCTCCAGGGAACGCAGATGTCGCTTGCCGCCTTCGTCGAAGACGGCACGCAGCAGATCACGTCACTGTTTGTCCCCTTCGCGGATCAGACAACGGGGACGGAAACGTATTCCGCGGGACGGTACCTGGACCTGAAGCCGACCGCAACGGGGTTCTACGTCATCGACTTCAACCGCGCGTACAACCCGACGTGCGCGTACAACCCCACGTGGGAATGCCCGTACCCGCCCGCTGAAAACAGGCTGAAGGTTGCAGTCCGCGCCGGAGAGAAGGCGCCGCCCGAGGCGGCCGGGGCGAAAACGTCCGGCGCGTGACCTCCGCCCTTCAGGCCATCGTCTTCGACTTCGACGGCGTCATCGCGGACAGCGAGCCGCTTCACCTCAAAGCCTTCCAGCGCGCGCTTGCCGAGGAAGGCATGATGCTCGACGAGGCCGAATACTTCAACCGCTACCTCGGTTACGACGACGTTGGCGTCTTCGAAGCGCTGGCACGCGATCGAGCCGTCGCCTGGACCGGCCGTCACGTCACCGAGCTGGTCGCACGCAAGGGAATCAAGCTGCAGGCGCTCATCTCTGGCGGCGAGGTTCTCTTTCCGGGCGCCCCGGCGTTCATCCGCGCCGCCGCGGCGGCGGTTCCTGTCGCGATTGCCTCCGGAGCGCTTCGTCATGAGATCGTCCACATCCTCGAGGCCGCGGCGCTCGACCAGCTTTTCGCGACGATTGTCGCGGCAGGCGATACGCCTGAAAGCAAGCCTTCGCCGGCACCTTACCTGCTGGCGTTCGAGCGACTGCAGGAACGCGTAGCAGACAAGCTCGAACCGGATCGTTGCGTCGCGATCGAAGATTCCGTGTGGGGACTCGAATCCGCGCGGCAAGCCGGGTTACGCTGTGTGGGAGTGACGACAAGCTACACGGCGGTCGAGCTTTCCGGCGCTGAACTCGTCGTTGAAGGTCTTCACGCCTTGACGCTGCCGATGCTCGACGCGATGGTGCGGCGCGGACCTTCTCAGGTGCGCGCGTAACCCGATGCGCAAAGACCTCGTTGACGCGCTGACTGCTGCTTCCAATGCTCCCGGCACAGCGTTGGCGAACGCGGCGCTGGTGATCGCGAGCATCGAATATCCGCGGCTCGATCCCGAGCCGTATCTCGCGCAGCTCGATGGAATGGGCGCCGCGGCCGCGGATTTCATCCGTAATCACACTCACGAGACGGGCGATACATCGACGCTCGCGTGCGTGCGCGCGCTCAACAGCTATTTGTTCCAGGAGCAGCGATTCTCAGGTAGCGAACGCTACGAGGATCCGCGCAACAGCTGCCTCAATGAGGTGCTCGATCACCGGACCGGGATTCCGATCACGCTTTCACTGGTCTACATGGAGATCGCGCGGCGGGCGGGCCTGCACATCGACGGCATCAACTTTCCTGGCCATTTCCTGGTCCGCTGTCCTGACGTCGGCAAACGCGCGACGAGCGGCCTCCTGATCGATCCATTTCACGCCGGCGCGCTGTTGTCGGAGCACGATTGCCGAGTGCTGCTGCAGAAGCACGTCGGCAGCGAAATCGCCTTCAGTAAGTCACTGCTGGCGCCCGCGACGCGCAAAGAGATCATCGTGCGGATGCTGCTGAACCTGAAGCGCATCTATGTCCACATGCGTTCGTTCCCGCAGGCGCACACGGTGACCGAGCTGCTCGTCGCCCTGACGCCGTCGGCGCTGAGCGAGCTGCGGGATCGCGGTCTGCTGGCCTACCACCTCAACGATGTCACCGGCGCGCTTCGTGATCTGCAGACCTATTTGAAGCTCTCGAGCATGAGCGAGATGGACAAAGAAGCGCGCGAGGAGCACGACCAGATCTGGGAGCACGTCAAGACGCTTCGGCGGCGGGTCGCGGCGCTTAACTAAAATTCGCTGCAGCCTTCGCTGCCTCTCGTGACTTCACTGATCACGAGCCACGGAGACACAGAGACACAGAGGTCTTGTGTGATGGCGCGTGCGTTGTGTCGCGGCATCTTAGATTCGTGGCAGCTTTCACCTGGCTCCGTTGATTACGGTATTCCCTCTCCTACACCGTGGCAAACGGCTCGATCGCTGCTCATCGTACGTAGGAGTTGCGACAGCAGACTGTATACACAGCGCAACATACCTTTGTTGGCCTTCTTCAGCCGCCTTCGCGCAGCTGACACCTCGCCCATTGTCTTGAAGAGACAGTGAATGGGCTACAGATGCTTAATCAGGCAGAACTGAATGAAGTCGGTGTTGATGGGCGCGACTCCCTGCGCGGAGATGTGCGTCGCCATCTGCGCCCGGTGATGGGCGCCGTGATGGCTTAGATGAACGAGGATGTCTGAGATTGGTGAGCGGTACTTCTCGCCGGTGAACCGCGTGTAGTCGACGATGCGGCTCAAATCGCTCCGGAGCAGCGACTCGTAGACGTCGCAGTGCTGCGCGAGCCGCTCGCGCATCTGATCGAAAGTCAGCACGCTCCAGACATTCGGATCCAGGCCCACGCCCGCCATGCGCCGGAACCACGCGTCTTCTCCGAGCAGAATGTGACTCATTCGCTTGACGAGAAATTCGTCGGCCGGGCCGACCCTCTCGATGAAGTTGATCCAGGCCTCGTTCGCCCAGCACGAGTATTCTGTCAATCGCTTGATGTAATGAGTTGGGTCGCTCTTCTCGCCGCCGCTCTCGACTCATCATCCGTGGCTCTCCGTTACGCTGATCGGTGCAGTGATTACGCTAGTTGGTGTAATCGTGCGATTCCGAAGACGGACCCGAGGACAGGCGTAAGATATCAGGCTGAAAATCTGCGCGAAAAAGGATGGTTATGAACACGCGACTGGTTGTGCTCGCCAATGTTCTTGCTGCGCTGCTCGTCGGAGCTGCGGTCGCATCCGCCCAGACGGCATCCGGCACGATTCGCCTCTTCGAGGAGCGTTGTGCCACGTGTCATCGTAATCCTGGTGTCGCTCGAGCGGCAGGCGCCGAACAGGCGCCTGATATTGATGCGCTCCGCAAGTTGTCGCCGGACACGATCTACGCCGCAATGACGATGAACCCGACGCCGGCTCACGTGCAGGCCCAGGCGGACCTGATGGATATCGTCAAGCGCGGCTTCGCGGAGTTTGTCGGCGGGCGCAAGCTGGGGAGCGTCCCTGCTGGTGATCCGAAGGCAATGGCGAATCAGTGCGGCGCCGGCGCAAAGTTCGCCAACCCGGCCGCCTCATCGTCGTGGAACGGCTGGAGTGCGGATGCGACGAACGCGCGATTCCAATCGGCGACGGCTGCGGGCATCACCGCCGCGCAGGTGCCGAACCTCAAGTTGAAATGGGCGTTCGGACTGCCGAATGCCGCATCGATGTACAGCCAGCCGACCATCGCCGGCGGCCGCGTGTTCTTCGGCGCCGACACCGGCTACGTCTACGCGCTCGATGCGAAAAGCGGTTGCCTCGCCTGGGGCTTCCAGGCCGCGGCCGGCGTCCGTAACGCCGTCAGCGTCGGCCCGGTGAAAGGCCGCGGGTCGTCGACCTTCGCTGCGTACTTCGGAGATCTGCGCGGCAACGTTTATGCGCTCGACGCGGCGACCGGCAAGCCGCTCTGGATCGTGAGCGCTGATCCGCATCCGCTTGCGGCCGTCACTGGGTCGCCCATCCTGTTCAAGGGGCGCCTCTACGTTCCGCTTGCGTCGCGCGAAGAAGCGGCTGGCGGCGGCCTTGACTACCCCTGCTGCACCTTCCGCGGCAGCATCGTCGCGCTCGATGCCGACACGGGCAAACAGGTCTGGAAGACGCACATCATCAGCGAAGAGCCGAAGCCGACGAAGAAGAACTCCCGGGGCATCCAGCTCTACGCGCCGTCGGGCGCGGGCATCTGGGCTACGCCGACGATCGATGAGGCGCGCGGCGCGATGTACATCGGTACCGGCGATGCGTACAGCAGGCCGGTGAACTCGATGAACACCGACGCCATCATGGCGCTCGATCTCGCAACGGGCAAACCGCGGTGGGCCGTGCAGCACACGCCAAACGATGCGTGGCTCGTCGGCTGCGAAACCAATACTCCGTCGGAGAACTGCCCGAGCGACATCGGCCCGGATTACGACTTCGGCATGTCCCCGATGATGCGCACGCTCGGCGACGGCCGAACGATTGTCGTCACGGGTCAGAAGAGTGGCGAGGTGTTCGGACAGGATGTGCGGGACGGCAAGATGATCTGGAAGGCCACGCTCGTAGACCGCCTCGCCCGCGGCGAGATTACTTTCGGCGGTGCCGCCGACAACCAGAACGCATACTTCGGGACGCGAAGCGGCGTCATCTGGGCTCTCGACCTGAAGAGCGGCGAAACGAAGTGGACGACACCCATTGCGCCAACGCCGCAGCGACAGTCCGGACAGACGGCCGCACTCACCGTGATTCCGGGCGTGCTGTTCTCAGGCGGACAGGACGGAGTGCTGCGAGCGCTGTCGACCGCTGACGGCAAACAGCTGTGGCAATTCGACACCGTTCGCGACTTCATGACGCTCAACGGCGTGGCGGCAAGAGGCGGTGCGATGGGTGCACCAGGACCAACCGTCGCCGGCGGAATGCTGTTCCTTGGATCCGGATACACCGGGCTCGGCAACGGACGCGGCGGCAACGTGCTGCTCGCCTTCGAGCCGGCGGAAACCCAATCTACGAAGTGAGGTTCGCAACCTCCTCATAGAGGAACGCCGACGCGATGATGCCGTTGTGAAAGTTCGATAGATCGAGCTTTTCGTTGGGCGCATGAGCGTTCTCGTCGGGCAGACCAACGCCGAAGAGAACGCTCGGCAGACCGAGCTCCTCCTGA
>Ga0134127_10003705_pt1 | contig 10993 bp, 25 predicted proteins | sample KB31753_FD_96459 | JGI IMG/M metagenome (GOLD analysis project Ga0134127, IMG submission 96459) | Terrestrial soil microbial communities with excess Nitrogen fertilizer from Kellogg Biological Station, Michigan, USA - KB3-175-3 | ecosystem: Environmental > Terrestrial > Soil > Unclassified ...
TCGCCCGTCTCCATGTCGCGGGCCCCGAGGAAGAAGACCTCCCATTCCCCCTGGGGGGAGATGGTGATTTCCGCGTCGTCGCACGGTTCCCCGTCCCAGGAGATCACGCCCTCCTTGCGAGTGAAGTGGCCGATGGGGTCGTCGTCGTGGTACCGCGTACCGACCTGCTCGAATAGGGAACACTCGGACATCGCGTAGCGGGCGGAATCGACCGCGGTACGCGCCTTCTCCAGCCAGACGCCCCCCTCCTCGCGCAGCTTCTCGCGGGTCACGGAGTCGTCCATCGTGGCGATGTCCGGGTGGTGGCCCGTGAACCCGTGCTGCACGGTCCAAACGGCGAACGAGGGTTCCTTCTTGGTGGTGTTCCGGCGGAAGCCGTGCACGATCTGCCACTTCGTCCACTGGCGGTCGCGGGAGTACCACTTGCCGTAGAAGTCCTGGAACTGCGAGTACGAGTCCGCGCCCATCAGGGTTTGCTTGATGGGCGCGAACAGGTCGGGCGCGAGCTTCTCGTCCGCGGCGCCCAGGCGGATCCCGAAGTCGGGGTTCTCCAATTGGGACCAGATGAGGGTCCCGGCGTTGATGGTGGATTTCAGGAATCCACGCGGCAACACCGACACCATCTTGACGCGGCACTTCTCACCGTTCCGGTACGCGTCGAAGAAGCGGTAGTAGCGGGTCTGCTTCCACCGGCAGTACCGCTTGTGGATGCGGCGCACGAACCACTGCTTCGACGGGTTGTCCTTCATGAAGGCGTCCATGCCGAACACCTTCTTCATGAACCAATACAGCGCGTCGGGATGACGCGACGTCGGGGACGCCACGTACCGCCAGAAGCGCCGAGCGGAGGCCCGCGGCCAATCTTGCGGTGCCCCCTGGGTGGAGAGTTCGTGCATTAGTCGAGCGTCCCGCGGCGGTTGATCTTGATGACCTTGCGCCGGTAGGCGAGGTAGCCGGCCTGGGTCGAGGATTTCTGGGCGCGGTACTTGATGAATGCGTACAGGACCTTGGCGATGGGCTTCTTGATGACGAGGTACGGGCCGACGTCGCGGATGAAATCCCCCACGGCCTTCCCCGTGAGCCGCCACTTGTAGGCCACGCGGGCGTGGACCCGCTTCCTCCCGTTGGAGCCGACCGCGCCGCCCCACGTGTGCTGCATGCACTCCAGGATGTAGCGGTCCGTGGAGGAGATTTGCACGATGGGGGCGAAGTAGCGCCGCTGGTGGAGCGGTGAGGTGGTCATGAGGATCGTGAAGCAGCCCTCGCCGTCAATCAGTCCCGCCGTATAGCGGCGATCCAGCCGCTTGGGCGGCCTTACGCGCGCGACGGTTAGCCCGTCGTTGGGCGTCGGCGGCGAGGTCGAAGGCGACCCGTCGGTCGGCGTAGACGAGGGGGTCGAGCCATCGTCCTCGGGGGGTGTGGAGTTCGCCGTTGAGGAGGTCATCAATTACCTTCCTGGCCGCTGCGCCGTCGAAGATAGAGTGGGTCGGGGGTAGCCGCTGCATGGTTAGGAATCGGTGCGCTTCGGGATCAGCAGGTACGAGCCCGGCGGTGGAACGATGCACTCGACCTTGGTCGTGTCGCTCGCCACCTTGCAGAGCATGACGCCTGGCGTGATGGGGTAGGCGTCGAACCCGTCGAGGGGGATGTTGACGACCTCCGAGCCCGTCGCGCGCTTCCACTCCAGGGGTGGGGCGGGGACGGGGGGGAGGTTCGCGAAGATGATCGCCCAGATGAGGACGATCCCCATGATGAACCAGCCGAGGCTACGCGACATGTTCGGGCTCCTGTGGGGTGGCGGGGAGTTCCCCCTGGGGCGGCGCCGCAGGGACCTCCTCGAAGAACCGGGCGAGGCCGGTCGTGGTGGCCTGGCGGACGGCGTCCTCACCGCCCCAGGCGGCCAGGGCCTCGATCATGTCGGCCACGTCCGAGATCGCCTCCTCCAGGGTGAGCGGGGTCGGCGGGCCCGAATCGTCCACCTTCTGGACGGACCGCTCCATCTTCTCCAGTTCGTTGTTCGCGCGGATGACGTGGTCGGGGCCGCCCGTGCGGACGAGCTTTTCCAGGCGCTCCCGGCGCTCCTCCCGGGTCATGGGGAGGCGCCCCTCCAGGATGTCCTCGGCCTCGTCCCCCTGGGGAGAGGGTTCGTCGGGCGGCAACGTGGGCGAGGGCTTGTACTTCTGGAGGCCGGGGGTGTGCGGCTTCGGCTTCATGAGGCCGTCGTCGATGAGTTCCCGGCGCAGCCGCGCGATGGTGCCCGCCGACACCTTGGTCTTGGAGATGGTGTCGGTGATGGAGGCGTCGGGGTGGCGCAAGATCCATTTGCGTGCACGATGGACTTGATCGACGGTGGCGCGGGGTCTGGGCATGTGAACAAGTGTACCGGGGTTTGGGTTAGGGCGCAAGGGAATTCTCTGCAGAGACGCAAATTTGTCCAGCGGGTAAACTGTGGTTTACCTCCCACTTATTCAAAACCTCCGCGTGCCCTCACCCCCCGCCACCCCCCCGGCTTGGCACGGATCTTGCTATGCGCACGCGCGCGTCGCGCGTTCATCACAGGCGTGGTGGGCATTGCAAAACCCAACGCTAGGTGGGGACGGACCAATTGGGGGGTTGGGGGTTTTGGCCAAGTGTGGCAAATTTGACACAGTTGTCTGGTCAATCATACACCCCGAGTGCACGAGTGTGCAAGGTCCACCGAATCGGGCGAATTGCCCCACTGCACTGTGCAAAATGCCCCAGTTTCCGGGGGATCACCAGACATGGCCCGGCCTAAGTCGTTTGTTCGCACCGCTGGCACGATTGGCACGGCCCCTGCAATAGGTCCGGGCAGTTGCATCGGATCGGCGCCCGGCAAGGCGCCCCGGACATTCTCCTCCCCGCTCAAGCGGCGCGAGGGGACCAAGCGAGAAACCCGGAAACGCCCCGTAACCTCGCGACTTGGTCGCGGGCAATCGAGGTACACGCGGAACTGTGAAGTAGTGCGACCGCGCCAGACCTTTGGGGACGGATAGCCGAACGCCCGACACTGGGCACCGCGGCAACGTGCAGGGAATCCCGGCAGTCCCGCGCAAGCGGAAAGTCGGATTCGCTTAGGCAGAATCGCACAGTATCGCGAGAGGGCAAGGCCCGATGCCGGGATCATCCCGTCAAGGCCACTACGTGCCCCAAAGTCGCGACAGACTGTGCACGCCCTTGCCGCCGCGCGGAACGCCCCGCTTTGACCGGGCCGCGCGCAATCGAGGTAGGCCGGGCCGCTCTCACAGGGCCCGGCCCTCTCGCTCTCTCACACAACGGAGAACAACGCCCATGCTACACTCGCACAAGACGTGGACGAAAAAGGCCCTCAAGGCGTACATTGCCGAACGTGCCGCCGTGAACCTCACGACGTCCGCTGGCAGTGTCCTGCAAGAAACATCGTTTTTCGGGCCGGAGATTCGCCCGAACGTTACCGTCGTCGCATGCCTCAATCACCCCAAGCGTAAGTCGTACTCGGTCCCGCCGCGGAAATCCTCGCCGTGAAGTAGGGAGGAACGAACATGGCCGTCATCGGCTTTGACCAATGGATTTACTGCAGTGTCGAATGCCTACGCCGGACGCACGGCGTCCTAGCCAATCCGTACCGCTTCGCGTTCGCGGAGGAGTACGCAGACCACTGCCACGGCTGCGGCGTGGCGCTTGACCAAGGCGTGGAAGCATGAACCGTCATGCGTTCTACGTGTTCGATCCGCGGCGCCGCAAAGGTGCGGCCCGCTACCGCGTCCCCTTCGCTTGGTTGGCCCGCGTCATTGTGACGTGCGACCGGCGCCTAGACTGGGGACGCCCCGGAAAGGAAATCCAGAAATGCGCCTGATCCGATTCTACGTGGCCACGGTGCGGGACGGCCGCCGCTCCAGTACGTTCCCGCCAGCCGATGACGCCGACCGCGCCCTCGCCATCGTGGCCCACGTTTATGGCGGCGCGACCGTCCTGCAGGCCCGCGGTCGCGAAGGACACTACGGCGCCCCCGTTGAGCCGACGCTGATACGTGAGGCCGGGGACTTCGTCGCGGCCCGTGAGACGCAACCCGCGGACGTCGCCGAGTCCCTACGGGACGCGTTCGGACAGCGTAGCGTCCTGTACACCGTGCAGGCCCTCGACGTTGCCGGGTTCCGGGAGGAAACATGAACCTCACGAGACTCTACCACGAGGGGGCCGCGGCCCGATTCTGGTACGACGACACCCACGCGGCCCTGCACCTCCTCCTAGGCGAACGTGACGGCGACATGATGCTAGCGTTCCTCGCCGCCACGTCGCCACGCGCCAACCTCCGCGCGAACGTGGCCAAGGCGATGCGCGCCTTTACCCAATGGAAAGAGGGTGAACCGTACACGTTCCCGGGACACTTCCCCGCGCACCGCGGAAACCTCACCCGCGCGGCGTTCCATATCCCGCTCCGCGGACCCAAGGTCAAGGCGTTCCATGCGGCCCTGACCGGGGACCCGGACGCCGTCGTCCTCGACGTCTGGATGCTCCGCATCCTCAACCTGCCCGACCGCCCGACCCGCGCCCAGTGGGCACAAGGTGAGCGGACGGTGCGCCGACTGGCCAAGCGCCTGAACGAACAACCCCGACGCGTGCAAGCGGCCCTGTGGATCGCCTACAAGCGCCGCATCGAAGGTCCCGGCTCGACCGTGGCCGACTACCAGACCCTCATCCGGGAGCACACGACATGATGCCCCTGTTCCGCACCCAAGTCTCGCCCATGAACCGGGAACGATGCTACTCCCGGTCCTGCGTCATCGCCGCGAGCTACACGTACACGGACGCCGCCAAGCGCGAGGTGCACGCGTGCGTGCGGCACGACCTCGACATTCGCGAACGGCTCGCCCCCGTCCTGCAAGCCGAGGTCATCGACGTCACCGTGGAGGTCTAAATGCCGAGCGCCTTCTACGTCTCCTACGTGGATTGGGACACGGCCGTGGAACTGGCCGGCCTCTCGCTCACCGAGTTCGGCTGGATGCGGCTCGCGCGGGAGTTCGGTTTCCCGCCCCGTCCCCCCGGCCCGAACAAGTACGCGTCCCCCCGCTGCGAGTCGGGCCGCAAGAACTACTGCACCTGTGACACCTGCTTCTGACGCACCCGATGCCGAGCCGTCCGCGTAGGCTACACCCAATGTAAGTCCCTGTACCCGTGCCCGGCCGCTGGCCGCTGGCGCCCAGTCAGGAACCTACGCGGCGGCCGTGCTGTCCCAACAAGGGAGGACCCAATGGCCCAACGCCCCGCAACCCGGCTGCCGTGGAAACTGTGGCGGCTCGCGAACGACCCACACACGTACGGCGCGGACGCAGACAAGCTCATCATCACGACGGACGACGGCGACGACGAGGTCTGCGGCCCGTTCCTGTTCGACGAGGATGCCGAGTTCGTCATGCGCGCCGTCCGGTACTACCTCAAGGTGGGCCCCGGCCGGAGGTGGAAACGATGACCTTCGACCGGCTCATGTACTGGGTCCGCCGGCTGGAACCACACGCCCCGGACATCCCCATCACATTCAACGGGCGCCTACGCCGGCCAGCCGGGCGCACCCGCGTCCACTTCTACGCCGGCATTATGCTCCGCCTTCGGGTGGAGGTCAACCGCCGATACTGGGCGACGCTCACACCCGACCAACGCGACGCCCTCATGGCGCACGAGGCGTGCCACGTCGTCCTATTCCTGCGCCACGAGATCAAGGCCCGCCGCATCGGCCACGGCCTACCGTGGCAGGCCCTCATGCGCGAGCTTGGCCAACCCGTCTGTCTCGGCGTCCCGTCCCTCACCCTCCTCGCTGCGTCCCGAAAGGAACCCGATGCGCAACCGCCTGCTCCATGACCTAACCACCCTCCTGACCGCGGCCGACCGGAAAGGGAACTTCAAATTCCCGTGGCCGCAACGGTTCACCCTGACCCATTCGCGGGCCCGCCTGGCCGCGGGGTTCGTCCCCACCTGTCTCGTGTCCGATGGGCACGTGGCCACGGTGCGGCTCACGTTCCGGCACGGGCCGACGTTCGACCTGTGCACCCCCTGCCACCTCAAGCTCATCCCGTAGGAGATCGACCGCATGAATATCGAACAGCCGTACGTCCTCGCCCTGGAGAACGGCGAGTTCTGGGCGAACCTCTACCGCACGGCCACATCGAACATCGCATGCACGTACACGTGGGAGTTGGCCCTCGCCGCCAAGTGGGCGACCGAACGCGAAGCACGGGCCGTCCACGTCGCGCTCATCACGGCCCTCCCGAAGTCCAACCTCAAGGTCAAGCGCGTCGTCCCGTCGAACGCGTACGTACTGGAGGACGTCTAGCATGATCCTCGTCAAGGTCATCCGCGTCAAGCCGACCGGGACGTACATCGTGACCGAAACCCCCGAGGGGTCCGGCCGCGACACGCTCCTGCGCATCTTCCCCCAACCCATCTTCCGCAGTCAGGTCGTAAAGTTCGCGAACGCGTACGTCACGGCCCGGCCCGACACCCACAAGCGAGGCTAACCCATGCCCGGCAGAGTTGTCGCCCTACCCGAGTTCAAGGCCCTCGTCGAACAGATCGCGAACGAGCGCCCCGAGTACACGTACATCAAGATCACCCGCTGCCTGTACGTACCCGGCGGGTGTGCCAAGGACCCCACGGCCCGCTGCATCATCGGCGAGACGCTATCCCGTCTCGGTTGGATGGACGCCGAACTCGCCCCCTGCTCCCTCTCCAGCGCCCGGCACGTCCTGCAACGGTTCGGGTTCGACCCGGGGGAGTACGCCAGCTACGTGCAGCGCCGGCAGGACCAGGGCATGCCGTGGGGAGAGGCCATTGTCGAAGGTCGATAGTTGGTCGCGCCGCGTGCGCAAGCCCGAGCCCGGCAAGGTCCACCTCTCCACCCTCAAGCCCGGCGACACGGCCATCCTTTGGGACGGTCGTGAGGTCCGGGTCGAGAACGTCAACGACTCGGGCGTGACCGTCTCCGAGGAGATCGAGCGCCTGATCGTGGACAAGGTCGTCAAGCACCGCTCCCGTTACGTCATCGCCCGTGCCTCCAACGTCACCAGAAAGGTCCCAACATGAACCTCGACGTCACCACCCGCGAAGGGTACGACATCGCGTGCGCCCTCCGCGGCCCCGACATCCCCGGCTCGTGCACCCTCAAGGCCCTCACCACGGGGATCATCCGCCATTTCGCCGGCATGAACCCCCACGCCACCACGAACAAGAGCCCCGTGGAGTTCGCGTTGTACATCGGTCCCGACACGGGCCGGCTCCCCATCGGGCTGTACAACGGCGCGTTCGTGACGAGCCCGCGCCAAGCGGACCAGATCTTGGAGAAGATGGGTCCGCGCACCCGGCGTCACGTCGCCCTGCAGTGGTTCCAGCAGGGACACTTCGCGGAGCATTTCCGCCGGGCCGCCCGCCATCTCAACCAAACGGCGTACTGGGAAACCCTCGACACGTACTTCGCCAACGAGCGAAGCGCGTACCTCGAATCCCTCGACCGCGTATGAACGTCATCATTCAGGACCGGGACTCCGGCCTGTTCTGGACCGGCGACCGCTGGTCCGAGCACATCGCCGAGGCCCTCGCCTTCACCCGAACGGACGCCATCACCGAGCGCCGCTACCTGCGCGAACGCATGGACCTGAAACTCAAACTCATGCGGCTGCCCGCCGCCCTCGGAGGAGATGAATCATGAACGCCGACGACAACTTCGACCGCGACTACGACGACACCGACCTCGCGCTCACGCCCGCCCAACGCGTGGCCCGGGGCGTCGCCCTGCTCAACGAGAAGGGCCCGCCCAACTGGTTCCTCCTCGTGGACCCCACCAAGATCGTCATGGCCGACGCCAGTACGTGCGTCCTCGGCCAGTGCTACCCCCATCTTGAATGGGAACGTGCGTGCACCGAGGTCCTCGGCATCACCATCTGGAAAAGCGCGTACCACGGGTTCGTTCTGGAGGAGGACCGGGACGAATGGGTCAAGTTCCTGACCGAGGCCCGGGGATGACCCGAGCCCAATGGCTGCGCCGAGCGGCCCCCTCGTTGCGCGTGATGATCCGCGCGCACCACCCCCTGGAGCGGAGGCTCTCCATCCGGGTGGGCATCAAGGGCACGGGGCCCGACAAGCGCCACGTCCTCGGCGCGACCGAGTGCCCGAACGGTCACGCCACCATCGAACTCTCGCCCACTATCCGCTCCGCACGGCTCGCCCTCCTCGTCCTGTTGCACGAGATGGTGCACGCGGCCGTCCCGCGGTTCATGCCGGGCGAGCACGACGCATTGTTCCGCAAGGTGGCCCGCAAGGTGGGGTTCGTCTCACCCTTCCGACAGATCCATGCGGGCCCCCGACTCGACGCCGAACTCCGAGCCCTGGCCAAGCGGTTGGGGCCCTACCCCAGGGGGCACTGACATGGCCATGTACCACCACATCCACGAGCCCGGGAACCTCGACGATACCATGAATCGGTGCTTCGCGGCCGTCAAGGGGCTCGACTTCAAGACCATCGTGTGCACGGGGCAGAGTGGGATCGTGCCGGCGAGCGTCCTCGCATGGAAACTGAACAAGGGGTTGGTCATCATCCGTAAGGTGGACGAGCCGTCCCACGGGCTGGAGATGGAGGGGAAACTCGTCGCCCCGTACATCTGGCTCGACGACTTCCCCGATTCGGGCGCCACGCTCGCGAGGCTGCGCTTGCACGCCCCCACCCCCATCGCGGCCGTCCTGTACGGGATGTTCTCCGAGTCCCGGAAGCTCCACAATCATGGCATGATGCTCGACCGGCGGACAACGACACGGCCTCACCTCTACAAAGTGAAGCCGCTCGCCGAACCCATTGGGGACCCGACCGAGCCGGCCTGATGTCAGGTCTATGTTAAGGGCGGCTGATCCTCCCATTCCCACCCTCGGCGAAGTCCCCGCCCGAAAACCGGGACGGGGAGAGCACCTCCGGTGCTCCCGGGGGTGTGGGGGGTGGGGTTGAGTTACTTCTTTACTTTTACTATATGTGACGATCTAAAACCCCAACCGGCCAATTTCTGACCAGTAGTTGGGTGAAATCACCCACTCACCTTGCGGGCGTACACCCCACGCCTTACCTTAAGGATTACGCCCTCGCGTTGGAGCTTCCGCAGGGTCTTGCTCAAGTGTGCAGTCGCGACCGACCTCGACGCCAGACTCCCGCCGTTCGGCATCCGCGGGTTCAACCCCTGGAGGACGTCCACCATCTCCCCCCACCCCCGCTCCCCACCCGCCAGCATCTCCAGGACGAAGGGCGTGACCGTATCCGTCGAGTCCTCGACGAACCGCATCACACACGTGTCGTCGTTGTCCTCCATGTAGTACCGGAAGGGCTGGAACTTGGCGGCCCGCTGCTTCTGCATCCGCATCTCAAGCTGGTCGCCGTCGATGCGCAAGAGTTCCAGGATCCCATCGACCCCGCCCCCAATCGAGGTGGCCCCGCGCGTGCGGTCCGTGCCCTCGCGCGGGACCTCACCCTGCTTCCCCACGTGCGTGAGCGCGAGCACGACGCAGTGCTGCGCGACCCGCTTGAGCCGGCGCATGACCTGTTGCATTACGCCGTTGTCGTTCTCGGGCAACTCGTGCATCGCGAGCAGCGTGTCGAGGATCACAAGATTGAACTGCCCGTCAAGCACAATCTGTTCCAACAATTGCGCGCCCTGATCCGTGGCGAGCAGGGCCGGAGGGTCCTCCCAAAAGTCAAGCCCTTCCTCGTACGACCGCTGCCCAGGGGCCCCGTCCCGGCCCTCCTCCACGGTGAGGTCGAACCCGAAGGTCCGCCCGGGGAGGAAGTCACCAACCTCCAACTCCCTACCCCCAATGAGCTTACGAGCTTGGGACCCGAGGTCCCACCCGGCCGAGTCCTTCGCCAGGTAGAGGGTCCGCATCTGGTGCATCACGTTGAACCGCTCGAACGCCGGCAACCCCGTGATGGCGGCGAGCGCAAGCTCCAATGCGTAGAAGCTCTTGCCCACGCCCGGCTTGCCCTGCAGAATCACGATCCCCTTCTGCGGCAAGAGCCCCTCAATCACCATAGGTGGGACGGGCCGTGTTGCAATCTGCGAGAGCGGTGTTAGTTTCACCTTCGACATGTTAATTGTCCCCTTTCCATGTAACATTGTACTCGACACGCGACCCCCACGCAAGGTAAGATTGTGCGTGGAAGATGACAACCCAACGAGAGGATCCAACATGGCCACAAGCAAGCGCAAGACGAGCACGACCCCGTACCTCAAGGTCCAGTTCCGCGTCATCGGCAAGGACCTCCAGATGCAGGTCCTCGAACAGCGGAACTTCCTGAGCGGGGACGGGGAGGACTCACGCACCTTCAAGGCGCTCAACGGCATGTTCGTCGAGTCCTGTTCCGAACCGTCCATCGAGGACGGGATCGAGACGGGGACCATCTTCGTCCGCGGCGAGGACCGGAGCGCCGACGACAACGTCGTGACGTGGACGTTCGCGACCAAGGGCAAGGCCCTGGCGTACCGCGACCGCGCCATCGCGGCAATCAAGGACTTCAACCAGCGGGCCGGCGACCCCGATTCGGAATGGACGGTGGTCGGATGAAGGTCGATTGGAAGGAACGCAAACGGTTCCGCCGCGTTTGGCTCAGGGCCCTGCGCACCACGACCGAGAAGCAGGGGCGGGGGAAATTGGGCAACGCCGCGGACGGGTACTGTTGCCTCGGCCTCGGCTGTGCGGTCAACAACATCCCCTATGCGTCTGAGCGGGGCCTCCTCACCGCACACCAAACGTTCCGCCTCGGCCTTCGACCCGGGGCCGTGAACGCACTGGCCACCATGAACGATGCGCATGGCAGCTCGTTCTCCGCAATTGCTGCGGCCATTACCAAGAACCCCAAGAAGTTTTTCATCCAGGAGCCGACCGATGCGCGTTAGCCTCTCCCTCACCGCCCCCGGCAACAGCCACCCGACCCACGTCACGGGGGACATCGACTTCACCGCCGACGAGA
>Ga0134127_10003708_pt1 | contig 10991 bp, 7 predicted proteins | sample KB31753_FD_96459 | JGI IMG/M metagenome (GOLD analysis project Ga0134127, IMG submission 96459) | Terrestrial soil microbial communities with excess Nitrogen fertilizer from Kellogg Biological Station, Michigan, USA - KB3-175-3 | ecosystem: Environmental > Terrestrial > Soil > Unclassified ...
GCTCGGCGCACCCGCTCGGCCCGCTCTACTCGGCCGCGCTCGCCTTCGAGGCAGGCGACGAAACGGCGGCTCGCCAGGCCGTCGCCGCGAGCCGCGTCCCGCTCGCGGCTCGCGGGCTCGGCGCGAAGCTGGCGCGCGCGCTCGCGGCGCGCGACGCGGGCGCGCGCACGCTGCTGCTCGACGGGAGCGGCGAGCTCGTCGCCAGCCTCCCGGCGTCGGGGCCGCCACGACCGGCCGAAGGCGTCGCCGCGCTCGTGTCGGGCGTGCTCGAGCGCGTCCCGGACGAGCGCCCCGCGCGGGCGCTGCGCCTCACGCTCGATCTCGAGCTCTGCCGCGGCGCGCTCGCCGCGCTCGGCGAGCGCAGGGGCTCGATCGTGCTCGTCGACGCGCGCAGCGGCGCGCTGCTCGCCGCCGTCAGCGACGCGCGCACGAGCGCTTCGGAAGGCGCCGCGGCCTTCACGCAGCGGCTCGAGCCCGCGTCGATCGCCAAGCTGCTCACCGCGGCGGCGGCCTATCGCGGCGGCCTCGACCCGGACGCCGCGATCTCCCGGATGACCTGCACCGGCGTCGAGCGCTACGGCGGTCAGCCGCTGTGGTGCGCGTACCCCAGCGGCCCGCTCGCGGGGCTCGACGACGCGCTCGCGAAGAGCTGCAACGTGGCGTTCGCGAACCTGGGCGTCGAGCTCGGCGTGGGTCGCATGGCGGCCGAGTACCGGCTCTGGGGCTTCGACGCGGATCCCGGCTCGCTGCTCGGCGCCGCGGGACGCGTCCACACGATCGCGCGGACGCCGCGCCAGCTCGCCGACCTCGCGATCGGGCTCGAGCTCGTCGACGTCACGCCGCTGCACGCGGCCCTGCTCGCGGCGATCGTGGCCGGCGACGGCCGCCTGCCCGAGCCGCGCGTGCTCGACGGAGCCTGCGGCCCACTGGGCCTTGCGGACGCGCCGAAGGCGGCGACCGAGGCGCGCGACGTGCTCGACCCGGCCGTCGCGCGGCGGCTCCGGCTCGCGATGGCGGCGGTCGCGCGGCGCGGCACCGGCGCCGGCCTCGCGCCCCTCGGCTACGAGATCGCGATGAAGACCGGCACGGCGGCCGAGCGCGGACGCGGCTACCACGTCAACTACGTCGGGATCGCGCCGCTCGGCGGGACGACGCTCGCGTTCTGCGTTCGCGTGACGCACGGAGCGAGCTCGCCCGCCGTCACCACGGCGGCGCGCGAGGTGACTCGGCGGCTGCTCGCGACGCTCGCCGAGCGAGCGGCGCGGGGGCCTCGCCCCCGATTCTGAGCCGCCGGACGAGCCGTCCCGGCCATGGACGGTCCGCCTGGCATCCAGCCGCGCAGTTTTGACGCATCCTCAGCCATGTCAACGACTTGACATCCTGTAACAGGGGTGCCGACAGCCTGGCATGGCCGCTGCACTATGGGGCGGCGTGAGCGGTTCACGCGTTCGTATTCTTCTAGCCGACGACGAGGAGGCCCCGCTTCTCGTCGTGAAGGAATACCTGCGCTGCTGCGGCTGGGAAGTCGACGCGGTGCGCAGCGTGGCCGAAGCGCGCGCGCTGCTCGAGACGCGCGGCTACTCCGCGGTGATCACCGACCTGCGCTTCACGGGCCCGTCGAGCTCGGAAGGCTTCACGATCGTGAACCTCGCGCGCACGTACAACCCGAAGGCCCCGGTCGTCGTGATGACTGGCTACTTCCACCCCGAGGTCGAGGCGCAGGCGCGCCGGCTGGGCGTGGACGCCTTCGTGCCGAAGCCCGTGCCGCTCTGGGAGCTCGCCCGCCTCGTGCAGGGCTGGGCCGTCGCGAGCTGACTCTGTTCTGGGGGGCGCTGCGCCGCGCCCCCCAGGTCCCCCCGCCGCTACGCCGAAGTGAATTCGGCTCCGCGGCGCGCTCGTTGCTCGTCACGCTATGGCACGAGAACAAAGTCGGGCGCGAGCTCGCGGGCCTTGCGGTTGAGGTCGGCGACGTCGCCGTCCACGATCGCCTTCCACTCGAGCAGCAGGGCGTCGAGCTCGCGTCGCTGCTCGGCATGGATCTCGCGCATGCCCTGGGTCGGACGGCCGTCCCCTTCGCTCGCCCAGCCGTAGAGCGGCGCGAGCCGCGAGTAGAGCTGCGCCCCGCCCTGCATCGCGAGGATGTCGTAGCTGACCTCGGCCTTCGGGTTGTGGAGCTTCGCCTCCAGCACGTCGCACTTGCGCGCGAGCGCGTCCGCCGCGGTGACGAGCGCCTGCGTGTCCGCGCGACTGCGCAGCGGCGCGACGCGCGCCTTGGCCTGCTCGCGCACGGCGCGCAGCGCCGTCACGCTCTCGGCGAGACGCCTGAGGTCGTCGCGTAGCGCGAGCGAGAAGCCGAGCTGCTCGTCGAGGTCGGCGCGCGCCACGCTCACGCGCGGGTCCAGGCGCAGCTCGAGCGGCGTCGTGAGCGTCTCCTGTCCCACCACGAGCCGCACCGTGTAGCGTCCGGGCAGCGCGGTGGGACCGACTCCGGGATCGCCCGAGTCGATCTTGGCGGGACGGATGCGCGGCGCGCCCTCGTAGCGCAGATCCCACACCGCGCGCTGCAGCCCGGCCTCCTTCGAGAGCGGCTTGGGCTCGGGCTCCTCCGGGTCGGGGTCGTCCTCCGGCACGGCCGGCTCGAGCTTGCGGCTGCTGAGCGCGCGGACGACCTCGCCCTTCTCGTCGAGCAGCTCCAGCCGCACGTCGTCCTTCGGCTCCTCCTTCAGCCAGTAGTAGACGACCGCGCCCGCCGGCGGGTTCTCGCCGGGGCCGCGCCCCTGCGACGAGACCGGGCCCTCGAGCCGCCAGCGGACGGCGGGCCGAACCGTGAAGAGGTGAGCGGCCGAAGCCGAGGTCTCCTTCGACCACTCGCGCAGCGGCGTCAGGTCGTCGAGGATCCAGATCGAGCGGCCATGAGTTCCGACCACGAGGTCGTCGTCCTTCACCACGAGGTCGTGTACCGCGACGGTCGGCAGGTTCGTCTTCAGCTCCTTCCAGCTGGCGCCGTCGTCGGGCGAGTACGCGACGCCGCGCTCCGTCCCCGCGAACAGCAGGCCGCGCTTCTTCGGGTCCTCGCGCACGGCGTGCAGGTAGACGTCCTTCGCGAGCCCTGCGCTCAGGCTCCTCCAGGTCTTGCCGTAGTCCGTGGTCTTCCAGAGGTACGGCCGCGCGTCGTCCATGCGGTGGTTGTCGACCACCAGGTAGGCGCTCGCGGCGTCGAAGGGCGACGGCTCGATCAGGCTGACCGTGCCCCACTCCGGCAGCCCCGGCACGTTGGCGGTGACGTTCGTCCAGCTCTTTCCCGCGTCGCGCGTGACGTGCACCAGCCCGTCGTCGCTGCCGACCCAGATCAGGCCCTTCTCGCGCGGCGACTCGGCGATCGCGAAGATCGTGCAGTAGTACTCGACGCCGGTGTTGTCGCCGGTGATCGGCCCGCCCGACCAGCGCTGCTTCGACTCGTCGTCGCGCGTCAGGTCGCCGCTGATCGCCGTCCAGCTCTGCCCGCCGTCCTGCGTGCGGAACAGCACGTTGCCGCCGTGGTAGACGGTCCTGGGGTCGTGCGGCGAGACCGCGATCGGCGCGGTCCACTGGAAGCGGTAGCGCGGGAACGACGCGCCGTGCCCGGACGGGTTCTCGGGCCAGGCGCTCACGTTGCGGGCCTGCATCGTCCTGCGGTCGTAGCGCGTGAAGATGCCCAGGTACTCGCCGGCGTAGACGACGGCGGGGTCGCTCGGGTCGGACACCGCGTGCCCGGCCTCGCCGCCGCCCACCGTGAACCAGTGCCCGGACGTGATGCCCGCCGACGAGAGGCTGTGGCTCGGGCCCGAGGCGGTGCCGAGATCCTGCATCGCGCCCATCACGCGGTAGGGGACCGAGCTGTCGACGCTCACGTGGTAGAACTGCGAGATCGGCAGGCCGGCGGCGTACCAGGTCTCGCCGCCGTCCACGGACATGTCGACGCCTCCGTCGTTGCCCGCGATCATGCGGCGCGGGTTCTTCGGGTCGATCCACACGTCGTGGTGGTCGCCGTGGTGGATGCCCTTCACGCTCTTCAGCGTGCGGCCGCCGTCGACCGTCTTCAGCATCGGCACCTGGGGGAACCACACGACGTCGGCGTTGCGCGGATCGACGCTGAGCGTCGAGTAGTACCAGGCCCGCTGGCGCAGCGCGTGGTGGCCGCTCGCGAGCGTCCACTTCTCGCCGCCGTCGTCCGAGCGGTAGAGTCCGCCCTTCTCGGCCTCGATCAGGGCGTAGACGCGCCTCGGCTCCGAGGGCGCTATGGCGACGCCCACCTTGCCCCAGATCCCCTCCGGCAGCCCGTGGCCCTCGAGGCGCTTCCAGGTGTCGCCGCCGTCCTTGGACACGTGGAGGCCCGAGCCGGGGCCGCCGCTCGTGAGCTCCCACGGACGCCGCCGCGCCTGCCACATCCCGGCGTACACGACGCGCGGGTTGCTCGGGTCGAGCGCCACGTCGGAGGCGCCGGTGTCCGGGTCCCGCGCGAGCACGCGGTCCCACGTCTTTCCGCCGTCGCGCGTGCGATACACGCCGCGCTCGGGGTTCGGACCGAAGGGCTTGCCGAGCACCGCCGCGTACGCCACGTCGGGATTCGTCGGGTGCACGACGAGCGCGCCGATCTGCCCGTCCTGCTCGAAGACGTGCTGCCATGTCTTGCCCGCGTCCGTCGACTTGTAGATGCCGTTGCCCTGCGCGACGTTGCCGCGGATGTTCGCTTCGCCCGATCCGACGTACACGACGTTCGGGTCGGAAGCCGAGACGGCGATCGAGCCGATCGAGCTCACGGGCTGGTCGTCGAACACCGGCTTCCACTGGGTTCCGCCGTCGAGCGACTTCCAGACGCCGCCCGAGGCCGTCGCCGCATAGTAGGTGTAGGGATCGCCGGGAACGCCGACGACACGCGCCACGCGGCCGCCCGCCGGCGGGCCGACCAGCCGGTACTTGAGGCCCGCGAGCTCCTTCGGGCCTTTGCGCTCGGCCGACTCCTCGGACCGGAGTCGTCCGTCGAGCACGGGCGCGAGCGCCAGGAACAGGCAGGCTGTGCGGCGAAGGCGGGCTTTCCACATGGCGCGGGGTCACCTTTCCGAGGATCGTGAGGGCGGGCTGGATTGCGCAGAAAGTGTACCGCCCGTCGGGGAGCCTTACAGTTCCGTGGCGCCTCGGATCATCCATCTCCACCGGGCGGTCGCCACAAGCAACAGACCTATCGCTGTTTGCTGCAATCGGCCTGGGCCGATTCGGAGAGTGGCACCCGGCTTGCACAAAGTATGCGCATTACGGTAGGCGAAGAAACATGGGTGGAAGGGCTGTCTCGAGTCTCGAACGCTACGTCGCGAGGACGAACGCGAGTGCGACGTCCGAAGCAAGACTCGCGGATCGACGGAAGAAACTACAAGTGCGACTCGTCAGCAATTACAAATCGGGCTCGCAAAACGACGCGCTGCTGCGGTCGCGTCTCACCAACTCCATGTGTGTGTGTGCTTATGCAGACGGCGGCAATGGGCATCCGCCTGGCATGATGCTTGCGACATCAGCAGTGTAACCACAGGGGAATACCATGCTTCCGAAGAAGAGAATCCTTGTCGGCGCGGTCGGCGCTACGGTGGCGCTGACGCTCCAGACGCCGGTTTCGGCTTTCATCGCCAAGGTTCGCAGGGGGCCGGTGGCCACCGCGGCCAGCCATCACCCGCCGTCCTATCTAGCCGACGCGTTCACGGAAGCCGGCGAGCGGCTGCTGGGAAGCGACCGCTGGAAGGGCTGGCGGTCCGATGCCGGCGGTTCGCTCGCCGACGATCTCGACGCCGCGCCGCGTAGCGGAGACCTTCGGGTCGCCTCGACCCTCGGGGACGTCGACCTCGACTCCGTGAGCGCGGCCGCCCTCTCCGGCGGCCGCAACACCGCCATGGAGGCGGCGAGCGGCGGCTACCCCTCGGCCAATACCGCATCCGTCGGAGGCGGCGGTGGTGGCGGCGGCGGCGGCGGGGCGGGTGGAGCTGGCGGCGGCGGGGGTGGCGGGGGTGGCGGCGGCAGCTTGTCGCGCGACGCGCTCGCCGGCGCATCGGGACTGAGCGGCTCGCAGGACGGGTCGGCCCTCGCGGCGGGCCCCGGGCTCGGCCCCTACGCCGGAAGCAACACCGGCAGCGTGTTCCACGTCGTCCCCGGCCCCGTGGTCATCGTCGACCCGGCGAGCGGAGGCCCGGTCGGACCGGTGAACGTCGAGTCGCCGGAGCCCGGGACGCTGTTGTTCCTCGGCGCCGGTCTCGCCGGCCTGGCCGCGCGCCGCGCGCGCCGCAGCTCCGCTCGAGGACCGTCCGCGAGCTGAGCGGCGAGCCGTTCGCGAATCGAGCGTTCAGAGGATAGGCTCACTCCGTCTGCTGACGGAGTGAGCCCTTTGATTTCGAAGCCTTCCACGGTCCTCGCCATAGCCTTCGCCGTCCTCTCGATCGCTCCCGCCTGCCGCACCGCCACGCCGGCGCAGCCGCCGCAGGCGTCCTCGCCGCCGGCTCCAGCGGCCCGCGCGCCGCAAACGGACGCCAGGCCATCCCAGGCGATCCTGTGGACGCGCTCCTCGGCCGAGCACCGCGCGCTCTTCCTGCAGGTCTACGGCGCCGCTCGCGCCCACGTCGAGCGCGAGGCGGAGCGCCGCCCGGGCGGCGGCTGGGCGGTCGTGCTCGACGCCGACGAGACCGTGATCGACAACTCGCTCTACCAGCTCGAGCGCGAGCGCGCAGGGCTGCCGTTCGACGGGCCGAGCTGGCAGGCGTGGACGAAGCGGCGGGAGGCGCTGCCGCAGCCGGGGGCGCAGGCGTTCCTGGCGCGCGTGCGCGAGCTGGGCGGGCGCATCGCGATCGTCACCAACCGGACCGAGAGCGAGTGCCCCGACACGCAGGCCGTGTTCCGGGCCCACGGGCTCGTCTACGACGTCATGCTCTGCAAGCCGGACGGCGGGCCGAGCGACAAGAACCCGCGCTTCGAGGCCGTCGCCGGCGGCACCACTCCCGCCGGGCTGCCCCCGCTCGAGGTGGTGGCCTTCGTTGGCGACAACATCCAGGACTTCCCCCGGCTGGGGCAGGCGATCCGGAACGAAGCCGATTCCGCCTTCGCGGCCTTCGGCGCGCGCTACTTCGTGCTGCCGAACCCGATGTACGGCAGCTGGGAGCGCAACTAGCGGCCGCGGCCGAGCAGCATCACCTTCGCCGTTTCGAGCACGATCGCGATGTCGAGCAGCAGCGACATGTGCTTGACGTAGTAGAGGTCGAACTCGAACTTCTCTTCCGCATCCTCGATCGTGGAGCCGTACGGGAACTTCACCTGCGCCCAGCCGGTGATCCCCGGGCGCACGCTGTGGCGCTCGTCGTAGTACGGGATCACCTGGCGCAGCTTCTGGACGAAGTGCGGGCGCTCGGGGCGCGGGCCGACGAAGCTCATGTCGCCCTTCAGCACGTTCCACAGCTGCGGCACCTCGTCGAGCCGCACCTTGCGCATGAAGCGGCCGAGCCGGGTGACGCGCGGGTCGTTTTCGCCGGTCGCCCACACCGGCCCCGAGGCCTTCTCGGCGTCCGCGCGCATCGTGCGCCACTTCATGAGCTCGAACTCCTTGCCGCTCAGTCCGACGCGCGTCTGCCGGTAGAGCACGGGCCCCGGGCTCGACAGCCTGACGCAGAGCGCGGTCAGCGCCGCGAGCGGCAGCGTGAGCACGAGCATCAGCGCCGCGACGGCCGCCTCCCCCGCCCGCTTCAGCGCCGACATCGCGCGCGGCTTCTGGAACCCGCCGGAGAAGATCAGCCAGCTCGGCCGCAGGTCGCGCAGCGGAATGCGTCCCGACAGGCTCTCGAACAGGCTCGCCGCCTCCACCACGCGGACGCCGGCCATGCGGCAGCGCAGCAGCATGTCGACCGGCAGCCGCTTGCGCCGGTCCTCCTGCGCCACGACGATCAGGGTGACGTCCTGCGAGTCGCTCAGCCTCGGCAGGTCGGCGAGCGTGCCGAGCACGCTCGGGTTCACGAGCGTGCGGCCGACCTCGCTCTCGTGCTCGGTCAGGAACCCCAGCACGCGGTAGCCGATCGGGGCGCGCGTCAGCATCTCGCGCGCCACCTTCTGCGCCGGCAGGCCGGTGCCGAGGATCAGCACGCGGTCGCCGAAGGCGCCGAAGGTGCCCCAGGCCCAGAGCAGGAACAGCCGCCACAGCAGCAGGAAGAACCAGGCGAGCACGATGAAGACGAAGAAGATGCCGCGGCCGATCCGGAATGCCGGCATCAGGAAGAACACCACGGCGAGCGCGACCGACGCGATCGCCATGCACTGGCCGAAGATCAGGAACAGCTCGATCCGCCGGCGCGAGCGGTGCTCGTAGAGCTCCGCGTAGTAGAGCGTGAGCTGGATGACGACGACGCTCAAGAGCGCCTTCGGCAGCTTGTGCTCGTACGCCAGGAACGCCTCGAGGCTGCCGAGGCGGGTCAGGATGGCGAAGCCGAGCGAAAGGAGAATGATCAGCGTCTCGGCTAGGAAGCCGAGCCACCGAGCTCCCCGGTTCATCGCTGCTCTTCGCTCTCGTCGCTCTTCAGGTAACGCTCGCGCTCGTCCTGGTAGCCGTAGCCGTAGGCGTAGCCGAGGGGGAGGACCTCGGGCTGGTCGTTGAAGACGATGCCGCGAATCCGGTTTTCCTTGAGGCGCGAGACCGCGCGCTCGATCGCGGTCTTGGGCGAGCGCCGCGCGCGGATCACGAGCAGGAAGCCGTCGAGGATGTCCTGCAGCGCCACGGCGTCGGCCACGGGATCGAGCGGCGGGCAGTCCACCACGACGTAGCCGTAGGAGAGCTGGCACGCGCCGATCAGGCTCGCCATGCGCTCGGAGCCGAGCAGCTCGGGGCGCGCGAGCCGCTCGCGGCCGGCCGCCAGCACCGAGAAGCCCGGGGGTGAGATCGTGCGCACGGGCACGCTCGTGGCGTGGCCCGCGAGGAAGTCCGAGACGCCGCCGATGCGCGGCATCCCGAGGTAGCGCTCGACCGCGGGCTGGCGCAGGTCGGCCTCGAGCAGGAGCGCGCGGTGCTGGGAGATGCGGGCGAGCGCGGCCGTGAGGCCGAGCGCGACCGTGGTCTTGCCCTCCCCCGGCCCGGTGCTCACCACGCCGATCGTGGTGAAGCGCTCGCTGGCGATGCCGGCGACCTTCGCCGCCAGGAAGCGGAACTCCTCGGCCACGTAGTGACCGCTGCCGAGCACGGCCTGCTGGAGCGGCTGCCCGGAGACGGGCTGCGGCACGCTCGGGACCAGCCGCACGGAATTGGGGTCGATCACTTGCTCCTCGACTTGTTCTCGGCCTCGGCCTCGAAGGCGTAGGCCCCGCCGCCGCGCCGCTTCTTCCTCCCGCCCACCACGGTGCCGGCGGGCGCGTCGAGCGGCAGCTTGGCGAGGCGCGCCTGGTCCCGCGGCTTGACGTACGGGATCACGGCCAGCACGGGGAAGCTGAACGCGCTGCGCACGCTCTCCGCGTCCTTGATCGTCGGGTCGAGCGCGTCCACCGTGATCGCGAGGCCGACCCCGAGCAGGATGCCGATGCCCAGGCCGGCGAGCGCGAACATCCCCCGGTTCGGGAAGCTCGGCTGCTCCGGCAGGTAGGCGGGGTCGAGCACGCGGAACTGCTGGCCCTTCTGCTGGCGCTCGAGCCGCGCCGCCATCTCGGCGTCGAGCTTCTTGGACAGGAGCGCCGAGTAGTTCTCGCTGAGCTTCTGGTAGTCGCGCATCAGGCCGAGCACTTCCTGCTCGCGGCGCGGAGCGGCTTCGACGCGCTCCTGGAACGCGGCGATCCTGCGGTCGACGTCGGCCAGGCGCTGGCGCAGCGACTCGATCTCGATCCGCGCCTCGCGCACGCGCATCTCGGCGGCGGCCGCGGCCGGATCCGCCGGCGGCGCGTCCGGCGCCTGGTTCGCGGCCGCCTTCTCGAGCATGTCGATGCGGCTCTGCAGCGCGCGCACGTCGGGATGCTGCTCGGTGTAGCGCGTCTTCAGGATCGCGAGGTTCGCCTTCAGCGTCACCAGCGAGTCCGGCGCGGGCGTCTTCATGATGCGCTCGCCCCCTTCGCCCCGGGTCTCGCCGGTGCCTCCCTCGAGCAGCCGCATGGTGTCGGTCGCCGTGCGCAGGCTTTCTGCGGTGGACTGCTGTTCGGCCTGCAGCCGCTGCAGCGTCGCGAGGTTGGCCGTGACCTGCTCGGGGAGCTGGCCCATGTGCTGCTCCTTGTAGGCGCGCAGCGCCCCTTCCTTCTGCTCGAGCTGCGTCCGCGCGCCTTCGAGCTGCTTCTCGATGAACTCGTAGGCGTTCGAGACCTGGCGCTCGCTGGCCCCGACCACCTCTTCCATGAAGAGCGTCGTCAGGCGGTCGGCGACCAGCATCGCCATCTTGGGGTCGCGGTGCTCGAACTCGATGCTGAAGGCGTCGTCGCCCTTGACCGAGACCTGCACGGCCCCGCGCATCCGCTCGATCGTGTTGATCAGCGGCTCCTTGCCGAGCGAGCCGTACGGGTCGAACTCGCGCGCGACCATCTCGAGCCGGGTGCGGCTCTGCACCTCCTGGCGCAGCGTCTGCAGCCGGCGCGCGACGCGCTCGGTGCTCATCTGCGGCACGAAGTTGCTCGGCATCTGCTCGGGCGCCACCAGGATCAGCGTGGAGGACCGGTAGCGCGGCGTCAGCACGAAGCTCACGGCCACCGCGACGACGACCGAGAGCAGGAACGGGATGATCACGAGCCACGGGCGCCGCAGCGGCGCTTCGGCGAGGCGCTGCAGCTCGCGAGTGGAGGAGGACGACGGAGCCTCTTCTGCCATCGCTCAGTAGCGGCCCGGCGACGGGCCCGGAGTGCCCCAGGCGGGAGTCGGCATCTCTTCGATGTGCCTGCGGCGCGTGGCGACGGGGTCCTCCAGCTCGCCCGAGTCGTATGCGCAGACGATCTCGAGGTCGTTGACGTGCTTCAACACGAAAGCCACC
>Ga0134127_10003709_pt1 | contig 10990 bp, 9 predicted proteins | sample KB31753_FD_96459 | JGI IMG/M metagenome (GOLD analysis project Ga0134127, IMG submission 96459) | Terrestrial soil microbial communities with excess Nitrogen fertilizer from Kellogg Biological Station, Michigan, USA - KB3-175-3 | ecosystem: Environmental > Terrestrial > Soil > Unclassified ...
CCATCATCGGGACGCTCTTCACCGGCTGCATCGCGGGCGAGACGCAGGTGGGAGGCATACCCGCCATCGTTCCCGAGATCACCGGGCGGGCCTGGGGCATGGCGCGGACCACCTTGCTGCTGGATCCGCTCGATCCGTTTCCGGGGGGATTTCTGCTGTAGCGCGGAACTGGCGACCCTGTGACGCCATGTACCGAGCCGCCGTCCCGCCCCTGACACGCAGCCTTTTCGCCAATCGCGCAACCTCTCGAAAACGCGCTCGTTCCGGGACCCTCCGCCGTGGCATGCCGCGTGCGTAAGAAGGAAGCCACGCAGGGCCAATATCTCGGAGGACGCAGCCATGGAACTGGGACTCGGGGGTCGGTATCGCCGGTGGCTGGAGGTCGTGCTGCCGATCTACACCATCGCGCTCCTCTATGTCTACTTCCGCCCGGAGTCCATTCCGCAGTCGCTGGCCGAGAGCAACGAGCAGTCCTTGGTGCCCTGGGCGGTATGGGGTGTGGTGGGCGCCATGAGCGGCATCCTGGCGCTCTCCGGTCTGTTCGTGGCCTTCTTTCTTCTCTACTCGCCCGTGTACCTCGCCGCCCGCAGCATGCTGCTGGTGGGCAAGGGCGGGTGGGTGGACAAGCGCGAGCTCCGCTTCTACTGCGCCTGCTTCATCCTGCTCTGCATCCTGCTCGGGCTGGCCATGCTCAACCCGGTGGCGGCCGCCGCCGTCTTCGTGATGATCGCGGGGTCGGCGCACCTGTTCTGGCGCGCGTTCGTCTAGCCCGCCCGCCGAAGTTGACACTCCGCGCGACGGTGACTATCCTAGCGGAGGGCCATGGATGACCTAGCGGTGCTGGTGCTGAACTACACCTATGAGCCGCTGCACTTCACCAACGCCAAGCGGGCGATCACCCTCCTCCTGAGCGGCAAGGCCGAGAGCGTCGAGGCCTCCCCGCGCGTGGTCCGGTCCCCCTCGCGGGCCTATCCGTTGCCCGCGGTGATCCGGCTGGCCGCGTACATTCGCAAGCCCTTCCTCGAGCGGGTGGCCTTCAACAAGAAGAACATCCTGCGCCGCGACGGCTATACCTGTCAGTACTGCGCCCGGCGCGGCGAGAAGCTCACCGTGGACCACATCGTGCCGCGCTCGCGGGGCGGCCAGACCACCTGGACCAATGTGGTGGCGGCCTGCCTTCGCTGCAACCTCTTCAAGGGCAACCGCACCCTGGAGGAGGCCCGATTGCGGCTGATCCGCGAGCCCGTGCACCCGCAGTTCCTCTTCTCGGTCCACCTCCTCCGGCATCCCCACGCGTCGTCCTTCCTCGACTCCTGGCGCAAGTACCTCGTCGCCGTCCCGTCGAGCTTCTGACGCCGTTGTTCCAGCTGGCTTCCGACTTCGCGCCCGCGGGCGATCAGCCGCGGGCGATCGACCGCCTCGCCGAGCTGGTGCGGGCGGGGGAGCGCCACAGCGTGCTCCTCGGCATCACCGGCAGCGGCAAGACCTTCACCCTCGCCAACCTGATCAGCCGGCTCCAGCGGCCGGCCCTGGTGATCTCGCCCAACAAGACCCTGGCCGCGCAGCTCTACAGCGAGTTCAAGTCGTTCTTCCCCCAGTCCGCCGTCGAGTACTTCGTGTCCTACTACGACTACTACCAGCCGGAAGCCTATATCCCCCAGTCCGACACCTATATCGAGAAGGACGCGCTCATCAACGACGAGATCGACCGGATGCGCCACTCCGCCACCACCTCGCTCTTCGAGCGGCGGGACGTGGTGATCGTGGCCTCGGTGTCCTGCATCTACGGCATCGGCGAGCCCGAGACCTACCGGGGCATGCACGTGGCGGTGGAGACGGGGCAGACGGTGAGCCGGGACGCGCTGGTGCGGGACCTCGTCGCCATCCAGTACGAGCGGAACGACTACGACTTCCGGCGGGGGACGTTCCGGGTGCGCGGGGACGTGGTGGAGGTCTTCCCCGCCGCTGCCGAATCCGAGGCGCTCCGGATCGAGCTGTTCGGCGACAGCGTGGACCGCATCGTGACCGTCGATCCCTTGAAGGGCGCCACCACCGGGGTGGTGCCGTCGGTGCGGATCTATCCCGCCAGCCACTACGTCACGCCCGCCGACCAGATCGAGCGCGCCATCGCGAATATCCACGAGGAGCTGCGGGAGCGGCTGGCCTTCTTCCGCGCGCGCAACCGGCTGCTGGAGGCGCAGCGCCTGGAGCAGCGCACCCTCTTCGACGTGGAGATGCTCCGGGAGATCGGCTACTGCCACGGCATCGAGAACTACTCGCGGCATCTGGCGGGGCGCAAGCCGGGCTCCAAGCCGGCCACCCTCATGGACTACCTGCCCAAGGACGCGCTCATCCTCATCGACGAGTCGCACGTGACCGTCCCCCAGATCCGGGGCATGTACCCCGGCGACCGCTCGCGCAAGGAGGCGCTGGTCGAGTACGGCTTCCGCCTGCCCTCGGCCTTCGACAACCGGCCCCTGACCTTCGACGAGTTCTCGGCCACGGTGGGCCAGGTGCTCTACGTGTCGGCCACGCCGGGGGGCTACGAGCTGGAGCATGCGGGCGCGGTGCGGGAGCCCGCCGCGCGCGCGTACACGGGCGGGGCGGTGGCGGAGCAGATCATCCGCCCCACCGGTCTCATGGATCCGCGCATCACGGTGCGGCCGGCCTCGATCCAGGTGGACGACCTCATGGCGGAGGTGCGGGCGCGCGCGGAGCGCGACGAGCGAGTGCTCATCACCACCCTCACCAAGCGCATGGCGGAGGATCTGACGGAGTACTACCAGCAGAACGGGCTCCGCGTGCGGTACCTGCACTCCGACATCGACACGCTGGACCGGGTGGCGGTGATCCGCGATCTGCGGCTGGGGAAGTTCGACGCACTGGTCGGCATCAACCTCCTCCGGGAGGGGCTGGACCTGCCGGAGGTCTCGCTGGTGGGCATCCTCGACGCGGACAAGGAAGGGTATCTTCGATCCGCCACCTCCCTCATCCAGACGTCGGGACGCGCCGCCCGCCACGTGAACGGCGAAGTGCTCATGTACGCCGACCGCGTCACCGGCTCCATGCAGGAAGCCCTCGCGGAGACCGAGCGCCGGCGCGCCGCGCAGGCCGCCTACAACGCCGCCCACGGCATCACGCCGGAATCTGTGCGGAAGTCCATCCGCGAGCTGCTGGAGACCGTCTCGGAGCGGGATTACTACACGGTGCCGGTGCCGGAGATCGCGTCGGCGATCCCGGAGAGCCCGGAGGCGCTGGCCAAGCGCATTGCGGAGCTGGAAGCGGCCATGAAGGAGGCGGCCAAGCGCCTGGACTTCGAGCGCGCCGCGGAGCTGCGCGACCAGGTCAAGGCGCTCCGTCGGGTCGAGCTGGGCGTCCGCTGAGGTGGCGGTCTTCAAGTGGGTGCTGGTGTTCTTCGCCGTCCTCTCCCTCGGCCTCTTCGCCATCTCCAAGATCATCAGCTTCCTGAACCCGCCCCGCCCCGGCCGCCCCGAGCCACCCATCCTCCGCAAGGTCACGCGCGCGCTGCGCTGGAGCGTGATCGTGCCCGCCCTCCTCGGTCTCGCCATCCTCGCCCTCACCCTTCTTCAGGGGTCCTGACCCGAGGCGTACAATGATGTTGCCGTGAGCCTTCAGGACACGCTCGACCAGCTGCCGGACCGGCCCGGTGTCTACCTCTACAAGGACGCCAAGGCCCAGATCATCTACGTGGGGAAGGCGGCCTCACTGCGCAGCCGCGTGCGGTCCTATTTCCAGGACTCGCGCGTCCGCGACCCCAAGACCGACGCCCTGGTGGGCCAGATCCGCGACCTCGAGTACATCGTTACCACCAACGAGCTCGAGGCCCTCATCCTCGAGTCCAACCTGGTCAAGAAGCACCGGCCCCGCTACAACATCATCCTGCGGGACGACAAGCACTACCCCTTCCTGAAGCTCACCACCAGCGAGGAGTTCCCGCGCCTGGTGGTGGCGCGGCGGGTGCAGCAGGACGGCGACGCCTACTTCGGGCCGTTCTACCCGGCCACCGCGATGCGGGAGACCCTCCGGCTCGTGCGCCAGCTCTTCCCGCTCCGCACCTGCCGCATCAAGATCGACGGGCAGCTCCCGCGGCCCTGCATCCAGTTCTTCATCCATCGCTGCAATGCCCCGTGCACGGGACAGGAGACCCGGGAAGGGTATGCGCGCACCGTCTCCGAGGTGCAGCGCTTCCTGGAGGGCAAGGACGAGGATCTCGTCAAGGAGCTGACCCGGCGCATGGAAGCGGCCGCCGCGGAGACGCGCTTCGAGCAGGCGGCGGTGCTGCGCGACCGCATCCAGGCGCTGAACACGGTGCGCGAGCGGCAGAAGATCATCTCCACCGAGGAGACGGACCAGGACATCATCGGGCTGGTGCGCCAGGGGCCCGACGCCTGCGTGCAGCTCTTCTTCGTTCGCAAGGGCCGGCTGCTCGGCCGGGAGTCCTTCCACTTCGACCGCTTGCTCGCGGAGAGCGACGGCGAGGTGCTCTCCGCCTTCGTGCGGCAGTTTTACGCGCGGAGCGTGACACCGGCGCCGGAGCTGGTGCTCTCCACCGAGATCGCGGAGGCCCCGCTCGTGCTCGAGTGGCTGCGCCAGCGCCGCGGCGGGCGGGTGGAGCTCTCGGCGCCCCAGCGCGGGCGCCGGCGCGAGCTGGTGGCGATGGCGGAGGAGAACGCCGCCCTCGCGCTGCAGTCGCACCTGCTGTCGCGCACCAACCGCCACCAGGCGGTGCGCGAGGAGATGCAGCGGGCGCTGGGTCTCGCGGAGCCGCCGGACCGCATCGAGTGCTTCGACATCTCGACCATCCAGGGCAGCGACACGGTGGCGTCCATGGTGGTGTGGCAGGGCGGCGACATGAAGAAGGACGACTACAAGCGCTACAAGATCCGGACGGTGACGGGCACCGACGACTTCGCGTCCATGCAGGAGGTGCTCACCCGCCGCTATGCCAAGGCGCTGGAAGGAGAAGGGCCGCTGCCGGACCTCATCCTCCTCGACGGCGGACGCGGCCAGCTCGGGGTGGGGATGAAGGTGCTGGAGGACCTGGGCCTGGACTACCTGCCCATCGCGGCCCTGGCCAAGCGGGCGGAGGAAGTCTACACGCCCGACCGGCTGCAGCCGCTGGTGCTCGATCTCGGCTCCCCCGCGCTACAGACGCTCCAGAAGATCCGGGACGAGGCGCACCGGTTCGCCATCACGTATCACAAGAAGGTCCGGGCGCGCCGCACCATCAGCTCCGAGCTCGACCGCATTCCCGGCGTGGGCCCCACGGTGAGGACGCACTTGCTCAAGACGCTGGGCTCGGCGCGCGGGGTGCGCGCGGCCTCGGTGGCCGAGCTCGCCGGGGTGCCCAAGGTCACGCCCAAGCTGGCGCAGCGGATCCACGCCCATTTCCACCCCGTGCCCACGGTACCGGCACCCGAAAATGGGGAACCCGCGGAGCCGCCGCAGGGTTAGAGTAGCGGCATCCAATCCCAAGGGAGGTGAGTCCTCATGCTGAAGACGCTCCTGATCGCGATCACCATGGTCACCCTCGCCGTCACCCCCGCGCTGGCCTTCCAGTGCCCGCTCCTGATCAAGCAGGTCCAGGACGCGACCGCCGGGAAATCCGACGCCGCCTCCGCCAAGGCCAACGAGCTGGCCGCCGAGGCCAAGAAGCTCCACGACGCCGGCAAGCACGCGGAGTCCGTGGCCAAGGCCGAGGAAGCCGCCAAGGCCATCAACCTCACCCTCAAGAAGAAGTAGGCCGACCGCCTTCCCCCGGGGACCGCATCCCATGGTCCCCGGGGAGCCGTTTCCTTGCGTCCTCCCCCCCGCCAGCTTAAGATCAGCGCGAGCATGGTGAGCGACGACCGTCCCGAACGCTATCCGTTTGCCGACATCGAGGCCCGGTGGCAGCGGGTCTGGGAAGACACCAAGCAGTTCCGGGCCACCGAGGATCCGTCCCGCCCCAAGTTCTACTGTCTCGAGATGTTCCCGTATCCCTCCGGCCGCATCCACATGGGCCACGTGCGCGTCTACGCCATCGGCGATCTCCTCGCGCGCTACAAGTGGATGCGCGGGTTCAACGTCCTCCACCCGATGGGCTGGGACGCCTTCGGCCTGCCCGCGGAGAACGCCGCCATCGACAACGGCGTCCATCCCGCGGTGTGGACCTACGAGAACATCAAGAACATGCGGAGCCAGCTCCGCCGCATGGGAATCTCCTATGACTGGGACCGCGAGGTGGCCACCTGCGATCCCGCCTACTACAAGTGGGAGCAGCTCATCTTCGTGCGGATGTTCGAGCGCGGGCTCGCCTACAAGAAGCGCTCCACGGTGAACTGGTGCCCCACCTGCCTGACCATCCTCGCCAACGAGCAGGTGGAGGCGGGGCGGTGCTGGCGCTGCGACTCCGAGGTGGAGACCAAGGAGATCGAGGGCTGGTTCTTCAAGATCACCGACTACGCCGACGAGCTCCTCGACTGGTGCGACCGCCTCCCCGGCTGGCCCGAGCGCGTGCTGACCATGCAGCGCAACTGGATCGGGCGGAGCGAGGGCGCCGAGTTCGACCTGCCAGTGGTGGGGCGGCCGGACGTCAAGATCCGCATCTTCACCACGCGCCCGGACACCTCGTTCGGCATGACCTACGCGGTGCTGGCCCCCGAGCATCCGCTGGTGGACACCCTCGTCACCGATCCCGCCGAGCGCGCGAAGGTGGCCGCCTTCCGCGCCGAGGTGGCCCGGGAGACCGAGATCGAGCGGCTCGCCGCCGACCGGCCGAAGCGCGGACTCCGCCTCGCCGCCCGCGCGCTCAACCCGTTCGCGGAGCGCGAGATCCCGCTCTTCCTCGCCGACTACGTGCTCATGGGTTACGGCACCGGCGCCATCATGGCGGTGCCGGGCGAGGATCAGCGCGACTGGGACTTCGCCAAGCAGTACGAGCTGCCCATCATCCCGACGGTGAAGCGTCCCGAGGGCTGGCCGGACACCGAGGCATATACCGGCGACGGCGTGAAGATCAACTCGGGATTCCTGGACGGGCTCGGCATCGCGGACGCCAAGCGCAAGGCGATCGACTGGCTGGTGGCCCGGGGACTCGGCCAGTCCAAGGTGAACTTCCGGCTCCGCGACTGGGGCATCAGCCGCCAGCGCTACTGGGGCGCGCCCATCCCCATCCTCTACTGTCCGAAGGACGGCATGGTGCCGGAGCGCGAGGACCGCCTGCCGGTGGTGCTGCCCGAGGACGTCCAGATCAGCGGCAAGGGCGGCTCGCCGCTGGCCGAGGTGGCCCACTTCGTCAACGCGCGGTGTCCCCGGTGCGACGGTCCCGCCAAGCGCGAGACCGACACCATGGATACCTTCGTGGAGTCGTCCTGGTATTTCCTCCGCTACTGCTCGCCGCGCTTCGAGGGCGGGATGTTCGACCCCGCCGCCGCCGCGTACTGGATGCCGGTCGATCAATACATCGGCGGCATCGAGCACGCCGTCCTCCACCTCCTCTACGCGCGCTTCTATACCAAGGTGCTGCGGGACCTCGGCCTCACCGGGGCCGACGAGCCCTTCTCCGCGCTGCTCTCGCAGGGGATGGTGATCAAGGACGGCGCCAAGATGTCGAAGTCCAAGGGCAATGTGGTGGACCCGGACGAGCTCATCCGGCGCTTCGGCGCCGACACCGCGCGGCTGTTCTCCCTCTTCGCGGCCCCGCCGGAGAAGGACCTCGACTGGAACGATCGTGGCGTGGAGGGCGCGTCGCGCTTCCTGAACCGGATCTGGCGCTTCGTCCAGGGGCATCTGGCCGAGCTGGGCGCGGCGCCGCCGGCGGTGAGCGCCGCCGAGGCGGGGACGCTGTCCGACGCCGGCCGTGCCTTCCGGCGCGTCATCCACGAGACCATCGAGCGGGTCACCCACGACATCGAGAAGGACTTCCACTTCAACACCGCCATCAGCGCCATCATGGAGCTGGTCAACGCGCTCCACGACTTCGACCGCGACTCCATGGACACCATGAATCGCGCCGAGCGCGGGCGGCTGCTGCGCGAGGCGGTGCAGACCCTGGTGCTCCTCCTGGGACCGGTGAGCCCGCACATCACCGAGGAGCTCTGGGCCGCCCTGGGCCACCGCGAGAGCCTGTTCAAGCATCCGTGGCCCGTGGCCGATCCGGCGGCCCTCCAGCGCGCCGAGGTGGAGATCATCGTCCAGGTAGACGGCCGCGTGCGCAGCCGCCTCACCGTGGACGTGACCGCGCCCGAGGGCGAGATCCAGGACCGCGCGCTCGCCGACGAGAAGGTGCGCCAGTGGACCAACGGCCGTCAGGTGGCCAAGGTGGTGGTCGTTCCCGGACGTCTCGTCAACGTGGTCACCCGCGCGTGAGGGGCGCCGCGCCGCGCGCGGTGGCATGGCTCATGACGGCGGCGGCCCTCGCGCTCGCCGCCGGATGCGGCTATAGCACGAAGGGGAACCTGCCCGACCACATCAAGTCGGTGGCGGTGCCCACCTTCAAGAACAAGACCCAGGAGCCCGCGGTGGAGAGCACCATCACCGCCGCGGTGATCAACGCCTTCGTCACCAGCGGCAAGCTCAAGGTGGTCTCCCCCGACCAGGCGGACTCCATCCTCGAGGGCGAGGTCGTCGGGTACGACATCGTGTCGGTGTCGGTGGACAATCGCATCAATGTCCGCCAGTACCGGCTCGTGGTCACCATGAATCTCCAGTTCCGGGACGTGCGCCAGGGCGCCATGCTCTTCCGGCAGGAAGGGCTGCAGGAGCGCGCGGACTTCACGGTCCCGTTCGAGGTCTCGAGCACGATCAACCGCGAGGAGGGCGCGGTGCGCGCGGCGGCGGTGGATATCGGCCGCCGGGTGGTGAACCTGGTGGTGGATCGGTTCTAGTGGACACTCGCTAGTGGACTACGCGGGGCTACTCCGCGCGGTGGAGGCGGGCCGCACGCCCCCCGTGGTGCTCGTCCATGGCGCCGAGCCCGTGCTCCTCGACGACGCGGTGGCGGCGATCACCCGCGCGCTCTTCCCTGATCCGGGCATGGCCACCCTGTCCCGAGAGGTCCTCGAGGCCCGCGAGGCCGGCGCGGAAACCATCGTGCGGTCCGCGCTGACCCTGCCGTTCCTCTCCGAGCGCCGGCTGGTGGTGGTGCGCGGCGCCGACGCGCTCGGGGTGCGGCAGGGCGAGGCCTTGGCCGCGTATGCCGCCGTGCCGAATCCCTCCACCGTGCTGCTGCTCCTGGCCGATTCCGAGGTGGCGCCGAGCCACTGGCTGATGAAGGCCCTGCCGCCCGCCGCCGTGGTCGCGCTCCCGCGGCCGACCGGCCGCGCGCTGGTGTCCTGGCTGCGCACCCGCGCGAGCGCGGGGGGCTTCGAGGTGCAGGAAGCCGCCGCCGTGCTGCTGGTGCAGCTCGTCGGCGACGACCTCACTCTGCTGCTGGGCGAGGTGGCCAAGGCGGCGCTGGCGGGAGGGCCGGACAATCGCCGGGTGACCCCGTCGGAAGTTCGCGCGGTGGTGGGTGAGCAGCGCCTGCGCCATATCTTCGAGCTCACCCGCGCGGTGGCGGAGCGTGACCTGGGCGCGGCGCTGGGCGTGCTCGGCGCGCTGCTGTCCGCCGGGGAGGAGCCGCTGGGGGTCCTCGGCATGCTGGCCCGCGAGGCGCGCTCGGTCTGGCAGGCGCGGGAATGGCTGCGCCAGGGGCGGCGCGACGACGAGGTCGCCCGCCTGCTCCGCCGCCCGCCGCCCGCGGCGGCGGCGGTGGTGGCCCTGGCGCGGGCGCTCTCGGGCGCCGACGCGTCGGCGCGCCTCACCCGCTGCTGGGAGGTCGAGCGGCGTCTCAAGCTGGGCGGCGCGCCTCGCCCCGAGCTCGCCCTTCTCATCGCGGATCTGTGCGCCGCCTGACGCGCGGGCGGGCGCTGCTGGCGCTCGCGCTCTGCTGCTCGCCGGGCATCGCGCTCCGCGCCGCCGCGGCGCCGCCGGCGTCACCGCCGGCCCCGTCCGTCGAGGTGGCCCCCGCGTCCCGCCTCGCCGCCGCGACCCGGACCACCTCGCTCACGGCGGGCGCCGCCTCCGTCGAGGTGGCGGTGCCCGAGGGCACGCCGCTCGCCGGCTACGGCGGATACCCGCGCCGCGCCTGGATCCCCGACCTGCTCGGCCGCTACCCGCATGCGTTCTGGTTCCGGCCCGCGAAGGGCGTGCACGATCCCGTGCGGGCGCGCGCGCTGGCGCTGGCGGACGCGCAGGTCAGCGTGATGTGGCTGAGCATCGACCTCGTGGGCCTCGATCCCGGCCTCACCGCGGAGCTCGCCGAGCGGCTGCGCCGGGCCGGGCTCGCGTACTCCGCCCTGATCGTGTCGGCCTCGCACACGCATTCCGGTCCCGGCGCCTACATCGACTCGGCGCTCTTCGCCTTCGTGGCGGTCGATCGGCTGTCGCCCGACGTCCGCGCGCGCCTGCTCGACGCGCTGGAGTCCGCGGCGCGCGAGGCGCACCGGCGGCGCGCGCCGGCGCGCGTGGGAGTGGGAGCGGTGGAGCTGCCCGGCCTCGGCAAGAGCCGCATCGGCGCGCCCCTGGACCCCACCCTCGGCGTCCTCAAGGTGGTGACCGCCGACGGCCGCCCCCTGGCGATGCTGTGGAACTACGCCATCCACGGCACCGCGCTGGGCCGGAACAACTTCATGGTCTCGGGCGATCTCATGGGCGACGCCTCCGCGCGGATCGAGAGCCGGCTCGGCGTGCCGGCGCTCTTCGTCAACGGCGCCGTCGCCGATGTGAGCCCCGCCGCGCGCGGCTGGCGGGGCGTGGCCAGCCTGGGGGAGCGGCTGGCGGACGGCGCCCTGGGCGCGTGGGAGGCGATCCGTCCCGAGGCCGACGCCGCGCTCGCGACGGCCTCACGCCGCGTGAGCCTGCCCGGGCCGGCGGTCTCCGCGCGCGCGTGCCTGGGCCGCTGGCTGCCCGCGTGGCTGCGGATGGAGCTGGGCGATTCGTTGCCGCG
>Ga0134127_10003712_pt1 | contig 10987 bp, 2 predicted proteins | sample KB31753_FD_96459 | JGI IMG/M metagenome (GOLD analysis project Ga0134127, IMG submission 96459) | Terrestrial soil microbial communities with excess Nitrogen fertilizer from Kellogg Biological Station, Michigan, USA - KB3-175-3 | ecosystem: Environmental > Terrestrial > Soil > Unclassified ...
GACGAAGCTCGCCCGCGCCGTTCACTACGCGCATCAACGCGGCATCCTGCATCGCGACATCAAGCCCGGCAACGTGTTGGTCGATGCCGACGGCGAACCGCATCTGACCGACTTCGGACTGGCCAAGCTGGTGGAGAAGGAGAGCACGATCACGCACACCATGGCCATGCTGGGCACCCCCAGCTATATGTCGCCGGAGCAGGCACGCGGCGAGGCCAAGCAACTGACGACGGCGGTGGATGTCTATGGCCTGGGCTCGATCTTCTACGAAACACTGACCGGCCAACCACCTTTCGCCGGCGGCACGACGGTCGAGACGGTACGGCAAGTCCTGGAGAAAGAGCCGCGTTCCCCTTCGACGGTGAAGCCGGGCGTCGATCGCGATCTGGAAACCATTTGCCTGAAGTGTCTGGAGAAGGATCCTGCGCGACGCTACGGCTCCGCGGTGGAACTGGCGGAGGATCTGGAACGTTGGCAGCAGGGTGAGCCAATTCTCGCGCGGCCCAGTTCGCCGACGGAGCGATTGGGCAAATGGGTCAAGCGCAACAAAGGTGCATTTGCGGCGATTGTTTCCTTCGCGCTTTTGCTGATCATCGGTTCGGCCATCAGCATCACCCAAGCCGTTCGCGCGACGCGGGCCGAGCACGAGCAGAGTCGGTTGCGCGCGGTGGCGGAGGCAGCACGAATGGATGAAACTAAACTGCGCCAGCAAGCACAACAGAGCCTGGCGCGTTTGCGAGTGGCCCAGGGAAATCGGCTGTTCGAAGAAGGGGATCCTTTGTCGGCACTGCTCTGGTTCGTCGAAGCATTACAATTGGAACAAGATGACCCTTTGCGGGAGGAGAATGAGCGGCAGCGCATTCGTTGGGTGCAGCGGAACGCACCGCAGCTCACCCAGATGATGTTTCACGGCCTGCGTGTGGATGCCCTGGCCTTCAGTCCCGACAGCCATCGTATCATCACGGGCGGCGAACATGACGCGCGCGTTTGGGATGTCAAAACGGGCAAACCACGCTTCGCGACGCTCCCCATGGAGGGCATGGTTCGGGCCGCGCAATTCAGCCCTGACGGCCAGCGCGTGTTCGCCATGGATGAAAGGGGCACGGCGCGCATTTGGAACGCAGCCGATGGCGAACCGCTCTCACCCTGGCTGCGAACACAGGGTATTGCGGGCGAGTCCTCGAATAGCGTGCGGACGATTTATCCACCGTTGGGAGAGTTCAGCCCCGATGGACGGATGCTTCTCACCGCCTGGCTTTCCAAAACGGCGGACCTTTGGGACGGCACGGATGGAAAACATTTGCTCGCGTTGTCGCACACACAAGCGGTTCTCCACGCCGCCTTCAGCGCCGACAGCCAATACGTGGCGACGGCGTGCGGAGACTGGCTGGCCCGGGTTTGGGATGCGCATAAGGGCGAGCTCATCAAATCCATCTTAGGTACGAACGGCGTTGTTACCCATGCGCTGTTCAGTCCGGATGGTGTGAAACTGCTCACGGTATATCAGCGAAGCAATGCGCAGCTTTGGGACTGGCGGACTGGCGAGCGCCTGGGACCCTTAATGACAAATGGCGAGGTGATCGTTCAGGCCTCGTTCAGTAATGACGGGCGGCTTATCGCCACCGCCGGTTCAGAAGGCGTGGCGCGAATATGGGAGGCGGGAACCGGGCGGATCGTCGCGCGCCTTCAGCATCAGGGTGGCGTGACCAGTCTTTCCTTCAGCCCCGACGGAAAATGGCTGGTGACCGGCAGCAAGGACGGCTTTGCGCGAGTATGGGACCTGGCGAGCGAGAAACCTGCTCGATTGCTGCCCCAGGGAGCCGAGGTTTATGCGGCAGCCTTTAGTCCTGACGGCGAGCGCATCGCGGCAAGCGGTTCCGGAGGGGCGCTACGCGTTTGGGATTTGGCCCCGAGCCAGGCCAGGACGCGGCCGTTCTCGGGTTACGACATTGTTTGGGCCGAATTCAGTCGCGATGGAAGCAATGTGGTCACGGCGGGCAGATCCTCAACAGGTGTCCGTGTATGGGACGCGGCAACCGGCGCGAAGCTCAGTCCGTGGATGCCCCATCCCCATGGGGTGCGTTTCGCGCGCTTCAGCCCGGATGGAACGCGCCTGCTGACGTTTGCCGGAACAGCCGCGTACATTTGGAACGCCACCAACGGCCAGCAACTGGTGCCTCCCATGGAACACTCAAAGCGCATCGCCGATGCGGCCTGGGGACCGGACGGACGCTGCGCCCTCACCGCAGGTGACGACGGCGTCGCGTGCCTTTGGAACGCCGACACTGGAAAAGAGCTTTTTATTCTGCGTCACAGCGACAGCGTTCAAGCGGTGGCGTTCAGTGAGGACGGAAAACTGATGGCCACCGGCAGCATGGACGAAACCGCCCGGATTTGGAACGTGTCAACGGGGCAGCCGGTTTCGGCTACATTTCCGGAGCCGGGCGGGGTGCGCCAGCTTCGCTTCAGCCCGGATGGAAAGAGGCTGGCGACCGCGTGTTACCGGCGGGACGCGATGCACGCCAACGCGCATCTTTGGGAGGTATCAACCGGCAAGCTGCTGGGCACGATGGGGCATCGCGCCGGCCTGGAATCGATCGAATTCAGCCAGGATGGCCGTCGGATTGCGACGGGCAGCAGAGACCGGACGTCGCGAGTGTGGGACGGGTTCACCGGCGATCCGATTTCGCCGCCGTTACTGCATGCGCATGAAGTGTATCACGCGGCCTTCACGCCCGATGGCGCCCGGCTCGCAACGCTCACCATCGGGGGCGACATGCGCCTTTGGAGCGCGGAAACCGGAGAGCCCATTACCCCGCCAATTCCTCATCTGTACCGAAACGACCGAAACGAAAGTGGTCGGCTGAGTTTCAGCCCGGATGGCCGACGGCTGCTCGTCGCCACCGGCTGGCATACGGCCTGGTTGCGTGAGTTTTATTCCGAGAAATCGTCCCTGGCAGAATTGTCGCTGTTGGCGCAAGTGCTTTCCGGGCGGCGACTCGATGCGTTCGCAGTCATGACACCCCTCGATTCGGCAAGCCTGAGCAACGCCTGGAGAAAGCTTCGAGGATCAGCTCCGTAAGCAATCCGCGCCCCCTCACCTCTCCCTGGCGATTTTTTGAAATCGCGCGAAAGGAATCCGGAGTTCCTCTTTAGATTTCGAGTGAACATTTATGCGTTACTCAAAATCTGGCCCCGCCTTGATGATGAAAACCCCTTCCATTCACCGCGTTGTCGTCGCGTTACTCGCCTCGGTAATGCTCCTGCCATTCGCCGCTGGCGCCGCGACAGGCGATCCGGACAGCTTCAATCCGGGGCCGAATTTCTCTGTCTATAGCGCCCTGGCCCAACCGGATGGGAAGACTCTGCTCGGGGGCGAGTTCACCTTTGTGGGACCGTTCGTGACGCGCGCTGGCATTGCCCGCTTCAACGCGGACGGCACGTTGGACACGAACTTTAATCCAGGGACCAGCGGTGCGACTTATCTAACGGCGGTGCAGGACGATGGGAAAATTCTACTCGGGGGCAACTTCAATCAGGTGGGGGGCGTGGCGCGCACCGGCCTGGCACGGCTTAACGCTGACAACTCGCTGGACACGAACTTCAATCCGATCTTCGACACCGCGCCGCCTTATGCCATGGCGCAACAGGCGGACGGGAAAATCGTGCTGGGCGGTATTTTCACCACAGTGAATGGCATCGCCCGTCTCCGCCTCGCCCGGGTCAATCCAGACGGCACGCTCGATCTCGGTTTCAATCCCGGCTGCGATAGTCGCGTGATCAGCATTGCCTTGCGGCCCGACGGAAAAATGGTGCTGGGAGGTTGGTTTTCCGCAGTAGGTGGGATGGCGCGCAGTTACATCGCTCAGTTGAACGGTGATGGTACGGTGGACACCAACTTCAATGCCACGGCCAACGACCTCGTCAATTGCGTAGCGCTGCAGGCCGATGGGAAGGTTCTCCTGGGCGGCGTTTTCACGACCATGAACGGGGTGGCGCGCAGCCGTCTTGCCCGGCTCAATGCCAACGGCACGTTGGACACGACCTTCACGGCCAGCGCCGGCGCTGCCGTTGACAGCCTGGCTTTGCAAGCCGACGGGAAGATTCTCCTGGGTGGCCTATTTACGAACGTGAACGGCTCGGCGCGCAGCTATGTAGCGCGCCTCGATACCAACGGCATTCTGGACGCCAGTTTCAATCCGATGATTGTCGGCAGCGCCGTAACAAGCGTCGCGTTGCAAGCGGATGGGTAGATCCTCCTGGGCGGAAACTTCGCGTTGGTCGGCGGACAATCCCGCACGTGCGCGGCACGTTTGGTGAATGACGCCGCCACGCAAAGCCTGACCGCGCCCACATCGAACCGGGTGCAGTGGCTGCGTGGTGGATCCTCGCCGGAGGCACACCGGGTAACTTTCGAGGTTTCCACGAATGGCGGCGCCTCTTACGCCCTGCTGGGCAATGCCACCCGGATCAACGGCGGCTGGGAGCGGACGGGCCTGACGTTGCCCATTGTCGGCCAGATTCGCGCGCGGGCCCGCACCGTGGGGGGCTCTCACAACTCGTCGAGCAGTTTTTTCGAAACCGTGGCGCCGTTTGGCTACCAACCCGAGGTGGCGCTGGTCGGCAACGGCCTGAACATCGACGATGGCGACAACACTCCGAGCGCCGCCGACGACACGGATTTTGGCGACGTCGATGTCACCGGTGGCACGCTGGTCCGAACCTTCACCATCACCAATAGCGGCAATACCAATCTCACGCTCGGCTCGGTCACCGTTGGCGGCACTCACGCGGCGGACTTCGTCATCAGCGCCCAGCCAGCCGCAACGGTCGCCACCAACGGGAGCACGACGTTCCAAGTCACCTTCGACCCGAGCGCCATCGGCCTGCGCAGCGCCACCTTGAGTTTCACCAACAATGACCTCGGTGAAAACCCGTTCAATTTCAGCATCCAGGGCACGGGGCTCGCCCCTGAAATCGCGGTGGCCGGCAACAGCGTGAACATCGCGGATGGCGACAGTTCGCCCAGCGTCACCGACTTTAGCGATTTGGGTGGCGTGGCTGTGGCGGGCGGCAGCTTGGCTCGTACGTTCTTCATCACCAACAGTGGCAATGCCAATCTCACGCTGGACACGGTCACGGTCAGCGGCGCGCACGCGGCGAATTTCGTCGTCATCGCTCAGCCCGCGGCAACCATCGCGCCAAACGGCATCACCTATTTTCAGGTCATTTTCGATCCGAGTGCCATCGGCCTGCGTAGCGCGACTTTGAGTTTCACCAACAGCGACGCGAACGAAAACCCCTTCAACTTCAACATCCAGGGCACGGGCCTGGGGGCTGAAATCGCTGTCAACGGCAACGGCGTGAACATCACCGATGGTGATTCCACTCCAGGTGCCGCCGACCACACGGACTTCGACAGCGTCAATATCACCGGAAGCACGCTCGTCCGAACGTTCACGATCACGAACAATGGCAACGTGGCCCTCACGCTCGGGAGCGTCACCCTCGGCGGCACCCACGTCGCAGACTTTGTCGTCAGCGCCCAACCCGGCGGGACCGTCGGCACCAACGGCAGTACGACGTTTCAGATTACATTCGATCCCAGTGCCAGCGGCCTCCGCAATGCGACGTTGAGTTTTACCAATGATGACCCCGACGAAAACCCTTTCAACTTCAGCATCCGGGGCATCGGTGTCACTCCCGAAATCGCTGTGACCGGCAACAGCCTGGACATTGCCGATGGCGACAGCACGCCGAGCATTACCGACCAGACCGACTTCGGCGGTGTTGCGACGGCAAGCGGCAGCATCGTCCGCACTTTCACGATCACAAACAGCGGCAGCAGCGACCTTACGCTCGGAAGCGTCACCGTTGGGGGCGCGCCGGACTTCATCGTCAACGTGCAGCCAGCCGCATCGGTCGCGCCGAATGGCAGTACGACGTTTCAGATTACCTTCGACCCGGGCGCCCTCGGCCTGCGCACCGCGATCTTGAGTTTCACCAACAATGACAGTGATGAGAACCCCTTCAACTTCAGCATCCAGGGCACGGGCGGCTCCCCTGAAATTGATGTGGTCGGCAACAGTGTGAACATCGTCGATGGCGATGTCAGCCCGAGCGTCGCCGATCACACCGACTTCGGCAGCGTCGCTGCGGCGAGCGGGACCATCGTCCGAACCTTCACGATCACGAACAGCGGCACGAGCAGCCTCACGCTCGGTAGCGTCATCGTTGGCGGCACGCACGCGGCGGATTTCGTCGTTAGCACCCAACCCGCCGCAACCGTCGTCACCAACGGCAGTACGACGTTCCAGATTACCTTCGATCCCAGCGCCAGCGGCTTGCGCAGCGCGACGCTCAGCTTCGCCGACAATGACAGCGACGAAAACCCGTTCAGCTTCAGCATTCAGGGCACGGGCACCGCGATTCCCGAAATCGCGGTGAGCGGCAACAGCCTGACCATTTCCGACGGCGACAGCACACCATCCGCCACCGATCACACAGACTTTGGCGGTGTCGCGACGGCGGGCGGCACGATCGTCCGCACCTTCACGATCACGAACAGCGGCACGGCCAGCCTCGAGCTTGGGACGGTCACTGTGGGTGGCACGCACGCAGCCGATTTCATAGTCAACGTGCCGCCCGTCGCATCCGTCGCGGCGAATGGAAGCGCGACGTTTCAGGTCACGTTCGACCCCAGCGCCATCGGTCTGCGCAGCGCGACGCTCAGCTTCACCAACAACGATAGCGACGAGAACCCATTCAACTACAGCATCCAGGGCACCGGCACCGCTCCTGAAATTGCGGTGGCCGGCAACAGCGTGAATATCACCGATGGTGACAGCATGCCAAGCCCCGCCGACCACACCGACTTCGGGAGCGTCAGCATGGCCAGCGGCACCATCGTCCGAACGTTCACGATCACGAACAGCGGCACGGCCAGCCTGACCCTCGGCAGCGCCGGCGTCAGCGGTCCGCACTCGGTGGATTTCACGGTCACCGCGCAACCTGCCGCCACCGTTCCGCCCAACGGCAGCACGACGTTTCAGGTCACCTTCGACCCCAGCGGCATCGGCCTGCGCAACGCCGCCATTCTGAGCTTGAGCAACAACGACACGGATGAGAATCCCTTCAACTTCAACCTCCAGGGCACGGGCCTTGGGTCGGAAATCGCGGTCATTGGCAACGGCGTGAACATCACCGATGGTGACCCTGCGCCGAGCGCCACCGACCACACCGACTTTGGCAGCGTCGCCGCGGCGAGCGGCACCATCGTCCGAACCTTCACGATCACGAACAGCGGCAACATCGACCTTGCGCTCAGCAGCGTCACCGTCGGCGGCGCTCAAGCGGTGGAGTTCACGGTGACGGCGCAACCCGCCGCCATCGTGGTCCCCAATGGCGCCACGACGTTTCAGATTACCTTCGACCCCGGCGCCAGCGGCCTGCGTAACGCCACCCTCAGCTTCAGCAACAATGATGACAATGAGAACCCATTCAATTTCAGCATCCAGGGCACGGGCAGCGCTCCCGAAATCGCGGTGAGCGGTAACAGCGTCGACATCATTGATGGCGACTACGGCCCGGACATCACCGACCACACTGACTTCGGCAGCGTCGCTACGGCGAGCGGCACCATCATCCGAACCTTCACGATCACGAACAGCGGCGCGACCAGCCTCGTGCTCGGCGGCGTCACCGTTGGCGGCACGCACGCGGCGGATTTCAGCGTGACCACCCAACCCGCCGCAACCGTCCCAACCAACAGCGCCACCACGTTCCAGATCACTTTCAACCCCAGCGCCTTCAGCTTGCGCACCGCGACCCTGAGTATTACCAACAACGACGCCGATGAGACCCCCTTCGACTTCGGCATCCAAGGTGTGGGCACGAACACCCCGCCTAACGTGGCCAATGCCATTCCCGATCAGGTTGCCACCGAGGACGTCCCGTTCAGTTTCACCATTGCCGCCAATACGTTCGCCGATGTGGATGCCGGGAGTGTCCTCACCTACTCGGCCGCCAATGTTCCCGCCTGGCTGACCTTCACACCGGCCACGCGCACCTTCTCGGGCACGCCAACCAATGGAAACGTAGGCTTCGTGGACATCACGGTGAACTCCACCGACAACGGGACACCCGCCCTGAGCGTCGGTGACGTCTTCCGCATCACAGTTACGAACGTGAACGACGCACCCACTGTGGCCAACGCCATTCCCGACCAGAGCGCCACGGAGGGCGTTCTGTTCACTTTCACCTTCGCCACCAACACATTTGTTGATGTGGATGCCGGGAGTGTCCTCTCCTACTCGGTGATCGGTGTTCCCGCCTGGCTGACTTTCACCCCGGCCACCCGCACGTTCTCGGGGACACCGACGAATGTCACAGTGGGTTTCGTGGACATCACGGTGTTCGCCACGGACAACGTCACGCCTCCGGCCAGTGTGAACGACACCTTCCGCATCAATTTTTCCAACGTGAACGATCCGCCGACGATCAACTCGATCAGTGATGCCGCGCTAAATGAGGACGCGACATTGCAGACGGTGAGCCTGACCGGGATTTCGGCGGGCGGCGGTGAAACGCAAACGCTGACCGTGACGGCGACTTCGGATAACACGAACGTCATTCCGCATCCCACGATCATTTACTCCAGCCCGAACGTCAGCGGTTCTCTGCGCTACACTCCCGTGGCGAATGCCAGCGGCATCGCGCGCATCACCGTCACCGTCAACGACGGCGGAGCGTCCAACAACATCACGACCCGGAACTTCACCGTCACCGTCAACGACGTGAATGACGCGCCAACGCTCTCGGTCAACGGTCCGCCGCCGGTCTTGGAGGATCCGGGTTTGCAGACCGTGAATCTCACTGGCATCTCTGCGGGCGGCGGTGAAACACAGGCGCTGACCATCACGGCGATTTCAGGAAACACGAACCTCATTCCGCATCCCACGGTTACTTACACCAGCCCGAACACCAACGGTTCTCTCAGCTACACGCCCGTGACCAATGCCTACGGCGGCGCACTCATCACGGTCACAATTGACGATGGCGGATTGTCCAACAACATCACGACGCGGACTTTCACCGTGTTTGTTGACGGGCAGAACGACGCTCCGGCGGCAACCAATTTGGCGGCGCCGGAAACGTACATTGAAGATACCCCGCTGAACCTGATCGATATCGTCGTCAGTGATGTGGACAGCGGCGTGACAATGACTCTGCAACTTTCCCCTCAAAACGCGGGGAGCTTGAGCACGGCGACGTCGGGTTCCGTGACATCCACGTTCAACCCGGGCGCCGGCATCTGGTTCGCCTCGGGCCCTGTTTCCAACATCAACGCGTTGCTGGCAGACGTGATTTTCACTCCGGCCACCAATTACAATCTCCCATTCTCGCTAGTGGCCAACGCGGCCAGCGATAATGGTGGTTTCCCGACCTCTGGCGTCAAGCAGATGACCGGTGTGCCGGTCGACGACCCTCCGACGCTCGCCGCCATCGGTGATTTGATCATTGATGAGGACGGCGGATTGCAGAACGTGAGCCTCACCGGCATTTCCGCGGGCGGTGGGGAATCGCAAACACTCACGGTCACGGTCACTTCGGGAAATACGAACGTGATCCCAAACCCAGTCATTTCTTACAGCAGCCCAAACCCCGCTGGCGCACTGCGCTTCACGCCCACCACCAATGCCAGCGGCACGGCGCTGATTACGGTGACGATCAACGATGGCCAGGGATCCAACAACATTGTCACGCAGACGTTCCAAGTTGTCGTCAACCCTGTTAACGACGCTCCCACGGTGACCAACGCGATTCCGGACCGGGGCGCCACCCAGGGGGTTCCGTTCAGCTTCACCTTCGGGACAAATACGTTCGCCGATGTCGATGCCGGAAATGTTTTCACTTACTCGGCCGCGGGCGTTCCTGCGTGGCTCACCTTCACGCCGGCGACACGCACGTTTTCCGGCACACCCACAGACGCGGGCGTGGGCTTCGTGGACATTGCGGTGACGGCGGCGGACAACGGCGTGCCTTCCCCGGGCAGCGTGAGCGACACCTTTCGCGTCACCGTTACGAATGTCAACGACCTGCCAGCGTTCACAAAGGGAGCCGACCAATCACATCCGTATGGGACAACCAACACGCAGACTTTCGTCGGTTGGGCGACGGGCATCACTGATGGCGATGCCTCGGTGACGCAGGCGTTGACCTTCAACGTGACCTACAGCAATCCCGGCCTGTTCGCGACACCACCGAGCGTCGCTGCCGACGGCACGCTCACTTACACACCCAACGGCAGCAACGGCACCGCGACCGTGAGCGTCTCGCTAACGGATGACGCCACCGCAGGCGGTCCGGCACTTACATCGGCACTGCAAACCTTCGCCATCACGGTGAGTGATCCGAGCGTTGTCGTGCCGCCCGTCATTGACCCGCAAAGTTTGAAGATCCTCGGCAATGGCTCGCTCCAATTCAGCTTTACCAACATGAACGACCTCCCTTTCAGCGTGCTGGCTGCGACCAACATCAGCCTGCCCCGCAGCAACTGGACAGTGCTGGGTGTCGCCACAAACATCGGCGGCGGCCGCCACGCATTCACCGATCCTCAAGCCACGAATTTTCCGAATCGGCTTTATCACCTGCGTTTTCCCTGAACTCACCTGCTAACGACTTCGCCCGTGACAACGAACGATTACGGCCGACTTGGAGGGGCGAGGGACGGGTTTCATCAATCGCCCGTCTGCACAGAAGTTTTCCAAACACCGTAGAGGAATGCGACCTGGGTATTTTTCGGTGAGGACAAGGACAATTATCGTAGCAGGCCAAATGCCGACCTGGGACTGCTCTCCCACTGCTAGAGCATATTAAATAAAACTGTAGCCATTTGGCTCGGCCTCTGGTAGAGTCGGGGCATGACAACCATCTCCATCTCGTTGGATTTGCGCGAACGGATCCTGGCCGCTTACGACCAACAGGA
>Ga0134127_10003715_pt1 | contig 10982 bp, 9 predicted proteins | sample KB31753_FD_96459 | JGI IMG/M metagenome (GOLD analysis project Ga0134127, IMG submission 96459) | Terrestrial soil microbial communities with excess Nitrogen fertilizer from Kellogg Biological Station, Michigan, USA - KB3-175-3 | ecosystem: Environmental > Terrestrial > Soil > Unclassified ...
AGTATAACAAGGTATCGGATATTGTATCAGGATTGGTAAACTATAGGATAATAAACCAATATAGGTAAACGGAGCAAGTTTTAAACGAAGGTGTAAGCTGTTTCTAATTATGCAAGAGTTCTATAGATATAAAACAAAAAGTATAAAATTAAAAATTAATCATATATCATTTATCGAAGAATGGAAAACAAAGTATAGGAAAATTTCCAAAGTCAATGATTTGAAAAAAAGGACAGTTTTAAATTCAAAAAAAATATTTATGGAGGCATATTTCACTTGAATAAAATCCTTTTTTCCATATTTGTAACAAAATAATGATTTTTGAGGTTATGTTAAGAAATATTCTCCAATAAATAAAATAAACGTTATAATATGAAAAATAAATCCTTTTCTATAAAATATTTTTGATCAGATTATATTTAAATTCAATTTTAATCAATTAATCAATCAATATAATTTATCATAGAGAGAAATTCAAAAGTAGATAAAATTTCATAATATATAAATAAAATCTACATAGATTAACTGTTCTAATGTATTTTTTAGAGCTAGCCGAAACTTTTGAAAAAATGGAAAAAACTACCAGCAGATTAGAACTTACCGATTATCTTGTACATCTATTAAAGAAAACTCCAATTGAAATTATTGATAAAATAATTTATTTGATTCAAGGTAAATTAGGACCAGATTATCTATCCAAAGAATTAGGTGTAGCTGAAAAAATAGTAATAAAATCTTTATCTTTAGCAAGTGGGCACTCTATAAAAGAGATTCAAACTAAATATAACACTATTGGAGATATAGGTGATGTAGCTTATGAAGTATTAAAGAATAAATTTCAAACCTCTCTCTATTATGAAAATCTTACAATTGATAGATTATATAAAACTTTAATAAAAATTTCTAAGGTAACAGGTTCAGGCTCAATTGATATTAAATTAAACTATATCAACAGCTTATTGATTAATTCTTCTAATTTAGAATGCAAATTTATATTAAAGTTAATTTTAGGTAATTTAAGGTTAGGTATTGCAGATTTTACAATTTTAGATGCAATAGCCTTATCATTTACAGGAGATAAAAGAAATAGGAAAATATTGGAAAGAGCATATAACGTATCAAGTGATTTAGGTAAGATTGCCAAATTATTGTATAATGGATCATTAGAAGAGGTTGAATCCATTTCAATTTCTTTATTTATACCAATTAGACCAATGCTTGCTGAGAGGGCATCAAATGCACAAGAAGCATTAAAAAAAATGGATGGAAAAATATGCTTCGCAGAATATAAAATAGATGGAGAAAGGATTCAAATTCACAAAAAAGGTGAAAAAATAGAATTATTTACAAGAAGCCTTGAAAACGTAACAGATAATTTTTCAGACATAGCTAAAGAGATTGAGAAAATAAATGCAAAAGATTTAATTGCTGAAGGAGAAATTGTTCCAATAGATTTACAAACAGGGAAATTTCTTCCTTTTCAAACTTTAATGCATAGAAAAAGGAAATATAAAATAGATGATGCAATTAAAGATTATCCAGTAATATTAAATCTTTTTGATATATTATTTTACGACGATAAAGATAAAACTATTTTGCCTTTATTTCAAAGAAGAGAAATTCTAGAGAAAATAATCCAAACTCAAAGTCAAAATAAAAAAATCAGATTAATAAAGCAAAAAAAAATTACAGATATAGTAGAAATAAACAAATTTATGTCAGAAGCTATTGAAAACGGCTGCGAAGGTTTAATGATAAAAAAACCCCAAAGTCAATACCGTGCTGGAGCTAGAGAATGGGCATGGATCAAATTAAAAAAAGAATACTCAAATGAGTTTTTAGATACGGTCGATTTAGTTATAGTAGGAGCCGATTATGGGAAAGGAAGAAGAGTTGGAAATTATGGAACTTTTTTATTAGCTACATATGATCCTAATGAAGATATATTTTTTACAATATGTAAAGTTGGAACTGGATTTACAGACGAATCTTTAGAAGAGATTTCAGAGTCATTAAAACATCATACTATTAAAGATAAGCATCCGAGAGTAAATTTAGGAGAAATTAAAATGGATATATGGTTTGAACCTAAAATAGTTGTCGAAATATTTTCACCAGAAATAACTTTAAGTCCCATGTATACTACATATATTAATAAAGTAAAAAAAGGATATGGATTAGCACTTAGATTCCCAAAATTCACAGGAAAAATAAGAGAAGACAAAAATGCTGAAGACTCAACAACCATAAGTGAAATTGAAAGTATATATAAAAAGCAATTAAAATCAATCTAATTAATAATATAATCATAAAAGAACTTTTAGAATATCAAAAAAATATCAATACAGAGTCAATAATATTCTAAAGATAAACATTTTCAAAATCAAATCCAATTTAATAACCAGAGTCAAATATATCATAAGACAAAAAAGATTGGTCATTTATTGCCATTTACAAAAATTATTGGAAATAATTTTTATCCAGTATAAAATAATTAAATAACCAAAGCTATAACATAAAATTTATGCAAAATTCAAGAAAAATAAGTGCAGAAATAATAGTATCAATTGCATTTATTTTATTAGCTGCTTATATAGCCGATGCAGGAATTGCAAGAGCAAATAATGGTCATGGTTTTTTACCCCTATCAGCAAAAGATAGAGGAATGATATTTGGAGGTGGTTCTATAATTCTGTTTTTTATATCTTTTGCTATAGGATTTAACATAAGATCAAAAATATTAACAACCTTGTTAATTATTGGCGGAGCATTAATGGGAACATCGGTACTAATATCAACATTAATACCAGATAATACCAATATACAAGCTAATCCTGCTGGCCAACAAATGGCATCACCACAATTCCTAGGAATTATAATTGTAGGATATGTAATTATGGGATTAGGAATATGGAGAGAAATAAGAAAAAAATAGATTGTTTTTATAACTATTATCTTTTAAGTAGTTAAAAGATAATAGTTATAAAAAATTTTTATCTGCAGTTGTCTGTATAACAATTACAATAAAAAAAATACCTGTTTTGTCATATTATATTAAAATCAAAATAAAATTATTTATACATAATCAAAAATCTAAATAATATTTTAAAATCACACACAATGAAAAATTTCTTACTCTGCATTAAACAATCTTTTTAGACCGTAATAAGGATCAAATATTTAAACATATTATAATATACTAAAACATATGTAGATTAAGCAAAACAAAAATAAAAAGAAATAAGGGTTCAATGACAATTTTTAAATTTCGATTTTTCTCTGTATTAAAGATTATTACTTTCTCCAATAAATTATAAGTATTGCAAACGGTATTGGTCAAAGGTCCAATATTATTAAAAGTTATAGGAGAATGTGAAATTTTAGGTGTCAAGTTTAAAGACACTGTTATACTATATAATAATAATAAGTATATTCCAATAGAAAAAGATCAAAATGCAAGAATAACTGTAAAAAATGGCTCAAAGTGGTTTGATATTGAATATGCAACAGGCGATCAAAGTAAAATTGGAACCTCAATATGGAATAACATCATTGACTCCATTGTAAAAACAAATAGAAAGAAAATTATAATTATTGGCCCTTCAGATACAGGAAAGTCAACATTAACTTTATTTATTGCAAATAAATTAATAAGCATGGGTTTTCAGCCTCTTATAATTGATTCAGATATAGGTCAAGGAGAACTAGCACCACCAACATGTATAGGTGCAAAAATTCTAATCAAACAAAAGATAGATTTATCCAAAGGTCAACCAAATCGAATCAATTTTATAGGAAATATCCAACCAATAGGATATGAATTAAGAATTATAAATTGCATAAAAAGAATTTATAAAAAACTAAATAAAAATAATAACATTACAATAATAAATACAGACGGATATATATTAAATAATAAAAGAAATTATAAAATAGATTTAATAGAAAAAATAAATCCCGATTGTATTATATGCATGGGAGAAGACAGTCATAACACAGACTTTTTTCATACAATTAAAATTAAGTTTAAAAAAAAACCAAATATTCAAATATTAGATGGTCAATCACCAAACAGACAAATTCAAAAATCACATTTTGAAAGAAGAGAAAAAAGATTAAACAACTATTTTACTCTTTTTAAAAAGTTTACAAAGGAAATAAGTATTTCTATAGAAAAGTTAAATGCAATATACTATAAAAACAACTTTTTTTTATTACATAAAGCATCATATATTTCACGATATAATAAAATAGAAACAAAAAAAATATCACTAGACGCTATTTTAAATGATAAAACATTCATAAGAGATCGTTTTGTAGGTTTGTCTTCAAAAGAAGATTATGAAAAAATATTAGGATTTGGTATAATAAAGGACTATAATAACAACTTTTTTCGAATCCAAACATCTATAGACAAATTTGATTACATCTATTTGAGCGACATTAAATTATATTTGGATAAAAACACCATGCCATAATTGAAAAAGAAAGTCTAATTATACAGTTAAATTTACATTCAAATAATTCAATTGTTATTATTATGACTATATATACAAAGGACAATAATTTTAGCCAAAACAATACCTGTATTGTATGTAAGAATAACCTAACTAGAGAAAATACAAAAGTTAAAGATAATAGCAAATATATAAAATATAAAAAAATTGTTTGTTTTAATTGTTTTAGAAATTATTATCCATAATATGTTATTAGAAACAAAGATTTTAATTCAGATAGTTTTAAAGATATAAAATTTTAAAAACTTGAGTTTAAGATATATCAAAGTTTTACTAATTTAATGATAAATACAGTATTATATAATACTATTATAATTTTTTTATGACAAAGGATTAGCAATACATGGGTATAAGAATAACTTATTATCTGCTCATGATTTTAGCAAATGAACAATCTATTCTAGGTATAAAAAGATGAAAAAATTTTAAATTTCAAAATAAAAAGATGTATATTAAATAAATTATGGGATAGCCTACTAGTTCCAACATGGATAAGAAGCCCCATTTCAAATCTCACCAAATCCACCACGTAGACGTAACAGCATGGCCGCGCTGCCTTAGGGTTGCTCCCTCCCGGACCTCACCCATTTCGACAATTCACAGTCAAGGCTACACCTTCATGTAGTTTGCTGTTCATAGCCATCCGATACGGCATGATTTCATACTGGTTAGATTAGCGGGAATCCACCTATACACGAATTTACCTAGTAGTTACTGATCTCAGCATAAAGCCGATTTCTGATATGGGGAACGGCTAGCACCCCAATCCTACCTACCCCATTAAACTATTACAATATTCAAATATAATTTTATTGGAAGACAAGTACAAAGGAATTATTAAAAAAATATAAAAATAAAGAATATAAAAATAAATTGTTACATCATTCCATCCATTCCTGGAGGCATTCCGCCCATTCCACCTGGAGGCATTCCGCCCATTCCACCTCCACCACCAGATTTACTAGAGGCAATTACATCATCAATTCTTAAAATCATTGAAGCAACTTCTGTAGCCGATTTAATTATTTGTTCTTTTACAGATAAAGGCTCTACTATATCAAGTTCAGACATATCTTTTATTTGAGAACTCCTTACATCAATACCGGCCCAAGTAGATCCCTTACTTTGTTTTGATCTTAATTCAGTCATTGTATCAATTGTATCCATACCAGCATTTTCAGCCAATGTTATCGGAATAGTTTCCAAAGCCTCTGCAAATTTTTCAGCAGCTAATTGTTCTCTTCCTGTTAAAGTAGTTGTCCACTCTTTTAGTTTATTAGATACATATGCTTCAGGCGAGCCACCTCCAGCAACTATAAGAGGTTTCTCCAAAACATCTTTTGTAACCATTAATGCATCATGAACAGAACGATCTGCTTCATCAACAACTCTTTGTGAGCCTCCCCGAATGAGGATTGTAACAGCTTTTGGATTTTGACAACCTTCAATAAATACCCATTTATCTGATTCTACTTTTCGTTCTTCAACTAAATCAGCATTGCCTAAATCTTTTGATGTCATATCATCTAAATTATTAATTACACGAGCATCTGTAGCCCTTGATAATTTTGTCATATCACTTTCCTTTACTCTTCTAACTGTTAAAACTCCCGCCTTAGCAAGATAATGTTGAGCAATATCATCAATCCCTTTTTGACATATTACTACATTTGCTCCAGCTGAAGTTACTTTATTAACCATGGATTTTAGCATCACATTTTCTTCATCTAAAAATCGCTTCATCTGTTCAGGAGAAGATATATTTAATTTAGCATCAAATTCAGTTTTTTCGATTTCAAGTGCAGAATTAATCAATGCTATTTTTGCATTTTCAATACGTTTGGGCATTCCGCCATGAACTACTTCTTTATCCAAGACAATTCCTTTAATTAATTTGGTATCTTTGATAGAACCTCCAGCTTTCTTTTCGACTTTGATATCATCTAGATCAACTTTTGTAGTTTCATTTCGAGTCTCAGATACCTGCTTGCAAGCAGTTACTACCATATTTGCTAAATCAAGTGAATCTTTAGAAACTAACTTTGTTTGCATAGATGTTTTAGCTACCTTTACCAATTGATCTTTATTCTGATCATCCACTTTCATTGCAATACTGTTTAAAATTTCAATAGATCTGAAGGCAGTTTTTCTATAACCATCTACAATAACTGTAGGATGTACATTTTTATTGATTAATTCTTCAGCTCGCTCAATCAAAGCACCGGCTAAAACCACAACAGAGGTCGTACCATCACCTACTTCGTTATCAGTAGCTTTACTTATTTCTACCATCATTTTAGCTGCAGGATGTTGAACATCTATCTCTTTTAGTATAGTTGCACCATCATTAGTAATAGTTACATCACCTAAAGAATCTACAAGCATTTTATCCATACCACGAGGACCCAAGCTTGTTCTCACTATTTCTGCTACGGTTTTTGCTGCAGTAAAGTTATTCTTTTGAGCTTCTTTACCTTTAGTCTCACTTGCACCTTCTTTCAATATTAAAACTGGCATACCGCCAGCTGAACCTTGTTGAATTGACACTTCCACCATTCACCTTAAAATTATAATTAAAGTTTTGATAATAGGTTATTTTAAACTTACTTATTAAAGGACAAGATCTTCAATATAATGTAGATTTAAATCTAATACTATCTCTATGAAATAAAAGAAACAAATATCAAAATTTTAAAATTATTAGGTAATTAATTTCATTTTAATAATATTTTAAGATAAAAGTTATAACAATATCAAAATCTTTTTAAAAGGTATAGTGCATAAATTCAAATATTGAGATAAATAACTATTTAAATTATGTAAATTCAAAAAAATTGAAAGTTAAGCATTTAGACCTTTTAAATAAAAATACCATTATGAAATAAAATATTGAGATAAATATGAGTACACCCTAATCCATTTTCATAATAAATCTTAATGGTATAACACTACAATTTTACAATTTATCTACAATATGATTAATATAATAGATGAAATTGTCAAATGATATTAGTTTTTGGATAATATATTTCAAAAAAATAATGAAATATTAATTAATTTTATTTAAATAAAGCATCATATTTTCCTTCAGAGATATCAGCATATACCTCATTAGCAATTTTATCTTCCACTTTCACACCTAGGCTTAAGCAAGAACCAATTATTTCTTTGGTAGTAGACTTTATGTCTTGGGCATATGATATGTCAGATTTCATTTTAGCTATTTTAACTACACTATCCATAGAAATATTTCCTACAAAATTTGTGCCAGCCGTTCCTGAGCCCTTATTTATCCCAGATTCTTTAAAAATAAGTGCAGCTGTAGGAGGAATACCAACTTCGACTGTAAATTTTTTAGTGTCTGAGTCTACTTCAACTTTAACCGGAACTTTCATTCCAGGAAAATCTTTAGTTTTTTCATTAATAGTATTAACTACTTGTAAAATATTAATACCTAAAGGCCCTAATGCTGGACCTAATGGAGGGCCCGCACTAGCTTCTCCTCCACTTACAAGAGCATTTACAATTTTTTTCTCACTCATAATTATATTCTAAACAATATATCATAAAATCCTCTTATATTCTTATAAAATCTTTTTTAGATAATTAGCATCAACTGTAACAGGTATTTGATAAGGAGAATCCAATAGAACAACAGTCGCCTCCTGTTTTTCGTAATCAACTCTCATTATTTTGGCTTTCATAGATTTAAACGGACCAGCAATAATTTCAACGGTATCATCAACAATTAATTCAGTTACCACGGGCTTTTTAACTAAATAACCTTCAAGATCTTTAAATGGCAATTCTCCTCTAATTTGGCCTCTGATATGGCGTATACCATGTAACGCGTCATATGCCATATTTGAATCTACAGCTTCAACTATAACATAACCTTTAAAATGTTCAAGAAATAAAATTGAGTAAATCCCTTCTACTTTTTTAGTCGATAATTTACTTTGGAGCGTTGATGCAATCAAACTTTCTTGCCCTCCAGAAACTCTAACAACAAAAAATTTAGAATCAAAATCATCCTTTTCTGAATCAGGCATTGCTTTACCTTTCTGAGAAACATGTGAATTAATTTTAATACTCTTGCCATCAGATAGATTATTATCGTTTTTGATTTTTTTGTTATCCTTTATAGATTCCTCTTTAGCGGTTGAAATAATTTTATTTTTATCTTTAAACAGTTTTATATTTTTTCCATCATCATTATCATTAATCTCTTCATTGCCATCATCATTATCATTAATCTCTTCATTGCCATCATCATTAATATCAATATCCATTAAATCTAAATCACTATCTCTTTCGGCAAGCTTTTTTGACATATAATTAAAATCATTAAACATAGTCCTTTGGAATTTATAAATTTATAATCCAAGATATAAAAAAAACAAAAGTATGAAGGATAAAGGTAAATTAACAAATTTATCAAATAAAAATTATTGATCAATAATTTTACAATAATTACATCCAGTAAAGATCAGGCAAGCAATAATATGAAAAATTATTTAATCAAAGAAGAAAATTTTGAAAAGATAAACAATAATGGAAAAAACCATAACAACATAAATATGGATTATGAATTTTTCAATTCTTCGATTCATCCAAAGATTACATTAATTATAACAAAACGAAATTTAGTAGAGATCGATAATATAGATTCTATCTTGCCAAAATACAATATGATAATATTTTTATCAAAACATGCTTCTAAAAGCAAAACTCCAACCCTAACTTCTCATAGTACTGGGAATTTTTCAGAAGGCAATCTTTTAGGAGGGAAACCTTATGAAATTGGAAATACCTTTCCTTCTTTTCAAAAACAATATATGAAAAGACTATATGATAAGAAAGAAGAACTTTTAAATTATAATTTAGCAATAGAGGCAACCCATCACGGGCCAACCTCATCTACAAATCCAATTTTATTTGTAGAAATTGGCTCTACAGAGATACAATGGAATGACAAACTTGCTGCATCAATTGTATGTAAATGTGTATTAGACACAGTAAAAGACATTAAGAAAAAAGTTAGTTCTAACAATATTAATATAGGAATAGGAATTGGAGGCAATCATTACCCACAAAAATTTAATAATTTAATTTTATTTTCTAATGTAGCCTTTGGATCGATTATTAGTAAGTATAATCTTTCTTACATTAATGAAAAAACCATAGAACAAATGAAAATAAAAAGCGTACAAAAAATAGATCATATATATATAGATAAAAAAGGATTAGGAAAAGAAAAAGAAAAAGTATTAGATTTATTAAAAGATCAAGAAATAGAACGAATCTCTATTTAATATATAATCCGAATTAGAAATTAAGCACAGGTTAACAAAATCAAAAAAAACAATTAGAAAATAGAGCAAATATAAAAACATTGAGTTTATGAGCATTAATAAAACCATAGTTGTAACTTCAATCATTGAAAATAATAACAGGATCTTGATTTTGAAAAGAAGTGAAAGAGTTAAAAGTTTCAGACATAATTGGGCAGGAGTTAGCGGATACTTTGAAAAAAATGAAGATATACTATCAAGAGCACTAATTGAGATTTATGAAGAAACTAAAATAAATAAAAGAGATCTAATACTAAAAAAAATATTAAATGAGACAAAAATAATAATAAATAATGAAAAAATACTAACAATCCAACCATTCTTTTTCTCCTCAAAAACTAAAAATATATCATTGAATTGGGAAAATAGCGATTTCAAATGGATTAAAAAAGACCAAATAAAAAATTATGACACTGTTCCAAAATTAACAGAATTATTATTGGATTGTTTTAATTTGATTAATAATAAAATTTGCAACCATAATAAAACGGCTCGGTTCATTTAACAGATATTTCTTTATTGTGAAAATATGTGAAAAGGTTAAATCAATTAATCACCTGTTTTAGTTTGCATTTCTCTTTTCTTTTGCATAGAAAGAAGTCATAAAAGCATCCTATAGATCTATCCTTTATGTATTGTATTGTTCTTTCAATAATGATGCTTTTCTCAAAAGGAGAATGTAAATGACGATATGCTTTCAAAAAATGATGAGCCTGCGGTGGATATCAAGTTCCACCATGTATGTTGATACCGCGGATGCTTGCCATACTCATCTCTGTATTTTCAGATAAAAATTTCTCTGCTATAAGCATGTTTTGCTCTTTTGATATGCCGAATCCAAGTATCCTTTTGCTTTCAGGTTCGATAGCGACCCATAACCAAATATATTCTAAAGAATCAGCATTAATCAGCGTTTCACATCAATACAATGAATTCTTCAATTCTTCTTCTTTTTTTAGTTGAAGATAGTAGTAGTTTCTCTGTAGGTTGTATTTCTGAATCCATCAGTTCCAGATTGAAACATGATTTAGTTTAACAAAACATATGATAACAACAGTCTTTCATCGCTGTTCTCTCCTTCTTAAAGATAAACCTGAAAAATAAAAATATA
>Ga0134127_10003718_pt1 | contig 10979 bp, 8 predicted proteins | sample KB31753_FD_96459 | JGI IMG/M metagenome (GOLD analysis project Ga0134127, IMG submission 96459) | Terrestrial soil microbial communities with excess Nitrogen fertilizer from Kellogg Biological Station, Michigan, USA - KB3-175-3 | ecosystem: Environmental > Terrestrial > Soil > Unclassified ...
ATCCGCATGCTGCCGCTCTCGCTGCTGGTGATGACCGCGATGTCGCTCATGATGTACTACTTCATGCGCGCGGAGATCACCGAGTTCAAGGGCAGCAAGGACTACTACCGCAAAGAGCTCGCGCAGATGGGGCGCATGACCTACGAGGAGAAGGTGATCTCGTTCGCCTTCCTTCTGGTGGTCGGGCTGGCGATGCTCAAGCCGCTGTACGCCCAGTACGTGAAAGGCCCGAACTTCGCCTGGCTGAATTTCTCGCCGCTGTTCTTCGTCGTCGCCGTGCTGCTCTTCTTCTGGCCGGCGCGAACCAAGAAAGGCGAGAACATCATCTCCATTCCCGCGCTGGTGCACCACTTTCCGATCACGATCCTCTTCATCTGGCCGGCGTCGGTCGCGCTCGGCACGATCCTGAACGAAACCGGCGTGAGCGCGGTGTTTGCCCAATGGCTGCAGCCCTTCATTGCCGCGGGCGACGTCGCTGCGATCAGCGCCGTCACCATCGGCGCGAACGGCCTGTCGCAAGTCACTTCCGACACCGCGACCGCCGGCGTGATGATGCCCCTGGTGATCAAGGCGTTCTCCAACTGGAACGGGCTGCAGTACGGCGCGGTGGCGTTCATCTGGATTGCCGGCGCGTCGCTCAGCTTCAGCTACGCCACCGCCTCCGCCACCGGCGCGCAGGGGATCGTCGCAGGGTACGGCGCTAACCTGCAGCGCATGTTCGTGTTCGGGATGATCGGCGGCCTCATCTCCGTCGTCATCACAATTCTTTACTTCTGGATCACGGTGGCGGTGCTGAAGCTCGACTTCTACATCCTGCCTCCGAGCATGTGACGAAGCGCGCAGGCGGCTTATCCCTGCATCCCGTTTGTTGCGGGCACGTGAACAACTGCCTCGGTGATTCCTGCACCAGCCGCCAGTATGGAAACCGTAAAAAGGCAAACCGGACGAAAGTCCGGGACGCAAAGCCACGGGCCTAAAGCGACACGCCAAGGCAGCCGGGCTGCACGGGGGGAAGGAAAACCCACTGCAGTGGGCTGTCGGGTTGCGTCTGGGCTCGTAATTTCGCCTTATTGAAAGGGGAGAGAATGAGCTTCGCCCTCCGACGCAACCTGAGCCGTCGGCTGCTTCAGCTGATGCTGCTCGTAGCCGCCTTCGCTGCAGGTTCGGCCAGCTTCGCCCAGACCCAGCCCGCCAGCCCGGAAACCCGGCTCGTCCTCGCCGTCAATGAAGGCGGCGCCGCAAACGCCGATGCCGCCGACATCCTGTTCCGCTACCAGGAGTTCGGCGAGTTGGTCGAAAAGGCGCTGCGTGCGCGCGTGAGCATCGTCAACGCTCGCGGCCGCGACCGCCTCAAGGAAAACCTGAAAAGCCACGCCTACGCGCTTCTCCTTGCGCGTCCGAACGACGTTCCGGCCGAGGCGGTGCGCGATTTCGGCTACCAGCCGGTGGTGTCGGCCAAGGAGCCCTACCAGACGCTGTTCATCGTGGTGAAGACCTCCCCGATCAAGACGATCAGCGACGTCAAGGGCAGGACCATCCTCACTCCCGACCAGTACTCGAACATGTGGCGGGCGGCCAATGCGATGCTGCGCGACAACAAGATCGACATGAGCCGGGAAGCGGTGCGCTCCATGCGCGACCAGGCCGCGATCGCCTGGTCGCTGGAGAACGGCTTCTTCGACGTCGGCGTGGTCAACTCCGCCTCCGGCGTCGGCCGCAGCTGGGAGAAGAACGGCGGCCGGGTCATCGCAAGAAGCCGCGACCAGATCAACATGCCGCTGATCGCGTCGCCGAAGATTTCGACCGCCCAGGTCGAGCGCCTGCGCGCTGCGCTCATCGCCCTGGACTCGACCGAAAGCGGGCAGGCGATACTCAAGAAGATCGGCATGCCCGCCGGCTTCAAGGACACTCCGCGCCAAGCCTATATCGACTTCCTCACCTGGCTGGGAGATCTGGACGTCAAGCAGCCCTGAGCGTCCCGCCGCCGAAACAAGAAACAAATACAGGAAAGAAATGCCTATCACGCTGAAGGAACGGCCCATCATCATGATCGGGGCCGAGCGTTCCGGCACCACCCTGGTCATGGCGATGCTCGGCTGCCATCCGCGCATCGCGGTGCCGGAGGTGGTCTGGTATTACCCGCGGTTCCGGCCGTATCTTTATTCATACGGCGATCTTTCCAGGGACGCAAATCTCCGCACCCTCGCAGAGGAAATGGTGTTCGGGCTGAAGACCGCGTTCTGGGGGATGAAGGTCAACCCCAGGACGATCGTCGACGAGATCCTCGCCGACCTGAAGGAACGCAGCTTCGCAGGCATCTACTGCGCCATGCACGAGCGCTACGCGCGCAGCGCCGGCAACAAGCCCCGTTGGGGCGAGAAGACGCCGCATAACCTGTTCTTCGTAAAAGAGATCCTCGCGGACTTTCCGAACGCGCAATTCATCTTCATCACCCGCGACGGCCGCGACGCCAGTGCCGATTACCTCGATTCGGCGTTCGGTCCGACCAACATCTTCTGCGCGGCCGAGAGCTGGGCGCTGTGCCAGAACGCGGTCAAGCCATGGCGCAGGAACCTGCCCGCCGATCAGTGGATGGACCTGCGCTACGAGGATCTGGTCAAGGATCCGGCCGGCGTGCTGAAGGACGCATGCAGGTTCCTGGGGGAGAAGTTCGACCCTGAAATGCTCGAGTTCCACCACACCGAGCTCGCGAGGGCCCGCGGCGCCACCAAGGACCACAAGCCCGTGGGCCACGAGGCGAGCGACCGCTACATCGGTATCTACAAGCGCCAGCTCAGCCTGCGCGACCAGGAGATCTTCGCCGCGGTGGCGGGCAAGGAGCTCGAGGAGGCCGGCTACAAGGGCGAGGTCCAGCCGGCGAAGATCAGCGAAGAGCAGATCGCGCTGTGGCGCGAGCTCGACGGCCGCATCCGCGCGGCGACGATGGACGCTCCCGAGGGGCACATCGTGTATGAGAGCTACAACGACTGGATCGTCGACCAGCGCGAGGAGCGCAAGCGCCGCGGCGTGTGGAAGGACGCCGACGTGCCGAAAAACCAGTTTCCGATCGGCCATCCCCACGAAGAGATGATCGTCGGCCAGCGCGCCTGGCGCTACTGGAAGGAATACCTGTGCATAAAGCGGCGCTACGTCGGCAAGACGGCGCTCTAGAGGACCCATTCTTTACGTTTCCGAACACCGAGGCGAAAGAAACTGTCAGCCATCACTGACTTGAACAAAGTCGGGTAAAAACCCACGCACCAAGGCTTACCCCCGAGAGCGCTCGCTGCAGGTAGTCTGGCGTCGTCTCCATGGCCGATCAGCGAATCGGCCGGCAACGAAAACTCGGGAGGAATCATGGTCAAGTCTGGAAAGTGCCTAGCTCTCAGCGCCGCTCTCGTGCTCGCCTTCAACTCGGCTGCCGGCGCGGATTCGGATGTGATCGAAAAATCGGCTGCGTCGCTCTCGCAGCAGCGGGACTATCGCGCCGCCAGCACCACCGCGCTGCGCGTCGCCTCGGCCCGCAGCCAGGTCGGCGAAAGCGCGGACGCGTGCGCCGCTCTGTCGCAGTCCCTCGAGTCCTACCGCAAGGCCCTCGCCCAGGAAACCGGCGACCTCGAGCCTGCCGCGTCGAGCATCAACGACGACAGCGACGGCATGGCCGACGTTCGCGCCCGGTTCGGCTGCAAGCGCTACTAAGCACCCCATCCCCTTTGCAGGACTTGGCCCGGCATCTGCCGGGCTTTTTTATTTGCTTATAACAAATCGATATTTGAGCTGCCAGCCGCGGCGGGAGAACAATGCTGCCGCCATGGCAAACGGAATAGCTGAAACCGCGCCGGCGGCGCAGAGCGCCCCGGCAGCGGGCAACTGGCGCACCGAGGACTGGGTCGCGGTCTACCTCGGGTTCTTCGTCATCCTGGCCACGCTCGTGCTCTTCAATACGAAGTGGGTTGACCTCGCCCAGGTGGCGCCGTCGTTCCGCTGGACCACGGACGGCCAGATCGCCTCGCGGGCCGCAAGCTGGGTTCCGGCGCTGGAGGGCATCGCCCGGGAGGCCCAGGCCAAGGGTCAAGGCGGGGTGGCGGCCGGAGCCACGGCGCTCAGCCAGGCGCTGCAGAAGGGCGAGCGCCAGGCGATCGAGAAGTCGGCCGCCGCGCTCGCGAAGGCCGGCGGCCGCAACACCGTAGCCGGCACGCTCGGCACCGAAATCCGCGGCCATGCCGCGGCCACCCCGGCAAAGGTGTTCGCCTGGACGAACCTTTCGAAGGCGCTGTGGATCGCGGTGGCCTGGGGTGCCATCGGGGCCGTCGGCGTCATCCTGATCGGCGGGAAAGCGGGCACCTTCCTGGTCGGGTTTCCGGTGGTGTTCGCGCTCGCGTGGCTGGCCCGCGTGCTCGCGGGCAACGGCCTGTTCATCGACTACGGCGTGGAATACGTGATCTTTGCGCTGCTGACCGGACTTCTGGTGAGCAACACCATCGGCGTTCCAGGCTGGCTGAAACCGGCGGTGCAGACCGAGTTCTACATCAAGACCGGCCTGGTGATCCTGGGCGCGGGGCTGCTCTTCATGGAGGTGCTGCAGGCGGGCGCGCTGGGCATCATCCAGGCGCTGCTGGTGGTGGTAGTGATCTGGTACGTGTGCTTCTGGTTCGCGCGCAAGCTGAAGGTGGATGACGATTTCGCGGCCATGCTTTCCTCGTCGGTCGCGATCTGCGGCGTGTCGGCGGCGATCGCCACCTGCGGCGCGATCCAGGGCGACAAGAAGAAGCTCTCCTACGTCACCTCGCTCGTGCTGATTGTCGCCGTGCCGATGATGATCGTGATGCCGTGGCTGGTGAAGGCCTTCCAGATGCCCGACCTCGTGGCCGGCGCCTGGCTCGGCGGCACGCTCGACACCAGCGCCTCGGTGGTGGCGGCCGGCGCCCTGATCAGCGACGCGGCCATGAAGACCGGCGTCATCGTGAAGTTCTCGCAGAACGCGTTGATCGGCGTCGCCGCGTTCGTCCTGGTGGTCTGGTGGACGTACAAGGCCGGAGCAAAGAGCGGCACCAAGGCCGACGCGGGCATCATCTGGGAGCGCTTTCCGAAGTTCGTGCTCGGATTCCTGATCGCGTCGGTCGTGTTCTCGTTTTTCCTGCCGGCGGAAGCGGTGAACGGCACACGCAGCGCGCTCACCGAGTTCCGCACCTGGTGGTTCGCCCTGGCGTTCGTATCGATAGGTTTGGAAACACGCTTCGTCGATCTCGCCACCATGGAGGGCGGCCGTCCAGCGCTCGCCTTCATCGCCGCGCAGCTGGTGAACATCGTGTGGACGCTGCTTCTCGCCTACCTCCTCTTCGGCGGCGTCCTCTTCCCGGTGCCCAACATCAGCTAGCTGGCCGTTGGCCTGCCCGCGGAGTAGGATGCCCGCAGAATCTGCGGAGGAGGCCCATGGCCAAGCACACCCTGAAGGTCAACGGCAGGACGCGCACGGTCGACGTCGATGCCGACACCCCCCTGCTCTACGTGCTGCGCGAGAACCTCGCGCTGAAGGGCCCGCGCTTCGGCTGCGGCCTCGGCCAGTGCGGTGCCTGCACCGTCCACGTCGATGGTCAGGCGGTGCGCTCCTGTATGTTGCCGGTCGCCGAGGTCAAGGGCGCCGTCACTACGCTCGAGGGGCTCGGAACGAGCGCGAAACCCTCGAAGCTGCAGCAGGCATTCATCGAGGCCCAGGCAGCGCAGTGCGGGTACTGCATCAACGGCATGATCATGTCGGCGGCCGCGCTGCTGGCGACGAACAAGTTCCCCAGCGAAACCGAGATTCGCGAGGCGCTGGCGGGAAACCTGTGCCGCTGCGGCACGCATCAACGCATCGTCGCCGCGATCAAGCGCGCGGCGGTGGCCTGAACGGAGGCGCCATGACCAGTATCGAAAGGCGTGAATTCCTGAAGGCGAGCGGCGCGCTCGTGGTCGGCTTCTCCATGCTCAGCTCGGCGAACGCGCAAACGCTGCGCGCGCCGAAGTCCGTGGCCAAGGAGGCGGTCGATTCCTGGCTGACGATCAGCCCCGACAACCGGGTCACGGTCTACTGCGGCAAGGTGGATCTCGGCACCGGCAGCCGCACCGCGCTGGCGCAGCTGGCTGCCGAAGAGCTCGACGTTCCCTTCGAGCGGGTGGAAATGGTGATGGGCGACACCGCAACCACGCCCGACCAGTGGCTCACGGCGGCGAACCTGACGATATTTCAGGGCGGCTCCGAGCTGCGGCGCGCAGCGGCGAGCGCGCGGCGCGCGCTGGTCGAGCGGGCGGCGGAACGCCTCGGCGTCCCCGCGAGCGAGCTCATGGTCGACGACGGCGTGGTCCGCGTGAAGGCCAATCCACGCCAGGCGCTGCCCTACGGTGAGCTGATCGGCGATGGCCTCAAGCTCGAGGTCGATCCGAAGATCGCGCTCAAGAAGAGCTCCGAATACCGCCTCATCGGCAAGTCCATCCGGCGTGTCGACATCCCGGCCAAGGTCACCGGCGAGTTCACCTACGTCCACGACGTGCGGGTGCCGGGGATGTTGCATGCGCGTGTCATCCGCCCGGATCTGAACGAGGCGCGCATCGAGGAGGTCGATCTCTCGGAGGCGCGCAAGGTCCGCGGCTACGTGCAGACCGTGCGCAAGCGCGATTTCCTCGCCGTCGTCGCCCGCACCGAATGGGCAGCCATCAAGGCGGCTCGCGCCGTGCGCGTGTACTGGAAGCCGGGTACCCAGCTTCCCGACCAGGCAAGCGTGTTCGACTACTGGCGCAGGCTGCCTGTCGCGAAAGAGGATGTGACTCAGAGCACCGGCAATGTGCAGACCGCGCTCGAAGGCGCGGCAAGGCGCGTCAAGGCAAGGTACGACTTCGCGGTGCAGACCCATGCAACGATCGGACCGTCCTGCGCAGTGGCCGACTTCAAGGAGGGCAAGCTGACGGTCTGGACCTCGTCGCAGGCCACCCACTCCATGCAGCACGAGCTCGCCGTGGTCACCGGGCTGCCGCGCGAGGCGATACGGCTGGTGTTCGTCGAGGGCGCGGGATGCTACGGCCGCAACGGCACCGAAGACGCCGCGACCGATGCGGCCCTGATCGCGCAGACGATCGGCAAGCCGGTGCGGGTGCAGTGGTCGCGCGCCGACGAGACCGCGCGCTCGCCCAAGAGCCCGCCGCGCAGCATGGATCTCGAGGCGGGCCTCGATGCGCAGGGCAACGTGCTGGCGTGGAACGCGGACTTCTACATCGCGCTCAACCACATCGTGGCATTCAAGCCGCTCGACTTTCCGCTGCTCGCGGCCACGGAGACCGGCGTGCCGCGGCCGGGCAACTGGGTCGGGTTCCTGTTCCAGAACTCCGGCCAGCCCTACCCGTTCCCGAACATCCGGGTGAACACGAAGCACATAGCCGAGACCTTCTTCCGCTCCTCGCACCTGCGCAGCCCTGGAAGGATCGAGAACAGCTTCGCCAACGAGTCTTTCATGGACGAGCTCGCGGCCGCGGCCAAGGCGGACCCGGCCGAGTTCCGCCTGCGCTTCCTCAAGGACGAGCGCGCTATCGACGTCGTCCAGGCGGCAATGAAACTCGCGCGCTGGCAGGCGCGGCCGGGCCCCAACCCGGACGCCGGCAGCGGCGACGTGGTGAAGGGACGCGGCATCTCGTACCTGCGCTACAACAATGCCATCACCTATGTCGCGGCGGTGGCCGAGGTCGAAGTCGACAAGCGCTCGGGTGCGATCCGCGTCACAAGGGTGTGCGCGGGCCACGACTGCGGTGAGATGGTGAATCCCGACGGCGTAGCGAACCAGGTCGAGGGCGGCGTGCTGCAGACGGTAAGCCGAACGCTCAAGGAGAGCGTGCGCTGGAGCGGCGACCGGGTGACGAGCGTCGACTGGGCCACCTACCCCATCATGACCATGACCGAAGCGCCCAAGGTGGAGGTCGCGCTAATCGACCGGCCAGGAACGCCGGCGTGGGGCGCCGGCGAGCCGATGGCCTGCGCCATCCCCGCGGCGATCGCCAACGCGGTGTTCGACGCGACCGGCGTGCGGCTGCGCTCGGTTCCCTTCACCCCGGAAAAGGTGAAGGCGGCTCTGGCCCAGGCGCCAGCCAAAGCCTAGCTCACAGGATAAACGCAACGCCGCTGCGCTCGCACACGGCGCGCAGCTTCTCCAGCAGCGATAACGGCAGCGGGATTCCCTCGCGCAGCCTGCGGTTGCGCGATTCGGCTTCCGGATCGCCGGGCACCAGCACCGGCTGTGCCGGATCCACGGCCGGCGTGGCGTGCAGCACGTCGATCAGCGCATCGAGATCGTCCTCGAAGGCGCCTTCGGGACGGAACACCTTCGGGTCGATGGCGAGGAAGAAGTGGCCCAGCCGATCCGGATCGGAAGGTTTCTGCGTCTTCACACGGATCGGGGAAAACGAAGCGCCCGAGAGCGTGCCGCCGAGGATGTGCACCATGAGCGCGAGCCCGTAGCCCTTGTGGCTCGACATCTCCGCGGTCCCCCCGAGCGGCGTTTGTCCGCCGCCTTTCTTCCTGCTGTAGACCACGTCGAGAGCCGCGGCGGGATCGGTGACCGGTTCACCCTTGCCGTCCAACACCCATCCCGGCGGGAGCCGCTTGCCGTTCAGCTCATACACCTTGATCTTGTTGTTGGCGACGCTGGAGGTAGCCATGTCGATGAGAAACGGCCGGTTGCGGCGCGCGGGCGCGGCGAACGCGATCGGGTTGGTGCCGAGCACCGGAACCGCCGCGCGCGTCGGCACAACCGCGATCGAGCGCGTCGCGCTCGTCACCATCCCGACCAGGCCCTGCTTGGACGCAAGCGCGGCGTAGTAGCCTGCGGCGCCGAAGTGGTGCGAGTTGAAGACGCTGACCACGCCGATGCCCATGGCTTTCGCCTTGTCGATAGCGAGCTTCATGCCCATGACCGCCGCCGGATGACCCAGCCCGGCATCGGCATCAACCAGCGCGGTAACAGGCGTTTCCTTCACGATGCGGGGACGTGCCTCGAGATTCAGCTTGCCCTTGGACTTGGAGTTCTCGTAGTCCATCAGCATCGAAACGCCGTGCGAGTCCACGCCGGCGAGATCGGTCTCGACCATCACCTCGGCGGTGGTGCGCACGGTGTCGCGTTCCATTCCCCAGGATTCGAGTATCGAGACGATCTGCTCGCGCACGCGCTCCGCGGCGCAGTTCTTCAGCGCGCTCATTCTTCCACTCGGATTCCTGCCGCCTTGATGATCTCGGCCCACTGCGCCGACTCGGCGCGCATCGCCGCGCCGAACTCCTCGGCCGGGTTGCCGACCACGTCGGCGCCCAGATCGGAGATTTTCTTTTGCAGATCCTCCTGCTTCAGAATTCTCAGGACATCGCTATTCAACTGCTGGAGAACCTCTCTTGGGGTCGCCGCCGGTGCCAGCAGGCCGAACCAGTTGGTGAGCGCGTAGCCGGGAAGGCCCGATTCGGCGATGGTGGGAACCTCGGGCAGCAGCGCGGCGCGTTTCGGTCCGAGCACGGCAAGCGCCTTGAGCCGTCCCGCCTTGATGTGCGGCAGCGACTGCACCAGGCTGTCCATCGTCAGCATGACGCGACCGCCGATGAGGTCGTTCATGCCCGGGCCGCTGCCCTTGTACGGGATGTGCGTGAGATCGACGCCGGCACGGCGCTTGAAGAGCTCCATCGCGAGGTGCGGGGCACCGCCCGGGCCGGAAGAGCTGTACGCGATCTCGCCGGGCCGTTTCTTTGCCAACTCGATCAGCTCCTTTACACCGCCGGCCGGGAGCGCAGGATTGGCGAGGAATACGAAGTGCACGTCGACCACCTTGGTGATCGGCGCGAAAGCGCGCAGCGGATCGAGCGTCATCTTCGGATAGAGGTGCTGGTTGGCGGTCATGTTGCCCATCGTGGCCATGAAGAGCGTATGCCCGTCGGGATCGGCGCGTGCCGCCGCCTCGGTGCCGATGGTCCCGCTCGCGCCGGCGCGGTTCTCCACGATCACCGGCTGGCCCCACGCGTCGGTCAGGCGCTGCCCGAGAAGCCGGGCGACGATGTCGGTGCCGCCGCCGGGCGGAAACGCCACGATGATCTTCACCGGCTTGGTCGGGAACGCGTGGAGTACGCCCGAGAAAAGCAGGGCGACGAGAAAAGCGGTGATCCTCATGGAGCTCACTCGGGTTGAATGCCGATGTCCTGAATGATCTTGCGGAATCTCGGGATGTCGCGCCGCACGAGCTCGCGCAGCTCTTCGCCCGTGCCGCCCGTGGGCTCGAGGCCCGCCGCGCCCAGGCGCTGCGCGACCTCTGGCGCCGCAAGCGCGCGCCGCATCGCTTCGTGCAGCCGCTCGACGATCGGACGCGGCGTCCCGCCCGGAAGCGCAAACGCGAAATAGGTGGGCACGAGCGTGTCGTCGTCGCCCCCGGCCTCGGCGAGCGTCGGCACTTCCGGCAGCAGCCGCGAGCGTCCCTGCGCGCCGATCGCGAGCGCGCGCAGCCGTCCGTCGCGCACGAATCCGAGCACCGCGGCCGGCGACGCGATGGTGAGCCCGGCCTCTCCGGCGACGACCCCCTGCACCGCTGGTCCAGCGCCTTTGTACGGAACGTGGGTGAGGTCGATGCCGAGCCGCGCCTTCAGGGCTTCGATGTTGAGCTGCGCCATGCTGGCGACGCCGAAGCTCGCGTAGTTGATGCCGCCGGGTGTTGCTTTGGCGAGCCGGGCGAGCTCGGTGAGCGATGTTGCCGCGAGCCGGGGATCGATCACCAGCACGTACGGCGCGGAAGTCACGATCCCTACGTACTCGAAATCCCGCAGCGGATCGTACGGCAGACTCTTGTACAGGCTTGGATTGACGCCCAGCGCGCCGCGATCGGTGAGCAGCATCGTGTAGCCGTCAGGCGCAGACTTCGCCACCGCCGCTGCGCCGACCAAGCCGTTTGCGCCGGGACGGTTCTCGACCACCAGCGGCTGGCGCAGC
>Ga0134127_10003721_pt1 | contig 10979 bp, 5 predicted proteins | sample KB31753_FD_96459 | JGI IMG/M metagenome (GOLD analysis project Ga0134127, IMG submission 96459) | Terrestrial soil microbial communities with excess Nitrogen fertilizer from Kellogg Biological Station, Michigan, USA - KB3-175-3 | ecosystem: Environmental > Terrestrial > Soil > Unclassified ...
ATCCCTCCCTTGAATTGGTCGTATTGGCGCGTGAACATCTGTTCCAAAGTTTGCTCGCTAATGATTCGTTTTTCTTTGAACACTCCTCCGTTGAGATTGGTGATCAACCAGTTGGCTTGATTGAGCACCGTGCCGTAGACAATGCCCGCCGGCCACACTGAGGCCCTAACTCGCACGGCTGGTACCTGGCTCCCGGTCTTTGCGTCCACTGTGTAGGGAACGGACAGCCGCTCGTCCATATCCGGTCTCGGTTCAAACGCGGTGCTTGTCATCTCCAGGGGCGTGAAGATGTGCTCCTCAATGTATTGTTTGTAAGGTACGCCCGAAAACTTCTGCACCAGATATCCAATCAAGGTGTAGGCCATATTCGAATAGACAACAGAAGTCATCGGCGGTTTGGCGACTTTGAGTGACTTCCGGAGGTACTCATCCATGGTTGGCGGCATTGCTTCACCCCATACAGGAAATCCGCCGAAGTCGCCGGGTAGGCCTGAAGTATGTGTGAGCAGGTGCCGAAAGGTGACCGGATGTTGCGGATCTTCACCCTGAATCTTGAAGTCAGTCAGATAGTCATTGACGCGATCATCAAGCTTGAATTTGCCTTGCTCCATCTGCTGTAGCAAAGCAATTGTGGACATCGCTTTGAAAGTTGAGCCGATAAGGTAGACCGTGTTCGGCGTGGCGGGAGTGCGCGCCCACAGATTCGAATAACCGTACGCCCCAGTCCAGATCACTTTATCGCCGGCGATTATCGCGATCGAGGCCGAAGGGATATTTCCCGCGACTAATGTTCGCTGAATCTCAGGTTCGAGCTCGGCAACCACGCGATCGATGTCAACGGTTTGGGCGTTAGTAAGCCCGGTGGCGGTCAGAAGTATCGCGAACACACTGATCGTCGCGAACAACCACTGACGCAACTGCAGGCTCGACCTGGTATGTATCCGAATCCTATGTACTAAATTATTCATAGTTGGGTCCTTGACGGTTCTCAAGAAGTCGTTGTCGGGTGAAGACGCTTTCGAACTCGGTACTATTTAATTTTACCGGGCCCCCATAGCGCTCTCCCTGGTTTCGCGCCAGTGTGCTCACCATCCTTGAGCACCTGGACGCCATTGACGAATACGTGCTTCACGCCGACTGAATACTGGTGTGGGTCTTCAAACGTTGCGCGGTCCGCGATCGTTGCGGGGTCAAATACAACCACGTCAGCAAACATTCCGGTTCTAAGAAAGCCCCGACGATCAAGTCCGAGGTTTGTCGCGGGCAACCCGGATAGACGCCGCACCGCTTCTGAGAGCGAAATCACCTTCTCCTCGCGCACATACTTGCCTAAGAGACGCGCGAAGTTGCCGTAGGCTCTCGGATGTGTGGAGGATTTAAGAAAGACTCCCTCGGGCGCCATCGATGCTGCATCGGAGCCGAGAGAAACCCATGGCTGACGTAACTCTGTCTTAATGTTCTCCTCGGACATCAGGAAATAGACGGTGCCGACACGCGATCGGTCTTCAAGTATCAGGTCCATGATGGTCTCGACAGGATCTTTCCCGCGTATCTTCGCAACCTCGGCCAGAGTTTTGCCCGTGAGCGGCTTCAGCTTCTCTGACTTGAAACCGACGAGCAGGATGCGGTCTGGGGATCCAGCAGCTAAGTAGAGGTTTTCCCATTTGTCACTGGGTGTGCGCGCTTCCGCGGCGATCTTCTGTCGCGTGGCCGGATCTTCGAGGCGTTTGAAGAGTGCTTCGTATCCTCCGTCCATGGTCCATGGCGGCAAGCTGGAGTTAAGCCCTGTGGCGCCCGCCGGGTACATGTACATGTCTGCCGTGATCTTCAACCCACTGCGGCGGGCAGCGTTCACCAGCCCAATTACCTGATCCACCTTGTCCCAATTCTGACTGCCGGCAGCTTTGATGTGATAAATCTCAGCCGGAAGACCGGCCTCGCGGCTGATACGAATCAATTCTTGGACGGCTTCCACCCACTCATTCCCTTCGCTGCGCATATGCGAGATGTATTTGCCTTTGTAACGGGCCGCAACTTTACACAGTTCAATCAGCTCCTCCGTTTTGGCATAAAACGCGGGCGCATATATTAAGGACGAGCCGACCCCGAGCGCCCCCTCCTCCATCGCCTGGCGCACGAGTTCACGCATCTCCTGAAGCTGAGCCGGTGTCGGCTGCACATCTCCTTCTCCGAGGACGTACTGCCGGATGGTTGTCGCACCCACGTAGGAGGCGACGTTCTGCGAGACGCCGCGCTTCTCGAGGTATCTCAGGTACTCGGCCAGAGTCGTCCACTCGATCTCGAACTTGATGTCGTCCTGCTCGACGACCACCTGTTTTTTCAATCGTTCGTTGAGCGGCCCCATCGACCAACCTTCGCCCATGATCTGCGTGGTCACGCCCTGTCGAATCTCTCCCTGCGAGCGTCCATCAGCGATCAGCGACTCAGTGGACCACGACAGCATGTTAATAAAGCCGGGCGCGACGGCGAGCCCATGCGCGTCGACGACGCTACGCGCGCGTGCTGTCCTCAAGTTCCCAATGGCAACGATGTGATCTCCTTTGATAGCGATATCGGCTCGTCTGGGAGCGCGGCCAGTCCCGTCATAAACCGTGCCGCCCTTAATAAGGACATCAAAGTCTCCGCGCTGGGCCGCTTGCCCGACAGCTGTCAAAGGCAACAGCAGTGTTAACAACAAAGCAAGAGATTTATTCAGACGCATTCGCGATCTCCTCTACTGATGGGCTCGGCTCATTCCCGCTGACGCCTTTGCTCGAACGCCAGATCAGGTAAGCAGGCGCGCCGAGAAGAACAATGCCAAGACCCACCGCGGCCCGAACGGGTTGCGTCGCAATCGTGTTGATGACTAGTGCGGCAGCCGCAAGAATGAACAGCAGTGGCGTCCACGGGTATCCTGGCACGCGATAGGGGCTCGCGACCTCGGGTGATCGTCTGCGATAGATAAAGATGCTGGCCGCGCCTAAGGCGTAAAAGATCCAGCCGGTGAAAACCACATAGGTGAACAACTGCTCGAAGGTGCCCGTGACGGCCAAAGCGACGGCCCACGCCGAACCCGACAGCACGGCGAAGGCCGGAGTGTGAAAGCGAGGGTGCACCTCAGCCAAACGATGAAAGAAAAGTCCGTCGCGAGCCATCGCAAAGTAGACGCGTGGCGCGGTCAGCGCAACGCCGTTTGCCGCACTGAAGATCGAGATCAGAATCGCGAGTGCAACCAGCTTCGCTGCCCCGGAGCCAGCAACCGCAGTCACCGCAGTGGCTGCGATGCTGTCGGTCTGCGCTGCTTTTGCTTGGCCGAGTGCGCCGATATATGCCAGGTTAGCCAACAGGTAGATGCCAATCAGGGCTGCTGAACCAATTATCAAAGCTCTCGGGAAGTTGCGCTGGGCATTGATAGTTTCTCCGGCGCTGAAGGTCGCGTACTGCCACCCTTCGTATGCCCAGAGAACTCCGATCATCGCGAGCCCAAAGCCGGAGGCGAGTGAAGTGCCTGCCTCCGTGGTCGACAAGGCGGCGCCATTTCCGCTGAAGCCGCGCCCAAGTAAGAGCAGTGTCCCGCTCATGATCAAGATGGCGCCCACTTTAATTGCTGTGGTCCAGTTCTGTAGGTCTGAGCTCTTTCGCGTTCCGAGTACGTTCACGACCGTCACGATCGCGATCATCCCGACCGCAATCAATTTTCTCAGCGCGGGGGTCAGTGGAACGATCTCCCCGAGGTAGGCGCTGAACGCCACTGCCAAGGTCGCCATGGCGCCCGTACTGATGACGAAGAAGAGCGTCCATCCGTACAAGAATGCGAGTAGCGGGCTGAAAGCGTCGCGAATGTAGATGTAGATTCCGCCTGCCTTGGGGCTTCTTGCGGCTAGTTCACCGTAGGTGAGGGCCCCGAGAAGCGAGAGTATGCCGCCAACGAGCCAAACCATCATGGCGAGCCCTACACCACCCTGGACTTGACGTAGTACGGCGCCCGGCACGATGAAGATCCCCGAACCAATCACTGTACCGATGACTAGCAGAATGAGATCACGCAGGCCGAGCGTGCGCTCCAGTGTAGCCATCTGATGTGGCGGTTCTGCTTTCGTCATCTCTGAATGTCTTAAGCTACGCCAGTCGAAGAGTCTCTCGCCGCAATGTTAGGGCGTCGATGCGATTCTCATTCACTTCATAACCGATGCCGTGTCCGGTTGGCGCTTTGATCGTACCTTTTGAGCTCACCATCACCGGTGGCTCGATGATGTCCTCTTCCCAGTAGCGCCCCGACGCTGAGACGTCGCCAGGCAGCGTGAAGCCGGGCAGCGTCGACAGAGCAATGTTATGCGCCCGCCCTATCCCTGCTTCGAGCATGCCGCCACACCACACCGGTATACCGTGCTCAACCGCGTAAGCTTGAATCAGTTGAACTTCTGTGTGCCCACCGACGCGCCCCAGCTTAATGTTTATGATTCGGCATGAGCCTAGCTCAAGAGCATGTCGAGCATCAGAAAGGCTGCAGATAGACTCATCAAGACAGACGGGTGTCTTGATCTCTCGCTGCAGTTTTGCATGGTCAACGAGATCCCCCGGCGCAAGCGGCTGCTCAATCATCAGCAAGTTGTGCTGATCGAGTTCCTTAACAAGACTCAGGTCTCCATTAAGAGAATAGGCAGAATTTGCATCAACCGAGAGTGTGATGGCGGGGAATCGCGAGCGAATCGCTTCGACTAACTGAATATCTTTCCCTGGTTTGATTTTGATTTTGATTCGCTGATAACCGCAATCGAGTTCGTGAGCCACTTTATCAATCAACGTCTCCGTGGTTTCCTGCAAGCCGATAGAAACCCCGCAGTTGATCTCATCCCGTACGCCACCGAGGTGCGCCCAGAGGGGACGGCCCGCCATCTTCGCTTCAAGATCCCAAACCGCCGCCTCGACGCCGGCCTTGGCCATCCGGTTTCCGCGAATGGGCGCGAGCGCCTTGTTGACTTCTCTCGCAGTTTCGACGCGGGCATGGGTTAAAAGCGGTCCAACGTACTTCGCCGTGATTAACCACGCCGTGTCGACCGTTTCGTGATTGTAGAAAGGGCCTTCGGGTGCGACGCATTCGCCGTAACCTGACTCGCCGGTTTTGTCGAACACTCTAACGATCAGGATGCGACGACGGGTGGTGCGGCCGAAGCTGGTCTCAAACGGGTGGAGGAGCGGAAGTTCGATCTCCCTAAGCTCGAGTCTTTCCAATTGCAAGTTTGGCATTGGAATCAAATTCTCTTCACCGACCCACCTTCCCCTGGTACATGCTCAATCAGGAAACAACCTAGTCAGACAGCCGTCCGTACAGGACGAACGTTCGCTGTTCATGATTGAGTCCTTCGATCGACCTTTCGCTAACTCCGCCGCGACGATTGTCGCCCCCCATCTAAATTTTTTGCGCCGGAATGTCGCTTCCGCCCTGACGAAATACCAACCCGGTGACTTCGCCCTGCGCGCTTACAACGAACGTGACTTGTGCGTTAACCGTTTTGAAGAAAAATACGGTTTCCGATTCGGCGAAGAGTTCGAGTTTCGGCTGTGTAGAAACTTGGGCGAGCAGTTTGCCGTTTTCGAGTGTGACGCTCAGAACAATCTGCGGTGTTAGCTGATATTTACCAACGTACTTTTCCAACGTCTTAACTGCGACCGGGATTTCCTTGCGTTCCGCCGGAACTTCATACGGCGCGCCGAAAGCTATTGCAGCCAAGCTGTTGGCGATCTCTCCCGAAGGTGCGCCCTCCAGGTTGCTCAAAACGATCACGGTCACGTGGTCGGATGGGTAACGCGCGATGTATGACGAAAAGCCAAATATGCCGCCGCCGTGGGCGATGACCTGCCGGTCAAAACGTTTGCCGATGCTCCAGCCGTACCCGTAATTGCTTTTGAACGGCGTGAACGCTTCGTCTAGCGATTTGCGCGAGACAAGTTTTTCCGTGTAAAGCGCCTGGTCCCACAAGAGCAAATCCCCGACGGTTGAATAGAGGGCGCCCGCCGCATACGCTGTTGACATCGAAATAGGCGCAGCGTTGATGAAGCCGTCGCTCGTGCGGGCGTAGCCCGCTGCACGGTTCTTGATGATGCGGACCGGATTGTCGTATCCCGTCTGCTTCATTCCGAGCGGCCCGAAAATGTTTTCCTGCAAAAAGTCGGCGTATGGTTTGCCGGACGCGCGTTCGATAATCGTGCCGAGCAAGTAGTAACCGGAGTTGCTGTAAGCGTATTTTTCACCGAGCGCGAATTGGAGTGGCTTGTCTCTGAACCGACTAGTCAATTCGGCGGCGGTCGTGTCCACCGCTGCGGTCTTGGTAAAATCGGGAAATTCCGTGTAGTTCGGAATGCCGGCAGTGTGCGTCAGCAGGTTTTTGATCGTGATCGGCTGCCATGCCTGTGGGCAGTCCGACAGATACTTGCAGATCGGGTCGTTCACGCTCAGCTTACCGCGTTCTTGCAGCATCACGATCGCCATCCCGGTAAACTGCTTGGTCACCGACCCGAGGCGAAAAACGGTCTCCGGCGAGTTAGGCACGCTAAGCTCAATGTTCGCCATCCCGTAACCCCGGCTTTCAATCGGCTGCCCATCGCGCGCCAGGAGAACTGCGCCGCTGAAGCGGTTCACGCGCATCGCCGCGGCCATGTAGTCGTCAACTTTCCGAGTAATCTCCTGCGCCGACGGCAACGCCACGGCCGTTTGCGCTGAAACCTCCGCGACGAGAAGCAGACATAACGCGAGGAGCGTGGTTATCTGTTTCACCCGCCTTAATTCTTTAAACATGAAAACTTTCCCCAAAGGTGAAGAATCTTACTTGCTCAAGCTTCCGCGATTGATCATCAGCACAGCGAGTGCCCCTGCGGTTGCCAATGCTGTTCGCTTGAGGCTCAGCGCCCGGTAAACAGATTTCTATCAGGCATAGTATGTAAGCAAAGCGCGCCGAAGCTTGATTGATGATTTGTTGAGGGCCCTGCGTGTCAGAAAAAGCAGGTAAGCAGTGAGTGGTCTCTGGATTCCACTATTCACTGCTTACCTTCACTCTTATCAGCCAAGTCAGAACGAAATTCTCAATCCAACCTGACCTTCCCTCCCTGGCAGCACCTGATCCGCCGTTCCGAAAGGTCGTAGAGTAGGACGCAGCGGACTGTCTGCACGATTTTGGACAGCGGCTGGGTTCTGACGATTAAGCACATTAAAGAGTTCGAACAGCACCTGCACCTGCACGCGTTCGCCGACGTCAAAACGCTTGGAAAAGCGTAGGTCGAGATTGACGAAGGGCGGAGCCGTAAACGCATTTCGCCCCGCGACGGTATCGATGCTGTTGAAGTTTCCGTTGCCGTCAGGATCACTCGATAACTCATCAAAACGGCTGAAATGAAAACCGCTCTGCGCTCGGAATATCCCGCCGATCTGAAATTGCCATGGAAGATCTATCAGACCGTTGACTTGGAATATATGATCGAGGGCCAAGGTAGACGGCCCTTTGTCAAGATCCGGGCCATTAACAAATGTTCCAGCAGCCGCTACAAAATTGCCGCGGCAAGAAATAAATGAACCGTTTTGATTGTTCTGACTGGGACAAGCCGGAACAGTAGGGGTCGCAGCTCGTCCGGGATCGGTAACCAAAGGAGCTACCCCGATGAAGTTGTCCGTAGGGAAGGTGTTTATGCCGAGCGAGTTGTCAGTCGCATTGGACCAGGTGTAGCTTGCGCCGATCTGGTAACGGTTACTGAGACGTTTATTGAAGCTGGCTACCAGGGCATCGTATTCGCCCTCATAAAAGGGTCCGAAAGTTGGCAATTCAGGGCCCGGGGGGTCCAGCCTGCGCCCGACCACACGTGATATGAACGCAAGGTTACTGAGCCTGATACCCAAAAGGTTATTCATTTTGCGGTGGTGGTAGTCCACCTCGAACATCATGTCCTTTGTTAGTTCGCGCTGTACGCCGATGCTGAAGCCGAGCGTGTGAGGCGTCTCAAACGTACTATCGACCGCGGTAGGCGATGCTGACTCGGGAATAATTCGATTGTTCAGCACCCCGAATCGGCCCCATACAAAATATCCATTGGCCGCTCCGATTGCAGCCGCCGCCTGCGACAGGTATTGATCCGGAGTAAGTCCCGAGAGAGCCTGGATGTTGCTGATATTTAGCACCGCATTGGCGGGTATAGGAGCATGACCTGGCGCGACAACATTATTCAGCCTGTCCACACCGACAATCGGCCCCCCTCCTGATGGACATGTCACTCCACCCGCTGCAATCTGGGCATCCGTCAGGACATTTGAAATACAAGGGTGACCCGGAAGGCCGACGGCACGGCCAAGCATGGAAACGGCACTAGGTGAACCATAAAACCCTCTGGGAAAATACAAAAACTGCAAAATACCTCGATTAGCACCGCCGAACTGAGGAACCTGGCTAACGAGGCCCAGGCGGAACTGATCGTAAAACTTGCCAAATTGGCCCCGAACAATTGTTTTGGAGTTAATGGCCCATGCAGCACCCAGACGCGGAGCAAAGTTTGTGTTAGACGTGAACTCGGAATCGTGTTCCCACCGAATTCCGAGATTGACGGTGAGGTTGCTTCGAAGTTTCCAATCGTCCTGGACATACAGCGCATTGTAATTGTTGCGCAAATGGATCCCGCGGGCTTCCGGCGTCGCCCCTCCGGCCTCGAGAAGCAGGAATATGCCGCTGTTTATCGGCCCAAAATTAATGTAGTCGTTAACCGTTGTGAAGACCTGATTGGTTAGCTGGTTAGCGTCGACGCCCTCAACCCTTGTCTGCAGAAACTGCCATCCAAACTTCAGATCGTGATCGCTAATATTCTTGTTAGCACTGGCTGACAGCGACGCATATTCCTGGTCTAGATTCGATGCTGTGTTGGCATTGCCGAACGTAAACGCAGGGAGGTCGCCGAATAAATTAGTGGCATTGCATGTAGGCGGACAAAGCCGAGGGACCGAGAACGCGTTTAATCTAGTAGAGCCCAGGATTTCCGGGACTGTCGGTCGGGTATCGGATGGTTCGTTGCGATAGCCGGCGCGTAGGGTGACTATCCACGGGTTACCCTGGTCACCAAGCAGCATCGTATCGCCGAGCCCTACCATTAGACGGCGAGCGCCGGAGCTGCTTCGCGTTGACGGCAGGCCCAAGCCGTCCCCTTTGATATTTCCATTGGTGTAGTTCATCTCCTCTACAAATTGATGACGGCCGGAATTTTGGTTGAGTTTTATAAAGGCCCTCGTTTCACGAGCTCGCCTCGGAGCATCGAGCGGGTTCTCCTGGCGACGAAGCAGTTGGTCGAGCGCCGTCGGAAGGGATGGATAAGTGAAATCTATGCCCCGATCCTCGGTGATCCTCTCAATCGAGCCGAAAAAGAAGATCTTGTCTTTCCAGATCGGCCCCCCTACCGCAAGGCTATAGTCAAATCTGCGGAGGTGCGGGGCTTCCGTTTTTGTCGGATCCAGGGAGTTCGACGAATCGAAAGCCTCGTTGCGATGAAACAGTGAACCGACGCCGTGAAAGTCATTCCCGCCGCTCTTGGTTATGACATTGACTATTGCTCCCGACGCTTGTCCGAACTCGGCCTTATAGCCGGTCGTCAGAACTTGAAACTCCGCGATTGTCTCCTGGTTAAACTGTGCGGCGGGACCGCCGTTCACGGTGTCTTTGTTCGGCTGTCCATCAATGAAAAAATTGTTATTCCCGCTTCGCTCGCCCAGCACCGGGTTGCTATTGTCGCCAGTGGATTGTCTGTTGATTGCGACTCCCGGCACGAGCTGCAAGAGGTCGAGGTAGTTACGCCCGTTAACGGGCAGGTCCTGGATCTGCCGTGGAGTAACGGTTGACCCCGTGGAAGACGCGTTCGGCTCCAAGAGAGGCAGCGCATCCGAAGTAACGTTGGCCACACCCCCCACTATGTCCCCGACTTGAAGTTGGATATTGAGGGTCACGACGCGATTGAGCGTCAATTCGATATTGGAGGTGCTTGTGGCAAAGCCTGCATGTGAAACCGTCACAGTGTAGGTTCCCGCAGGTAATGCCGTGAGACGGTAGAAACCCTCCGCGTTGGCTGTGACACTGCGCTCCGACGCTAACGGCGTCCCGCTCGCCTTGACCTCAGCGCCGGCGATCAGACCGCCATTAGGATCCGTCACGGTTCCTTCAATGCTTGAAGTGGTTGTTTGCCCCAGGGCAGGCAGACTAAAAAGCAGACAAAAGAGGCTAACGCCAACGATGATACGAATGCTTTTCATTGCTTTCTTACCTCCACATTTACAGTCGGTCAAATGATTGCCTTTTGCTGTTTCTGAGCGCCGTCGTGGCGACAAGTGAATGCAGAAAACCCAACCCGTCAGTGACGCGTCAGCTGTTACTATTGCTTCGGCAGTAGACGAGGCTTGGCCCTGAGCCATCCTGACCGTAGGCCGGCAGGAAGGTGACCGATACAAAGCGCAGAATGGTAATTAAACGAAAGCATCGTTGGGGGGCCATAGAATTGTCTCGATTTAACGGGAAGCGCTGCCTTGGACGGAAACGATATACCGCAAGTGCTGCACAATGTCAATAATGCTACAGATGCTGCATCGAGTCTTGTCTGCTGAAGAGTGATTTGCTATCTTCCCTTCTGGAATTCCCACCTCACGATTCATATGGCGGACGCTGAAGCCGGCGTAGGAGCCGAGCTGAACTTTCAGATTAATATAGGTGTCATGCTGGCAGTAAACAGACAAACAGACACACGCCCAGGTTGGAGAGCCGAAGATGAACAGCTCAAACTCACGAAAGAAGAAACGGAACGTTTCCAATAGTTCTGGTGAACCTGATGCGAAGGCTTCTTTACTTGAGAAGCGTTTTGCCAAGGCGCAAGCAGAGTTAAACCCGCGTCGCCAACGCTTGGTCCAGGCGATCCTTGATTCGGCGGAAGAAACCTGTTTCCTGTCCTCTCGTGAACTAGCTAAA
>Ga0134127_10003724_pt1 | contig 10977 bp, 9 predicted proteins | sample KB31753_FD_96459 | JGI IMG/M metagenome (GOLD analysis project Ga0134127, IMG submission 96459) | Terrestrial soil microbial communities with excess Nitrogen fertilizer from Kellogg Biological Station, Michigan, USA - KB3-175-3 | ecosystem: Environmental > Terrestrial > Soil > Unclassified ...
CGCATTGTAGTTATGGCGTTTGTCAGACGCCGTGAACGTCAGTGATGCGGGGAGTGTTCATCGCACTCCCCGCCCGATTGCCCTGATGTTACCAAAACCAACAAGGGCTTTGATGAGTTTCAAGGCGCTGCAGCGAACCCGGCGGGAGCGTCGTGGCTGCAATCGGTACGCCTCGTGGCCGCCGTCGCTGAGCTCATCTCGTTAGGCATCGGCAGATGGCCACCACCGATCCATTCGTGCAGAGAGTAAGGTCTGTTCTCGCGCCTGAATTGCGCGCCCAGGGATTTGCCGGACGCTTCCCGACTTTTCGCAGACTTCAGAGCGAATTGATACACGAAGTTTCCGTCCAGGGCTGGCGTTACGGCGGGCAACGCACTGTGAATCTGTCGTTCGGCTTTACCTTCATCCAGCCGAAGCATGCCGACCCTAAGGCACCTGAGACGGAATACACCTACCGGATTGGCACTTCGAGCGGACGTGGCCGATGGTGGAAATATGGTTCCGCGAGCGAGGAGGAGGCCATAGCCCTTGCCGATGACATGATTGAGGTTTTCCGAGCAGAGGCGCCAGACTTCTTTCAACGCTTCAAAGCCTTTCCAGAGTCATTTGTGCACTTCACCGCACAGGACTTTGTTGAGGCTCCGCCGTCATATCTTCCGCCGAGAATCGGACTCGCTGCGGACGCGGGGCGTCCAATCGACGGAGCCAGAGCCATTGCACGAGATTGTTGGGTCTTCATGCATCTTTGGCTTCATCTGGGAGATGAGGCACGTGCGAGGAAATTCGCGGAGACTGGCTTGCAGCACGTCGGTAAGGCATGGGGCTTAGGGTTGGATTTTCGACGTGTCTTGGGTTTATCTTCATGAGATTGATGCGTAACCATGCGCCCCAGCGAACCCGGCGGGAGCGTTGTGGTTGCAATCGTTGCGTCCCGTGCGCCGGGTCGCTGAGATTGGGTCGTTAGGCGTCTCGAACACACCATGAAAACTAACACTTCCCGGTTCCTGCTTCTCCTGTTCGTCGCAATGCTGTCGCATGGTTGCTCAACATCACGCCAGCGCACGATGAGCGCCGCTGAAGAGGGGCGCATCCGAACTCTCACCGAGGATCGGAGCACTTGGGTAGATCCCATTCCGCGACTACGATGACCATGCCGCCCAACACTGCGCTGGAGCCGGGGCGTTAGGCGGAACTACACGCGATGCCACTCGACGACGAACGCCAACGCGCATTGATCGTTGCCCTCTTGCGTCAGATCCACGAGTTGCGGGCAGGCCACGAGGCACTGCTCCGGACGTTTTGCGAGTCGTTCCCTGACGCTTCCGTTGGCAATCGCCTCCTCGATACTTACAAGAAGCACCAAGCCGAATTTTACGAGTCGGTCCTACTTAACCTCGAAGAGCGGTTCCCCCAACTGGCCGCAGAGCTTGATACGCGCCCTCCGTTGCCCCCGACAGACGACGGAGGCTTGAAGTGAACGCGATTCGCGGAATGAGAAGAAACGAGCCATGGCGGTTGCCTCGACCGACTGACTCCCGATTATCGTCCCCACGCGAGCAATTAGGAAATGTGAATCGTTGAGGGCGCCCGTAGCGCCCTTCCTGCTCGTGCTGGGGACGTTCTTTCTAGCTCACACTCTGGGCGAATCGACGAATGAGAAGAAACGGTCGGAAGCCGCCATTCCGCACCTGCGCTGATTCTTTTGAAAGATTCTCCCTTCTAGAGACGTATTTACACTTAAAGCCCTGTTTGCGGGCGCGGATGCGCTGGCATTATTGCGGCACAATATTCGCATAAAAGCTGGTCGAAATCAGGCCGTCCCCCCGGGGCGGTCTTCGCAAGCGCGGCAAGCGCCACCACATGATCGGGCCATCGTTGCGAGGCTTCATTCGTAGTTGCCGTTACACTTACTGCTGTTCTCGCTGGACAGCCCTTGGATTAGCGTGCTTTCGCGCCGGGTGATGAGAAAAAGTGTGAGGAATGGGGGCTTCCAAAGCCAAGCACGATTCATTACCGTAACACACGAATGCCCCAGCAAGAAGAAGTCCACGCCATCGGCCCCGCTACTGGCGCTGGGTTCGAGACGACGCTTTGGTCCACAGTCCTGGCGGCCGGGCAGCAGGACGATTCCACTCGTGCCCGAGACTCCTTGGAAAAGCTGTGCCGAATTTACTGGCGGCCGCTCTACTCGTTTCTGCGGCGACAGGGGACAAATCCTCACGATGCGGAAGATCTGACTCAAGGTTTCTTCGCCTCTCTGCTCCAGAAGGACGCCTTGGCTCAGGTCCGCCGCGAGAAAGGCAGGTTTCGATCCTTTCTGCTGGCGTCGCTAAAGAATTACGCTTCAGACGAGCGAGACAAAGCCAGCGCTCAGAAGCGCGGTGGCGGGAAGCCGGTTCTATCGCTGGACGTGCAAGACGAGGAAAACCAATACGTCGTGGAACCCGCGGACCAACTCGACCCAGCTAAGCTCTATGATCGGCGCTGGGCCCAGACCATCATTGCTGTTGTCGTTTCGCGGCTCAAAACGGACTATGCGCTGCGTGGCAAAAGCCAACTTTACGCGGAAATCAGCCGATTCCTGTTCGACAAGAAAACCGACGTGACTCGCGAGGAGGTGGCCCGCCGTCTTGGGATCGCCGTCGCGACCGTGGATGTTGAAGTGCATCGACTTAAGAAGCTCTTCGGCGAGGTGCTTCGAGACGAGGTTGCTCACACGGTTTCCAGCTCGGCCGAGGTTGAGGAGGAATTGAAGCACCTGCTCGCTTCACTGCAGCCCTGAGGTGGACTGCCGCGCATTGAAAAAGTTTGAAAGGATTCTGGCATCTTTCCTTTGAACAAGTAACGACACTCAACTGACGAGCGACCATGCCTGCCCCGAAACTCTGTCCCGAATGTGGTGCGTTGCTGGCTGACGACGATCCCGGCACCTATTGCGCCGGCTGTCTGATCAAGCACGTGCTTGATGAGGGTCCGCCGCAAGCTGGGCCAGTGGATTCGGTCCGGACCATGACTGTTCCGTCGGAAAATGCCGGTGACCGCATTGGCCCCTACAAGCTTTTGGAGAAGCTCGGAGAGGGCGGCATGGGGACTGTTTGGATGGCCGAACAACGCGAGCCGATCCGCCGCCTGGTGGCTCTCAAACTGATCAAACCGGGCATGGACTCGGGTCAGGTGCTGGGCCGCTTCGAAGCCGAACGGCAGGCGTTGGCGTTGATGGACCACCCGAACATCGCCCGAGTGCTCGATGCGGGGGCCACTTCCGAGGGCCGGCCCTACTTCGTTATGGAACTGGTCAAAGGCGTTCCGATGACGAAGTTCTGTGACGAACAACGCCTGTCCATTCGCGAACGGCTAGAATTGTTCCTCCCGGTTTGTCAGGCCATCCAGCACGCCCACCAAAAAGCCATCATTCACCGGGATATTTCTCCTTCCAACGTGCTCGTGGCGCTTTATGACGGCGTGCCAGTGCCCAAGGTGATCGACTTCGGGATCGCCAAAGCCATGGGCCAGCAATTGACCGAGCGGACGCTCTTCACTGGTTTCGGTGCCGTGATCGGCAAGCTCGAATACATGTCTCCGGAGCAGGCAGAATTCAACCAACTCGACATCGACACTCGCAGCGACATCTACGGCTTGGGCGTGTTGCTCTACGAACTCCTGACTGGCACCACACCGCTGACCCGCGAAGCCCTGCGCGAAGCCGCGTTGGAGGAAGTGCTTCGCCGCATCCGCGAACAGGAACCGCCGAAACCCAGCACCCGTCTGAGCGAGAGTAAGGACCGGCTCGCATCGATCTCTGTCCAACGCAAGCTCGATCCCGCCCACCTGACGAAGCTGCTCCGCGGCGACCTGGATTGGATTGTAATGAAGTCGCTGGAGAAGGACCGCAACCGTCGTTACGCCTCAGCCAGCGGGTTGGCACAGGATATCCTAAACCATCTCAGCGACGAGCCGGTATCGGCGCGACCTCCGTCCGCGAGTTATCGGGTCGGCAAGTTCGTGAGGAAACATCGGTTCGCTGTCGCCTGGGCCACGGCGGTTGCCATCGGCCTGGCGGCCGCAAGCGTTGTAAGCATCGCGTTGGCAGCATGGGCCAACCGCGAGAAGTCCAAGGCGGTCAAAGCCGAAAAGGAAGCCCTCAGCGTGCTTTCGTACTTTCAGGACACAGTCCTGGCGGCAGCCCGGCCAGAAGGTGAAGATGGGGGACTGGGCCACGACGTGACGCTCCGGGCGGCCGTGGCCGCAGCCGAGCCGGCCATCAGTAAATCCTTCGCTGGCAAGCCGCTCGTGGAGGCCTCGATTCGAGAGACGATGGGAAACACTTACGCGTACCTGGGCGAGTACACCAATGCCATCCCTCAACACGAGCGCGCTCTGGCCCTGCGGAGATTTCATCTGGGATCGAACAGTCCATACACCATCTCCTCCGCGCACTCCCTGGGCGTCTCCTACCGTCTGGCGGGCCGGGTGAGTGAGGCAATACCCTTGTTCGAGGAGGCATTGAAGCAGCCACAAAAAGCGCTTGGCGACAATTGGCACTCGGTCCTCGAGAATCTGGGCATCGCCTACATCGATGCTGGGCGGGCCGATAAAGCAGTGCCGTTGCTGGAAGACGTGCTGAGCGTGCGAAAGTCAACATTGGGCCCGGATGACCCCAAAACGCTTACCTCTATGAACAGTCTCGCTGGCGCTTACCGTGATATGGGTCGGATGAAGGAAGCTTTGTCCCTCTTCGAACAGACTTTGAAGCTCAGACAAACCAAGCTCGGCATGGACCATCTCCGCACGCTCAGTTCCATGAACAACTTGGGCAACGCCTACCGAATCGCGGGTCGCCCGAACGACGCCGTGCCCTTGCTCGCGGAGACTTTGAAACTCAGACAGGCCAAGCTGGGCCAGGACCATCCTGACACCCTCGGGACCATGCTCAGGCTGGCCATGGCTTATCACACTGCCGGAAAACTCCGAGAGGCCCTGAGCCTTTACGAGCAGACGCTGAAGCTGAGCAAGGTCAAGCTCGGCCCGGACCATCCTGACACCCTCGGGTGCATGAACGGCCTGGCTCTTGCGTATCGAGAGGACGGACGGAAGGAGGAGGCAATTGAGCTGAGCGAAGAAACTTTGAAGTTGCGCCAGATCAAACTCGGTCCCGACCATCCCGAAACGCTCATATCCATGAACAATCTGGCTCTCGCCCGCCAGACCGCGGGCCGCGCCGAGGAGGCGCTGCCATTGTATGAGGAGGCCCTGAGAATTCAGAAAGCCAAATTAGGTCTGGACCATCCGGAGACGCTCACATCCATGCACAATCTGGCTAGCGTTTACCACACAGTCCGCCGAACGAACGATTCGCTGGCGTTGTATGAGGAGACATTGAAGCTAAGACGGGCAACGTTGGGCGCGAACCATCCGAATACGCTCCTCACCATGCATAGTCTGGCCTGGACCTACGCACAGGCAAACCAGTTTGAGAAAGCATGGCCGCTGTTCGATGAGGCCATCCGACTCGGCCGCGACAGGCTTGGTCCAGAGCACCCCTTATTTAGTACTTTCCTGAAAAACACGGCTGAGGCCTACGAAGTGGCTAACCGGCGGGCGGAAGCCATACGCCTTTGGGAGCAACTCATCCCGCTCTTGAAATCGAGGTTGGGCGAAACCAATTCCCAGGTCGCCGAAGGGTTTGTTCACCTCGGCTCACTTTTCCTTGCCGCGGGCGAACCGCTCAAAGCCGAACCGCAGTTGCGCGGCGCGCTTCGCATTCTCGAGGAACGCTACGCCGGTCGCTCCCCGACGCTCAACGCCCAGAGTTTGCTGGGCGCGATTTTGCTGGCCCAGGCGCGGCATGCCGAGGCCGAACCATTGCTGGTCCGCGCCTATGAAGGTTTGCAGCGCCGGCAAGCCGAGCAGACAGCGCGCTCCTACAACCAACCCCTGCGCGAAACCTGCGAGCGCCTGGTCCGGCTCTACGATGCCTGGGGCAAGCCTGACCAGGCTGCCGAGTGGCGAAAGAAACTGGACGAGCCTTCAGTGGCGTCTCGCGTACCCGCACCGGCCTCGAAGCAACCCAGCGGACCTGCTCAACCCTGACGCCATCTGTCCGATTCTCTGCGCGGCTGCGGCGTGCTGCGGCGTTTTCCCCAGATGGCCAGCGAATCGTCACCTGCAGCGGAGGCCGCTCATGTTTGGGAAGCGGCCACGCCGAAGCAGGTTCGTTCATTGGAAAGTGGAAGAAACGGCCGCTGCTGAATCCATGGACATGATCAAGCATCAATAGCGCGCTGAAGCGCGCAGCGCAGCCAGACTGGCAAGTTCAAGTTCTACCTCAATATTTGCAAGGTTTTCCTAGTTCTTCCTTTGAAGGTGGTAGAACGGGCCATTTCGCCCACAAAACACGAAACAGCGAACAGCCAACAATGAACAACCATAGGATTCAGCTATGAAAAAACTGTGCACAATTGTCGCTCTTCTCGGGGCAGTCGCCGTGGCTGCCCTCCTTCTGAGGGAGTATCTTGCCGTCATTTGGATTCGCCCGTCCGAACCGACGGCTCTCCCAACGCCAGTGTCCTTTCCGGTGAGGACATCAACGCTAGCGTTGCCAGTGGAGATTCACGTAAACTCGGTTGCAAATCTGGTGAACCAACTTGCTCCCCGTGAGATGAGTGGCACTCACCGTATTCGCGCTAAGGTTTTTCCGGGCATAGAAGGCTTCCCTCCTCGACCAGTATTAAAGGAAGGCGAAGTCGCGCACGTTGACTACCAGGTGAGTCGTGGTGACGTACAACTTTTTGCTTCGGATGACCGCCTTTCATTTCGAGTGCCGTTGTCCGGTTGCGCGAAAGCAATTCCCGGAGGAAGTAGTGGCACGGTAGGGGGCACGGCGCATGGCTCCACGACCTTAGCCATCGGGTCGGACTTCAACGTCAGTTCCTCGGTGGATTTGCACGTGGACCTCGATCATGCCGTCCTCAATCTGGCCAGAATTCGTGTCTTCAATCATGATGTTGGCATAAGCATTCCCTTCCGGGACCTGGCCCAACAAAAGGCGAATGAGGCCATTAATGAAATCAAAGGCAGAATCGGTGCGGAAATTTCCAAAGCAGTCAATCTCCGCGGCCTTGCAGAGAAGGCCTGGGCCGATCTACCCGGAAGCATCCGATTCCCGGGAATTGAAAATGTTTGGCTGACCCTCAATCCAAAAGCCGTTTTGCTGGATGGGCCTCGCTCCACCAATGGCGTGGTGACTGCCACGCTAGCTCTGCAGGCGGAGATGGCGACGTTCATCCAGCCAACTCAGCCTGCGGCACCTCAGCGTGGGCAGTTGCCGAGTTTGGGCAGCAGGCCAGGAGATGGCCGCTTCCACGTGGCCCTTCCCGTGGAGGCTCAAATCGGCGAATTGAACCGCTTGCTCTCCGCTGTACTTAAGCAAGGCGGCGTAATCAAACTCGCAGAAAACCAGGAACTCACCGTCGAGCAGGCAACGTTATTCGCCAAATGTAACAGGCTGTATCTGAAAGTCGCCTTTGAGGGCACTCGCGGCTTCTGGCTGCGAAAAGTCAAAGGAACGATTGTGTGCGGAGCCGTTCCGCGGTTGGACACCGTAAAGCAGATCCTGCATTTTGATCAGGTTGACTTTACTAGCGAGACCCGCGGGGCGCTCGCGAAGTCCGCAGCTTGGTTGTTACGGCCCGTCATTGTCCATGAATTGCAAAAACGGGCCGTCCTACCGCTGTCGACGCTATTGAAAAAGGCGACTGACGAAGCCCACCAAGTGACGAGGAAAATTCAACTCCCAGGCTCTCTCCGCCTCGAATTTAGGTTGGACAAGTTAACGGCGGAATCCTTCGCGGTGTGTGGGAACAAGGTGTACGTCCAATTCGATGCCGCCGGGACTTCCAAATTGTCGTATGGAGCCAAAGAGACACAGCAATTGGCCGCCGCTCGCCCGTAACTTTGTTCTCGTTTCAATGAATGCTTCGGCTCTGGCCGGGCGTAAGCCCGGCCACTTTTTTGACTGCCGGCGCGGCTTGTGTGCATCGCAGCACACAGCAGTTCAATCAACAATGATCTCCAACCGATTCGGCAGCCATTTCATCTCCGGCTACAAGTCCTCTGCTCGGCTGGCGGTGATGTACAAATTTCACTTCGCGTCTCGGGCCCAGGCGCGCCAATTCAGCGGGAGCCTCTCCTTCGGAACACCCAATGTGGACCTCAACAGCGTTGTCAACTCCACCTTCTCACAGAACAATTCCAGCCTTTCGATTCGAGTTCCATCTCGACACGCTTGGCCGCGGAGCGCCGCCAGCGCTGTGGCACACCAACATCATCAACAGCCCCTCGGAGTTCCTTCAATTCGGGCAACGCGTCGAGGACTACTGGCGGAGCCTCACTGAGACCAACGGCGTGCCGACCGACTACATCGCCGAACCGATTGAAAACCTGCCTGGCTTTGCGGCGCTGGTGGACGGTTACAGCCCCAGCACCCTGTTCAACACCAGCTACGAACGCTTCATGACAGTGCATGGCAAGCTGAAGAGCTGGCATCAGACCTTGCTCTATTGGGCTTCCGACGCCCGTCACATGAGCTGGATGAACGCGGTCGGCCAGACAATGGTGCGCGCCTTGGAGCGCGACGCCTTCCGGGAGCTGAACGCGCTGGAAGCCAAGGCCCGCGACCACTTCGAGCGCGGTACGCCCCTTGTTGTAGAAGACACCACGTTGAACTTTCTTCAGAACTTCGACCGGATTCCGAGGCCGACGATCAACATTGTTCGAAATGTTTTCTTGCCGGCGAACAACCACCTGTTGATCGGTTACGTGAACTTTGGAACCCATCTCTACTTGAGCAGACATACGCCCAGTCTTCTTCGCTGTTTTGTCTCACAAAGAATAATCCGATCCGGGAGTGAACGCATTTCTTTCCTCTGAGCGATGGGGCACGCTTCGTCAGGATGCACAGCGTTGCCGGGATCTATGACAGGAGGAACCAGGAGCCGCCGAAAAGCTTTGAAGAAATTGAGAATAGAAGGATGGATCGCTACGATTTCCGGAAGGTTCAACCTCAAAAGATGAATACCGAACTTCCCAAATCCAAATGAACCGGAAACGCCTAACCATGCGCAGGAGCGTCACGGTTGCATCGGCGCGCCCCGTGCGCCGGGTCGCTGAGCTGGCGTCTAGGCCACATTACACGCCATGAAAACCTTAATTGCCTTCCTTCTTCGGACGACGGGGCTTCGCACTGTCCTCGTCAGCTATCATCAGCGGCGTCTGCGCGGAGCGCTGGTACTCATGAAGAAGTTCGGTTCAGACAGAGAGATGCCAGTATGGTGCTCGGCGCGGCTTCAGCGTCACCAGCGCGCCTTGCTTCGTTTGGGCTTCCTGATTGAGCGGGAGTTTGCCTTGGCTCGTCGAGCGATTAGCGGACCTGAGCCTTATCACGCTTTCCGTGATTTGATGAGAGGGAGATTTCCAAACGCCTGCTGGTCGTGCGCCGCCAGCGGAAGGCGCGTTATCGTCGTCGCGCCAATGTCGCAGATTCCAGAGTGGGAGCGGTTCGTTTCGGAGTATGATCTCCAAACGGCCTCCTGAAGAGCTGGACACGGAAAGTGGCTGATATGCAATAAAGCGTGGAATCCCAGGTCTTCACGTCATTGCAGCGGCGGCGGGCCGTCGCAAACCACAGCCACCAGATACCCGAAAGCAATTGACTATGCGAGTCCAAAGCGCACAGTACCCACATGGTAGCCTTCGCAACTAGGCAGAAGCCTGCTTCCATCTACTTACACTTAGCCACATGTTAGGCGGACTCGCACGTTTATGGCAGTTCGAGCGCACCATGCAGACGAATACAAGATGTTCCATGTCACTATGAACGATCTTCGCTTTGCCATTCGACAATTGCTGAAGAAGCCCGGTTTCATCGCCGTGGCCGTGTTCACGCTTGCAAAGCCGCTGCTGGCTCAATCGGAGTCGGCCCTCAAATGGTCAGGCAGACCGGACTTTTCCCAGGCTCGGCAGCTCATTCAAAAGCACATGGTCAAATACTCGAACCCTTCCATCGCGGTGGCCGTCGCACGGCGCGGCGAAATTCTGTGGGAAGAAGGATTTGGTTGGGCCGACCGCGAGAACCGCATTCGAGCCACGGAACACACCATGTATTACATGGCATCGGTCGACAAGTCATTCACCACAGTGGCACTAATGATTCTTCGGGAACGAAACCAACTCGACCTCAACCGGCCGATTAATGACTACCTTGGAGCCGGAAAGTTAACTTCCCCGGCGTGGAATCCTGCGGAAGCCACCGTGCAGCGCGTCGCAAATCAGATGGCGGGACTAACGACCTTCCATCTGACGAAGGACCTCCCGATAGATGAAACGATTCAGCGTTATGGCGTGATCTTCTGGCCTCCTGGTGAACGATTCGATTATTCCAACCTGGGATACCAGATCTTGGACGAAGTCGTAGCGCGAGTCTCGGGAACGTCTTACTCCAACTTTATGCGCGCCGAAATCTTCTGGCCGCTCGGCATGACGCACGCGTCGGTCGGTATCGGTCCTGGACTGGAGAAGTTTGTCGCGCAGCGGTACAGCACGACCCGCGGCCTTCGACCGCCTGTGGCCGACCGCGTTTACTGTAGCGCACATGATCTGGCAAGATTTGGAATCTTTTGCCTGAAGGCCCATTTGCCTGATCAGAACAGGATTCTCTCTGATGCCGCCATCGATGCCATGTATGACACAACCGTCTCAACCGGCAGCGGGAAGTACAGCTTGGGTTGGTGGATCGACGACGATCTCTTTGGCTACCGCGGCATCCTCGCGCAGGGCGGAACCGATGCTGCTCAGGCTTGGTTGCGGCTGATTCCCTCGGAGGACATTGTGGCGGTCGCACTCGCGAACCATGGAATGATGTCATCGGTAGTGGTGGATGAAATCGTCTCCGCTCTGCTGCCAACCTTCCGCGAGCAGCGA
>Ga0134127_10003725_pt1 | contig 10977 bp, 3 predicted proteins | sample KB31753_FD_96459 | JGI IMG/M metagenome (GOLD analysis project Ga0134127, IMG submission 96459) | Terrestrial soil microbial communities with excess Nitrogen fertilizer from Kellogg Biological Station, Michigan, USA - KB3-175-3 | ecosystem: Environmental > Terrestrial > Soil > Unclassified ...
GACTCGAGTCTGATGGGCAGCGAGCTCGCTGCTGTCGCCCGGGTCAACGCTTTGATTGAAACCAATCCGGCGCTGCGGGGGGCCATTCAGGTGGTGCCGGCGTTTGAACTGAGCGCGTAATCATGGAGACGTTAAGAAACTACACTTTCCTTCCATGGCTGCGGCAAGGGATCGCCGCGGAAATTCCCGACCCTGACAATCTCGGGAAAGATGGATCACCCGTTGCGCGGGAGCGCGCACAGGTTCAGGTCAGTTTCAATGTAAGCACTGAACCAATTTCACGGCCTGTGCACTTGTTGGGACCGGGCGACATCGTCGGCATCAATCCCCGCGCCATCATTAAAACTGAACCGCGCCACGGAGTGACTGACTTCGAAGCGAATTATTTGGCTTACGTCGAGTTCTACGAAGAGGAATTTCTCTGGCGCTTTACTCCCGCGAAAGCCGCCGGTGATCTCGAGCAGAGTCAGTTGCGCCCATGGATCTTTCTGGTTGTTTTAGCGGAAGACGAGTTTGACGAGAAGAAAACGACTGGACCACTCCCTGCTTTCGAGATCAAAGCCGAACTCGATCCTAATGATTTGTTTCCGAACAAGGCGCAGAGCTGGGCTTGGGCGCACGTGCACGTCAGCCAAAACATCATCGGTGGCCAGCCGATAACCATTGACGACCAAAGCGCACGGAACGTCGAACAGAATTTGGAAGCCATCCTGCGTGCTAATCCGGATAACGCGTCGTCCCGCCTTCTTTGCCCGCGAAAGCTAAAAGAAAACACCGCCTACCACGCTTTCGTCATTCCAGCATTCGAGAGTGGGCGCCTGGCAGGACTTGGAGAGGAAGTACCTTCGACGATCGACGGCCAGCAACCTTCGTGGGGCACAGGTCAGCCAGTTCAGACGGTCTACCCCATCTACTATCGTTGGTTTTTCCGCACCGGCTCCAAGGGTGATTTCGAGTTCCTTGTTGACCTGCTCGAACCGCGCCCGGTGGATAAGCGCGTTGGCGTTCGCGAAATGGATATGCAGCAGCCCGGCTACGAGGTTGATGGCATGGAGCCGCCGCTTGACGTGATGGGTTTGGAAGGCGCGCTCAAGAGTCCGGACATGGAATCATTTCCGACCGAATGGCCACCACAGGTGACTGATCCACCCGAACCGGGTTCCGCGGAAGCCTTTCTCACTCAACTGGAAACCAAGGTCAATCTCCAGTTCACAATTCAGCAGGAAGAGTCGGCCAACAATCCTCATCCAGATCCGATCATCAGTCCGCCACTATATGGGAAGTGGTATGGGTTAGCTGAAAAGCTTGAGGCGCAGAGCGGAACCGGCTGGGTCAACGAACTCAACCGTGATCCTCGCTATCGAACTCCGGCTGGAGCCGGGACGCAGGTCATACAAAAGGATCAGGAAAACCTCATGCAGCAGGCGTGGAGCCAATTGGGAGAACTGCTGCAGGCGAATCAAAAGATTCGGCAACTGCAACTTGCTTGGATGAGTAGCTACGTGATGTTCCAGAAGAACATCCTGCCACAGTCTCATGATCAACTGATGGCATTCACTCAAGCAGTGCAGTCGCGCGTTCTGGGAAGCCCAACCACAATTGCCCGGCAGGTTGCTGAAAGCCGACTCCCGCAAGCTGCGCTTGATCCCGCCTTTCGAAAGATGACCCGCGCGCGCGGCGCGGTCATGCGCAAGATTGTGACTGACACACAAGGATCGCCTCGCGCTGTAATCAGCGAACTCAATGAGGGGAAACTGACAGCGGCTCCCGATGCGCCCGAGCCGACAGGACAAATCTCACTTGATCAGCTGGCGGAAGTGGCTGTCCCTACTGGGTTGTCGGAACAACTACGCCGATGGTTGCGCGACAAAATCGTGTTCCGAGTCCTCATAGCAGTGATCATTTTAGCTGTGGTTCTGCTGTTCGTGACTGGGGCCTTTGTTGTTTTCGCGGTCGTGGCTGTTGTTGCCTTCGCGTTGCTTTTATACACGGAGCGCCTGCGCCGCCAGCTCGAAACAGCGGGGGCATTACGAGAGTCCGCCTTTACGGTTGCATCAGTGAACGAGATTCCCCCTCGGTCTAACTTTGTCTTGACTGAGTTTGATTCTCCGATGCCAACCATTGCGCGAACGGGCAGCGGCGACAGCGTCGAAGCGGCCAACTTCAAGGTTGCACTGAAAGACGCATTCAACGTTTATCAGTCACCTCCGCCAAGGTCTCCTGAACGCCAACCTTTATTTATCAACAATGCAGTCGTGACACTAAAGAGGTCGCTCGATCCTTCATTCGCGATTCCCAGACGGGCTGAATTTCTCCTGAAGATTCCGGCGAAGGTAAAGGGTTCATACCTGCGGCCGAACAAGACGCTCGTCACAGTGATGGCGCATCCGGTTTTTTCGCAGCCAATGTATCGGCCACTGCGAGACATCTCGTCCGAGTTTCTGGTTCCCAATCTGGAATTGATTCCGAACAACACCATTTCTTTGATGGAGACGAACCAGCGCTTTATCGAGGCCTACATGGTCGGGCTCAATCATGAAATGGGTTGCGAACTGTTGTGGCGGGAGTTTCCCACAGATCAGCGCGGGAGCTATTTCCGGCAGTTTTGGGATGTGGCGGATCAAGTGAATCGAGACAACAAAACTCCTGCACAACTCGAAGAAGAGTTACTGGACGTCACGCGGCTGCACACCTGGGACAAAAGCACGACGTTGGGTTCACATGAAAACCGCCCACTGCCAAGCGGCGCCGAACCCGGCGAAGCTCGTCTCGTGCTCGTCATCCGTGGTGACCTGCTAAAAAAATATCCGACCGCTGTGATCTACGCCCAGCGAGCCAAATGGTCGCCGGAAGACAATCCAAATGTTCGTGTGCTGGACGAAGAAGGGGATCCGGCTCAGACAATCAAGAACCCTGTTTTCAAAGCTGAGATTGAACCCGACATTCGGTTTTTAGGTTTCGACCTTACAGCGAGTGTCGCAAAGGGCAGTTCCAAAGTTGCGGATGCGAATCCAGGTTGGTTCTTCGTGATTCAGGAACGGCCCGGTGAGCCTCGCTTTGGCCTGGACAATTTCAGTGACGAGTCTCCCGCCACAGCAACGACGTGGGACGAACTCGCCTGGGAGCATCTCGAGAACTTCGACACGCTCGGGTTCATCGACTTCAATGCAGGGATCAATGAAGACGTTCCTGATGATTCAATTGACGGCAAGTTTGAGTGGGGAAGAAATGCTGCCGACATGGCTTACATCCTCTATCAAGTTCCGGTGATGGTCGCGTTTCACGGAGCGGACATGCTGAATTAGTTCGACACCATGACGCAAGAAATCAAAAAAGCTCGCGAGACATTGCGTGCGGTTGATGAGGGCCTCTACGCCAATCAAAACCGATTGCGCGCGAAAGAGTCGGAACTCGTCAACGCTCAGCGTCTCGGCAAAGAAGGAACTCAGAAAGCGGCTGTGCTTGAACGTGAGATCGCGGAGTTGAACCGTCTCATCAGTGTCGGTCAATCGAATCTTAAGGATGTGAAAAAGGGACTGGGTGGTCTGGTTGATGAGTTTGTCCTGCCTCAATCTCCCCAGCGAATGGCGTCTCAATTGGACGACGGCCTGCCATGTCTGCTGTTTCCTGTGCGAATGGAAACAAGGTTTATGGGTGCAGGAGCAAACAGGGAATTATGGGTGCGCGTTTACCCTGACGACATTGCTGTTCATACACATGAGAAAGAGCTAACTCGCGATGAGGCGGACGCGGGCGTCGAGTACTGGGCGGCACGAACGAACGCTCAATCTGGTGAAGACTCTGAAGAGAGGGAACGACTTGAAAAAGCTGCCTGGCGGGTCTTGGCGAATAGCTACGGCGGAACACGAGCGTCGTGGATCGCTTCGGAGGTAAAGCGGAGAGCAATAGACAAAGAGGGAAGTGACGATTTTTCCTTTCTCCTGATACGACTACAAATCCCGAACGTGCTCACCGATGCGGGACTTAGCGTCATTGAAAAGCGATCCGCCATTGAGTCGCTGCTCGAGGGCTCGCATCCGCTCATCGTTTCGATTCGTGACGACATTTCGAATTTGCTCGCGGCCGATGAACTGCTAACCGATGCCACGCGAAAATCGATTGTGCAAACTCTCAAAGACGGGATTCTGATTCATCTCGGCATGAGTTTGGAGGAACTCAAACCAGAAAGCTGGAGCCGAGCGCCGCGAAGCGAAGTCATGCCGGATCGTTTTGTGCTGATCGGATTCACCGATGGGATCAAGTTGGAGCGTGCCTTTCCGAACGCGGTGCCTAGTCCACTCGTCCTTGGCCCAAATCCTCAGAACCTTGAATCTGAACTGGCCCAACATGGCAGCGACCTGGTAATGGGGGAGGACTTTGACTGGATCGGAGATTTCGACAAAGCCATCGCGGTTGGAATGGCGATGCGCGTCACGCTGCCTGAGCCTTTTGCAGGGGCAGGTTTTGATCGTTTGATGGTCTTGGGTCTGCGAGTTTCATCTGAACCTGAGGATCACAAAGTTCTCTTGGAGCAGTTGATCGATAACCATCACTATTCGCCGGATGGAATTAGTTTTTTGCCGCAAGGCACTCCTACAAACCACACGGGCGAACTTCGCTCAGGCTTCTCCACTGACGATGCAGAAGGCGAGGCGAGTTTCGAAACCGAAGTACAGAGCAGCGGCGTCACGTTCACAACCAACGATCTGGAGAAGACAGACGCGCAACGCTTTGCTGAAGCCTGGGACGTTGATCTGGAGAGAGTCGCTTCCCTGGCGAACGCAGGGGGAAAAGACGTAACCCAAGCGAAGTTAATCAACAAAGCACTCTGGCCCGCCACCTTGGGGTATTTCCTTGAAGAGCTTTTAGAAGATGATGCGGCAACGATTGGCAGGGTCCGCGTCTTCTTCGCAGAAAATGTTGTCGGTCGAGGAAGTCTTCCGGCGATCCGCGTCGGCAAGCAACCCTATGGCGTTCTCCTCACTAGTGCTTTTCGCCGGTGGCAGATCAATGAAGCTGCCGACGGCGAAGACTTCTCTTTCCTCAAGCAGGTCCATGACCTACTCAAGAAAGTAGAAGACCAATGGCAACAGCTGGCGAGGCAGGTTGTACATGTCGATGCCGCAGGAGACTCGTTTCAAAATCTTCTGAACATGATGGGCCTGCATGCGACTTCGGTAGACTTCGCACGCAGGATCGGCACCTACAAGACCGTGCTTTGGAACAGGGCCCACTTGATGATCGGAGGTAATTTCAACACGTCGGATCCCATCATTAGATACTTTCAGGAAATCACTGCTCGCGGCATCAGGCTGCTGAACGACCTGGGACTGACCTTTGGAAAATTGCCCAAACTCTTCGGGTTGTTGTTTTCAAACACAACGTCCGGTCTGAACGGCCCGCTTGTCGATGATGTGACAACGGCTGAGGACGAGAAGTTGTCCGAAGGCCTGGAGTTGCCGCGCAAGTATGCAGTGACATCGGGAGAGGATGAAAGCGAAGTTGTTTCCGACAAGAACTACATCGGTTGGCTTGTTAGCAGCGACGTAAATGCACTCAAGCAGCAACAGCTTCTCAACCGGGACGGGCAACAGCTTCCAATTCCGACGGCCCTGCTGTACCGCATGCTGCACCGGTCTTTGCTGCTGTCTTTCTTTGACGCAACGATGAATCTCTACGAGGGATCTCAACTTCTCGATACTACTATCCGCCGCGAGCAGGATTTTACTAACGTCGAAGCGGGGCGGACGGTAACGCGCTGGGAATTCATGGAGGCGAAGGTCAATCGAGTCATGCCTCAGTTGAGCTCCGCAAATCTTGCCGTTGCAGACTTCCTCATGACCTCTGATGGTTCTTCGCTGCCCGCGGCGTTCACGCTGCAGGAGGTGAAAGACAGCATCAGCAGTCTGGAGTTCCTCAAGACGGCGCAGCTGGAGCGTTTGTTTGCCGAGCATCTTGACCTTTGTTCATATCGTCTTGACGCTTGGCAAACATCGCTGTTTGCAAAGCGTCTCGAGCGACTCAATGCTTTGCGAGAGGGCTCCGGCGAAACAAACCCAGACAAACGCGGAGTTCACCTGGGCGCTTACGGTTGGCTGGAAAATGTTCGGCCTGCACCTGCGCCCGTGCAAGTATCCAATGATGAAATTCCCGAGACGTTGCGGGAAGATGGCGTCACGGTGGTTGAACAGCCAGACAATGGGGGCTACATCCACGGTCCTTCAATCAATCACGCGGTCGCTGCAGCCGTACTGCGTAACGCTTATCTCACTCATGCGAATCAGAACAATGCCGACCACTTCGCTGTCAGATTAACTTCCGATCGTGTGCGCACAGCGTTTTCATTTCTCGAGGGCGTGCGCAACGGACAGGAACTAGGAGCGTTGCTTGGTTACCAGTTCGAACGCGGTCTCCACGATCGGTATGTGGTTTCGGGTGTCGCGCTGGAGCAATTCATTCTCGCGTTTCGGGCAAAGTATCCACTCGTCGCCGACAAGATCACACCCGATGAGACGAACGAAACGATCAAGCAAAAAGAGTCTTACCAGGTTGTAGATGGCTATGCGCTCCTGGAAGCCGTACTTCTGACCAACCCGCCGCTGACATATCCGTTTGGCGTTGATGCTTTACCAGACAACGAAGGCGTAAAGCAGGCAATCATCGCTGAGGTCGAACGTTTGAAAGAGACTCTTGATTCGATCTCCGACCTTTCGCTCGCTGAAGGTGTCTTTCAAGTGACACAGGGAAACTACGAACGAGCGGGCGCAACGCTCAAAGCGCTTTCGGAAGGAAATGCTCCGCCTGAACCAGAGATCGTCCGCACGCCGCGGAGTGGCGCGGTTGTGAATCACAAACTCGCTGTGCAGTTTGAACCCGGGAATGTCGCGAGTCCCTGGGGTGTCCCGCCAACGCCCAGATCGCTTTCTGCGCCCGGCCTTAACAAATGGTTGGGCGATCTCATTGGCAACGATCCTGACTCACTTCAGTTCAGCGTCACCTACAGCCTCGATACAATGGTTACGATCATCGCCCTGAGTGAATTGAAGCTGCAACCAATCGATCTTGTTTACCTGACCGGAGATCAGTCCAACAAGGTGGAAGGTGAAACACTGATCAACGATCTTACAGAGTTAGAAGCGCGCATCGACTTCGCTTTTAGACTGAAACGAAAAACTGCGAATCCAAATTTTGATTCGTCCGGTCGCGCAACGATCAAGTTCATCAGCCGCGATGGATTTCCCAACGCTGACCCGCCCATCCGCACCTTCTTTGAGTTGCTGCCGCTCCTGCGTAGTTTGCGGAAGCTAATCACTAATTGCCGGTCCCTCGGAGCGGACGACTTCATGTTGCCTTCTGAAGAAAACACCGATCCCAACACAGTGGGAAATCTGAAGCTCTGGGATCTGAATGCCCTGACAGAATCCTTCGCCGATGCTGCTGGTTTCTTGCAGGACATTATTGTTGCTTTCGAACCGATCGTTGATTCGATTCCCCTAAAGGCCCTGAGCAAGGACCCGGCAGAAGCAGGTGACTTGAGCGGTGTGGACTACGACGCATTGCGCGACAACCTTGTGAAGCTTTCTTACTTTGGTTTACCTGGTGCCTTTCCCAAAAATGCTTTGTTACCGGTTCTTGCGGCGGATGCTTCGGACGAAGCACGTTTGGCGTTGCTGCGCGCGCGACAGTCGCTCATCGAGCAGGCGATTCTCACATTGGCCCAGGGGAAGAGTCGTCATTCCCAGGCGGTGACGCTGAGCACGTTCAGCAATTTGAGTCAGGAAGAGATCGATAGGCTAACAGTCGAAGACAAAGTTGAGATATTGCAAAACGCCGGAGCGCTGATCCTGGGAGACGCATTTAGGTTCATCCCCAGCTTTGCTTTCAAGAACCGTCCTGAGTTGGAATCGGCCCAGGCATTTGCGAACGACGAGCCTCCGGAGCAGAGCCTTTTGAGGTTTACGAATGAGCGTTTGAAATCCGCTGCGCGCAATTCTGTTATCAACGACTGGCGAGGACTTGCTGTTGAAGAGTGGCTGCAGGGAGTCGCTTCTGTTCGAGAGAAGGCGGGGCTGCTTGAGGCAGTTAACACTTATCAGGAAGCATTCGCAGGCGAAGAGTTGGCATTGAAGCCTTTGCAGCTTCCGTTCAACAAGAAGGCGCATTGGGTGGCGGTTGAGTTTCCTGAAGTGAAACCGGAAGAACTGGACAACCCAAATGTGTTTGTTCCCGCGGGAGACTTCCTCTCGATCGTGCGGCAGCTGCCAGCAGGGTATACCGCTTCGGCAGCGCAGTCAGGTTTGGTGATCGATGAGTGGAACGAGGTGATTCCCAATCCAATTGAAACGACTGGGATCGCCGTTCATTACAACCAGCCAAACACGGAACCGCCGCAATGTGTACTGCTGGCCGTGAGCCCTGTGATCAATGGTCGATGGGATTGGGACGATCTCGTTGAGACCTTAACTGACACTTTTGACCGAGCGAAGGGACGAGGAGTGGAGCCGGATTTTCTGAGGACGACTCCCTACGCGCAACTCTTACCGGCGATTCTCAGCACTTTTACCAGCCATCCGTTTGGCACAATCTCGACGAATCTGGCTGTCCAGCCCGTATCAATGGTAGTGGAATCGTAAACGCGCTTTTGCTCTTGTAAGCAGGAAGGCAGAAATCGTGTCACAAGTAATCGATCCAGCTTTGAAAGATGCGTTGCTCAGCGCGACGTTTCGTCCGTCGATAACGCTTTGGAATCGATTGGAAGGGCGTCCGAGGAAGGCGGACTTTGACCGCAGCCTGCGCGCGGAAATTCGCGACCCGCTTTGGATGCTTACGCGCCAATGGCAGTTCGGCGAGTTCAAGGGAGAAGACGCCGGGTCGGCGGTCAAGGCGCGTGTGCAATTGAATACGAGCCGCATCGATCGTTTTGCAGTCAAGTCAGAGAATCGAGAGGCGACGGGCGGAGAGCTGTTTGAGCCGGCCGTGCCTTATGACTATGGTCTTCCACTCGAGATAGAAGTCGAACGTGAATCCATTTGGGAAGCGGGTTCAACTTCCAACAGCGACTATCTGGTTGTTCGCGGTCAGATGGGCCGATATTGGATGCGTTTGCTGAAACAGGCGGGGATGGGATCAGCGAGCGTAAAGACCGCCTTTCTTTCCAGATTCGGATTTGAAGACGCATCGCAAAATCCAGGCGTTGATGAAGCGAAGCAACTTGAAGCGGCCCAGTTGCAGAGTGAGGCACCTGCCTGGCAAGCCTTACAGGCCGTGAAAGGACGACTGCCTGACGGACGCAAGCTCCTGGTGGCAATCGAAAAGGGCGACTTCGACACTTGGGTGGATGATCAATTCGGCGCGGGTGGACAATTGTTGAAAGATCTGGGACTCGACTTTCGGAGCTGGTTCTACCGACTCTACTCTCAGCCAGAGACAGATGTGGAAGATGCCTGGGCGCCTTCCTATCTTGAATATCAATTCGCAACCTCGGCGCCAGTTGATCAATCTGGTGAGCAGCGCGCGACTCTCGTTGCGGAGCAGTATCACCAGGGACACCTCGACTGGTACTCCTTCGATATTGACGCGCAGAACCAGCTCGAGGACTTACCTGGGGCGGAATTTCCTACAAACAGTTTTGAGGTGCGGACGCCACTGGCCTTTTTGCCCACTCAGATCGAATTCAACGGCATGCCGAATGTTCGTCTCTGGGAGTTTGAGGATCGACGAACGGACTTCGGAAGCATTCGAGCGGCAACGACGGACATTCCTCTGTTGCTTCTTGCCGAGTTTGGGTTGATCTATGGCAACGACTGGACGGTAGTGCCGTACAACCTTGACGTAGGCACGCTTGCCGACATCAAGGGAATCATCGTGAATGACGTGTTCGGCGTTCGAACCTTCATTCGCGCCGCGGGACAGGGTCAGCGCATGGACTGGCAGAAGTGGGGTATGTACAACCTGAAATCATTGGCTGGCCGCCATCCGGTAGACAATCGATTGTTTTTGCCGCCTTCCACTCCCAAGATTCAGGAAAGCGACCCGATCGAAAAAGTCTTACTGGCCCGGGATGAAATGACGAACATTGTTTGGGGAGTTGAAGAGAGAATCCCGGGACTACTAGGCCTGGGAACCGATGGTTTTGAAGCAGCCACCGCACTGTCGAATTATTTTTCGCAGCATGCGCCGGAGGACACCAGTCATCCTGCGCCGAACGAGGCAAAGATTCGTTATGTTCTCGGCACTAGTGTTCCGGAGAACTGGATTCCGTTCATTGCGCGCCACAAGCCGGGTTCAAACCGGCAGATTCGCTTGCAGCGAGCTGCGATGCCACGGCTGACGGATCAGATTGCCGGCAGCCACGTGGAGCCGCGCGGCCGGATACTTAGGACAGGGCTGGATCTAGTTGCCCCCGACAGTGATGAACCGGATCCACAACCACCAGACAGGCGATACTTCCTACACGAAGAGGAAGTGCCTCGGTGTGGCGTGATCGTAACGCGCAGTTTCCAACGCACCCGCGGACGGAATGGAACCGTTTTCACCTGGCTTGGACGACGGAAGGAAACGGGACGCGGAGAAGGCTCAAGCGGTTTGGTGTTCGATCGAATCGTACCCAAGGACCAAGCTCCGGGTGGCTGAGTAGACGTTACAGAACCGGAGCGATAGCGACGGGATCACTGGTTCGACTTAGCAAAGTGCGACGGGTTGCTTCGACTTTCATGAACCCTGTGTCTAGCATCCCGTCGCTATCGCTCCGGGTTCCATATTGAAGGATGCGACCATACCATTCCAGCTTTTCGTTTTCTGAAACCACAAACCGTCTTAGAGAATAGGACCTGTTGGCGTTGGAGGAATCGCCGGCGTATCAACCAACGGCAGCGGGACGGACTCTCTACCTTCATCCGGGTCCTTGCTTAATGTGCCCAAGTTCCATCTTGGGAGATGCACAACCGGCACCACAAATTCCACCAGCTCCTTATCCTC
>Ga0134127_10003726_pt1 | contig 10977 bp, 13 predicted proteins | sample KB31753_FD_96459 | JGI IMG/M metagenome (GOLD analysis project Ga0134127, IMG submission 96459) | Terrestrial soil microbial communities with excess Nitrogen fertilizer from Kellogg Biological Station, Michigan, USA - KB3-175-3 | ecosystem: Environmental > Terrestrial > Soil > Unclassified ...
CGGCCACGTCCTGCACGTCGGGACGCTGATAGTTGTGGGCCAGGATCACGGCCTGCCGTTCCTCGGCGAGCGCCCGAACCTCTTCGTGCAGCCGGGTGGGCTGCTCGATCATTGCTGACATCAGGTCACCTCCAGGGCGACGTCGAGCGCCCGTACCGAGTATGTGAGCGCGCCCGCCGAGATCGCATCGACGCCGGTCTCGGCGACGTCACGGAGGGTCTGCAGGGTGATACCACCGGAGGCCTCCAGCCTGGCCCGCCCGGCGGCGCGGCGGACGGCCTCGCGAAGGGTCGCGATCTCCATGTTGTCGAGCAGGATCGTGTCCGCCTCCTCGCCCAGCGCCTGCTCGAGCTGCTCGAGCGTGTCGACCTCCACCTCCACCGGCAGCTGGGGGTGGCGGTCGCGCACGGCGCGGATGGCCGCCGCGACCCCGCCCGCGGCCGCCACGTGGTTGTCCTTGATCAGTACAGCGTCGAACAGGCCGGCCCGGTGGTTGCAGCCACCGCCGCAGGCGACGGCATACTTGTCGAGCGCCCGCATCCCCGGCGCCGTCTTTCGCGTATCCAGCAGCGCCACTCCGGTGCCCTCGATCGCCTCGGCGTAGCGGCGGGTGGCGGTGGCGATGCCCGACATCCGCTGCACCAGGTTGAGCAGCGTGCGTTCGGCGGTGAGCAGGGCGGCCAGCGACCCGGTCAGCCGGGCGGCCACCTCAGGCGGGTCGTGGATCGCCTCGCCGTCGGGTACCAGCACCTCCATCGACGCCGCCGGATCGAGCCGGCGGACGACCTCCAGCGCCACCTCCAGCCCGCAGACCACGCCGGGCTCGCGGACGACGATCTCCGCCGTCCCCGACACATCGGCGGGGACGATCGCCTCGGTGGTCACGTCCCCGCTGCCGACGTCTTCGGCCAGCGCCAGGTCGATCAGACCAGCGAGCGATGCGGCGGGCATCTCAGCGAGTGAGCGAGCCGTGGGTCCTCCTCGGGGTGATCGCGACGCACGTGCGCGCCGCGGCTTTCGGTTCGGCGAAGCGCGGCGGCGGCGATCAGCGCCGCGATCAGCACCGGGTTGCCCGGCTGCCGCTCTCCGAGCCAGTCGCAGAGCACCGCCAGCCGCTCGGCGTCGCGGATCGGCCCGGCGTCGCGCCACATCCGGCGCCGGAGCTCCGCCAGCGGCGCCCGGGCCAGCGGCCGACCCGGCGCAGGGGCGTCGATCGGCTCTTGCGGCTCGGCTGACAGCCCGTGCTCGACGGCCCGGTGCGCGAACACGAAACATTCGAGCAGCGAGTTGGATGCCAGCCGGTTCGCTCCGTGGACGCCGCTCGACGCGCATTCGCCGCTGGCGTACAGCCCCTCCAGGCTGCTCGCGCCGTGCAGGTCGGTCTCGATGCCGCCCATCAGGTAGTGCGCAGCCGGAGACACCGGCAGCGGATCGCGGGCCAGGTCGAGGCCGGCGGCCCCGGCGCCCGAGACCAGGTTGGGGAACCGCCGGCGGACGGCGCCGGGATCCAGGTGGCGCAGGCTCAGGTAGCTTGTCTCGCCCTCGTCCAGCCGCCGCTGGATCGTGCGGGCGACGACGTCGCGCGGGGCCAGCTCCGCGTCGGGGTGCTCGTCGAGCATGAAGCGCTCGCCGCCGGCGGTCAGCAGGTGGGCGCCCTCGCCGCGTACGGCCTCGGAGATCAGGAAGGCACGCTCCCCGACGGCCAGGGCCGTGGGGTGGAACTGGACGAACTCCATGTCCCTGACGGCCGCGCCGGCCCGGTAGGCGATGGCGATGCCGTCGCCCAGCGCCCCCGGTGGGTTGGTGGTGCGGGCGAACAGGGCGGCCGCGCCGCCGGTGGCGATCAGCGTCATCCGCGCGCGCACGGGCCTCAGCTCGTCGTGTCCGAGCACCCAGCCGCCGTCGCAGCGCTCGCCGTCGGCGATCAGCGCGATCAGGGCGGTGTGCTCGAACACCTCGATCCGCGCGTGGGCCGCCACCAGCTCGATCAGCGCCTCGGCGATCGCCGCGCCGGTCGCGCTGCCGCCGGCATGAAGGATCCGCCGCCGGCTGTGACCGCCCTCGCGGCCGAGCGCGAACGCGCCTTGCGGATCGCGGTCGAACTCCACTCCCAACCGGGTCAGGTCGCCGATCCTGGCCGGCCCCTCGTCGACCAGCACCCGCACCGCATCGGGCAGGCACAGCCCGCGGCCCACGCGCACGGTGTCCTCGAGGTGCAGCGCCGGCGAGTCGTCGCCGCCGATCGCGGCCGCGACTCCGCCCTGGGCGTAGAAGGAGTTCGACAGCCGCAGTGGGCCCTTGGTGACCAGCGTCACCCGCGCGCCTGCCTGGGCGGCGCGGACGGCGGCGTAGAGACCGGCCAGGCCGGCCCCCGCGACGAGCAGATCGACCGGCTGTCGGCGGTTCTCGTTCACGGCGCCGGAATAATAGCTGAAGTGACTAAAACTTTCCTGGGGGAATGCCAGGGCGGGTGCCGGCGTTAGCCCAGGTGCAGTGTCGATCCTGGCTGATAGCGTGGACCACGTGGCAAGGACTCCCTCAGCAGAGGCTCACGACCGCGCCCTGTTCGAGGACGAGGCGCTCGGTCACGCCGACCAGCTGTACCGGATCGCGCTGCGGCTGTCGGGCTCCACGCAGACTGCCGAGGAGCTGGTGCAGGAGACGTATCTACGGGCGCTGCGGGCCTGGCGGAGCTACCGGCCGGGCACCAACCTTGCGGCCTGGCTGGCCACGATCCTGCGCAACGCGTACCTCGACGAGGCGCGCCGGCGCAGCCGCCGCCCGGCCACCGAGCCGCTGGATGACGAGAGCGAGTACTTCCTCTACGACCAGCTGTCGGGCGGCAGGCTCGAGGGCCCCCAGGAAGCGCTGATGAGCAAGCTCACGAACGACGCCATCCTGCAGTCGCTGGAGGAGGTTCCCGAGCACTTCCGCGAGGCGGTGGTGCTGGTCGACATCGGCGACTTTTCGTACCAGGAGGCGGCCGACATCCTCGACGTGCCGATCGGCACCGTGATGTCGCGGCTCCACCGCGGACGCCGGCAGCTCAAGCGGGCGCTCGCATCGCATGCCATCGACGGAGGAGAGGATCCGAAGCGAGCATGATTGCCGAACCATGCAAGGGGGTCGAGCACCGGCTTCAGGCCTACCTCGACCGAGCACTGACGCCCGAAGAGGTGAGCCTGATCGAGGTGCATCTGGGCGAGTGCCAGTACTGCCGCCAGCGCTATCACTTTGAGGCCCAGCTGCGGACCACCGTGAAGACGGTGTGCTGCGGCGATCCGGTTCCCGGCGACCTGGTCGACCGGGTGCGCCTGGCCATCCGTCAATCGGCGTAGTCGACGTCCCCGGGCGGGTGAAGGTCGCGGCAGTCGATCAGCCGCACCGCGACCGAGCGTCCCGGCGTCTCGCCGGATTGCGGCAGCTCCGGCCAGGTCGAGCGAGGCAGCAGCACGGGATGCGATCGACCTGACCCGTAGTCGGCGGCCAGCGGCGTCCGGCCGTTCCAGGCACCGACCAGGCGGGCGATCGCCCGCGGGTCAAGATCCGGGCCGTCGCCCAGCACGACCACCGCCGCGTCCGCCGACAGGGTCGCCAGCCCGTCATGCAGCGAGGCAGCCTGCCCTTCCGACCAGCGGTCGCTGACCACGGCCCGCGCGCCATGCAGATCGACCGCCGCCAGCACCCGGTCGGCGAAGGCGCCCAGCACGACCACCCGCTCCCCGACGTCCGCTTGCTCGACCGCCGCCAGCACCCGCTCGAGCATCGGCCGCCCGCCGGCGTCGTGGAGCTGCTTGGCGCCGCCGTAGCGGCTGCCCCCTCCCGCCGCCAGCACCACCACCGCGGCCGTCACGGGGGAGTCTGGGTGATCGTCCGCGGCGGCCATGGGGTCGAGGCTATCCAACCGGCCGCGGCAGGGACACCCGTGCTAGCGTGGGCCCATGGCCAAAGGCATCCTCATTCATGCAGATTCGGTGCACGACGCCCACATGTTCGTCGCCACCGGCGTCTCCGTCGGCGACCCCTACACCTACATCGAGTCGAACGGCAAACGGATCGTCGTCTCGAACGTGCTTGAGGCGGACGCGATCCGCCGCGACAGCCGCGCCACCGATGTCTGGCTGGACGACGAGTTCGGCGTCCGCGAGCAGGTGCGCCAGGGCGTCAAGCCGCACATCGCCACGATGGAGGGCGTCCGACGGGCGCTCGACCGGGCCGGCCTGGACGAGGTGGCCGTGCCCACCACCTTCCCGCTGGCGCTGGGCGACTACCTTCGCGAGCACGGCGTCTCCGTGATGCCCGACCGCGACCTGTTCGAGCTGCGGCGGCGGGCCAAGGACCGGGTGCAGCTGGACGCCATCCGCATCGCCCAGCGGGCCACCGAGGCCGCTTTCATCGCCGCCCGGGAGCTGATCGGCTCGGCGACGCCGGGCCCCGACGGCCTGGTCGAGGGCGGCGAGCTGCTGACCGCGGAGCGGGTCTCCGCCCGGATCGTCGAGACGCTTCGCGACCACGGCTGCGGCGGCGAGCTCCCGATCGTCGGCGTCGGCCCTCGCGGGGTGCTCGTCCACGACAACGGCAGCGGCCCGATCAACCCGGGCGAGTCGATCATCATCGACATCTTCCCCCAGCACGAGGCCAGCAAGTACCACGCCGACATGACGCGCACGTTCTGCTACGGCGAGGCGCCGGAACAGCTCGTGCACATGCACCGCACGATCCACGATGCGCTGGTGCGCAGCATCGAGGCGATCCGCCCCGGCGTCAGCGGCACCAGCGTGTGGGAGGCCTGTTGCGACGTGATCGAGGCCGGCGGCTACCGCACCACGCGCCAGCTGGCGGACGGTGAGCGGCTCGACGAGGACTTCTTCCACGGCCTCGGCCACGGAGTCGGGGTTGAGGTGCACGAGCCGCCATACATGGGGCTGGGCGGATCTCCCGAACTGGCGGTCGGAGACGTGATCACGGTCGAGCCGGGCGTCTACCGCAAGGGGTTCGGCGGCGTCCGCCTGGAGGACATGGTCGTGGTCACCGGGGACGGGTGCGAGAACCTGACCCAGTTCGACTACGAGCTCGAGATCAGGCCATAGCGCGACCCGGGCGGAACAACGGGGTCAGACCCCGCTGTTCCGCCCGATCCGCTAGGCGACCAGCAGGTCGGCGAACCGGCCCTCGTCGTCGAACGGCCCAACCACGGCCAGGTTGAAGCCGTCGTCGACCAACACCTCGGTGGCCAGCCGCTGCACGTCCTCGGCGGTCACGGATTCGATGCCGTCGAGCACCTCGTCCGGTTCGGCCAGCCGGTTCTCGAGCACCTCCCGGCGCAGCCCGAAGGTGATCAGGCCGCGCGGGTCCTCCAGCTGGAGCACGATCCGGCCTTTGAGGTAGTTCTTGCAGCGGCGCAGCTCGGTCTCCGGCACCGGCTCGGCTGCCAGCGCCCGGAACTCGCGGACGATGGTCTGCACGGCCTGGTCGATCCGCTCGGTGTCCACGCCCGCCTGCGAGAACAGGGTGCCGGCGTCGTCGTAGGACTGGTGGTAGCCGTAGACGTAGTAGGCCAGCCCCAGCCGCTCCCGCACCTCGGTGAACAGCCGCGACGACATGCCGCCGCCCAGCACCGCCGTCAGCACCTGCATGGCGTAGCGGTCGGGGCTCTGCGTGTGCACGCCGCGGACGCCCAGCCGCAGGTGCGCCTGGTCGGAGTCGCGCTTCTCGACCCGCGCCCGGGGGCGCGTCTGCAGGAACTCCGCCGGTGCGAACGTGCCGCTCTCGCGATCCTCGAGATGGCCGAACAGCGCATCCACCTCACCCTGGAACCCGCCGTCCACCGCGCCGGCGGCGCCGACCACGATCCGGCGCGGGACGTACCACTGGCCGAGGTAGCCGAGGAAGGTCTCCTTGCCGGCGGCCCGGATCGTCTCCTTGGTGCCGATGATGTCCCAGCCCAGCGGCTGGTCGCCGAACAGCAGATCCTCGTACACGCTGTCGACACGGTCGCGCGGAGTGTCGACGTACATGTTCAGCTCCTCGATGATCACGCCCTTCTCCCGCTCGATCTCCTCGGGCTCGAACTTCGAGGAGAGCAGCTGGTCGGCGAGCACGTCGAGCGCCAGCGCCCGGTGCTCGGCGGCGCACTTGATGTAGTAGCCGGTGTACTCCTTGCTGGTGAAGGCGTTGAACTCGCCGCCGATCCCGTCCACCTCCGCGGAGATGTCGCGGGCCCGGGGCCGTTTTTCGGTGCCCTTGAAGAACATGTGCTCGGCGAAGTGGGCGATGCCGCTGGTATCCCGGGTCTCGTAGCGGCTGCCGGCGGCGACCATCACCATCACCGCCACCGACTTGGCCCCCTCCATCGGCGCGGTGACGATGCGCAGACCGTTTGGAAGCGTGCTCTTGGTGTACATGCGGCGTATCGTAACCGGCTGTCACCCGACGGGCCCGTTGGCGCGGCAGCTCTGGATCAGCGTGGCCGGATGGCCGGCCGCAGCGTCGGCGATCATCTTCGTGAAGTACTCGAACCCGCCGTCGTCGGCGTAGATCGCCACCGGCCCGTCGACGTGCCCGTTGGGTGCCGTGTTCTCCGACGTGCCCTCGGGCGCGACCAGGATGTGGTGCCGGGCGATGTCAGTGAGCGCCGCCTGTGCCTGGCGTCCAGCCTGGCCGTCGCCCTGCTTGATGGCGTCGGCCCAGTAGCACTCCCAGGCCACCTGCGAGATGGCGACCGCCTCTCCGCCCGGCTGGAGCGGCGAGGTGACCGTGTTGGCCTGCAGGGTGCGCACCGGCCATTTCGTCCCTGGGGGCATCGTCAGCTTGCTCTGGGCGTCGCGGTACAGCTTCTGCCACTCGACGGGATCGCTGATGATCCGGGTGTCGTCGTGCCAGCCGATCACCCCGGTGACGGCCAGGGCCGTGCCGGCGGTGAGGACGACCAGCAGGGCCAGGGCGACCGCCAGCACCAGCTTGCGCCGGCGTCCGCGGCGGCCAGACGGTGCCACCCGTGCGGATCGGTCGGCGGGCTGGGAGACGATGGCCGCGAACAGGGCTTCGCGGTCGACCGACAGCTCGCTGCAGTCCGGCCGCGCCCGGCGGAGGCGGGTAATCTCGTTCATGCTGACTCCATCTCGAGAAGGCGGGCGCGCTCTGCTGCCGAGGCTCGCGCCTCGAGGGCGCGTCCGAACCGGCGGCGGGCGCGGAGCAGGCGGACGCGAAACGCGACCGGGCGGATGCCCAGCGAGGCGGCGGCCTGGGCCGGCGTCAGGTCGTCCCAGGCGATCAGTACCAGCGCCTCGCGGTCGTTCGGCGAGAGCTCCATCAGCGCCGCCGTCACCTCGGGATCGCCGCTCTCGACCGGCCGGGCGGCGACGCCTTCCAGCACCTCCGGGTCGAGCGGTGCCTGACGGCCGCCGCGCCGCCGCTCGGCCATCAGCAGGTGGCGCGCTGTCATGAACAGCCAGGGCCGGGGGTCGTCGGCGGGAACTGCCGAGAGCTTCCTCCAGGCGATCGTCATCGTCTCGGCGGCGATCCCTTCGGGATCTCTGCTGCCGCGCCTGGCGGCGTAGCGGGCGATGGCGTCGAGGTGGCAGAAGATGTGCCGGAATCTGGCCTCGGCGCTCGCGGGTGGCGTCCGGTGGGTTGTCATACCCCTATATGCCGTCCGGCCCCGCCGGCGTTACATCTGCCAGCCGCCGCTCGAGCAGCCGCCGCTCGGCATCGTCGTGGGCGAGCACCAGCGCGCGCTCGTAGGCCGCGCGGGCCTCGGCGGGGCGGCCCAGCCGGCGAAGCAGCTCGCCTCGGGTTGCGTGCAGGTAGCGATAGTCGTCCAGCTCGAGTCCGTCCACGATCTCCAGCCCGGCCTGTGGGCCGTCGGCTTCGGCCACGGCCACCGCCCGGTTCAGCTCGACGACCGGTGAGCCGGTCAGCCGCCAGAGCTCGCCGTAGAGGGCCGCGATCTGGCGCCAGTCGCGTGGCTCGTCCGCATGCAGCGACGCGATTGCGGCCTGGACGACGTAGGGGCCTCGCCCGTGCCGGGCGAGAGCCCGGTCGAGCGACGCCCTTCCGGAGGCAATCTGCGCCCGGTTCCACAGCGAGCTGTCCTGCTCGGTCAGCAGCACCAGCTCGCCGCCCCGAAACCGGGCCTCCCGGCGTGCGTCGTGCAGGGTCATCAGCGCCAGCAGGCCGTGCACCTCCGGCTCATCGGGCATCAGCTCGGCGAGTGCCCTGCCCAGCCGCAACGCCTCGTCGGCCAACTCGCCGTGGCCGCCGTAGCCCTCGTTGAAGATCAGGTAGATCACCGCCAGCACGGCCGCCAGGCGCTCGGGCAGCAGGTGATCGGAGGGCACCCGAAACGGGATGCCGGCGGCCTTGATCTTGGCCTTGGCGCGCACCAGTCGCTGGGCCATCGTCGGCTCCGAGACCAGGAAGGCGCGGGCGATCTGATCGGTCGTCAGCCCGCCCAGCGTCCGCAGGGTGAGGGCGACCTGGGCGTCGAGGCCGAGGGCCGGGTGGCAGCAGGTGAAGAGCAGCTCCAGCCGCTCGTCGGGAAAGCCCGTCTCGTCGTCGGTGTCCATCGCTGCCTCCCGCGGCTCGAGCAGCCGGGTCTTCTCCGCCAGCGTGCGATCGCGCCGCAGCCGGTTCAGCGCCCGGTTACGCGCCGTCGTCACCAGCCAGGCGGTGGGGTTGGCCGGAGCACCGTCCCGGGGCCAGCGCTCCGCCGCGATCGCGAATGCCTCCTGGGTGGCCTCCTCGGCGACATCGAAGTCGCCGAGGAAGCCGATCAGCGCAGCGAGGACACGTCCCCACTGATCCCGGAAGACCTGCTCGAGAATCGCCTAGTACTCCACGATCGGTCGCACCTCGACGGCGCCGCCCATGCTGGCCGCGGGGATCCGCGAAGCCACCTCGATCGCGGCGTCGAGATCGTCGGCGTCAAAGAAGCAGTAGCCGCCGACGGCCTCCTTCACCTCCGCGAACGGCCCGTCGGTGGTCAACGTCCGGCCGTCCTTGACCTGCACGGTGGTGGCCATCTCCGGCGGCTGCATATGCAGCCCGGGGGTCAGCCCCGGCGTCTCGTTGATCGACCGGTAGGCGGCGTAGACCGCGTTCCGCTCGTCCTCGGTCAGCTCGTCCCACTCCGCGGAGCCGGGCAGCGGGGTGGAGCCCTGGTGGATCAGCAGCATGTACTTCATCGCGTCCTCCTTTGCGTATGGTCGCCTCTTAGACACACGGCGGCCAGCGAAATCGACAGGTTGCCGAAAGAACCTGCGGCCGAGGCGCTCAGGCGGGTCGGCGAGCCGTGAGCTCGACCAGGATGGAGTCGACGTGATCGGACATCGCCAGATGGCCGGTCTCGATCCAGTGCACCCGGACGCGGGGGATCGTTCTTGCCAGGTACTCGCCGTGCTCGACCGGGATCAGCGAATCGTTGCGTCCCTGCCAGAGGCTGACCGGGACGTCGATTTCGGCAAGGTCGAACCCCCACGGCACGACGAAGGCCAGATCGTCGTCCGCCCACCCAGCCGGCCCCTGGGCGACCGCCTCCGCCAGCGCCTCGGCGAACACGCGGAACCGCGCCGGCCGTTCGAGGTTCTCCAGATCCTCCGGCGGTAGCTGGTCGTCGCGGCCGGTGATCAGCGACCAGGGGTCGGCCGCGATTGCCGCCGCCTGTTCGCCCAGCAGCTGCTCGAGCGCCTCGCGGCCCTCGAGCGCCGCCCCGAACTCCTCCCGGTTGCCCGGCGACTGGCCCGCCATCTGATCGATCCCCGGCGCATCCCAGGGCGCTGGGCAGACGACGGCCGCCACCGCCTGCACCCGCTCGCCGAGCCGCGCACCGCAGGCCAGCGCATGCGGGCCGCCGCCGGACCCGCCCATGACGGCGAACCGGTCGAGCTCGAGCGCATCCGCGATGGTGGCGACGTCCTCGACCACGTCCGCGACCCGCCGGCCGAGCCTCCGCTCCGACACGCCGTAGCCGGGCCGGTCGTAGGTGATGACGCGCACGCCCGCGCGCTCGTAGACCGCCGGATCGTGATGGCGGGCAAGCCGGGAGCCGGGCGTGCCGTGCAGGCTGAACACCGGAGCTCCGTCGGCGACGCCCCATTCGCAGATGCCCAGCGCCCGGCCGTCCCGCGCCGTCACCTTCCGCTCGTTCTGGTACGTCATACCTGCCCTCCGGGTGCCGGCGCGGATTCTCTCACGAACCCCGGCACCGCTCGCCGATGCGGCCGTCCGCATCTGCGACGATGATGTCGTGAACACGGAGCCGGGATTCACGTGGTCCGATATCGCCCCGTGGTATGACCAGCTCGTCAGTGGTGGAAGCGGTCCGCACGACACCGCCCTGGGGTGCACGCTGGGTTTGGTGGGCGACGTGGAGGGTCTGGTAGTGCTCGACATCGCTTGCGGGCAGGGTCTGGCTTCGCGCTCGCTGGCCGCGGCGGGAGCGGCTGAGGTCGTCGGACTCGACAACTCCGAAGCCATGCTCGAGCTGGCTCGACTGCATGGAGGGCCGCCGAACCTCCGTTACCTACGTGGCGATGCCCAGGACCTCGTCGGGATCGACGACGAAAGCGTTGACGGCGTGGTGTGCCAGCTGGGCCTGATGGACATCCCCGACCTGGAGGCCGCTCTCGCTGCGGTGCATCGGGTGCTCCGGCCCCACGGATGGTTCGTCTACGTGATCGGGCATCCCTGTTTTCTGGCTCCGGAAGCCCGAACCGTTCAGGATGCAGCCGGTCGTCCCGGCCGGTGGATCTCGGACTACTTCACCGAGCGGTTTTGGCGATCCAGCAACCCACAGGGTGTCAGGCGCGCCGGGAACTTCCACCGGACACTGGCCAGCTACATCAACGCGTTGATCGACTGCGGCTTCGCCATCGAACGTGTCGAGGAACCGCGCGCCTCGCAGCTCCTCGAGATCCAGCAGCCCGAATACTCGGCCGTGCCCATTTTCTGGGCGGTCCGGGCCACCAAGGGCTGACA
>Ga0134127_10003727_pt1 | contig 10977 bp, 11 predicted proteins | sample KB31753_FD_96459 | JGI IMG/M metagenome (GOLD analysis project Ga0134127, IMG submission 96459) | Terrestrial soil microbial communities with excess Nitrogen fertilizer from Kellogg Biological Station, Michigan, USA - KB3-175-3 | ecosystem: Environmental > Terrestrial > Soil > Unclassified ...
ATTGACGCGGGAGTTTCGGGCACGAGCATGGTGAAGGAAATCCATTTGCCGTCGGGCGACCAGGCAATGCCGCCTGGGGCTTGAGTCAAGTTGCTTATCTTCGCTGTCTCGCCAGTATCCATCCAGCGGCGATAGATCTGAGGCGGACTGCCAGGCGTCTGGTCCCGGTTTGAAAGGAAGATGATCTGCTTCCCGTCGGGCGACCAACGCGGGTTGGTGTCGCTGAAATTCCCGGTGGTCAGCGACCGTTGGTCAGTGCCGTCGAGGTTGATGATCCAGAGATTGGAACATCGCTTATCGGTCATAATGTCCGCGAACTGGCGCACGTAAATGACCCGCCGGCCATCAGGTGAAATCTGCGGGTCGGTGGCGAGCTCCAGGTTGAACACGTCGTTGACCGACAGCTTGTTCGATTGCGCCAGAATCGAAGGCACACAGATGAGAATCAGACAAAACCCTAAGAGACGTTTGGCAATCAGGTTGCGCATAAGCTTCCTCCTTGTCGATGCGAAACGTTGATGCGAAATGTTCGGATGATGGCACGCGGCTGCCTCCATTCCTCAACTCATGGCGCCGCCGTCTGGAAAAACTGTTGATTGGCTCGCATCCTCCTTCATTGAAAACCAGCTGGCGCGCGTCGGATCAACGGCAGCGCCAGCCGCAATCAAAGAACCGGTAAGAATCGCGCTTGGCGGCCGACACTGCATGCCGTTGTTAAGTTGTTATGCTTCGACTCGCTTCCCTCGTTAGGCTGCGCTACAGTATCTCGCGAGCGAACTTATGCACAAAGTGGTTTAGCTGCGATGCGCGATTTCGTCGACCGGCGTTCAATCGTACGTACAATCTGGGGCAGCCCGGACCTCATACTGCTTATCTTTGCAGGCTCGGCAGCGGAGTTCGCGCTGAACCGGGCCGTTGACTGGCTCTTCTTCACCGGTAAAATTCCCAGCGACCCCATCGGACGACTTTTCTCCACGGTCCGCTACGCCCAGGAGATTGTATTCGCAACTGATGAGACGGCGCGGCGTACGCTTAGCCGCATAAACGCGATAATTTGAGATGCTCCCGCCCTCGCGCCACGACGAGAAAGCTGGTGCCGCAATGTGAGGCCATCGACGAGCTCGGTGGCGATGAAATGCGAGCCGCTGTCCTGGCCGATCTCGTGAATCGTGATGATATTGGGATGATTGAGCGACGAAGCGGCTTTTGCTTCCTGTACAAAGCGTCGCAAGCGAGATTCATCTGCGGTGAACTGATCGGGCAACAGCTTTAAAGCGACCTTGCGGTCCAGCCTGGTGTCTTCAGCAAGATAAACCTCACCCATGCCGCCAGCGCCGATTTTGGATATGATGCGGTAATGCGACAGGAGGAAGTTCTCGGAGTTCTTATCACTGTTTCGCATGATTGCTGGCTTGAGTCTCCTGCAACTTATCGAAGTGCCAACGAACTGATAAGACACTGCCAGTACCGCTGTCAACAACGCAGCGCGGGTTCGTGATGGTCCTGTTGTGCCAGGCATGGGCCCGGGGGTCAGGCGTGCGATTTGCGATTCTCAGAGCCCATCATCGCCAATGCCCTGAATTGAATCGCAAATCGCACGCCTGACCCCCGCCTTAGCTCGGTTTTTTCCTTGTATAGATTAGACAACACAGAAGGGTCCGCCCTCCGCCAGGAGGGCAATGTTTATAGTTAGACAACAAAGAGGGTCCGCCCTCCGCCAGGAGGGCAATGTGCCGTTTTCAGCTGAGATCATTCAATGTAGCGCCGTGTCGGTTGAATAGATTGTGTTTTTCGTCATCGGCTTCTTTTGCTGCTCGGACTGATCGATGACGGGGTAATCAGCCGGGATCTCGAACACCGAGCGGAGAGGCTCGCGAGGGGTTAGATTGGTTAGGCTATAAAGTTGCTTTTTGTCGCCTTCGCCACGAGGGACTACTCGATGCCGCGCACATAATTCCCGCCGGAGAACCTCGGAGAACTCATGCTCCGAAACGGGCTATCCCTGTGTTCGTTGCATCACGCGGCCTTCGACCAGTACTTCATTGGCATACGGCCGGAACTTCACCGTGGAAGTTCGTGAAGATCTCAGGCACGAACAGGATGGACCTACTCTAGTACATGCGATTCAGGCGCTCCACGGCTCGAGATCATATTGCCCCGACGAGTTGACTACCGGCCAGGGTGGATTGTTCATCCGTAGCCTACAAAGACGCGGCGCCCGGCTCTTCCAAACTCCCGCCAACGCGAGTGGTAGGTTTTCACACTTACATCACGGTCCGACTCTGCTTCCCCCAATCCCTGTGTCGATCGGATCTCAGCGGCGCGGGCGGCGGGCGCTGCTGTAGGCTAGGTATGAACAATCCACCAACTGCCGTTGGTAGGATTCCGGGCAGGAGCCCGTTCCACCTCACGGCAGTGAAGATTCATCGTGGAATTCCTCCAACCGTCACCTCAGCACGATCGGGGTCCCGCCATTGGCCCGGCCAGTGCAAAATTGAGCTTGCATAGTAAACTAATCTGCACCCTTTTCATATGTCAGGCAATACACGACCGCCTCCTCTGCGTCTCCCTTCTTCTTCGTGGTCGCGAAATAGATAAAATGTTTCGCTTTCGGGTATTCTTTTACTTTTTTTTCCATTGTGTCTAACAATTCTCGCTTTATAACTTTGTCTGATGTGCCCGGCTTGAAACCTCCGCAGATGTTGCCGTGTGCCGCCCATCCCATCAACCGCACCCTCATCGTGTGATAACAGTAGTTCGGTGCTATTGTCAGGTGGGCCATCTTTGGTGTTCCGCCCGCATCGGCGTGTATCCAGTAATCTTCAGGCGACTTCAGCTTGGCGTCCGCTTGAAACAGTTCCTGTATAGATCTGTGGAAGCGCCTGTCAGCGCATAGCTGAAGAAAGCCCCGGAGCGGGGGATCTGGCGTATAGCGGCAACTAACGACTACGCTATCTTTTTCGTTGAGCACCTTTGATTCTCTCCCGGCGACGGGCTTGACTTTGGCTGCTTTAATGTTCGGTTGCTTTTTCAAGGTATCTCCTTTTCGAGGGAAATCGTTAGTGGGCATTGTTTTTCTCTGATACAAAACAAGCGTTGTGCTTTCAAACAAAAGACAAGGCAACTCCAAAGATGGCGCAAGCCTGCGCTCGCCAAATTCATAACCGGCGCTTTGGCGGCGCGGTTGTGCTATTCTTTAAAGCGATTATTGAGTGCGATGGTTCGGTTGATCAATCCGCCCCCGGGGAAATCTGCCATGATGATCCCGACGCGGTTTTTATAGTACGTACCGAGGGCTCCATAAGTGAGAGTGTTTGTGCCTTCAAAGGAGATTGTGCATAGTCTCCCAGCGCAGTTAAGGCGTGGGAAGTTCGGCCAACTATTCCTAAAGGCAGGGGTCGTCCGTCCCGTCGCCAGGCGAGGCGCACCAGTGGCCGGGTTGGAATGACCGCTTGCCACAAAATAGGGAAATACTCCGCCAGACGCGCTTAAATAGTTTACATATTTGGTGTTCCTGTTAGGTAGCTTATCCACATCCTTATTCGCAGCCTCAAGGTGGGCCTTAACCTTCAACCATTTATCATATAATTCCCAATTAGTCGTCAAAGTGTAAGTATCCTGGATTGAAAATGATGAGGGGTAAGGTATGCCGAATGCGTGGTTTTTTCGGTCGAAATCTTGCAGGATAACTATTTTACGTCGCATTTCACCTAGCGTTGGGTTCTCAGATTTCCCTTGCCACATAAACTCTTTGTAGTCTTTGTTTTCCCAATATTTCAGGCGAAAGGTCTCTGCAAACGTTTTGGATCCAGTGAATTCCTCTTTGACGCGCATCACAACGGTCTCACCGGGATTGGCTCTCAAGAACTTCACGACCGCCTTTAAGACATCGTCAAAGTTCGCGTGCTGGTAAACCTGGCCATGATGAATGGCGAACCCGTCTCCAACTTGACGGCAACGTATATCAAGAGCTCTTATGCCTGATTCCAACTGGTTAGAAAGAGACATTCTTTGAGTTCGCACTACGTCTACTGATATGAAGGGTCCTGCTACGGCTCCTACTATCGCTGCGGCTGGTGCTACTATTCCTGCGAATGGTCCTGTCGTCATTCCTGCTATTACGGTTCCTGCCGTTGCGCCTGCTGCTATTGCGGTGACTGCCGGGCCTCCGTGGAGTGCCATACTGTCGTGAGTGCCCGGAATTGATAACTCGCTGAGGAGAACATCGCCTTTAAGACTGGTCATCCACCTCGGATTAGCAGTCATCACCCAGGGGTCATGAGAATAGCTGTGATGGCGATGAGCCTGTGATACCTCTGTCAATGACAAGACAAGAGTTAAACTAATGAGCGAGACTGTCAGACTGGATTTAAGAGTCGATAGCATACACGCCTCCCACATGAAATTTGTCAAGACGTCGGCGCAACTTTTCGGTTGCGCAGGTTACATACGCACGCGAAGAAGAAGGCTGGTTAGACCCCTGTCTTCTTCACGTTGCTCTCCTTTTCCGCTGTAAGTATCTGGGGCGCCTGAACGGACGGTGATTTCTGCTACAAGTGCAAGGGCCTGTATCCTACTCGCCTACTCTGCAAATAGCAAGAAATTTTTTTCGCGCTACCGTCACGGGTCGCATAAACATTGCGCTTCTGGAGGAGGGGGAGGTCACGCGACGTCGAGCAATGCCTTTGGATCGCGCTCGGCGATCAACAGCAGTGTGCGCGCGGCGCCTGACGGAGCTTGCTTCAACCTACGGAACCCACTCCACGACACCACCGGCTTCAGCCGCGTGGTCCTTCAATTTCAACCTAGGTGTCGGTCTCGCGGTTCCAGACACCACCGGCTTCAGCCGCGTGGTGTTTCAATTTCGACCTAGGAGCTGCTGCTCAACCGCTCCGAACACGACTCGGCCTAAAGTCGGTGGTATCGGTGACGAGGTCGCGCGACGTTTGGGGAACCACTTCCTTCAACGGACGCGGCTCTTTGTGCAGGAGCGCCGCAATAATTGACATGGGCGTTTCGCCGTCGAACGCGCGCCGCCCAGAAAGCATTTCGTACAGCACCAGGCCAAACGAGAAAATGTCTGAGCGCGCATCGACCGGGCGTCCCATGGCTTGCTCGGCGACATGTAAGCGGCCGTGCCGAGAATCACGCCTGGAGCCGTTTTCGGTGCGGTCAATGCGTCTTCATCCACGGCGTTTGGTTCGTGCAGCTTGGCGATCCCGAAGTCGAGCACCTTAATCATTCCGTCCGTAGTGACCATGATGTTAGCTGGTTTCAGGTCGCGGTGAACGACGCCGGAAGCGTGCGCCTTGGCCAGCGATGCTACGATCTGACGGGCGTAGTGCACTACTTGCTGCGTTTCCAATCCCTTTGGCGAGATGGTCTCGGACAGCGTCTTACCGGCGACATACTCCATTACGATGAAGTGCTCGATTCGCTAATTTCGTGAATTGCCACGACGTTGGGGTGATTGATCTGGGACGCCGCTCGCGCCTCGCGCAGGAAGCGCTGCAAGCGGTCCGCCCGCAATTGGTCAGGGGGCAGTACTTTGACCGCGACTTCGCGTCCCAGAACTGTGTCGCGAGCGCGATACACCTCACCCATGCCGCCCTCGCCGAGCTTCGCCTCGATGCGGTAGTGACCGAGAGTTTGACCGATCATGGGCTGGTTCGTTCCTTGGGACTCATACTAGGCATCGCTCGTGAGCATGTCAAAACAGGTTGGATAAGGAAAGTACAATGTTGGATGGGTCGCCACAAGGCCGCAGTGTTTGAGTTCGTCAAAGCTCTACACTGTCGTTACATTTTCCAGACAGAAAGATGCTTGTTTGCTCTGACGTACTATGCGGAATACGGCTTCTTGGAGGGCCCCGACTGCATCGAGGTGATCGATGCCGGGAATCTTGGGCACGGTTAGACCGTTACATTGTAACGTTAACGGCTTCGGTGCCATTAACGGCTTCGGTGCCAGGCCTGCGATTTGCGATTCTCGGAATCGAATGAGGGGGACGGTTTAAGCATCGGGGTACCTTCAAAAAAGCGAGAATCGCAAATCGCAGGCCTGGCACCGAAGCTAAGAAAAGGAGTGGGGTGTGGATAAGTTTGTAAAGCAGAAGTCAGTTACTTGTTAGAACCTTATTTTGCTAGCGACAATCATTACAATTTTGGCCTTGCAAGAACATGGTTCGGGCACTCGATATACAAACCGAAGTAATCACATCGGATCTACTTGAGGCAGCGGTGGATCTATCCGCTCAGTTGTGTCTGCTTACCAATGACGCGCTAACGATCACCACAATGAGGAAGCTCGGCCTGACGCATTTAGCGACGAACGACGACGATTTCGACCAGATCGCGGGAATTACCGTTTGGAAGCCAAGATAGGTTATTCTCCTTTGCTTACAAGCGAGGCAACGCCAGCGAGCATCTTGTCTAACTCGGGCCTCGCAATGAGCCTGCCGCCAACGACCACGGCGTTGATCTTCCGGGTGTTGCCGATCTCAGCCAGCGGATTGGCGTCGAGCAAAACGAGATCGGCGATCTTGCCTTTCTCAATTGTGCCGGCGGAATCAAGCCGGCCAAGATATCGGGCAGCGTCCCGCGTCGCGGATTGCAACGCTTCCATAGGCGTGAAGCCCGCCTGAACCAGTAACCCCAACTCCTCATGCAGGCTAAATCCGGGGAAGACGTAAGGGTTGGCGGTGTCCGACCCGGCGATGAAGTCGACGCCAGCCCGCTTCATCATTCCAACCACCTCGAGCTGTTTTTGAAAGACTGTCCGGGCGCGCGCGTTATCCTCAGCGGTGCGACTCCTAAAGCCGAATCCATCCTCCCAGAATTGTTTCTTGATGAAATTCTGAATGTACTTGAGTCGCGGATCGTTTCTGAAGTCCGGATCACCGATGAATACCTGGGCACGCAGCACAGAGAGCGTCGGACACATCCAGGTGCCGTTCCTCTTGAAGCGGGCAAAGAGGGCGGCGGCTTGCTTCGCGTCAAAGCTATCCAATGCCCTTGATTGTTCAAGCGTCATCGTGTCGCCGCGAAAACCATCCGCCCGCAGTAGCGCCTCATTTTCCTTTCGAAGTTCCTCCTCCTTTGCCGAGCAACCGACCAGAACGCCGGTCAGGTGCTCGATGCTCTTTTGCCCGGCGTCGGAAGCTTCGCGGGCGCTGACGAACTCAGACACATGCCCTGCAAAGACCATGTTCTGTCGCCTTGCTTCATCTGCAATCGCGAAATAGGCATCGCGGGGCAACGTGCTGTAGACCTTTATGAAATCAGACCCCATCTCCTTCACCGTCAGTACCGCTTTTCTTCCTTCAGCGGCGTTGGCCACGGCGATTGAACAAGGGGCGCAGGGAGGATATGGGCCGTCAACCATAATGCCGGCCGCGACTATCTGCGGACCGATCGTTGTTCCCGCCTTCACGTCCGCGCGCCACTGCTTGATTGGGGGCAGCGGCGAGAACATATCGCGGACTCCGATGACGCCATTGGCAATAAAGAGGGGGAAGAACGCTTCTTTGTTCCACTGGTGAACATGCATATCCCATAAGCCGGGGATGAGGAATTTGCCACTCGCATCTACGACCTGAGCGCTCTTCGCCAGCCGTATCTTGCCAGGTCTGCCGAGCTCCACGATTCGACCATCACGAATGACCACAGTCATGTCAGGTTTTGCTTCTGCTCCGGTGGCATCAATCACTGTCACATGGGTGAAGACGAGGTCTTGCCTGCTACTGGCTTTCTGCTGGGCCAGCGGGAGGGACGAGCAAAAAAGAACGAGCAAGAGTCCTGAGATGGTTTTCATAGACTTCCTCTAGAGGATTTGACCGCTTTGGTTTCCACGAGTCGCAATAAACAGGTTCTATCTTCTGGGTAAGAGCGTATAGCCCGGGCGAGTCCACGAGCCATGTGTACTCTACTTTAGGACGACGCAACCCCACTCAGCGTTAACGATGCTGGTTAATTTTCCAGAGGTAGGATCTAAGCCGGATCCCCAACGGACCGGTGTGATTGCAAAAGAGCGCAGCGACCCCACCAGATACCACCGGCTTCAGTCGTGTGGTGCTTCAATTTCAGCCTACGAGCGGCTTAAGCAGGTTGTGTCCCGGAGTAGTCGGCGCGTCCACTCGTAGGTTGAAGTTGAACCACCACGCGGCTGACGCCGGTGGTGTCCCGGAGTAGTAGTGAGCACCTGGCGAGATGCGCCACATGCGGCAGCCACTACTCGCGCTCGAGTACGGCTCTCTCTTCCCGAATCAGCTGATCAAGAGCGGCGCTTATATTCGGATCAAGCCTCTTAGACTGTTCAAAGTCCTTCGCCGCCTCGGCATCCTTGCCAAGACATAACTGCACCAATCCGCGGTTGCCATAAGCCGTTGCCGACCGCGGCTCAAGTTCGATCACACGACTGTAGTCGGAAATGGCGCCAATCAGGTCGTTTTGGTCTTTGCGAACACCGGCGCGGCCATGATAGGCGCGGGTCATCCGCGCGTTTATCTCGATTGCGCGGTTGAAGTCGGACATCGCGCCTTCCTTCTCTCCGACCTTTCTGCGCGCCTCACCGCGGTCGCAATAAGCTTCAGCGTGACGCGGGTTAAGAGCTATCGCTTGATCGTAGTCGATGAGGGCGCGGGCAAGCTGACCCTGCTCCGCACGAACACCGCCGCGGTTGCGATATGGTTCAGCTTCGCGCGGGTTGCTATTGATGACCCTGTCGAGGTCCGAAATCGCCAGATCGAAGTCCTTCTTAAACCAATAGACCAACGCCCGATTGTAATATGCGTGGATCAGCCCGGGATCTATTGCAAGGGCCAGATCGCAATCGGCGAGCGCGCCTTCTGCATCCCCTTTGCGGGAGCGCGCTACGGCGCGATTCGCGTATGCCATAGCCGTGAGGGGATCGATCAACCTGACGCGATCGACACTTGCTGGGACACCAGAAAACTCAAACCTGCCGTTCGAATCCGGTCGACCGGAGCGGTCGCCTGCCGGATGAGAACTGATCTCGATGGCCCTGGTGAAGTCGTTAATGGCGCCGTCGAGATCGCCTTTCAGGAAACGCTGGCGTCCGCGCTCGTACGAATCGCGAGCGACGTCGTAGCTTTGGGCATTGGCCGTGAGCGCAATACAGGCAATGAGAATGAGAACCGAACCAACGCAACGGTTACGCATGTTTGACCTCCAACAGCAGCTCGTTGGTGGTAGACCTGCGCCAAGGCACACCTCAGACAAGAGCAGAGCGAACCCCTGCCTGACTCTCCACCCGAATCAACCTGCCGGATCAGACAGGGCTTCATCGAGTTGAGAGGAACCTCAACAGAACTGGATTTCTCTTAGCTGCGATGAGCGCAGCGTTGACAGCTCGAATTGGGGATCAGTCCAGATGGGCTCGGGGATGATCCACAGCTCGCCAGCGCAGTGTTACCTCCAAACCGGTAATGAGCGCCTGATAGATGTCTGCATCCGCCTAATTCCTACTACTACGATCACCTGACAAACGTTCAGAAAAAAAACAACGATGGTTAGTGACGTTAGAGCTCTTCGGGTTTCTTTCTTGGTTCAGTTTTTTTGTCGTCAGCTTCTTTTGCTAAGCTCAGTCCGGAGTGGAATACGAAACCGTTCCTGCGTCTCTTGAATTCAGCTGGACGTCCTGCCCTCCGTCAGGAGGACCATGTTTATAACGCCGCGAGGAGACGTCCCCGCCCTCCGTCAGGAGGGCAATGTTTATAGATGCCGTGACGCCACGTCCCCGCCCTCCGTCAGGAGGGCAGGATGGTCGCGATATGCCGGCTACAAAAACCTTCTCTCTTCTGTTTGGTTTCGTTCTTTCTATGGCCGCGCACAATACGCGTGTACCTCTGGGAGTTTCGCCCTTCCAGAGATCGCGTCCGTTCGAATCCTTAGTGCCGCCCTTAGTGACTAGGATTTGTCTTGCTCGCGCTTCCAGCGCTGTAGCCTTTCCGATGCCGGACCGCGAGATTATCATTCCCCTTTACTCTGACTCGGACCTCCCGGTAGCCGCCGTTAGAGAGCTTGTTCGTAGGGTAGTAGCTTATCGCGTAGATGTGACGGAGTTCTTCGGCTATCTGGTTGGCGAGCCGACCGAAGTCCTGTACATTCTGAGCGTCATAGACTGGGCCTCCGCCGGCTGTTGCGACGTCAGCCATGAAGTCGCCCTTTTCCCTTCTACGCTGCCTTTGAGTTCCGGGCCCCGGTGTCGGTTGAGTCCCAAGATCGGTCGTTGTAATCGGACCACTACGTCGTCTGGGCAAGGGCCAGGGTATCGGGATAGGAATCTGAACAGTTGGGTCAATCATCCGTAAGACGTAGTCCTCTTTCGGAAAGCGCAAGCCATAGACCAGCACATCCGACTCTCTGACCCCCTCTACTGCATCATCATGGCTCGCAGAGCTGCTTGTTGTGTCCTCGCCATCAGAAAAGAGGATCAGCGCTTTTCGCCCTTCGACATCGCGGAGCTTTCGCCCAACTGCGTCATATACGGCGTCGTAGACGCTTGTTCCGGAGCCGGTACGCGTGCTGCGAATCGCATATTCAAGCTCCCTGGGGTCATTAGTAAAACCCGTCAGATACCTAATTCGGCGATCAAATGAGATAACCATCAGTCGGTCTTGAGGACGCATTTGCCGAACAAAAGCGATGCAAGCGTCCTGTATAGCTTCGACACTCCCACTCACACTCGGACTCATATCGAGCAGGAGCACGACATTGAATGCGACTTCTTCGCTTGCGAAGGTGGCTATCTCCTGCTCGACGCCGTCTTCGTAAAGATTGAAGTCACGCCTGTTCAGTTTGGGAATGTAGCGGCCTGAGCGGTCACTCACCAGCAACGGAATATTTACCAGCGTCGACTCGAGCCTTATGACTTCGTCATCTGAAGTCGTTGGTGGTTGCTTCGCCAAACCCATCTGCGTTCCAGGGCGCCGCGACTCTGAGTTCAGCTCGTCGTGGG
>Ga0134127_10003728_pt1 | contig 10976 bp, 14 predicted proteins | sample KB31753_FD_96459 | JGI IMG/M metagenome (GOLD analysis project Ga0134127, IMG submission 96459) | Terrestrial soil microbial communities with excess Nitrogen fertilizer from Kellogg Biological Station, Michigan, USA - KB3-175-3 | ecosystem: Environmental > Terrestrial > Soil > Unclassified ...
CCGGAAGCCTCGCCGGATTTACGTCATAAACGGCCTTGGCCTACCGAGAGACCAAGCTGCACAGGCAAAGAACTGATGCAGCGGCTACGACGACGAGCCGCCAGCACCACTGAATTTTCGGCATTTTCCACCCCGGTTTGCTTGAAGGGCGGGATCATAGCCTTGCCTTCCCTCCGTTTCGCAACAGGAAGCTTCGTCAAAAACGGCGTTTGTCATATGCGACGCTTCCGGGGCAGAATTGGCCGGACACAAAGCCAAGCCCGCGGGCGCAACGCGCGCGGCACATAAAGCCGGGGATCAACGGCATGTCATCTGCCGCAGCGACTCTCGACGCCTTCATCGATCGTGTGGGCGGAATCGTTACGCCGTTCTCCCTCGAGTTGCCTGACGGTGCGAAGCGGAGCGTGGGCCAAGGCAAGCCCGAGTTTCACGTCGGCTTGCGCAATGAGCGGGCGCTCAGGGCGCTGCGCACGCTCGACGAAGGCGACATCGCCGAGGCCTATCTGCAGGGCGATATCGACATTGAAGGCGACATGCTGAAGCCGTTTGCCCTGCGCGCCTCTCTCGACGACCGTCATCCTCTGGTCGCGGCCTGGCGTTTCATCGAGCCGTTGTTGTTCGGGCAGGTCTATACCAACAAGCAGGCAATCTCTTCCCACTACAATGCCGATCCGAAGTTGTTCCTCAGCTTCCTCGATCCGGTGTTCCCGGCCTACAGCCAAGGCGTCTACGCTCATGACGACGAGTCCCTGTCGAAGGCGCTCGAACGCAAGTTCGATTGGGCCATCGAGCAATGCGAGCTAGGGCCGGGCAAGACTGTGCTCGAGATCGGTCCTGGGTGGGGCGCCTTCGCCGGCCACGCGCTGCAAGCGGGCGTGCGCTTCACCGGCATCACCAACTCGGATGTCTCGCAGAGCTATCTCAGATCGAAGCTCGCCAATTTCGGCGACAGCTTCGACATCCTGCTCACCGATTTCTACGACTTCGAACCCGACGAGCCGTTCGACTCGATCGTCATCATGGGCGTGATCGAGCACCTGCCCAATTACGAGCGCGTGCTGAAGAAGTTCTATCGCTTGCTCAAGCCGGGCGGCCGGGTGTTCCTCGACGGTAGCGCCGCCAAGAAGAAATACGAGTTGTCGACCTTCATGGTGCGGCACATCTATCCGGGCAATCACTCATTCCTCGTGCTCGACGATTTCCTGAACAAGCTCGCCAAGACCGATCTCGAGGTGATGGACGTTCAGAACGACCGCTGGAGCTACTTCCTCACCTTCCGCCAATGGGCGAGGAATCTAGAATCGAACAAGGACTATGTGCGCTCCTCCTTCGGAGACTTCGAGTATCGTAAGTTCAGGCTCTATCTCTGGGGCGCGGCATACGAGTTTCTCGCGCGCAATCTCGACTGTTACCGCCTCATTCTTTACAAACCCAAAGACGCCGCCTAGTAACGCCGCAATTTCGCCCCGCCCAGGTCTTGCGGCCGCTCGCTAAGCTCGCCATTTAAGGCTTGACTAACCCCATCCGTGCGAGGGTGGAACCCTTTGAGCGATAGCGCATTTTAGGCGACATCCAGCCTTCTTGCGCGAGGGAGCGGGGAAACACATGACAAGCGCGGCGTCTCGAGACAGCGCTACGCCACAATCGGTCATCTCCCGCGCCCTGCAGCACGCCCTTCAATTGAGCGACGGCCTCCTTGAGTGGCTTCCCATCGGCGTCTGCGTCTGTGATGCCGAAGGTTATCTCGTCCAATACAACAATCGCGCCGCCGAGCTCTGGGGCCAGTCCCCGGTTATCGCCAATCGAGAACATCGTTTCACGGGGGCATTCAAAGCCTATCGGCCCAACGGAGAACCGCTTCGGCTCGACGAAACTCCTATGGCCGAGCTGCTCGAGACTGGCCGCCCGATCCGCAACCGCGAGCTCGTGATCGAGCGCCCAGACGGAAGCCGTCTCACCATTCTCGCCAATCTCGACCCGCTGCGCGATGAAGCCGGCAGACTCGTCGGCGGGGTGAATTGCTTCCAGGACATCACCGCGCGCAAGGCTGCCGAGCGACGGTTGCAGCAGCGCGAGCAATGGTATCGCGATCTGCTCGGGGCTCTTCCCGCAGCCCTTTACACGACCGACGCCGACGGCCGCATCACCTTCTTCAACCGAGGCCGCCGCCGAGCTCTGCGGCAGGCGGCCTTTCCTCGGCGACGATGCTTGGTCGATTGGCAGCAAGCTTTATTGGCCCGACGGGAAGCCCATCGCGCAGGAGGAATGTCCCACGGCACTCGCCCTCAAGACTGACAAGCCGGTGCGCGGAACCGAGGAGATTGTCGAGCGTCCCGATGGCACGCGCATTCCCGTCATCCGTTTCCCACTCCGTTGCACGATGAAGAAGGCAAGTTGATCGGCGCCGTGAACATGCTGGTCGACATCAGCGAGCGGAAGGCGGCAGAGGAGGAGAAGGTGCTGCTGCTCCGCGAGCTCGCTCACCGCGTCAACAATACCTTCGCCGTCATCCTTGCCGTGGCCCAGCAGACGCTCCGCACGGCGCCCTCGTCCAAAGCCTTCGTCGAGACCTTTAGCGGAAGGCTTCAGGCGCTGGCCCAAGCGCACAACCTTCTGCTCACCAAGGACTGGACAGGCGCCGATCTCGGCGAGCTTGCCAAGGGACAGCTCGCGCCGTTCTGCCTCGAAGGTCAGGAGCGGCTCAGAATCGAAGGGCCCAAAGTGACGCTCTCTCCGCCGCAAGCCATCGCGCTCGGCGTCGTGCTGCACGAGCTCGGTACCAACGCAGCGAGATATGGCGCTCTGTCCAACGGCATCGGCAGGGTCAACCTCTCGTGGACGCTCGGACCGGGCCGGGTGGTTCTTGCCTGGGCCGAGCGTCAAGGTCCGCCGGTCGTACCTCCTCAGCGCAGGGGGCTCGGCACCAAGCTCATTCAGCGCGGGCTTCCTGACGCGACCATTGATTGGCGCTTCGAGGCCGACGGCGTGGTCTGCGCCATCGATCTTCCGCTTGCCAAGCTGCAACCCAAGAACGGCAGCGCCGCTCGCGTTAACCTATAAGCTCACATGAACCTTCTCGTTTCGCGAGAGAGTCTTAGCCACCTTTCAGGGAGGGAGGATCTCATGTGCGAGCATTGCAAAACTGCACGACCGGCTTTTTCGCGGCGGAGTGTCATGGCGGGGGCCGCGTCGCTCCTTGCCGCAAGTGCGTTGTCCGTTAATCGTGTCAGGGCCGAGCAGCCCGAAACGCCCACGCCACCGCAAAATGCGATCTCGCCTGCAGAGGCGCTCGACCGGCTAATGAAGGGCAACGCCCGTTACGTGGCGAACACACCCAACGAAAAGGACTTCTCGGCTGGCCGCGCCGAACGAGCGGTCGTGCAATACCCCATCGTTGCAGTGCTGAGCTGCTCCGACAGCCGAGTCGCGCCCGAGCTCGTGTTCGATCAGGGTCCTGGTGACGTCTTCGTGGTCCGCCTCGCCGGAAATTTTCCTCGATGACGACGGATTCGCCAGCCTCGAATACGCCGTGAAGTTTCTCGGCGCGCCGCTCGTTATGGTGCTGGGGCATACGAACTGCGGCGCGATCGCAGCGGCCATCAAAGTGGTGATGGAACGAGTCGAGCTTCCCGGACACCTGCCAGAGTTAATCAAGTCAATTAAGCCCGCGGTGATTGCCGCACATGATCGCCACCCGAGCGACTTGCTGGCGGCGGCAACCGAAGAGAATGTGCGCCTCAACGTGAAACGCCTTGACGCCGACGCCCCGATCATGTCCGAGGCGCTGGCAGCGAAGAAGATCGACATCGTCGGCGGCATCTACGATCTCGCCACCGGCAATGTCGGCCTGATTTGACCGGGAGGCTCGAAGTCCTGGCCAAAGATGGAGGACGCGCTCGAACGCTGGCGATCGGAAAAGACCGCCGCCTATCTCTCCGGTACGGTCGCCGCGTATGAGCCCGATCCTGCGAAGGCTCATCTCTTCAGGGAGATGGCTCACGCGGCGGAGGAACAGGCCGCCATTCTCGCCAAGGACCTCAAGCCCGTCCCCGCCTTCGCGCCCTCGCTGAGGTCGCGCGTCACCGCGTCCCTCATAAGAATTTTCGGTCCGCGCGCGATGAAGCCTGTGCTTTCGGCCTCGAAGGTGCGTGGCGTGTCCGTCTATGGCGGCAAGATCGAGGAAGGCCATCCCTGGCCGACATCGGTCGAAGACGTCGGACGGCGACACAAATCCTATGGCGGAGGCACGCTCAGGGCAGGGGTGTTCGGCGTCAATGACGGGCTCGTGTCGAACACTTGCCTCGTCATGGGCGTGGCCGGCGCGGCGGCGGAGCCTTCGGTCCTCGTTCTAACCGGCACCGCCGGGTTGCTTGCCGGCGCCTTTTCCATGGCCGCTGGCGAGTTCATCTCGATGCTCTCGCAGAAGGAGATGTTCGAGCATCAGATCGCCCAGGAACGCGACGAGCTCGAGCGCTATCCGAAGGAGGAGGCCGAGGAGCTCGCCCTCATCTATGCGGCGCGAGGTTTGCCTCTTGCGCAGGCTCGCGATGTCGCGGCGAAAATGACCGCGAATCCTGAGAAGGCGCTCGATACGTTGGCCCGCGAAGAGCTCGGGCTAAATCCCGATGACCTCGGTTCGCCGATCGGCGCCGCGATCTCCTCCTTCATCGCGTTCTCGATCGGCGCGAGCCTTCCGCTCATGCCGTTCTTGCTCGGGCTCAAGCCTGGTGTGCTGATCGCCGCCGCAATCTCAGGCGCTGCCCTATTTGTGGTCGGTGCGATGTTGAGCCTGTTCTCGGGCCGTAGCGCGGTCCTCGGCGGATTGCGCATGCTCGCCATCGGCAGCGCCGCAGCCGCAGCGACGTATTTCATTGGGTCTCTATTCAACGCGACGGGACTGTGAAATCGCGGCGTTTCGACTGGTGACGCTTTTTTCATGCAAGCCATACCGAGCATTATGGCCGCGCTAACATCGGCGAGGACAATGGAACCAATTATCGCGGGCTTTGCGCTAGGCTTTTTGCTCCTACACGACGAGGGAGCGCGCCATGGCCAAGGTCCAATTGCTGCATCGATTGAGGCTCGTGCCAGGCCCGGCTCCCATCGTCGCCACTCCGGCGCCTACTGCAAAGCCGATCGCTCCTGTGCAGGATGCTGACCGGCGCACCTTGAGCTTTCCGCGCGGGCCTGCCTCGGGCGCACGGTTCACTCCCGATTATGTGAGTGAGATCGCCCGCTTCGCCTATTTCTGGGCGTGGCCCCTGGTCAACGTGTTCAACCGCTACATCGCGTTCAAGCGAGTCAGGCGCCCGATCCTCGTTGGCGGCATCGCTCCCGTCGCGCTGATCAATCATGTCGCCATGCTGCACGACCATATCGGCTGGAAGCAGCGCTACATCGCCTGCCACAGCCAGGACCTCATCTATGGTTTCGGCATTCTTGATCTCGCGCGCGAGCCTGTGGTTGTGCAGGTGCCGGATTTCGGCCTATTGGGTCTATCAGGCGACCGATCTCAGGACCGACGGTTTCGCCAATCTTGGCACGATGTACGGTACGAAGCCGGGCTTCTATCTGCTGTCCGGCCCCCGTCGGGGATCGCCGCGAGCTTCCGCGGCTCGACCAATGTCGCGACGCTGATCCCGCGTGTGTTTCAGGAAGACGACAAGGCGGACAACGAGGTGTTGCAGCCTCTCATCCAGGCGATAGCGGTCTATCCGCTGTCCGAGTTCGACGGAAAGGTTAAAACGAGAGACTGGTCGTCTCTTCCGAGCCTTCCCTGGATCAAGCTCGGCGAGGAAGAATGGAAGTGGTCGATCCCGCAACTTTCTTCGACATTTTGCCGAAGTGCTCGACGCCGCCCGCCCGCTTCCCGGTGAGGAGGCGCTTTACGCGCTGGTCCGGTCGGTGCTCGACGCGGCCGTGGTGGACAAGACCTTGTGCAAAGTGCTGAAGGACGCTGCGGCGGAAGCCGACGAGACTCTGGTCAAGCCGCTTCTTCAGTTCCGCAATTTCGGCATTCCGCTTCCCGACAACTGGACCACGGTGATCAACAGCGCCGAGTTCGGCACCGATTACTACACGCGCACGGCGGTCGCGAAGTCGAACATCTTCATCAACCGGCCGCGCGAGACGCGCTATTTCTATCAGGACCTCGATATGCGAGGCGGGCGGCTCACTGGTACCGGGCGATACACCATCACCTTTAAAGAGACCCCGCCCGTCAAAGGCTTTTGGTCGATCACCCTCTATAACCAGCAGCACTTCTTCGCGACGAACGCGCTCAATCGTTTCTCGCTCAGCACCAAGAGCAAGGGCTTGCGCTTCGAGCCTGACGGCTCTCTCGTCATCCATGTGCAGAACGAGCGGCCAACCGACGACAAGCTATCGAACTGGCTACCTGCTCCGCCTGACGAATTCTCGCTTTACATTCGCGCCTATTGGCCTCTCGAGGAAATTGCCGAGGGACGCTGGACTCCGCCTCCGGTCGTCCCCGCTTAGACACCACCCAGTTACCATGACGTGATATGGTGCCCGCCAATCGCGCCGGGGTGGGCCTCTCGCGGCTCCTCCGACATGACGCGCCGCTTGGCGTGATGGCCAACGCGCCGACCTACGATTGGCACATGACCAATCTTGCGAACTATATCAACCTTTCGGTCAACGACATCGAGTCCATCAAGCTCGGCGCCCGAAAGATCAGCGCATTTGGCGCCGGCGGCGGGCTTCTCGGTCTCCCCGGCAATTTCACCCCGCCATGCTTCGTCCGCGCGGCGATCTACAGCCAGTCCGCGGCGCCGAATGCGACCGCCGATGATGCTGTGCTGTCGGCTTCCATATCCTCAACCAGTTCGACATTCCCAAAGGCTCGGTGGTGAACTCCGCCGCTGGCGAAAAGATGGACGAGATCACCGAATGGACCAGCGTCGCAGATCTCAAGAACCTGTCCTGGTATTTCAGCACATTCGAGGACCAATCGATCCACATGGTCGATCTCAAGCCGGCCGTCGACGCGGCCAAGGGCGAGATCGCAACTATCGAGATGGAAGGAACAAGCAGCCGATCGCCGATGTCTCGTCCGACACCACGACGCTCAAGGCTGCCTCACGATAAGTGAGAAGGGGACCTGGGGCGCTGAGCGCTAGCCAAAGTACGGCGTCGGAGGCCAAGCGAACCTCTAGACGATGACTCCGGGGTCTCTATTTCTGGCCTAAGGAACCTTAACCCTGCCAATGGGTTAAGGTCACCTCATTCAGGAGCCAAGCGCCGACCGCACCATCAATGGAGTTCGGGCGTCTTGGCGCGTGCCGGGAGACTCCGACATGCCGCCCCGTTCGCCCCTGCCCTTGCTCTCCACCCCCTCCGACGCGCGCACGGCGTCGCTGCAAGGGCTGCTGATCGCCACTATCGTCATTGCCGCCCTTTACTTCATGCGCGAGATCCTCGTCCCGCTCGCGCTCGCCATCATGTTGAGCTTCGTGCTGACCCCGCCGCTTCTCATGCTCAGGCGGATCAAGGCGCCGCGCGTCCTCGCCGTCAGTATCGTGGTGGGCGCGGCCTTCCTGGTCATTTTCGTCATCGGCTGGCTACTGTCGGGGCAGGTTACACAGCTCGCCGGCGAGTTGCCCAAATATCAGACCGTCCTAACCAAGAAAATTGGCGACCTCAGCAATGCCGTAAGCGGCGCGCCGCTCTTCAGAAAAGCGGCGACGGCGCTGGAGCAGATCGAGCAGGGTCTTTCCAATCCCCCGCCTGAGACGTCGGTCGGAACCGAGCCCGGGCCGCCGCAGCAGGTCGAGCAGGGCAAGCAGCCGGTCCTCGTCGAAGTCCGCAATCCCCCGCCCACGCCGTTCGAGATCTATCAAGGCATCGCCGGAACATTGTTGCCGCCGCTCGCCACCGCCGGCATCGTGCTTCTGTTCGTGGTGTTTATCCTGTTCCAGCGCGAAGATCTGCGCGACCGGATGATCAGGCTGCTGGGCGCTTCGGATCTGCACCGCGCCGCCTCCACCATCACCGACGCGGCCACGCGGCTAAGTCATTATTTCTTGCGGCAAGTGCTGATCAATTCCGCCTACGGTGTCTTCATCACAATTGCGCTGTGGCTGATCGGCATCCCGAGCCCGATCGTGTGGGGCGTGCTCGCGGGTCTCATGCGCTTCGTACCATTCATCGGCTCTTATATCGCTGCGTTGCCCCCACTGCTGCTAGCCGCGGTGGCTTATCCCGACTGGTCCGTCTTTTGGATCACGCTCGCGCTCTACATCGTCTCAGAGGTGATCATGGGCCAGGTGATCGAACCCCTGGTGTTTGGACGCGGCACAGGCATAACCCCCATCGCCGTGGTTGCTTCCACGATCTTTTGGACTTGGCTGTGGGGGCCTATCGGTCTGCTCCTCGCCATGCCTATCACCGTGTGCCTCGCCGTGCTCGGACGTCATGTCGAGGGGCTCGAGTTCTTCGAGGTGCTGCTCGGCGACGAACCCGCGCTCACACCCGAGCAGAGTTTCTATCAGCGCGCGCTGGCGGGCGATGCAGCGGAGGCCACCTACCAGGCCGAGCTCGCGTTGAAGGAACAGAGCCTCGTGTCCTATCTCGATCACGTGGTGCTCGGCGGGCTGAAGCTCGCCGAAGATGACGCACTTCGCGGCAGCCTCGACGATGAGCAGGCGAAGAAGGTGTGCACGACGGTGACAGAGATGCTCGACAATCTCGCCGATTTCGAGCCGCGCAGCTGGTTCGCCAAGCTGCGAATGAGACCTGAGAAGGCGGAAAAGGACGAAGCTGCCGGTCTTGCCTCGCTTAACGCCGCTGAAGGGGAAGACGAGGAAGGCGACGAGAACGGAAACTTGCCGGCCATCGAGCGCTCAGAGCTTGCGCCAGGATGGGCCGTCGAGGAGCCTGTCCTCTCGATCGGCGGACGCAACGTTCTCGACGAGGCTGCTGCCGATGTTCTGGCGGAAGTGCTGAAGAAGAGAGGAATCGGCGCGAGCTCGCTCGGGCCCAAAACGATCTCGGCCGGCCACATCGCCTCGCTCGCCAATACCGAGGCGAAGCTAATCGCTCTCTCTTATCTCGGGCTGGGCAGTGGCCCTGCTCACATCCGCTATCTGGTGCGACGCTTGAGGCGGATTCTGCCGCAAGGCACGCTGATCCTGGTCTGCTTCTGGGCCGAGGAACCGGAAGCCCCCTCGGTCAAGGCGCTGCTCGCGACCACCGATGCCGACGCCTATGCGACCTCCCTGTCGGAGGCCGTAGACATCTCTCTCGCTGCCGCGAAGGGCGAACTGAAGCCGGGTGCGACTGGCGCCGCACTCGAAACGAAGGGCAAGCCAGCCGCGAAGGACGAAGCAGAGCGAAAACCAACTCCTGCGCGCGTCGCCTGACCTGATTTTGGCTCATTCGCCGGTCTGGGGAACGATGCTGGATGCTTTCGCACGCGCACGCGCCGCATAGCCGAACAGGAGCGCGATGACGCCGCCGAACGCGACCACGGCGACGAGGAAGAGCAAGGCTGCGGTGAAGCTGCCAGTCGCCTGCCTGATCATGCCGACGATCGACGGGCCGGCGAGGCCGCCGAGATTGCCGACAGAGTTGACGAGCGCGAGGCCTGCCGCGGCGCCAGTGCCGGTCAGGATCGCCGTCGGCAGCGACCAGAAGGTGCTGCCCGCGGCATAGATGCCGACCGCGGCGAGAGTGAGCGCCACCATGATCACCGCGAGCGGCAGGCCTGCTGCCGACCAGGCGAAAGCTGCGCCGGCAAGAAAGAGCGGGAGCGCCACGTGCCAGATACGCTCGCCGGTGAGGTCGGAGTGCCGCCCCCAGAGCACCATGGCGATGCTGGCAAAGAGATAAGGCACGCGGTGAGGAAGCCGATCTCAAGCGGCGCGAGGCCGAAGGTCTGGATCACCTGCGGCATCCAAAAGCCGATGCCGTACAGTCCGACCACGATGCAGAAATAGAGCAGTGCGAGCACGAGGACGCGCGGCTTGGTCAGAGCATCGCCGAGCGCGTGATAGCCCGCGTCACGCGTCGTCTCGGCTTCTGCCGCGAGCTTGGTTTCGAGCGCATGCTTTTCATCCTCGCTGAGCCAAGGTGCCTCTGCCGGCCGGTCAGGGAGCAGTTTGAGCGCGGCAAAGCCGAGCAGCACTGCCGGCAATCCTTCGATGATGAACAGCCAGTGCCAACCTTTCAGCCCGCCCAGCCCGTGCAGCTCGAGCAGAGACTCGTTGCCATGGCCATGGCAGTGGTGAGCGGTATCCCAAGCGCTTCACGCGGCCATCCCGCCCTTGGCCCCGGGCGATCTTGAGTCAACCGTCGGCCATCTGAGCAATCAGTTTCTCTCGCAATTCGATCAGGCTTCACACACCACACACCGCCTAGAGCGATGTATGTAATCACCGATTGGCTGGGTCGGCAGTTAGCGATTGCAAAGCCACACTTAGCGTAGGAGGAAGCAAAATGAGGATCCTACCGTTGACCACCATCGTACTGCTCGTTGGCGCCGGATATGCCCTCGCCCAGGGGACACCATGTCTTCCGGCCGCCCTTCCGCTGTTCTGACCGACGCACAATGCCAAGAGGTATGGAAGAAGGCGGTGCCAAGCGGCGACACGTTGGCTCAGGCTGACGCCGCGCCTTACATCGTAAACTTCACTCAGGTCGACACCGACGGGGACGGCGTCATATCGATCGCCGAGTTTCAGGCAGCTTGCGGCAAGGGACTTGTGAAGTACACAAATCACTAGGTGCTCCAGAGACGACGTTTGAGTTCGGTTCGAACGCGTTTGTTTGAGCGAGGAGCAGACTGATGAAGGAAATCGATCGCCGCAGCGTCGTTGCGGGAATTTTGTGCGGCGCCGCCGTTGCCAGTCTCGGCCTATCCATGCTGCCGAAGGCTGCCAACTTCGATCCCGCTCCCGGCCCCTAAGGAGGGTGTCGCCCAGCCACAGCATCTCGTCGAGGACGCACGCGTTGCC
>Ga0134127_10003729_pt1 | contig 10974 bp, 6 predicted proteins | sample KB31753_FD_96459 | JGI IMG/M metagenome (GOLD analysis project Ga0134127, IMG submission 96459) | Terrestrial soil microbial communities with excess Nitrogen fertilizer from Kellogg Biological Station, Michigan, USA - KB3-175-3 | ecosystem: Environmental > Terrestrial > Soil > Unclassified ...
CCCGGCCAGCGCCGGCGAGGGGGTGACGTGCTGCCAGGCAAACAGGAACCTCATGAACTCGGCAGGCGAGACCGGCGAGATCTCCGCACGCAGGCGGTTCAGCGTGTAGCGATGAATACGCGCCAGGAGCACGCGATCGCACCACTCCAGTGCTTTTGCGCCGGGTGAGAAGACGCCGCGCAACACGAGTCCCTGGGACTCGAGGTCCAGCAGGGCCGCGTCGGCGTCGGCGTCGGCCACGCCGAACGATGCGGCGAGTGCCGCAGCGGTGACCGGCCCGATGAATGCCATCCGCCCCTGCCAGAGCGACGCGAGCGCTCCCTCCCTCGTCCACTCACGCGCCGCTCGAGACGATGGCGCCGTAATCGGGGGATCCAGAGGCGCGTTCGGATGGACCGCCAGAATTTCCGGCAGTCGTTCCGCGGCGACCCAGACTGTTGCGGCGGGTCCGCTGTCCTCGCCGGGTCCGTTGCGCGGGACCCGGCCCAAGTTGACGCGGGTGGCACGCGAGTCAGCCGCCAGCGTCGCCAAAAGTGCGAGGTCAGCTTCGTCCTCGCGCAGGAAACCGGCCGTCAACAGCACGTCGTGCAGTTCTTCGGCGTCGCGCGGATCGGGGCGGGCTTCGTCGATGACGCGCGCGATGGCGGCGGCATCGAGCGACCCGTGCGCCACGCCCCGGTCGGCCGGTCGCCGCGCCTGCACCGCGTGCGTTCTCCGCTCCTCGAGCGGCGCATCGTCCACGAACGCGTAGGGCCGCGCATTCAGCACTTCGTCCGCGAACGGCGACGGCTCAGGGGTGTCTCGCGAGACGAGCGTGATGGCATCAGCGTGAATGGCTTCGAGTACCGCTGAGAGGCCATGAATGTCCATCGCTTCCTCGAGACAGTCGCGGAGCGACTGGTTGACGAGGGGATGGTCGGGAATCTCGCGGTCGCCCGGAATGTTGTCCAGGCACGCCGCTGCGTCGGGAAACGCCGCGGCCATCAGGTCGTCCGCCTGCATGCGCTGCAGTGGCGGCGGCACTTTCGACCCGTTCCGGCTGCGCGGCACAGCCAGCGAGATGGTCGCGTTCCAGCGCCAGCGCGTCGCAAACAGGGGCGCATCGAGAACCGCCTGGACGAGCGTCTCGCGCAGCGTCGCCGGGTGGACGTAGCGGAAGACGTCGGCCAGCGGGAAGGAGTGCTGGGGCCCGAGCGACAGCATCAGCGCGTCCTCGGTCGCCGCGGCCTGCAGCTCGAAGTTGAACTGGCGGCAGAACTTCTTCCGCAGCGCCAGCGCCCACGCGCGATTGATGCGGCTGCCGAACGGGGCGTGCAGCACGAGCTGCATGCCGCCCGATTCGTCGAAGAAGCGCTCGAGGACGAGCGTCTGCTGCGTCGGGATTATGCCAAGCGCTGCGCGTCCGGCGGAGAGGTATTCAAGGAGTTGTTCCGCCGCGGCATCTGACAGACCGGTTTCAGAGACGAGCCAATTCCCGAGCCGTCCGCCGCCGCTCCACGGGAGCTCCGGCGAGACGGCCCCCACGTGGGTTGGTACGGACAGCCGCGCGTCGACTTCGGCGCGGAGATCGCTGACCGCGTGTGAGAGCTCGTTGCTGCGTGCCGGCGCCTCGCCGAGCCAGAAGGGAATCGTCGGCGGCGCGCCATGCGCGTCGGTTACTCGCACGGTGCCCGCGGTCACCCGTGTGATCTGCCATGAAGCGTTCCCGAGCTGAAAGATGTCGCCGGCACTGCTTTCGATCGCGAAGTCCTCGTTCAGCGTGCCGACGAACGTCTCTTCAGGCTCGAGCACGACGCGGTAATCCGCGACTTCCGGGATGGCGCCGCCCGACTGGATCGCGAGCATGCGCGATCCGCGACGGGGACGCAGCATGCCGTGGACTTCGTCGCGATGCACCAGCGCCGCCCGGCGGCCGCGCCTGGTCGCAAACCCGTCCGCAAGCATCGCCACAACCGCGTCGAAATCGGCGCGGAGCAGCGACCGGTACGGCCACGCGCGCCGAAACAGGGCGAACAGGTCATCCTCCGCGTACTCGCGGCAGGCGAGCTCCGCGGCGACCTGCTGCGCCAGGACGTCGAGCGGCGCGTCGTGCCATACGATCCGATCGAGGTCGCCCTGCCGTACCGACCGCAGCAGCGCCGCACACTCGACAAGGTCATCGCGCGACGCCGGCATGAGTCGTCCCTTCGGCATCCCGGAGACCGTGTGGCCTGAGCGGCCGACCCGCTGGAGGAGTGTGGCAATCCGGTGTGGCGACCCGATCTGGCACACCAGATCGACGTGCCCAATGTCGATGCCGAGCTCGAGCGAGGCGGTGGCGACGAGTGCCTTCAGCGCTCCGGTCTTCAACCGGTGCTCGGCGTCCAGTCGCGTCTCTTTCGACAGGCTTCCGTGATGCGCCGTGACCTCGCGTTCGCCGACTCGCTCGCTCAGATGCCTGGCGACGCGCTCAGCCATCCGCCGGGTATTGACGAAAATCAGCGTCGTCTTGTGCGACGAGATCAGCTCGGTCAGCCGGTCGTAGTACTCCTCCCAGACTTCGTGCGCCATGACGGCGCCAAGCGGCGAGCGGGGAATCTCGAGAGCGAGATCGAGCGCGCGCCGGTGGCCTTCGTCGACGATGGCGCAGTCGCCGCCGCCGTCGTCCGCGCCCACGAGAAAACGCGCGACCTCGTCAATCGGACGCTGCGTCGCTGACAGGCCGATGCGCTGAACGGGCGCTCCTACAACGTTCTCTAATCGTTCGAGCGAGAGCGCAAGGTGGGCGCCGCGTCGGGTTCCGATCACGGCATGGATTTCGTCGACGATCACCGTGCGGACTGTGCGCAGCAAATCACGGCTGCGTCCGGCCGTCAGGAGCAGATAGAACGACTCGGGAGTGGTGACGAGAATGTGCGGCGGCGTCCGCAGCATCGCGGCGCGCTCGGACTGCGTGGTGTCGCCTGTCCGGACCGCAGCGGTGATGCGCGGCGCCGTCTGGCCGAGCGACTCCGCCAGCTGACGGATGCCGCGCCGCGGCTCGGCCAGGTTCTTATGGATGTCGGCGCTGAGCGCCTTCAGCGGTGAAATGTAGACGACACGAATCTCATCGGGAAGCGGCGCGCGCACGCTCTCCTGAACCAGGTCGTCGATTGCCGTGAGAAATGCCGCGAGCGTCTTGCCGGAGCCAGTGGGGGCGGCAATCAGCGTATGCCGGCCGTTGCGAATGTGTTCCCAGCCGCGCGCCTGCGCCGGCGTGGGCGAACCCAAGGTTTGCGTAAACCACTCGGATACGAGCTGATGAAAACCTGAGAGGGGCATACGGCGGGAACCTGCGAGAAGAACCAGGATCGATTCTATCGCACGTTTGTCCAGTCAAAGGACCGTGTGACCGCCTTCTGCCAGCCGCGGAATGCGGCTTCGCGCTGATCGTCGCTCCAGCGTGGCTCCCATTGCCGATCGGCTTTCCACTGGCGGCGCAGCGTGTCCCGATCGGTCCAGAAGCCAATCGCAAGGCCCGCTGCATAGGCCGCCCCGAGTGCCGTAGTTTCTGCGACGACAGGACGGACGACCGGTACTCCGAGGATATCTGCCTGGAGCTGCATGAGCAGCGCGTTCACGGTGGCCCCGCCGTCGACCTTGAGCACCTGCAGGCGCACACCGGAATCACGGGTCATCGCGTCGAGCACCGCGCGCGTCTGGAAACAGATCGCTTCGAGCGTGGCGCGGGCGAGGTGGGCCTTTGTATGGAACCGGGAGAGACCGACGATGACGCCGCGGGCGTCGGCGCGCCAGTATGGCGCGAAGAGCCCCGAGAACGCCGGCACGAAGTAGAGGCCGGCGGTGTCCGGCACGCTCGCCGCCAGCCCCTCGATCTCGTCAGCAGACCTGATCACTTCGAGTTGATCGCGCAGCCACTGCACCGCGGATCCGGTGACCGCAACCGACCCTTCGAGCGCATAGGCAGTCTCGTCCCTGAACCGGTACGCGAGCGTGGTGAGGAGTCCGGATGAGGACGGGACAACCCGGGAGCCGGTGTTCAGCAGCATGAAGTTGCCGGTCCCGTAGGTGTTCTTGGCGTCGCCCGCCGCGAAACATGCCTGACCGACGATTGCCGCGTGCTGATCGCCGAGGTTGCCCGTGATCGGAACCTCCGCGCCAGCCGGCCCCGCTGCTCGCGTGGTCCCGAACGCTGACGGATCTGACGAGGTGCAGATGCGGGGCAGCATCCGGCGCGGAATGCGGAAAAGGGCCAGGAGCTCGTCGTCCCAGTCGAGCGTCCGCAGGTCCATGAGCTGGGTACGGCTGGCGTTGGTGGCATCGGTGACGTGGAGCCCGCCGCTCGCGCCGCCGGTCAGGTTCCAGATGATCCAGCTGTCAACCGTGCCGAACAGCGCGTCACCGCGCTCGGCCGCGGCGCGCGCGCCTTCGACGTTGTCGAGAATCCACTGAAGCTTGGTCGCAGAAAAGTAGGTCGCCGGCGGCAGTCCGGTGCGGGCGCACAACAGCTCGCGGGCCGGTTCGAGCGCGGCCACCGCCTGATCGGTGCGCGTGTCCTGCCAGACGATGGCGTTGTGCCATGGACGGCCGGTCCGTGGATCCCACACCACGGTGGTTTCGCGCTGGTTGGTGATGCCGATCGCGGCGAGGTCCGAGCCGGTCAGCCCGGCGCCGCGCAGGCCGCCGGCGATGGTTTCGTCGACGCGCGCGGCGATTTCAACCGGATCGTGCTCGACCCATCCGGCGCGGGGCATGATCTGCCGGTGCTCGAGCTGCCGCTTCGCAACTTCGCGGCCCGCCGCGTCGAACACCATGAATCTGGTGCTGGTGGTGCCCTGGTCGAGGGCCCCGATATAGCCTCCCGCGCCGGAGCGTGCCGCGCCGAAGCCTTGTGCGAAGGCCGGGCTCACACGCGCTCGGCCCTCTCCGCTTTCAAGCGCGATTCAATCCGCTTATCCGGGATGAGCCACATCGCCGCGACGGTGATGTAGATGGCGATCGCGATCCACGGGTTGACGAACGCCAGCACGATCGCGGCGGTATAGAGCGAGAGAGAGAGCTTTTCCTTGCCGCCGCTGCCCACCGCCTTGGCCAGCCGTGAATGCGGTCCGTGCTCGGCGAGAATCGTGGCCTGAAGGATCCAGTAGGCGAACGCCGAGCAGAGCTGGACCACGCCGTACGCCGCCGTCGGCGCCGCGGCGACATGATTGTGGCCCAGCCATCCGGTGACAAATGGCGTCAGCGACAACCAGAAAAGAAGGTGATTGTTCGCCCAGAGGATGCGGCCGTTGATCCGATCGACGGCATGGAGCATATGGTGGTGATTGTTCCAGTAGATCCCGACGAAGACGAAGCTGAGGACGTAGGCGAGGAACACGGGGAGGAGCGGCTGGAGCGCGCTGAAGTCGTCGCCTTCGGGGGTCGCCAGCTCGAGCACCATGATCGTGATGATGATGGCAATCACGCCATCGCTGAAGGCTTCCATTCGCGCTTTGCTCATGCAGGGCGCTCCAGGTCGCTATCATGGACCACGAAGAGGCTTTCGTGCATCAGGGTGCAGCGTGGCTGAAGCAGTACGTGCCGCTCGGCGAACAGCAGAGGCTGGTCGCGCGCTGCCGCGCCATCATCGACGGTCCAGCGGGCGGCTACGTGCCGACCGTTCGAGGGGGCGGAAAGATGCACGTCCGGATGGTGTGTCTCGGCCGCCATTGGAACCCGCTGACCTACACGTACGAGCAGACCCGGGCTGATTACGACGGCGCTCTTGTGCCGCCCATGCCGGAGGAGTTCGCCGCGTTGGCCATCCGGGCGGCGCAGGATGCTGGATTCGCGTTCCGTCCGGATATCTGCTTGATCAACTGGTACGGGCCGGAAGGCCGCATGGGGCTGCACCAGGACAAGGATGAGAGTGCTTCATCCCTCGGCGCAGGCCTGCCCGTGGTCTCGATCTCGCTCGGTGACACGGCGCGATTTCTGTTCGGAGGCGTGCGGCGGCGCGAGCCGGTGGAACCGATTCTGCTCGAATCGGGCGATGCGTTCGTCTTCGGCGGGCCGGCGCGCCTGTGCTATCACGGCGTGTCGCGCATCATTCCGGGTACGGCGCCGCCAGCCCTCGGGGTCGAAGGACGGTTCAATCTGACGTTCCGGCAGTATTGACGACTTACGAGGTCGCGAGGGCGGTGGCAGCGCTGCCGCAGCCGTTCAGGAAACGCGACGTCTTGAGCCAGTGCGCGTCTGGATAGTACGAAAAGATCACGCCGCCGCCGCGGATCGTATTGATGACGTCGCGCGCCACCGCCTCGCGCAGCGCGGGGCAGCCCCAGCTGCGGCCAAGCCGGCCCTGCGATGCCGCCAGTTTCGGGTCCACGTACGGTGCGCCGTGCATCACGATCGCGCGCTCACGGGCGCGGGCGTTGACGCCGGGCTCCAGCCCATCGAGCCGCAGCGAATAGCCGTTGTTGCCGACGTAGGTGTCGGACGTCACGAACAGACCCAGGCTCGACTGGTGGCTGTTCATCGCGTCGGAGAAGCGCGTCGCGATGTTTTCGCCGGTATTCCGCCCGTGCGCGACGAGCTCCTTGAACAGGAGCTTGCCGGTCTTCAGGTCGTACACCCACAGGCGCGGCTCGACCGAGGGCCGCGAATAGTCGATGACGGTCAGCGTCGGGGGCGCCTGAAGGTCGCCCGACGCGACCCCACACTGCACAGCGCGAAGGGCGAGGCTGAGCACGTCGGGCGAGATACCGCCGAGCTCGGAAGCCTGGAGGCCGGAAGCCAGAAGGCTTCCGCCTGCCATCGTCGTGGCTTTTGCGGTGGCGGGCGCGGACTGTGCGGTCCACGGAAGAGCTGCGAGAGACAGCACAGTCGCACCGAGCACGCTGATCAGCTTTCTGCTCAACCTGCTAACCCCTTGGGACTATTGGAAATGGAACCTCATAATACGGGGCGGGTGAGGCGCTTTCAAGCGCGGCTGTTCCGGCGCAACGCGCGCAGATCCTTCTTCTTGACCCGCGTGGTCCACGCGGCCTGCCGTTCGGCCGGGAGGCGGCTCACGAGCGCGTTCAGATCATCGAGACCCGGTTCCAGGTAGAACTGGAAGACGAGTCGGCTTAGACCAGCGGTTTCCGGTTCCACGGGAAACGCCGCCCCGTGCGCCCCTCCGCCCAGATTCAGAAAGGAGAGGGCCACGTTGCCGCGGTACGGCAGCGTCTTCGCCACTTCGCACCGGGTACCGTTCCGCTCCGGATAGTACGTGTTGGCCCATCGCGCAACGAAATTCTCTTCGTGCACCCGGAACAACTGGGTGCCGTACCCCTCAGGTTCGCCAGGGCGCGCGAGGTACAGCAGCGTGTTGATGAACCGGGACCGAGGGTCCAGATGCGGATCGAGTTTCCAGCCCGGCCGCCGCCGCATGAGCCGCAACCCGGACGGATGCAGCCGAAGCGAGAGCGCCTCATCCACGAACTCGTCGCCGAGGCTGATGCGCAGGAAATCGCCCGCGAAAGGACGGAAACGCTCGACCAGCAGCGGCGAAAGCGTTTCGCTGACGAGATCCTTCATCGAACGCCACACGACCATGGAAAAAAGCGGAAGAGTCGTCGTCGGCGACCCAAGCCCTTTCAGGTTCGGATGCTCTCCCTCAAAGAAATCGTCGGGTGGCACCGCATCGAGCAGTGTGCGAAACGCCGACTCCGGAAGCAGCGGCTCGATGACCATGTGGGGGAAGGGATCTGTCAACACCGTCGTCGATGCAATCGCTTCGCGGATGTGCGACGCAATGCCTCTGGGATCCCAGTTGCTGGACAGACTTCGCATACGGTCGATCTGTTCGGCATCGACGGCGTACGCGCGCGTCAAACGGTCGAGCTGCCGCCGTTGTTCCTGCAGTTCCTGAAGCATCTCATCGAGGCGCTGGGTCAGCGGCTCGAGTCCGGACGGGGCGGCGGCATCAAGCATCAGGAGCGGAAGTATAATCCGCCGTACATTTTCCTGGCAGGGCCAGTCGTTCTTGACAAGAGGAGGCCGGAATGAATCGCGCGCGCACGTTCCTCGTGGGCGGGACCTTCCTCATCGTGCTGATCGCTCTTGGTCTGACCCAGGCCGCGCTCGAGCGCGCCGCCGCGCAGCAGGGCAGCATCGAGGCGCCGCGGTTCGAGGTGGACCCGTTCTGGCCCAAGCCGATGCCCAACCATTGGATCCTCGGGCAGACGATTGGCGTCTGGGCCGACGACCAGGATGTCGTCTGGATCGTGCATCGGAGCTCCGCGACGCTTGCCGATAACGAGAAGGCGCTGGAGCTCAAGACAGGCGAGTGCTGCGCCGGCGCCCCTCCGGTGCTCGCGTTCGATGCCGCCGGCAACCTGGTGCGGAGCTGGGGCGGGCCCGGGCCAGGGTACGACTGGCCGACGGGAAACCACGGCATCTTTATCGATCACACCGGCAGCGTCTGGATCGGCGGCAACGGCGCGGGCGACTCCCAGATCCTGAAGTTCACGAAGGACGGGAAGTTCCTCGCGCAGTACGGCAAGCCCAACATCCACAAAGGACCGGCGAACGCAGAAGGGCTGTCGTCGTTTGCCGGCGACAGCCACGATCAGAACAACTTCGGACGCGTGGCAAAGATTTTCGTCGACCCGCGCGCGAACGAGGCGTATATCGCCGACGGCTATCTGAACAAGCGCGTGGCCGTGCTCGACGCGGTCACCGGCAAGATGAAGCGCTACTGGGGCGCGTACGGCAACAAACCTGACGATCGCAATGCCGGCCCCTACAACCCTGCCGCCCCCGCGCCGCAGCAGTTCCGCAACCCGGTGCACTGCGCGGACCTGTCAAACGACGGATTCCTCTATGTATGCGATCGCGTCAACGATCGGCTGCAGGTGTTCCGGCCTGACGGCACGTTCGTGAAGGAAGCGTTCATCGCGAAGAACACGCTGGCATCCGGTTCGGTGTGGGACGTCGCCTTCTCGAAGGACCAGCAACAGCGGTATCTCTACGTCCCCGACGGGATGAACAACCGCGTCTACGTACTGCGCCGCGACACGCTCGAGGTGCTCACCAGCTTCGGCGACGGCGGACGACAGCCGGGTCAGTTCTTTGGCGTACACAGCATCGCCACCGATTCGAAGGGCAACGTCTACACAACCGAGACATGGGAAGGGAAGCGCATCCAGAAGTTCGTCTTCAAGGGCGTGGGACGGGTTCGGTCGCCGAACCAGGGCGTGGTGTGGCCCGGCACGCGATAAGACTAGGCCATCATCGAGAGCGGGCCTCGAGCCACTTTCCGAGCGCGTCGCGTCCGGCGTTGTAGCCGATCTCCACGATTTCTCCGACCGCCTGAAAGTCGTTGCGCCTGAAGCGCAGCAGATCGGGCGTGATGAACACATCCGCGTGCCTGGTGGTCTGCAGACGATACGAGATGCCGCCGAACTCGATCAACCGCATGGCGATTTTCAGAATGCTCGGCCGGTATGTGCGCTTGGCGGCGGCGGGGTTGAACCGATGCCACATCGCGCGCCATCCCGGCACATCCTGCCCGTAGTCGACGACACGATCCAGCTCGTGCGGCGGCGAGACGTCAACTCCGACGACCGTTCCGTAGTTGCAGAACGACCTCATCACGTCGACCGGGACGTTGTTGATCAGTCCGCCGTCGACGTGCAGCTCGCCGTCGAGCACCACCGGTGGAAACACGCCGGCCGCGCGCGTGGTCGCCAGGACTGCGCGGGCCAGCGGTCCGGAAGAGTGAATTTTGAGCTCGATTCGATTGAGGTTCGCCGATGTGCAGAAGTACGGCAGCCGGAGGTCCTCGATCGCGACGTCGCCGAGGGATCGGTGGATCAGGCGGCTGGACTTCCCGCCACGCTTCAACGCGAGGAACGGAATCGTCATGTCATCGAACGACTGCCTGAGCCCGGCGGATACATCGTCGACGATGCGTTCCAGGTCCCACCCGATCAGGTAGAGCGCGGCGACCATCGCGCCCATGCTCGATCCACCAATCGCGTCGATCGGCATTTTCAGCTCGCGCATGGCGCGCAACACGCCGACGTTGGCCATGCCTCGCGCAAACCCGCCGCCGAGGACCAGTCCGACGGCGTTCCCGGTCAGCAGTCGCGCCACCCGCTGGAAGTCGCGCGGCTCGTGCGCGCGCACGTGCAGGTGGCGCTCGAGACGGCGGCCGGCGAGCCAGCGCGCGGTCTGCTGCGGCGGCGAGTCCGAGGTGTGCACCAGCACCAGCGTCACGCGCGCGTGCTGCAGGTCACGGCCGCTGAGCACGTGCGTCTCGATCTCGCCGGGAGCGGGATCGCCGGCGGCGTCGCCGACGATGACCACATGATCGGCCTGGCGGATCGAGCGCTCGGTCCATGGTGAGCAACCGGCGTCCGACTGGTAGAGGACGAATCGGTGCTCGAGCTCCTGCTCGGCGAGCCATTCGACCAGGCGCGCGCTGCCGCCGTCGCGATCGAAGGCCTGTGAGGCGCCGGCCCGGCCGAGTGCCGCGTCCACGACCCCGCTGGTGAGCACGCGGGTCTCGCCCAGCGACGACAGCGCCGCCGCCAGCTTGTCCGCGAACCCGGCGAGTGGAAGATCGGGGGCGGCAGGGACCACCGCGATTGTCGTCGCCGGCGCCACCGCGGATCGTCCACTGGACGGCCGTTGTAACCGGTCGAGCGGGCTCCGCGCCAGCATTCCCAACATCGGCATCGGGTGGCGGGCGAGCAGCCGCTCGACGGCCGGCCGGGTCAGCCGCGCGAGCTGCGTATCGCGCACCGCGAGCAGGTCGGCCGTATGTGGATGCCCGGTGATCAGCGAGATTTCGCCGATCGTCTCGCCGGGACCGGCCTCCGCGATCAGCCGCTCGCTGCCGTCTGCTGCGTGCGAGGTAATACGCACGCGTCCGTTGAGCACGAGATAGAGGCTGGTCGCGCTGTCGCCTCGCCGCAGCAGCGTTTCACCGGCATAGAGCGCCACCGGCTCCAGCTCGGATTCGAG
>Ga0134127_10003730_pt1 | contig 10973 bp, 9 predicted proteins | sample KB31753_FD_96459 | JGI IMG/M metagenome (GOLD analysis project Ga0134127, IMG submission 96459) | Terrestrial soil microbial communities with excess Nitrogen fertilizer from Kellogg Biological Station, Michigan, USA - KB3-175-3 | ecosystem: Environmental > Terrestrial > Soil > Unclassified ...
GACGCGGGCGGGCATCTGGAGGTCCTTCGCGACCGCGATCAGCGTATCGAGCTCGCTCGTCGACTCGATATTAATGAACCCGACGTTTGCCCGGATCGCCTCGGCGAGCTCGGTCGGCGTCTTCCCGACCCCCGAAAACACGATCCCGTCCGGATCGAACTTCGCGACGAGGACACGACGCAGCTCACCGACCGACACGATGTCGGCGCCCGCGCCGAGCTGCTTGAGCACGCGCAGGACGCCGAGGTTGCCGTTGGCTTTTACGGAGTAGCAGATCCGATGCTGGATGCCGTGCAGCGCGTCGTCGAGGGCATTGTACTGCGCGCGGATCAGGTTGGTGCTGTAGACGTAGGCCGGCGTACCGATGCGATCCGCGATTGCCTGGAGCAATCCCGGATCGAACCCTAGTACGCCTGCGCCCACACGGCCTCCGCGATGCTGGGGGCTCCGCACCACATGCAGGTCTTCGGCACCTCTTTGCTCCGGAACTCGGGATCAGGCAACACGCGCACGGTGGCGTTCGTCTCCTGCTTGATCTCGGCCTCGCAGCTTTCCTTGCCGCAGAAGCCGCCGTACGCAAAGCCGCCCGGGCCCTTCATGAACTCGAGAAACTGCGCCTTGGTGACTCCCCGAATCGAGTTCTTCTCGCGCCGCTCCTTGGCAGTGGCAAACAGCGCCGCCTGGATCTCGTCGAGTGCTGCGGTGACGGCGCCGGCCAATCCCTGCAGCGGGACCGGTCCCTTCCCGCCCGTGCGGCGCGCGAGCATTGCCTGCCCGCTCGCGAGGTCACGCGGACCGATCTCCAGCCGCACCGGCACGCCGAGTGCTTCCCACTCGAAGTACTTGGCGCCCGGTTTCATGTTCTCGCGCAGGTCGAACTCGACACGGACTCCAGCCTTCTCCAGGTCTTCCTTCACCCGATAGCCGATAGCCGATAGCTGCTGTTTCTCCTCGTCAGTCTTCCAAATCGGCACAATCACGACCTGCACCGGCGCGAGCCTGGGCGGAGCGACCAGGCCGTTGTCGTCCGAGTGCGTCATGATGATGCCGCCGATCAGACGCGTCGTGACGCCCCAGGAGGTGTTCCACACGAACTCGAGCCCGCCGGCGGCCGTCTGGTACTGCACGCTGAACGCCTTGGCGAAATTCTGGCCGAGATTGTGAGACGTGCCGGCCTGAAGCGCCTTGTTGTCCTGCATCAGCGCTTCGATGGCGTAGGTGCGGAGTGCCCCGGCAAACTTTTCGCTCTCCGTTTTGACGCCCGTGATCACGGGCATTGCCATCCACTCTTCCGAGAACCGGCGATAGACCGAATCGAGAATCGTGCGCGCCTCACGCTCGGCTCCGGCCTCGTCGGCGTGCGCGGTGTGCCCTTCCTGCCACAGGAACTCCGTGGTGCGGAGAAACAGGCGCGTGCGGAGCTCCCAGCGGACCACATTGGCCCACTGGTTCAAGAGCAGCGGCAGGTCGCGATAACTCTGGATCCACTTCGCGAACATCGCGTAGATGATGGTCTCCGACGTCGGCCGGACGACGAGGGGCTCCTCGAGCGCGGACGTCGGGTCGACCTCGATCGCATCCTTGCCTTGCTTGCCGGTGGCGCGGAGGCGCGTATGCGTGACGAGCGCGACCTCCTTGGCGAATCCCTCGACGTGCTCTGCCTCTTTCGCGAGAAAGCTCATCGGGATGAACAGCGGGAAGTAGGCGTTCTTGTGCCCGGTCGCCTTGATGAGATCATCCAGCGCCCGCTGCATCAGCTCCCACATGCGGTAGCCGTGGGGCCGGATCACCATGCAGCCGCGCACCGGCGAGTAGTCCGCCAGCTGCGCCTGCATGATGACGTCGCCGTACCACTCGCTGAAATCCTTAGCGCGTGGCGTGATTTTCTGTGCTTGGGCCATTAATCGAAATATCCGTTCAGAAGCTGCCGAATGGGTACTTTCGCTTCGGTACTGGTTCGCAGATCGCGCACGACCGCGGATCCTTCGGCGCGCTCCTCCGGCCCGATGATCACCGCGCGCGCCGCTCCCCGGGCCGCCGCCAGCTCGAGCTGCTTGCGGACGCCGGTGTGCCGCAACCCGAACTCGACCGCGATCCCGCGGTCGCGCAGCGCGTGCGCGACCTCGAGGACGACCGGCAGGTCGTCGCCGCCGACGGCTATCAAAAAGGCGCCGAGCTCGATCGACGCCTTGGGAGCCACGTTGCGCTCCTTGAGGAGCTCGCCGAGTACAACGTCGCCCATACCGAACCCCAGTGCGGGCAGCTCGAGCAGGCCGTCGTAGCGGCCGCCGCCGGCAATCGCGCGCAGCTCTTTCTGGGCGTCGAACAGCTCGAACACGATCCCGGTGTAGTAGGCCAGGCCGCGCACGATGGTCATGTCGATGGACACGAAATCCCCCAGCCCCATCGCCTCCAAGGCCGCAACGGCCTGCCGGAGGGGTTCGGCCGCTTCGCCGGCCGCGTCGAGCGCTTCCTTGCCACGCAAGCCGGCCACGTCAAACACGCTGCCCGTTTCCCGTTTCCCGTATCCCGCCTCTTTCAGCATTTCCTCGAGGACGTTCTTGGGGACCCGTTCACTCCGGTCGATCACCGCGAATGCCGCCGGCAGCTGGGCTTCGGTGACCCCCCGCCCCAGCAGCAGTGCGCGAATGACTCGGCGGTCCGAGACCCGCAGCTGCACATCCCCAGGCCCTAGCCCCAAGGCCCTCATGATGTCCACCGCGGCAGCCATCAGCTCGGCGTCGGCCAATGGCCCGGCCTCGCCGATGATGTCCATGTTGAGCTGAAAATGTTCGCGCAGCCGGCCGCGCTGCTGGCGTTCGTACCGGAACAGCTGAGGGATCGAAAACCAGCGAATCGGCTTCTTGAGGGCCTGCGCGCGCGCCGCCACCATGCGCGCCAGCGTGGGGGTCATTTCGGGACGCAGGGCCACCTCTCGATCGCCCTTGTCCCGAAACGTATACAGTTGCTGGACGATCTCGTCGCCGCTCTTCTTCGTGTACATCTCGAGCGATTCGAGCGGCGGACCGTCGTACTCCTCAAAGCCATAACGCCCGGCCACGCTGCGCCAGGTGGCGAAGATGTGGTTTCGGAGGCTCAGGTCTTCAGGGTAGAAATCACGAAAGCCGGGTAGGGCTTTTCCTTGCATCACAACAACTTAACCGACGGGCGCGAAGCCCGGCAAGCGAGCCATCGCGTCCCCGACGGTGTGAAACGATCCGGTGACGAGAACAGTCGCGGCTCCGTCTTGCACGTCGTGCAGCGCGCGTTCGAAGTCCGGCTCAAGCGACGGCCGGACGGTCTGACGGCCGGACGGTCGGTCAAAATCCGTCACCGACCAACGCTGCATTACCGGAATCGACGGTGGGACCGTGAGCACGATTGCATCGACGACGGGTCCGAGCACTTCGAGCATGGCCCGCCAATCCTTATCGTTGCGGATTCCCACGAGCGCGTGCAACGGCCGGCGGATCGGCGGCTTCTCGGTTTGAATGGCCTCCGCGACGACCTTCATGCCGTCGGGATTATGCGCGACGTCAAAGATCCACTTCCCGCGCTTCTCGAACCGCCCCGGGATGTAGGCCGTCGCGAAGCTGGCGGGCAGTTTCTTCCCCACCGGTCCGAACGGCTTGGGCAGCGCGTTCAGGATCGCATGGGCGACGAGCGCGTTGGCGATCTGGTGCTGACCGCGTAGCCCGAGTTTCGTGTCCTTGCGGGCCCGCAGGGTGGTATCGACCGGAATGATCGGCGCCGCCCCACGGCGCTCGGCCTCTTTGACGATTTCGTCGCGAATCTCCGGGTCCGGCTCCCCGGTTACAAACGGCACGTTTGGCTTGGCGATTCCCGCCTTCTCACGCGCGATGATCTTCAAGTCGTTCCCCAGGTACTCGGTGTGCTCGAGCGCGATCTTGGTAACCGCGCTGACCAGGGGGGTGATGACATTGGTCGCGTCGAGCCGCCCACCCAGCCCGACTTCGATGACCGCGATATCGACGCCTCGCGCCGCGAGGTCGGCAAAAGCAATCGCCGTGGTCGCCTCGAAGAAACTCGCGTCCAGTCGCTCGATGTGCGGCTTGAGCTGCCTGGTCCACTCGGTGAAGGCGTCCTCGGCAATGGGATTACCGTCGACCGTGATTCGCTCCGTCGCTGAAACGAGGTGCGGGGAGGTATACAGGCCCACGCGCCAGCCCTGCGCGCGGAGCTCATGCGCGACAAAGGCGCAGGTGGATCCTTTCCCGTTGGTGCCGCCGATGTGAATCGTGGGGTAATGGCGCTCGGGATGACCGAGCGCGTCGAGCAGCCCCTCGGTAGGGCCCAGACTCCATTTGATACGAGCAGCTTGTCGTGCGAAAAGGTATTGGCAGGCGTCTTCGAAGTTCAGTCGGCGGCCTCAGCGGGCCACGCACCGGTCATATGCCTCAGCAATTGGGCGGTCGTATCGCGCAGCTCGCCACGCGGGACGACCGCATCGAGCATTCCGTGCTCGAGCAAGAATTCGGCGGTCTGAAATCCTTCCGGCAGGTCCTGGCCGATCGTCTGCTTGATCACGCGCGGGCCGGCAAACCCGATCACCGCTCCCGGCTCGGCGAGGATCGTGTCCCCCTGCATGGCGTAGGAAGCCGACACACCGCCGGTTGTGGGATTCGTGAGGACCGAGATGAAAGGCACCCGGACCGTCTGCAGCTCGGCGATCACGACCGATGTTTTGGCCATCTGCATCAGCGACAGCACGCCTTCCTGCATCCGCGCCCCGCCGGAGGCCGAAACGAGAATCAACGGCGTCTTTTTGTCGATCGCGTGCCGCGTCAGCCGCGCGATCTTCTCGCCGACGACCGAGCCCATCGACCCGCCCATGAAGCTGAAATCCATGACGCCGAGACTCACGGACATCCCGTGGAGCCGGGCGTATCCGGTGCGGATCGCGTCGAGCGGTCCCGCCTTTTTCACGGCGGCCTGCACGCGATCAGCGTAGTTCTCGAATTTCAGGGGATCGGCAGACTTGAGTGCGGCGAACAACTCGTGCCAGGAGCCTTCATCGACGAGCAGGTCGATGTACTCCTGCGCCGAAATTCGGCGGTGATGGCCGCAATTCGGGCAGACATTGAGCGCGCGGACGAACCGCTCGCGGATGTCCACGTGGCCGCATTGATCACATTTTTCCCAGGCGTCTGCCGGGATCTCGAGCTTGACGCGCTCGGATGTGCGCGGCTTGCGTTCCTTTTTGAACCAGGCCATTCGCGCCATATGGTGACGAAGCGCACAATTTGAGCCCGCAACTCGACAGGCGCCAGTCCCGAGGAGCTAAGTCATTACCCTGCCTCGCCGTAACCTCCCTGGCGCGATTCCCATGCGACGCGTAACGCGATTCCAACACCGATCGAGCACGCGAGCAGGAACGAGCCGCCGTAGGAAAAGAACGGCAGCGGGATGCCCGTGATCGGCATGAGGTTGATCGTCATCCCGATGTTTTCGACGATGTGAGTGAAGAACAACCCGGCGATACCGAACACACAAAGACTCGAGAACGGATCCGTGGCCTTGCGAGCGACGCGAAGCAGACTGAACAGCATCCAGGCAAACAGGCACAGCGCGGCGAGCACGCCGACAAACCCGAGCTCCTCGCCTACGATCGAGAAAATGAAGTCGGTATGCTGCGCCGGCAGGAACGCCAGGCGCTTCTGCGTCCCTTCCGTGAATCCCTTCCCCAGCAACCCACCCGAGCCCACGGCGACTTTGGACTGAATCACGTGCCACCCGGCGGCACGGGGATCGACGTCGGGATTGAGGAACGCGAGCAGGCGGTTCTGCTGATACGGCGCCAGCCGGTTCCACATGGGCAGCGCCAGTACGCCGCCCAGCACGTTCAGCGTCATGATGGCGAGGCCTTCCCAGAGGTATGGCCGCCACCACAACAGCAATCCGGCCAGGGCGGCGATCCAGAGACCCCACGCCACCGTGGAAAACGCGAGCACGAGTCCAATGACCGGGGACGCCGCCAGGACCAGCAGCGAAAGCTTGGTGCCTGCCCAGAACAGCATGAGGAACAGGATTGCCACGAACACGATCGCGCTGCCGAGGTCCGGCTGCTTCAGGACCAACAGACAGGGCAACCCGGCGATGAGACCGGGCATGATCAGGTCGCGCAGCGTCGACGGCGGCTCCCGCAACGTGGCGAGCCAGCGAGCCAGCATCAGAATGACCGCCAGCTTTGCCAGCTCCGCCGGCTGGCCGAACCGGCGCCCCGCGATCGCGAGCCACGATTTGCTGCCAGCGGCTGTGCCGGCGCCCGTGCCAACGATCAGTGTCAGCACGAGCAGGAACACGGCGATGGCGTACACCCAGGGCGTTGCCCACTCCAGCATGCGGGGAGAGGTGCGGAACGTCGCCCAGGCAACCACGAGCCCGAGCCCGAGCCAGATCAGCTGGCGCCGCCAGATCTCCCCAACGAATGTCGGCACGTCGGTCTGTCCGGCGGAATACAGGGTCGCCAGCCCATACAGGGCCAGCAACCCCACCGACAGCACGAGGGCCTTATCGAGTTGGCGGGCGCGCGCCAGCACTGTCGGGCCGTGGGATGGGTCGCACGTCGGGCATGCGCAGCTCGACGGACGTCGTTTCGGGGGTCAGCCCAGGGAGCTGGAACGGCGCGGGCGCGGAGTCGTTGGGGACCGTGACGCGCAATTGGCGAACGCGCGTCTCGTCGACGCCCAGGTAGTGGGCGATCACGCGCGACACGAGCGGCGCCACCGCCGTACCGTGCCGGGAAAACTCGATGATGGCCCCCACGACGATCTCAGGCTTGTCCGCCGGTGCGAAACCGATGAACCAGCCGTGGTCGGGGCCATGCGGGTTTTGCGCGGTCGCGGTCTTGCCGGCGATCTGCAGCGCCGCGAGCCGTGAGCCCCGCGCGGTGCCCTGCTCCACCACGGCAATCATCGCGCGGCGCAGCGTGGCGAGCTGATCCGCGCTCAGGTCGAGCGAAGCGTTTTCCGTGGCCGCGGTGCGAACGGGACGCACCACGAACGGCACGCGCATCCTGCCGTCGCTGGCGAGCTGTTGAAACAGCCGTACCATCTGCACGAGCGTCTGGGCGTTTTCTCCCTGACCGATCGCCAGGTTCAGCGCGACTGCCGACGTCCAACGCCGCGGCCCATACAGGCGGTCGTAATACTCGGGTCCCGTGGGGAACTCGGACGGAATCTCGCCCGGCAAATCGATTCCAGTGCGCCCGCGGAATCCCCAGGCGTTCGCGTCCTCCAGCAACGACGACACCCCCAGCTTGATACCGAGCTGGTAGAAATAAACGTCGCAGCTTTGCGCGATCGCTTCGGTCAGCGTGAGGTCCCCGTGGCCCCGCGGATCCCAGCAGCGGAAGAAGCGGTTGCCGTACTGCAGGCCGCCGCGGCAAGGAATCGGCATGTGACTTCTCGCCCCGACAATGCCGCGTTTCAACCCCATCGCCGCGACCGCCAATTTCCACGTCGAGCCGGGCGGGTAGCGCGCTTGAATCACACGGTCGAGCAGCGGCCGCGCGGGATTCTCGTTGAGCGAGCGCCAATACGGCGCCGAAATCCCCCCCACGAACGCGTTGGGATCGAATCCCGGCGCGCTGAAGAGCGCGAGCACCTCGCCCGTGTTCGGGTTCAAAGCCATCACGGCGCCGCGCTGGCCGGCCGGGAAAATCTCCGAGATGTATTTCTGCAAATCGAGATCGATCGTCGTGTGCAGATCGATGCCGGCAACGGGCGCGAGGTTTGCGGCCGCTTCCGCCTCGCGCACCATCTGTCCCCGCGCGCTCACCTCGACGAACCGCACGCCTTCCGCGCCGCGCAGCGTGTCGTCGTACTCGCGCTCGAGCCCGTCCTTGCCCACGAGCCCGCCGAGCCGGACCAGCGCGAATCGCTTCGTCGCGCGCTCGCCCTCCGTGACTTCTCCGACGTATCCGATGAGATGCGCGACGACGGCCGTATCGGGATAGGAGCGCTTCGGCTCGGCCTGAATCAGCAATCCCGGGATCGCGACGCGCCGCTCTTCCAGCGCCGAGACGACACTGAACGGCGCGTCGCCCAACACGAGCGCGGGTTGATAGGGCGCCTTGCGGGCGCGTTGGATGACGCGCTCGATCTCGATGCTGTCGATGTTCGCGATCGCCGCGATGCGCGCGAGCGTGGAGCGGAGATTGGCTTCGAGCCCGGGCAGGAGCGAGACGGTGTAGCCCGGAACATTTTCCGCGAGTACTCGCCCGTTGCGGTCATAGATGATGCCGCGCGGGGCCGGCAGTGGAATCGGCCGCAGCCGATTCGTCTCCGACTGCAGCTGATACTTGCCGTGTCCGAGAATCTGCGTGCGGAAGAACGAGAGGATGAGAATGCCGATGACGATCCACACGCCCGTGCGCGCCATCCCCAGGCGGCGATCGAGCAGGTGGGGATGAAACGCATTCACGCGGAGACTCCGAGTGTGCCGCCCGCGCGCCGGGGCGACAGCCAGCCGCGGAAGAACCACAGCACGGCGATGCCCACGAGCGCCGTAGTCAGGCCCTGAAGCGGCGACCAGACGAGCAGCTCCCACGCCACCTGCGAGCTCTGCAGCTTGCCCGAGACGAGCAGCACGATCAGGTTGCGGATCCACGTCCCCGCGAAGAACAGGCAGCCCTTCACGAACACGTGCTCGGCGAAGAACACCGCCTTGGCCCGGGAGGAGAAGAAGCCGACGAGGGTGTGCGCCAGCGCGCCCGCGCCAAAGCTCACCGGCGTCATGGCGTCGCGCAGCAATCCAATGATGAATCCCGCGGCCGCGCTCCGTCCGGGCTCGGCGCGAATCGTATAGATGAGCAGCGCCAGGAGCAGGAAATCGGGCGCCACCCGATCATCGCCCAGGTGGCTCCGCACCGTGAAGTGCAGCAGCACCAGCAACGTCATGATGACCGGATAGCGATAGCGATCGGTGCGTCTCATTCGGGAGGCACCTCCCCGACTGCGGCGCTGTCCCGGGGGACCGTAAAGGCGTTGCGCAGATCGCTACCGGCGGGTCGTGGCGCCGTCAGAATCATTACATGCGACAGCTGCGCGGGATGGATCGCGGGACAGACCAGATAGGTCCGGCCCCAGCCCTTTTCTTCGCCCGCCGTGTGCACGACGAAGCCGATCGGAATGCCCCGCGGGAAGACCCCGCCGAGTCCCGAGGTCACGATGAGCGTCCCGTTCGGCACGCGTTGCCGATACAAGACCCCTTGCAGCTCGAGCAGCCACACCCCGGGCCCCTCGGCGCCGTGCGGCGCCGCGATCCCGACGACGCTGCCATCCTGGGCGATCGCGCTCGCGCGAAACTCGGGATGGGCCCAGCTCAACACCACGCTGGCGTGCTCTCCCACGGAGGCGACCAGGCCGACGAGTCCCTCGGGGCTGACGACGGCCGACAGCGGACGTACGCCTTCGCGGCGCCCCGCCGAGACGAGGAAGCTCAGCGGATTCGTGGGCTCGGGCTGGTGCAGGATCTCGGCGGTCACGTAGCCGGTGCCGACCCGCGCACTCAGGCCGAGCAACTCCCGGAGACGGGCATTTTCATTGCGCAGCTCGGGGAGGAACGCGGCGGCCAGCGCGGAGGAATCACGCTGCGCCACGACGTTGTCGTAGCGCAAGCGCGCCGCGGTGAGCAGCTCGGTCTGGCGTTGCAGAAAGATGAACGGGGCGAGCACACTCTGCTGCAGCCCGTTCGCGAGGGGCTCGCGCCACTGCGGGGGCAGGCTGAGCGCGGCAATCGAGAGCCCCACGCAGGCGATGAAGAGCAGCGTGTCGGCGCGCGATGCGTAGCGATCCGTTCCGATCGCCATGTCGACTAGGTCGTCAGAACGTTACGGTATTTCTCGGGCGAGTCGAGGATCCGCCCCGCCCCACGCACCACGCAGGTCATGGGGTCCTCGTCGAGGTGTATCGGCAGGCCGGTCTCCTGCTGGAGCAACAAGTCCAGACCGCGGATCAACGCGCCACCGCCGGTCATGACGATGCCGCGATCCACGATGTCGGAGGCCAACTCGGGCGGCGTAATTTCCAGGGCGCGCCGCACCGCATCCACGATCTGCTGAATCGGTTCCTGGACAGCTTCGCGAATCTCGCTCGAGTGCACGCGTACGATCTTCGGGATGCCCGAGACGAGGTCGCGGCCCTTCACTTCCATCTCGCGCTCTTCGCCGACCGGCGCCGCGGACCCGATCTGGATCTTGATCTGCTCGGCGGTCGGCTCGCCGATGAGCAGGTTGTAGTTCTTGCGCATGAATTGCACGATCGCCTGGTCGAGTTCGTCGCCGCCGGTACGGATCGAGGTGTCGGACACGATCCCCGAGAGCGCGATCACGGCGATTTCCGTCGTGCCGCCGCCGATGTCGATCACCATATTGCCCGTCGGCGTTTCCACCGGGAGCCCAACGCCGATCGCCGCGGCCATCGGCTCGGCGACCATATACACTTCCTTCGCGCCGGCCGACTGGGCGGAGTCGCGCACCGCGCGCTTCTCCACTTCCGTGATCCCTGAAGGGACACAGACGATGACTTTGGGACGGACGCGGAAGAGATGGCGATCGATGATCGTCTTCAGGAAAAAGCGCAGCATCTTCTCGGTCACGTCGAAGTCGGCGATCACGCCGTCTTTCAACGGACGGACGGCGAGGACGCCGTCGGGCGTGCGTCCGAGCATGCGCTTCGCTTCGAGGCCGATGCCTTTGACTTTGCCGGTTGCTTTTTCGATCGCGACGACGGAGGGTTCGTTCAGCACGATCCCCTCGCCGCGGACGTAGACGAGTGTGTTGGCGGTGCCAAGGTCTACGGCGATTTCATTCGCCGGGCTCCATGCACCCATTTTCAAATTCAGCCAGCGTGGTGGCACGTGATCGTCGGTAAAAGAGTGAGGCGGGTGCTGCGAACGCGCACAAGGTAATGAAATGCGTAACCCCAAGCAAGGATGAAGCTTGACAAGCC